>ENA-ORBV01009520-ORBV01009520.1-microbial-mat-metagenome-genome-assembly--contig:-NODE-9520-length-15894-cov-3.899538_pt1 | contig 15894 bp, 17 predicted proteins | sample MGYA00237777_ERZ505514 | MGnify/ENA primary metagenome ERZ505514 (study PRJEB26160, sample SAMN06269048) | microbial mat metagenome | isolation source: Oligotrophic lake microbial mat | place... | reverse complement strand
GGCAACAAGCCGCCCGCCAGTTTGTTCGGTCGCTTGTCAGCACGCTGCGCTTCATGATCCTGTACGATGGATTGCTCAACCTCCGCGGCAGATCTCTGTCGATGAAAGGACAAGATCTTTGAAGTAGGTCTCCGAACTGAAGATATTCGTGACTTCACCTTACCTTCTTCGACGACGATGACTTGGACTCTGGCTCTTGTGAAACGATGACGCGTTTGGCGGCCTCTTCTTCAAGCGAACGCAAGGACGACGATATCTTCCGCATAGCTTTGTTGAACAGCGCCAATATTTGAGAGGATGGCACGGAGAGCTCCACCTGATCACAGATGGTCTCCCGTCAATCGATCAATAGATGGATTCCATGACAGGTATCCAGACCTCAAGATCTTCCAGAGTTTTGCACTGTAGTCCCAAAGCTAACAGTATCGCCGACTGTGTGTAGGACAAGTTCAACCCTCCAAGCCGCTCCAAGAAAAACATACGGGCAACCTGATAAAACATCGACGGTTCACGATGGCTCTGCGATGCTTGAACGATCAATGAACGAAGAGGTCCAACCTGAGGCACCAGATCCAGGATCATATGATAATCCACCAAATTACGAGCGTAGCTTTCCAACCGCCGCAAGTCGTGTTGCGTGAAGACGAAGCTGAGCTCGTCAACAGATAGAGCTGTACAGCAATAGTATCAGCAGAAACGGTTGAAATCATAAGAGACCGCAAACAAAGATCACCTTTTTGAGATGTTCCCGTTTCTGTTCCAGATGTGGACACAATCGACAACCCCAACGCTGCCGGGAAGCTTCGAAAGTTAAACCCCAGCAACGAAACGAATCGCCTCCGAAAATCTGTCACAAACGTCCGAAGCCAATCCTTGTTCGGCACCGATGCCGGAACGCTCCGTGCGGATGAGTCAAGGGGTCGTATCATCACCATCGTGTGTTCCCCAGTCAGATCGTTGGTGGTTTGACGAACGTAAACCGGCTCGTATCCTCCTGCATACACATCGACCAGAGTCGCTTAGATATAAGAACCAATCTACCCAACATGATCGTCAACCTTTTCGCCAGAAGTTGAACAAGGACTGGGTCACGCCGTACGAGACGCCAACGTAGTGGAGGGACTCCGGAGATCGATCCGACAAGTTCTCAAAAAGAGGCCTGAGGCACGCATCAGCATCAGATGGTAGAAGCATGAGCCCTGGACACTGCTAGCAATCTTACGCCGTGGTCTTGCGAGGTTTTATGACCTCGGTCAACAAGGACCCGTCCATGTCCATCGCGTCAGACGAGACAGAGTCGCCCTTGTGTTCAGGCTGCGGAAAATGCAACGATGATCTGTGATCGTGATTGTGATACTGGATGGAGTACAAATGCACGAGTACCTTGGATTTGGGTCGTTCCTGCACGCCAATCAATTTGCCCTCGTAGAATGAATGCAGCAGGTCTAGTGTTCTGGAAGCATATCCCATTCTTTGCACATCTGGATGCACCGCAATACGGACAACCCTGCCACCAGACAGGGCGCCAAAAGACGGGTCCTGCAAAGCACAGATCTTAAGATGCTGGGATACAGACGAGTGCTGTCTGAAGGCAGACCTGAAATTGCTGGGCGATCAGCCACGGGATCAGGTCTCCAGCCGACCGTACTCCACGTGCCAGCCCACTTGCAACACTATCTTTGCTTATTTCGCCTTCAAGACAAACTTGGGCAACGCAAAGAATGTCCGGTAATGCGTTGGGTGCGAGACTGGTCACCGGGCCAAGGAGCACTGCAGAATCAGAGACGTCAAGCATTGGCACCAAGGAGCTTCCAAGGGACAGCGTGCATATCGTTGCGCATACCAAAGAGGTGATGAGCAGGGGCGTCACTCATCAACTGAAGATCGTTCGGCGAATTCTTGTAATGGCTTGATACGTAAAGGCTCATCATCGCCTGCAGAAACTTCTCTGTCGCGGGATGGAAGGAAAACAACGTATCTCGATTGACGTAATATAGTTCGCACTGGGAAGGGTGCGGTACGCCTCCAATTAGCTTTGGGACCGCAGACGTGCAGTCGAGACACAATAGCTGGTTGAGCCATCTGACAGTTTCCGCACCCGCCGACCATAAACAAGACTAAGCCAGCAGTGGTAGCAAGTCCCTCTCACGTGCGAAAACTTACCGTTCAATGGGGTCTTCAGAAGCGTAACGGATAGGCTCATCTAATGCAACCTCGCGTAGAGCCCGGCCACTGGTCTCGGAAGAAACAGCGCCTGAGCTGCCGGAGCTTGCACCGCTTGATCGGACCGACTGCTGTCGAAGTTCCTTGACCAGCTTCAGCGACAACGATCTTCCTGTGCCTTCATATCTACATAAATCGCACTACCTCGTTACAACTGTGCTCAGCAGGTGTGCGACAAAGCCACAATGTCTACCAACCCGTTGACGGTGGATGACATGAAGACCAGGTAGTTCCCCATGAGCTGGCGGACCATCGGCAATGGTATGGCGGCAGCCTCGTCGATGACCAGCAGCTCCGCTTGCCCCAGACGAAGATGATCCTGAGGGTTGATGTACTGCATACCGCACGAACCAACAGGTGCGATCAACGCGCGAGCTTGCCTTGCGATTGAGAGACGCACGTACCTGGATGGTCTGGCGATGTGTCCTGAAGACGTTAACGCGAATTACTGCTTTGTTCAGCTCTGGATTCGTGGATTGAACAATCTCGTAATCCTGATGTTCTTTGTAGTCCAACGCATCGAAGCCTGCCCCGAAATAAATCGGTAAGGCGTATGTCAAAGCAAGAGCACCACGAGCGCGGGAATAAACATGCCTTTGAACACCATTTCGAACAATGTCTTCAAGTTTTCAGGTGAAGGCGCGGTCACGAACACGTTGGAGTACTCGTAAGCGATCGCGCCTGCTATGGACAGGCCCATCGCAGCAGACTTGCCGCGGCCGCTGCGATTGATGTTGCAGGTAAGCACGCAGGCTAACCATAAGATGCACCAACAAAAACAATGGGTGCGCACCGTGCAGCAGTAAGCACCACCGTTGAACGCAACGTCTTCTCTGCAATCGCATCGACGAACTGAAGGACGCATCGGGCCTAACGGACCAGATCGAAACAGCGTAAGAATATGTCACAAACGCGACAAGACAACGAATTCCACCTGATCTAACGTTTTGCAAGCGTTGACAAGAGGACCAACTGGCTTGGTCTCTTGCATCTCGAGCTTTAGCTTTTTCAGATCACGATCGTGCGCAGACTCTAACACTTCGTCAACATCCTGCAACAGCAATGACACCACCATTGAGGGCCTGGCGGTGGGACCTGTACAAACTGACCCGACCTCTGCAGCAATGGGCTGGATGGATTTGGCATGAGATGATATGGGTAGGATATTCAGCTCGTCGTCTACCACGAGGCAGTGAGGGTTCACTGCCAGCGACAGCAGGAAGCGCTCGTTGAATCGGGCGACAACATCGGCGTGCGCCTCTGTCCGATAACGCGAATGGACATCCTGCATGCCATCGTAATTCACGCGCAACGTTACTATTAGCGGGCAAGCGATAGATCGCTGATGGCAGCCCACGACAATGTCACAGCACAATCACGCTGCGGTGACTCACCATGGTCATGGTGTACAATTGCTTCAACGATGTCATTGTCTTCAGCAACAACACGATGATGCCACCCCCGGCAACCGTCTCAATCGTACGAGCCAAGAGGTTCGGAGTGAGTGCGTGGAAGTCCTAAAAATGTTGACCACGTTCCCATGAGCACAACGCTACTGACAACAAGACGAACTGAAGTTTGGCACCTACCTGCAAGACGCACATTCCAAAAGTGTTTCCGAGCACTTTATGCGTTTCAGAGTAGTAGGTGTAACGGATGTCGGTGTACGCAATGAAGAGCTCAAAAGGGTTGTCTTCATCCACATCCCGAATGCCTCTTTTGATGTCTCTCTGTGGGAAAATGTGTGAGGACAGGTTCAAGAACACCTTTAGATCAAGCATACCTTAATTTTCTGCTCACGCTTCTTGCGATGACTTGTAAATCCTAGGTCTTTGTGATAGCACCATAGCACGCTTGGAGCAGCTTTTACGCTGGCTTTTTTCTATGGCACGAACGAGCGTGAAGCAACGGCAGTAAAATCGGCACGGTGCCAATGCTTACCAGCATGTAATGTAAATTCACAATCTGATCGCGACCACGGTCGCCAACCACCACGAACATGCTTCGATGGCGAGACCTGATCCCATTTTCAATAAGCGTACGAATGCGAGGATCTACTTTCTTGCGCATGGTGGACGGTTTGTCGCGGCAACAACAACGCAAATTTGAGTTCATGAGTCGCTGCACGCATGATCGAGTCTGAGTTTCTGCCTGCCGCCAGCTCGGATGCCAGCGCCGGGGTATGATCTGGTATTCAAGTCACAGAGTCTGCAATCCTTCGCTATGTCCGTTTTATGTACCCAGGACATGCGAGCTCGGTCGGCAGCCATGGACATATGCTGATGCCAGGCGATACTATGATGTGCATAGCGTCACAGAGTCAGCACATATGCACCGCGGCCTCGATCGCCGGCGATTTGATGATCAATCTCAGTATCCGATGAAAGCACGTTTACAGTGACATGAATTAAGGTAAGCTAGGTTGCACGGTACATGTAGATGCAACAACAAATATGAGTGGTCGCGAGAGCACCCGCGGATCGAAAACAAACTCCAAACTATCACACAAATCATCTGTATATGTATACTGAGGCACCGATTACCGCACGCCAATGACAGAGATGTATGTCATCTGTCATGCGATAGGACGCTCCCATTGCGACACACCAGTAGAGGAATTGTAAAAATACTCGACTCCGTTGTCATTGTGATGCAGAGACCAGCCTGCAGGTAACCTGCACAGGTCAACAGACCAGCAGACGGACAGGGGTTAACCGATACGACACACACACACACACACACACACCGACACACCGACACACCGTATTGGCGACCAATTCGCGATCGAAATTCAAAATGATACGTACGGAGCGGATTGCATCACAGATAGCCGCGGGCCCACCACGTACGCCTCCCGCTCAGATGATGCCCCACCATCAAGCTTGTGCAGGCGCGCTGCAGCGGTGGCGACAGCTGAAGAGCCCTTCGAAGAGTGTCCTACGTTCGCTCCAGCGCCACGGCTGGAATGAACATTCCCGGATCTAGAGTCCGGATTTGAGAGGCGCGCATGGGTGGACGTGACGGATGCGGATGCTGTCCCTGCAGCCTGGGAGCGAGTATAGCGTGATAGCGGCCTTGAAGACGAGCTAGATTCCGACCGTGACACATTGCCAGTTGAGGTGGAAGTCTGAATGCCGTGCTCATGAGGGTGACGCGTTGCTAAAACGTGAGCTGTGGTCTGGTGCTGCGCCAGCCCCCGAGCCGTGGACGCAGTGTGGTCCTGCCGTCGACCTGTAGCATCCTGGTCGGCACTATGGCCGTAACCAGTGCCTGAATGGTGCTGCGCAGGAGATTGCATGCTGGAATCTCGGGGTTGGCTCTTGGACAAAGCGTGCCGCTGAGCGTAGCTTGAGGACGATGAGTGGTGTGACGTGGTAGCGGCATGAGCTTGACTTGTGGCGTGAGCCACACGATGATCCTTGACAGCATGCGCATCGGCAGTCGCAGCGCCTGTCTGCGCACCGTCCCTGTGCTTGCCGTGAGCATTTGCATGATGCTGAGCCGACTCCGGCTTCACCTTCGTCGGAATAGCCGGCAACGGACGGCTGTAGGCTGCTGGTTGAGTGACAGCAACTGATGTTGGGGAGATAGCCGTGGCGTGCGCTGAACCTTCAACATAAACATCCTGCGAGCGCTGCTGGTCAGTATTCGGATGACCAGCACCGGCTGCGGACGCCCTTTGTGCATCTTGGAACGAGAAAACTTTCGCGGATTGCAGCGTTGGAATGTGGTGTGTCATATCATTCGACGATGGCGACCGATGCGCCTGCATTTGAGACAGAGCTGAACCGTGGAGATGGTGAGCGCCCCGGTGACCGGTGGCTTGACCCTCAGAACGATCGACGTCGCCTGGTGAAGTAGTCGTGATTGCGGAGAGTGTACGAGACTGCATTGGCGGCCACGTGTGAAGATTAGACCGTTTCGCACACAAAGAGGCTAGTACAATCTCGTCATTACCTTGTGTTCTAACCTCTTTGCTTGCTTCGAGCGGCGCCGATACCACGCCACAAATATCAGCGCCCCGATGATCGCCACGCCTCCTGCACCTCCGACAGCGGCTCCTATCACCACTGCGGAGGATGAGCCCGCGGCACTGGCGGTGCCGTTGCGTGGATCTCCAGTGTTTGGAGGCCCAGCCGTGCCTGTATTGGAACCTGTGGTAGTGCCTGTGGCGCCAGTGCCGGTACCACCACCAGTACTGGATGTGGTGCTGCTTGGCGATGAGCCTGTTGATGAAGAGGAGCTAGCCGCACCGGTGCTGCTGCTGCTGCTGCTGCTGCTAGAGGAGGACGAAGACACTGCCGGCGCGACATGCACCGAATCATCAGATTCGAGTCCATCGCCTAACGAGTAACAGCACATCGTCACAGCAGCACACAGTCTACAACTATACCTGGATAGGGGCTGATTCCTGACGCTGATGGAGGGCGCGGCTTAGTGCCCGCTGTGCAAACAGGGTTCAAGCCGGTCACAGGATTGCAATTCATCCACTGACCGCTGGGGCAGGTCCGCCATGCCGCCCACAGCTCGCAGTCTCTGCAGACATATCCCACTCGGGAGCTGTTCAGGGACATGCTGTTGTCGCTGAAGAAGCTGAAGGTGCCGGTAAAGCAGGAGGTCATGCAAGTGCCGAACTCGAGGGAATATCCATCAGGGCATCTGGTACAATTCAGTGCTGCGGTACAAACGTGGGAGAAATCAATGGAGCTGGCAATTCAGAGTACAATCCAAAGAAGAATCATCGAACCTGTGGGGCCGTTACACCAGAGACAGGAAAAGTGGCATTGAGCGCAAGAGCCTAAGGTCGTCACGAACTGACCGCGGCCGCACGCCTCTAGCCCGGCTGCCGGTACTGCGCGGGTACCGCTGGGCGAGTCCGCCAGACACGGGGCTGCGGCTACCGCTGTGCTGATATCGGTCACGGAGCATGGGCTCCACGTGATTGAGTCCTGTGAGGTGCCTACTGCCATAATGCGACCAGGAAACAACGTGCACCCCACATCGGTGTCATGTGATGCACCTGTACACGATACCACGACCGGGGCAAAGACAGCCAGTTCAGGACGCACTTATTAGCATGCACAGTGCGTGATTACAGGGACTAACGACAAGTGATATAGTACCTAGATTGTGACCAAGTTCGTGTGTCAACGTGACTGCGTTAGAGGCCCAGTTGATGCTGCTTTGCGAGTCTGGGAACGGCTGCACCTCACTCACGATGTGAAACATGCTGGTAGCATTGTCTGCGGCGCACTTATCGGCAGCATTGTAGGCCAGTCCTCGCGCCCCACTGCCGATGGCGGACCCGAAGAAGTAGCCATACGCGTCCCCTCGCGGGATGGAGGTGCTGGCGCGGGCCCAGCTGCGGAAGTTGGTGAGGGTGACGCTAGGTGTCAGGGATGTGGTGTCGAAGGGGTCCAGGCCCTGCAGTACCGAAGCCCTGTACTGGACGCGGATGCGCAGCGGTCGATACAGCAGGTCCATCATGTTCACATACAGCGCGCTGTGCTGTTCCCACGACACATCTCTCATCGATGCTGGCCGGTTGGCACCTGGTGCATCAGCACAGGGGATAAGCGGACGCGAACACGACACGTGATGGGACAGCGACAGGTGCCATACCTCCCAGTGATATCCATCGCGTGAAACAGGATGAGCTGCAGAAGAGCACGTACTCCACCAGATAGTCACCAGCTGCCTGGACCTTAATACGGGGCTCCACGTGATCAGCGGAGATGGGCTGAGCATCATCCTGCTGCTGGCTGCTGCCTGCATAGCGATTCGATGCAAGCACCTGCTGATTCTCTTCCGCTAACTCAACGCACGTCGGAGATGATGTTGGCGTGGGCTCCGCACCGGCCGTGGAGGACGATACGGATGATTGAGACATGGATGCTGGTCCAGGCCGCACGACGGTGGCTGGCTGGATGATGTGATGAACTCCAATATGGCTCTGATCCACAGCAGAATGCACTGCCACGATGTTTACCTGCAGCAGGGAGGCCAGCGCAGCGTTCCCGTGCAGCGGGTCCTCATGATCACCGTGCACTACCGGAGCTGGATAGATATAGAATGCAGAGTGTTTCGACCCAAGGGACGGAGATGATGCCACTGACGAGGTGGTGAACGCAGATGTTGCACCATCGATCGATTCCCGTGCTTGACCCAGCTGCACATAGCCTCGGAGGCCCCGTCCACAGGTATCCATCACCACCAGTGATCCCTCTTGGCCACGCACCTCTCCCTGATAGTAGCAGTTCTCCTGCGGTGATGCGGAGTGATGAAGTGCATATCGCTCTGAGTCTGATACGTTATGGAGCACCTCGAACACCGGGGAGAACAGTGCATGGTTCAGGCTCAGGTCCACGTGCACGTCCTGGTCCAGAGCGCGGAACAAAAAAGAAGTGGCGGGTGCGTGCCGGGGAGGAGAGGCAGACACACCAGCACTGACACCATCATCGCTTGCACTGGCGTAGAGACGCGTAGCATGCCATGGCACGAACTGATCAACTGTATCGACATATTCGCGCAGCGGCGACTGATGTGGCGTTCGTCGTGACGTCCATGTGTCTTTGACTTGCGTGATTTCCACATGTTTTCCAAGCGAGACAAAGTCAGACAGTGCTGCGTACGCACTGGTGGTTCCGGTGGAGCGTGGAGCTTGGCTAGAAGTGCGGTCGGCGGCACCCATCGCGTGGGTCGAGAACAGCAGTGCCGCGCTCAGCTGTAGCACCAGCGAGCACCAACGAGTGCAGCGGCTGGGGCATGTGAACCTCACACAGCTAGGCCTGTGCATCTGCGTGCGCTAACTACAGACTTGAATCTGGTAATCGAGTGGAGCTGTGGTCTGACCCTGACACTTGTTTTCTGGTCGGCTGAAACGATCGATAGGCTTGGCGCAGCAGCCTAGAGCCGGATTGAAGAAGCGCCAGGTGGTTTCGAAATCTGCAACAGTCACGTCGAGATGCAGATTCACGCTGTCCTATCTGGGGGTCTAATCACGCGCAAGCGCATGCGCAAGGGGAATCCAAAGAAACTGCAAGCAAACCACACCGTCCTCTTTTTTTGGAGAGGGTGCCACGGCTATGAATAGGTTCACGTCCCGTTTTGACCTCGCCTATTCGCTCCGACCGCAAGAACGGATTCTCTCTGCCAAGGTTGTTTGCGTGCTGCGATCATCTGTCAAAGTAACGTTGAATGCGCCAGCCGATCTGAATTTAGGGGCAAGCCGTGGTCCTCAGTATGTACGTTACTAGTCACTTTCTCCACTCACTTGTGCCATCCTATGAATCAAGCTCTGACATGGTGAAAGACGTGTCAAACAGACGCCAGAATGCTGCGATCCGTGCAAGCAGACGGTCTGGAGGTGAGCCTTCTGTTTGCGACTGAGACTCTTGCACTGGCCTATCTGGAGGGCACTGAAGATGACTCAATCAAGCTGATGTCTGACCGGGATCCGCTGGCCGAGCACGCTGTCCCTCGATCAGTCACGAGGGAAGATTTCGCGCCAAACGATCTGTTTCTTGATGCTCGGTTCAACTGGCTCGATAACGTTTCGTCTATCTTGTCGGACGGAGCTCGGTCCAGTTTTGCACCTGCTCTGGAAAGCTATGTCGGGTACGGCAACCGCGATGACCGCCTGGACTTCTATCGGCACGCTGATGCCAGCATGCACGAGCTGCTGGGCAATCAGCGCTACCGCGCCCTCACCCTGATGCTCAAATCCACCGGCGAGCAAATCAAGGCTCTCACCAAATCTGGAAATGCCTCATCGCAACGCAAAGAGGTATCTACCGTTCTAGAGCCCGAGCCCCGTGTTGTTGACACCTCCTCCCGCCTGGGAGTAATAGCCACGCTGCACTTGCTGCGACGTGCCGTGCGCGGCGATCGGCAGGGGTTCAGTGAGATCCTGGATAACTTCCTCCTCATCATGAAAGAATCCAGGAGCTTTTCTCTGTTTGGTGAGAGCAAAGCCATGATTGCTGAGCTGGTCGGGTTCGTGGAGGACGCGCTATCTGAGGCTGTAGCAGCTGCAAGGGGCGTTTATGCTGCCACGATGACGGGGACGGCCCCGACTGACGCGACTCCTCGGCCCGTGAATGTCAGCAGCACCTTGGAGCAGGTTTTGACGGTTTTGTATGCTGTGGCATTGCACTCCGGACGCGAGCGAGTAATTTTGCAGACTGCGATGCATCTACTGCGATCGCCGGTTGCGCTGCCCGCGCCGGATATTCGTCGACTGTTGTTTCAAGCAGGCAATGACGGTGATCACTTCCCGGTACTTGTGTGCTCGGTGTAGCCTGAAGATGTTCGATGCTGACATGCATTTGTGTTATTGCAGTTTGTGGCTCCGAGGTTGCCGTCTGCTGGGCTGCAGTCTGCGTCATGGTGTGCTCATGCGGTTGACACCTTGTTGCACCCGGGAAGGAGCTGCGATAGCGGGGCCTCATCCCTCAACGCCCATCCCGGCTCCCCTGTGCCTCCCAAACTGGCAACCGTGACGCCTGTGTGGAACGGGTTCCCCACAACCCCAGACCAGCACACGGTCGCTCATGATGGCACGTTTGTGTATATCCACTCAAGCTCAACTGGACTATACCAAATTGGTAGCGGCCAGAACGGTTCGCTCAAGTCGCAGCTGTACCGACATCTGCCCACTCTGGCATGCGATGAAATCTGCCTCACGCCAAGCATCGCTGCTTGGATGGCGTGCGCGGGTGGCGCGCTCTTCGTCCGACCTTATAACGCTTCCAATCTGAGCGCGTCCCTGGTCGCATTGATCTACGATACTCCCTCGCTGCAGTTGTTGGGTTCGCTGCGTTCCCCAAAGCTTGCTGCTCACTACAGGCATATCTGCTCGGACGGCTTCCGCCTGTATGCGCTGCGACTGCTCGATGCACCATTATGGAGACACGTTGTTGACGTCTTCTCGGTCGAGTCTCAAGCCTCCACAGCAGTCTGGGAAGATATGATCTTTGAGCCGTGCAAATCTGGCAGCATTGGCGATCGCGCAGCCTCGTTTGGACTGCAGTGGATGGCGACATACACGCTCCCTGCGTCGTTCTGTTTGTTTCCTGTGGAACGACTGGGCCAGCTGCGCCCGACGGCGCTTGCGATTTGTGGTCGAGAGCTTGCGCCGGGTATGAAGGTGGACGCCATGAACCCAGCAGGCACCTGGTGCCGTGCATCGGTGCGTTCGGTGGCGCCCACCCGGGTGCACGTGGCGTTTGAAGGCGAAGTTGAGGCAACGGAATGGATAGATCTGGGGTCCTCCAAGATTGCGCGCCGCGGCGAGCATACCCGTACGTACTCTATTGATACCTGGTATGCGATGTGGTGTCTTGATGGTTGCGGCTTAGTCGTTGTTGCGCGCGTGTCTGGCATGCAGTGGCCGCTAGCTATCGGTCTATGAAGTCTGGCGCCAAGCTCGATCTCAAGAGAGTGCAATGGAGCTTTTACAGCGATCGCAAACAACCTACGCAGACATCATCGCCCCCATCGCAAGAAGACGTGATATCGGTCTCGTTGGATGAAGACAGCGTGATGCAGTTGGAAGGTCGTTGGCGTCATTACACGCAGGATCCAACATTCTGCTCGACCAGCCTTCAAATCAAGTCATCCGGCAAACAATATGAGGTTGATTGGACGCGTATGCTCATGATTGCATCTGATGACCAGACGGTGCTCTGGCTGCGTCGCCTAAGCCGTAGCGACGACCGCTCTCACGTGGATGTGATCGAGGATCTGAGCATGTACTGCACAGGCCAGCAACTGGTGTTCGTGATACCCTCCTATGTGGACGTATCGTTCTTTCGCAAGACCGGTGGATTCCTTACATTTTCTCTACCGCTCCGCTCTCCTCTGTATGAAGTGGCGTCCCTGCTGCCTCCCAAGTGGTCACCCCAAGGAAAGGAGGATGGCGTTGGATCATTCTGTTATGATGCCCACAGCAAGCGAATATGGAGTTATCGCACGTCCGGCTCCGTCTTTCGGTGTTTTGATGCGCCGTGTCATCTCGCCCCGAGATGGCCAGCGATGATCGTAGGAGCACCTTCATCTGCGGAGATACCCGATCGGCTGTCACCGACCACTGCTGTGCTGCGGCTGCTGTGGCTGTTGATTCCATACCAGTCCCACCTGGAGTCAAGAATGAGTCCGTCGATTGTGAGACGCACGATCATGCTAGAACCGAATGTGCCGATGTGGTCGATGCTGCTGCAGCTCATCGAAACAGTGCTGGACAAGCACACTTCAGAGCTAGCCACAGCCTCCGGTACCGCAGCACAAAACCTGACGGAGTCGCTGCACATCATCTCGTCTGCCTGGACCTTGTTTCACACACACTTGCAAGAGTTGGATCCGCCCGAGCTGCCCCATTTCATGTTGGCCAATGCACCGCGGTTCCTCTATTGCATGCGCTCGTCATTCTCACTCAGTGCTGAAGGCAAGGCTCGTGTCGGGTCCCCTGGCGCGCTGGAGGCTGCGCTTGACCTGCTCGCTATCCTGCGGCAGCTGGTGCCGATTGTGCTGCCTGTCGCCTGCCGCACCGCTGATTCCCTTGGTGCATTGATGCTCAGTCTGATGGAACCTGAACACGTGCATCGTGCGCATCGCGCGGTTGGAGACGCTCTGTTCATGCAGGCGCTGCTGCTATGCGATGAACATATCAAGTGTTTTGTCAGCGCTCAGTTGCCAAGGGACCTTGCATGGGATCAGCCGCTGGATGAGCCGCAGTCCGATCCCTATATCCTCGTGAGGCAGGTCTTGATGCAGCTGCTGCGTGTGGCCACACTGGAGGGCCAGGCTAGTCTGCAAGCTCTCGAGCACGCTGCATTCAACGCTGGCCCACCCGCTGATGATGCGGTAGGCTTGCTGCCTGTGATGACCCCGCTCGTGGACTGTCTAGTGCAGCTGCAACGGCTGTTCTTGGGCTGGTTCTGGGTCAATCTGCGTGCCCATTACATTTCAGCAGAGGCCAAGAGGAACATCATCCCACCACCCACCCTGGCGTTGCTGCACCTGTACATCGACTACTGCCAGGCCGCTTTGACTGCATCCACTGCTGTGCTTGCGGAGGGGACTCAGCTGCAGCAACGTATAGCCGCTTCGTACAATCACGGGTCGCTGGACGAGACCGCACACCATGGGTCTGCTATCAAGGTACTGTCATCTATGTTGTGTCGTGAGTTGAGGGAATCTGTTGCGTATTGACACATCTGCTATGTGGCTGTGCCTGTGCGGTAGCTGGCTGAACTGCTGGCTCGGCATGTACGTAAGCTAGCCGACGAGATGGCACCGCAGTCTGATCCCCGCCATGGGGCCCCGTTACCGTCAGAAAGCAAAGAGCTAGAGCTCAAAGAGCCACTGACCTCCTCCCCAGCTGCTCGCCTGGAGTTGCAGTCTCCCCGCTCTCAAAGCGACCTTTCTGTCATTGGTCCCTGCGGTCAGGATGCCCGAGCTGTGTATCAGGAGCTGGTGCAGCTTGCTGAGGGTGGACATCATGGCGACAGTGCGGCTGTGCAGGAGGTGCTGAAGCGCGCTTCTGCAGTGCACACCTCACTGTTGGAGCGTGTGCGAGCACTCAAGACCGAACGAGGCTTGGCGCGGTCTGGCAGGTACTCATTCTTTGTGAACCATTGGTGTCTGTCGGTTGTGTTGCGCTCACGGTGCGCGTACTTGCTTGGTGCGGCAGGCGCCATTTCGAACAGATGAATCGTCTGGTACTGGATAGCCTGCGGTCCACGGTAGTGGGCACCGCAGCACCTGTCGTTTGTGCTCTACTGCCCTGGAGGTCTCTGCCTCTGGTTGTGCCCGCCAATGCGCCCCCAGCCGCACACAGTTCGTCAGGGGCCGGCCTCGACGAGGACAAGCATGCTTTCAGCAGCAGCTCCTCCGATACAACCGCGCGGCTGGATGGCGATTCAACGTTTGTGTTTCCCTCCATGTCGTCGTACATGACATCGTTCGCTACACAACTGGAGGCGTTCAACTCGTCCCTGTATCGCGGATTAGGCCCAAGCTCGCCTGCCGCGTGTGCGCTGAGCCCGCAGTCAGACTGGCGCTGGCTGCACGCGTCGCATGGCGTGGACTTCTTGAGCTCCAAAGTGTTTGAATCAACCCACCCGTTCAGGAAGGCCCCGGTGGAGAAGACGCTGAGCTTTCCTGGTGCCGTGGCGATCGTGCTTGAGTTCGATCGACGCTGTAGCACTCCGTCATCAGGCACGCTGCAGGTTTCCTGCACATCGCCTCAAGGCGAAGTGTATCACAAGACGTTCAGTGGCGCATCTTCTGCGGGCGGGTGGCCAGAAGGATTGGTTCGACTCAAGACAAACGCCGTGTCCTTCGCTTGGCGGAGCACCGAGGACAGCAGCTCAGTCGCGGCGAACTTGCGCTTTGGCTTCCGCGTCAAAGCGTCTGCGCTGATGCCTGAGACTGTTGCGCCCAGCCTGTTCTGGACTCATGACCTACAGCTGCTGCTTGCCAGCACTGTGGGGCGGATGGTGTTCCGCTCCACGTCTCTGTTGATAACCAGCAGCGAGCGCAAAGTGGAGCGAATGGTGGACCTGCGGGTCATCCGGGGCTTCAAATCCTCTGTTGTATCATCGACGCTCGCCGGACCGCCTGACAATGCCGGAACTGCTCAGCCTCTGGTGCGGCTGATGCAGCGTCACGCTGGAACAGCAGCGCTGAGCTCGGGAGCACACGATCACGATGCAGCTGTGGTGGCGCAGAGGCTGTTAACGGCACTGCGGTCCTCGGTGGCAGGTCGGCCTGTCGTAACAGCAGCGATGAGCCAGCACCTTGCCCCTGTTGAAGATGCCGTCCTGGCTCTTATCCTCCGTGCGTCAGGTCTGTCGGAGACCGCCTTTCAGTTCGCTGCGTCGACACTGGGTGCCCCTAATAGTGTTGTGAGCCCGCAGCTTAAGATTGCGGCCTCAACCACATTCAAGTTTCTGGGGTGGCTGCTCAAGTACTCTCAGCTGCAGACCAGGTGGCAGGACTTGGTACAAGGTGTACGGGACAGGCGGCCAGCTCACGATGCTGCTGGTGATGGCCTTCAGACAGCAGATACAACTGACACCGATTATGTTACCAATCAGCTTCTGGCGTTGCCTCTGGAGACGCTTCGCGAGTACGCGATGACATTCCATGTGGATATTGGAGGATCTCGCAAGGGTAATGGTGCCCACACCGAGCACACCGTTGCCCCCTCCCGGGACAGTCAGGTGCCCCTCAATGACGCCAGCATCCGCGCGCTAGCTGAGCAGCTGGCGCAGCTGGTCATCAAGGCCGCTCGCTCCACGACCGATCAGCCAGCTCAGCCGGCGCTGCAGCAGGTGTCTCAACGCGTTCTGCTGATGGTCTCGTTTCTGGAGCAGCATTGCGATGTTTCCATCAGTGTGCAGAGTCCGGATACTTCTGTACCCCCAGTCAGCGCGCTCGTGTCTTATCTGGAGCTCGCGGCGCGATCATCGGAGTTTACCCCCAGCTTCCTATCCAGCTTCTTACAAATCCGCTCTGTTAGGGCGAGGAATCGCAGCTCAGCGCTGTTGGCCTTTGCATCGCTGATCGACGCCACCGTGAATCCGCATACTCGACTGCTGCTGCTGTGTAACGTGCCCGCGCAGCATTACGCCACCAATCTGGCGGGCATCAGTGCAGCGGACATGG
>ENA-ORBV01009519-ORBV01009519.1-microbial-mat-metagenome-genome-assembly--contig:-NODE-9519-length-15895-cov-11.362246_pt1 | contig 15895 bp, 16 predicted proteins | sample MGYA00237777_ERZ505514 | MGnify/ENA primary metagenome ERZ505514 (study PRJEB26160, sample SAMN06269048) | microbial mat metagenome | isolation source: Oligotrophic lake microbial mat | place... | reverse complement strand
TGTGCCTTGTTGGCACTTTTAGGACCTTTGTGCAGGCCCCGAACAGTGGCTGACGGCATGTGTTTGTGGGCTGTTGATATACCATTGTCGCAAGTGTATCTAGCATTCATAAGCGATGCACATCTAGTAGATGACTGTAGGTGCTGAGTCCATGCCCGACGAGTGGCAAATGGCTTGTGGTTGCAATAACCACACAAAAACTTAGCAGGTGCCATGGTGGCCTAATGGGCAATAAATTGATGTTATTACAATGTTTCAGCGCCAAAATGTGACCAAGTATATCCCTATTTGCCAGTAAAGGGTTCCTTGTTTCTGAAGAGGAGAAATCATATTTGACGTTGGCATAGGGAGAACTCCGATCTGGGGTGGCCGGCTCATGCAGGTGGGATTGAATTTGAATTATCCCCAAACACTAGTGACAGGTAAGGCCTACGCAAGGGGCTATTGAGAAATACTTATAGGCCATTGCCCAAAGTTTATTGTACTTGCGGCTTGAGCTTACCACATTTGGGGTGCTGTTAATGCCAAAGTGCGAAAGGATTGAACCCTTTGGCCGCAATTCGCTTCTTAGACGTGGCATCACAAGGTAGGAGAATTTGTTGAGCTTTCCAAGTGGGTCTCCAAGTGGGGATGACATGGAGAACTGGATGAGGAAATTCTCATGGATGTGAGAGTCAAAAGACATGGTTGTTGGTGACAGGTTACAAGAGGGGTTGTGTTGGAATCGGTTGTTCCGGTTTCGGTGGAATGAAGCGTTCTGTTGGCACCGGGTTGTCGATTCGTTTGAAGGCAACGTTTTTGCACTTGTGTGGAGCGTTGTCGTTCCGGCTGGATGGAGTGCGATTCGGAACGTGTCGGAAGGGCACAAGGATGATCCGATGGAATGATCTAATAAAACGTTCCGGCTTCGACATGGTGGTTTCGATGTTGATCGCAGGATGGAGCGATGGAACGTTGGTGAAACACAATCAATTCTTTAAGCCCTTGGAAGAATGACGCTTTGGCAATCGATGACCGTGTTGTAGGGAACGTTGGTTGGAATGACCACGCGGCTCTTGAGCTTCCGCATGGTGTCTTCTTTGGCAACACAATTCATCTGTGACGATGACAAGGATCCGATCGATTCTTCAAGCCCTCGGCTTGGAGCCGATGCGGCACGAAGCCTTGACACGGGATGTTTGTGCTCCGGTGTGGTGTTTGCGTGTCGCGTTGGATGTTAATGGAGGGTTCTCGTATCAATGATCGATCCGATGATGATGATGATCAAATGGTAATGACATAGCTGGTTACAGATGTAGCAACTTTGAGCGAATAACCTGTTGGGTGACCCTTCCTGTCTAGTCTAAAGCTAGAGTAAACTCAATGTTGCATGATGACAAGCACAGTGTTAAGTAAAAGGAAAGAGTGGGAGGATCCCTTGTTGTTCATCTAGCTAGTGCTGTTGTTGAGGCTGTGCCTGGGTGTGTGACTCCTAGCTAATGACCCGTCTGTCCTTCGCCTGACATTGCCCACGACGACAGCGGTGGCTACCTTATCTTGCTCTTTCTACTGTTCCCCTTGTCCTACTCTCAGCCCCATTCCGTCCATTTTTCAGAAGCCACCCTTCGATGGTTCGACCTCGGTGATGCTGTGAATGTCACTGTCACGATGCCGTCGTTCACGCTATGTTCCATCACAGCCGGTGATTCCAAGGTTAATGTCACGATGGTGCGGCTCCTTTGGGATCCAGGCGGCATCGGCATGTTGCCGATTGATCCAGTTGCTGGGATCGATCGTCCTCCGGTGCCGCTCCATGCTTCCATTGGAGTTGTCGTGCACCGCGAACTAGCGTGTTGTGTCATTTCGACATTGGTGCCCTCTTCTGCTCATCGCGATCCCTTCCTAGCGGTGTCGACAGTCCTTTTATCGACCTGTGCCTTCGGTGATCAAGTCCCTTCCGTTGACCAAGCCCCTTCGCTGTTCCAATGCTCTCATCCAGCCTTGTCTCGGCCCACAGTCCACAACATCAAAGACTTCCTTCTTCCACTTCAACAATCCGTGTCCCGCTTGGTTGTGAGGATGTCCATGCCATGCTGATGATGCCCATGATCCCTTTAATTGTGTCTGTTGTTGCTTCCACCTGTCTGTTATCACATCAGGGTGGTCACTGTTGTGTTTCATCAGACAGACTGCTGCTGCAGAATGGGTCGCAACCACCCTGGATCCATCCTTCAAAGCACTGTCATCTTGTCCACATTTTCGATCCATCAATCTACGTTTCTTCTGGACAAAGCAGTTGGTTCTACTTCTGTTTACAGATTGGAAGCCTGGCCCTAATCACAGGGTGGTTGAAACTTTGGGGCACGGTCGGTTTTCCGATCCCCCAAGGTGACTCTTCTGTGTGTCTGTCTCTAGTCATACAATCCACTTCCCATGTTCAGCCCTCCACTTTCAAACTGAATGAAGTTCTTCTCTTCTCTTTTTGATCAAGACTTCTTTCATTTCATGTCCCCTTATCTTTACAATGCACCTGTGCTTTCTGGAACCATCACAATCCCCTCGTGTGCCTGAGGGAAGGCGAGCCAAATGAGTGATGCAAAAGGTCCTCATTTGGATCAGTCTCATTTCATAGGAATCAACCTAGTTATAATTGCATTGATCACTGAGTTACTTACCCAAAGCACCTTATGCACTCAAAGCAGTTGAGCTTCATTCCTTTGTCCAAGCTCACATTGAGTCACTGGTAGCAGAATCAATGTCAAAACTTGTGTTAAACAAAAGAACAAACGGTGCGCAGACCCATGGCGCATTCCAACATTGCCACCAAGAAGGGCAATGTCACAAGTGAGAGACCACCAAAGTGATCAACTCACATTTAAAACTGAGAGAAAGCAGACAGATTGGCATGGTGAAGAATTCTACACCAGCTGCAAAAATTGACAACTCAACCCTACTTTGAAGTTGTCGCAACTTAGGATAACAAACACAATCTTCCTGAAACTCTTCTGAGGTTGTTCAGCATGCCATTGGTGGATCGCATGCAGTGTGGTCTGAATCAACAAGCCAGTGGATAGAAAGACAGCGTTGTCACATTGGAGACAATGCCACAAAGACGAAGAATGCCCTGAATTGGGCAACTCAGTGGTTTAAGGTTTGGGACCAGAGAAATCTGGACCATCATGGGCACGATCACCAAAACCGTGCCAACAAGTTGAAAGATGTGGTGCACAGAGATCACTCATCTGTGCACATTCAAAGAAGCAGTCGCTGATGACATCAGGTGACTGTTTCAGACACCATTAGAAGAATGCTTGCAATGGCCACTCTGCCACATGCGAACATGGATCAGCAATTGGGGAAATGTCATTATGAAGGACTGTGCTGCACAACTGGAGATGGGGCAACTCATCGTGGGGGATCACAAGTTGATCTCCATTGTGGATTCCAATCTTGCCACTTGGTCTTTGTCTGCGCCACCACCACTGGCAACCCACCCTTTCTTAACAACAAGGGACAGAACTCAGACAGCCTTCCACGCTCCGTCTGCCATGAGTCTACAACATGAGGCTTCACCTTTCCCCCCTCACTTTGCAATGTCATTTCCTGGTAAGTTTGTTACCGTTTGCCTTGTCACTCCTGGGCAGCTCCAGGACTCACAACTTCACTTGGGCTTCTGTGTACAAAACACCTGTCGGGTTTAAAGTGCCTTGTCCAGTGTGAAGTTTACTTTTTTTGTGGTCTGAATCAACTGCTTTCAAAGGCCAGCAGCTGGAAGGCCATCGCTGGAAGGACGATGACACCCAAACGGAGAACAGATCATCTGGAGTTTGAGATCACGGGTCTTCACAGTTTGACTTTCGTCATGTATTTTGACAATTGACAAAACACTCCCCTCTCTTGCTCGCCTTTTCTTTTTATGGGTTTGTAAATTGTCATTTCAATCAACCTTTTCTTCTGCTTTTGTTTGTTCTTGTTTGTTGCACAGAACTTGATTGGTGATGTGAACCTTGTTGTGATTTCATCCCCTTTGTTGACCATCCCCAGAATCCACCATCCCATTGTGGGTGATTGAGCTGTGGGTTCATCTGCTAGTAGATAGCAGAGAGAACAGGTAGTGGGAATTTCTGCTGTGGGGTGGATTGAGATGGACATGGCAGTTTTTGGTGTAACACAAGCGTAACCATGCTAAGCAAGTGAGCTATTTATCTCGCACACTTGCTCACAATCACGACTCGAAAAAATGCGACCAACAGTGGCCAAGGATGATAGAATTACTTTTGCTTGTTGTTTATTTGGCTATCTGCCAGGAGCGTTGGTCAAATGCGCGTTTTCGCGCGATCCATAGAATTTCTGCGAAATCACGGATTTTTTATACGTCATCGGACAGGCGCGCTACTTAAGCTCGCCGCGCGTCATTGATTAAAAATTAGGGAAGCTTTTTAACGGTCCAAAAATCCTGCCCTATTTTAAGGAAGGGGATAAATCCTACCCTAAAAGTGTGAGGACCTCGAAAAAACCGCCCCAAAAATAGGGAAGGTTTTTGTGCGGCGCAAATATGTGCAAAATGTACCAGGCGGGATGCTGATGTTCATTTCTGCTAAAAGATCGGCAACGCTAGCTAGCTAGCATCGCATGTAGTCACAACAATGCTTTTGATTATCTAACTAGCTAAGCGATCTGAACATGGATGTGGACACAGACGATGATCTGATCACTGCTGTCACCAATAAATTAGTCACACTTTCTACCGATGATGTGCTTGCAAAAGGACTCACAATTTTGGGGTGGCAGCCCAATCAACTGGAGAAACGTCAGTTCCAAACAAATGCAGACCAACACAAAGGCATGTGTGGAGTGCATCCCGGTGCTGCTGCTCAGCTGATAGAAGATCTTCAGACTACCAAAGTTGCAAAGGCTAGAATTGAGAAAATGGACGTCGAAAAATTGCATTGGGCTCTCCACTTTCTGCATCGCTATCCGCGTGAGACTGAACGAACCAACACGTGGAAAAAAGGCAGAAACACCATGCGGATTGCAACTTGGCATTGCGTCAACAAGATTAGAAATCTCAAGTGGATGAAAATCGTTTGGCCAAAGTTCAACAAAGACGACATTTGGGCTTGTTCTGTGGATGGAACCCATCTAGTTGCGCTCGAACCTGGTGATTCAGATGTTCCGAAAGATCCAGCTTATTTCTCTTTTAAACACCACTCTGCTGGATTCAATTATGAAGTTGCCATTGATCTCTTTGAAAGCAGATGCATATGGTTAAGTGGCCCGCACAAGGCAGGGACATACAATGATGCTAAGATGTTCAAAGAGAAGGGTCTTCAAGCCAAGCTCCGGAGTCTTGGTTTAAAAGCGATTGGGGATGAGGGCTACCGGGGGTTTCCTAATGAAGTCAGCACAGCCAACGTTCTTGATCATGCCGCTGTCGCGGAATTCAAGGTTCGGGCACGACAAAGGCATGAGATTTACAATGGTAAGTTGAAGGCATTTGAAGTTCTTAGTGACAGATTTCGCTGCAAAAACAACCCCAATGACGAATACACTGTGGCTGAGAAACTCCAAATGTGTTTTGAGGCTGTCAATGTGTTGGTGTGCTACAAGATGGAATTCGGAGAGCCTTTGTATGACATTTGAAAGCATGTTATTTTAATCTACTAGTGCACCGTTTAAAAATCTAGCCTAGCACTGTAGCTTTTCAAACTTTTCTTTCCTCAATCCTGCAACATAATTATTAAATTTCAAGAGTCTTTCCTCTTGATAGATGTGATCACGAAATGTCTGCTTGCTATAAACTTTAAACTCCGCCTTGCCAGCCCAAATGACACTTGGATCCACGCCTTTGTGCTCCCCATTTTGGACTATTTCTTTCAGCATTTTCTGTGCAATTGATCCGTTCCATTGCGGCTCCCCACGAGCGTTCAACTCCGGAGTTGGATGATTCTTTTTAGCCTTTATGTAGGCCTTTAAATCATTTCTCATTCTGTCGCGCTTTTTGATGTAGTCATTCCGTACGGTGTTCAGCCTTCGAGTAAATGCCTCATCATATTTCATTCTAGCAAATGCTGCGTGGTTCTCGCAGTGGTCTTTCCAAACTTGTTGGGGTGCTTTGTAATCTGCCGCAATGGCTTTCTCCCTGAAGCACTTCTTGAGATGCTGTTTGGCCGCCGACTTTCCCCACTCCAGAACCTTTGGAGCATTTAGGTCCTCATTCTCTAAGTCTCCATCTGCATGTTTTTTACGAAGCGATCGGAGAATTCGAGTGAATTTGTCGCGAACTGGAACCACTTTGTAATCAATGAATTGCACACTTGTGTTGTTGTCATTGATGTGTTTCTCCCAGACTTGCTTTGGACGCATTGCTATTGCTTCTAGTGGTATCTCCTTTGTCAGCAAACCAGTCTTGAGGACAAGTCTGACAGCTTGCCACTGGTCTTCGGTAACTTCCTCGGGGTCCTGGTTGCTCATTTATCTATCCTTTTTTGCAGGGCAGTTGTTGCGCTGCCCGATACGCAAACTAGTAGCTAGCTAGCTACTAGACTGCTGTGCATGCAGCACACCATCAGGTTGGGCAGGACGGCAACCAGACTGATAGGTAGGAAGGATGTCGATAACAGCTGTCTACTAGGCTCGGAGCAGCAGCTGACTGCCCTCACTCTGACGCACACCCTAAAGTCATTCGTTGGGTCACATCGGTGAAGTTAATTAAGCTAATCGGCGAAAATTAGTGAATTCTCGAGCAATGAATTTCTACGCAAATTGCGCGTTGATTTTCTACCAGGAACTAAGGTGAGGTTCATTCCGGCCCCGCGAACCTCTGTGGGCAGAAGTAATAGAAAAATCATAAAAATGGTCTCAACCCGCCGGAAAGGTTATCAGACCCCAGACAGGCCTCCCAGAAACACTTCCAAGTCTGTCTCCAAGGTCAAGAACAAGGTAGGATCGCCGGCAGCTACTAGCAGGAAATCAGCTGCGCCGTCTCCTTTGCGTGAAGAAGAGCATAGCAGCGACGAATTTGACCTGGACAAAGAGGAGGACATCCTAGAGGGCCCCCCTGCGGTTGCACCCTCACCGTCTGACTCTTCGCTGCAAAGCCAATCTTCTCGCCGGTCGAAGCTTCCAGGCCATTTGCAGATTCAACTCGTGACCGACATCCAAGCTAAGGGTGGCATTGACAAGTTTGGCCTTGGTGAAAAGCAAGCTATCGCAGCTCTTTGCGACGCTCGTCCAGAAATCTGCGGAAACAGAGGAGACCCTATCAGATCAAAGATAGGTAAAAAAGTCTGTAAGTGGAGAGAGAAGCACAACAAATCTCAAGCCGCCTGGTTTCAGTTTGTAAGCGACCTCAAAATCACAGAGAAACCTTCCAAGAACGCAGCAGCAGCAACCAAACCCAAGACCGCAGCAACCAAACCCAAGCCCACAGCAACCAAACCCAAGGCCAAGAGTGGGAAGACACAACCCAGTTTTCCAGCGTCAGTTTCCATTCCTTCCATCCCCTCTCAGAGACCTACCAACACCATGTCGGATGCAGAAGATGACCCTCGAAATCGAAGTGCTTATTTTCGGAACATTGACCCAGATCTCAGTCCATTTGACACGTCAAAAGTCGGTGCGTTTTGTGTGCTCTGTGACATGCAGGATCTTGATCACTACTCACTATTCTTTTTTCTCCAGTACCCATTGAAGTGGATATCGACTACCCAGAAAAAAATCGCGAGTTCACCGTTTGGCAAGTTGACTATCATCAAGCGGTTGTGAAGAACTTGTTCTACAAGGCGCACATGATCGTGTACCCGATTGACATTCGCTGGTTCTTTGACAGTGAGGAAGCAGGCGATGGCGAGGTGCCATTTAAAGCTTGCCTTGTGGGCCCGCGCCGTGTCAGAGTTCGTGTGCCGTCATTGAGCTATTCCCTGCTTCATGACCGAGAAGAAACTAATCCTGCTGTTGGTGCAGCAGGAGCCTTGACGATGGATGACGTCCGTCACAAGATCTCGGGTGATTCAGAGAGGAAGTGGACCATGTGTGAATTGATCTTTCCCGATGACCACACTCTTGGCTCCAGTGTCATCTATGGTGAAGCAGGCAACTGCGAGGAGCTTGATGTGAAACTCATGCCGGTCGAGATGAAGCACAAGAAAATGGACACCCTCTCGGAAGAGAGCTACATGGTGGCGCATGTTGCCCGCACAGACACAGGCACGCGCACGATGGGACCAGTGGAGAAGAAAACAAAGAAGAGCAAAACCTCCGCTCTTCTTTCCAAGCACCGTGGCAGGGCAAAGTCTTCGGATGGTGCGACGTGAATGTTCTTTCATCTTGTTTGATGGTAGCTTTAACTTCTAGTGTGACGCATTAACAATGTTTACTTTTCTCCAAATGTGCATCAGGGGATCGACGCAAACGTCCTAGCCGTAGTCCAAGACGTTCAAACAAGGACACGCCCATGCCAGATGCAACTGCCTCAAGTGCTGCAGGTGTCGCGAGCCCTGATCCTGTTTTTTCACGTCAGTCTTCCCATCATTCCAGCTCTTCATCATCTGTGGCCAGCCTGGCATCTCCATCTGCTGATTTTGTGACGACAGTTGTTCCAGTCGCCGAATGCCCACCAGCATCAGCAGCGGCGCCACAGCGCAAAACAAAGAAGGAGTCATCGTTGGCTTTGGCAGTGGCATCGAAGAAGGGTGGGGCGCGGGCTGATGATCATTTTGACCCCATGGACGAGGACCAGAAGAACAAGAAGCGATCCCATGATGCAAGCGCAGAAGTTGGTGAAACAGCTGGAATGGCTGGTTTTGCTACTACCAAGGATCCGCTTGATGTCTTGGGTAAGCTTCCCCATGAATTTCAAGATAGAGTCACCCTGCTGCCGCCAGAGCAGCGTTCGGAAGGAGCAAGACTCTGCCTTTGCGAATTATTCAATACATTGAAGCCAGCGTGTCAAGAAGAAGTAAACAAAAAGGCAACTCTAGTGCAGCGAGTTGATGTGATGATGATGCACCACGACCTGCAGAGAGCTGAGGCCGAGGGATTAGCTTAGATGAAGATAAAGTGCTAGTGAATGTTTCTTGTCACAGTGTTGCTAATATATTAAACAGAGTGATGTATTTACACCACATCCACCCCTGATGACATGCTGGTCAGCCAAGCAACAGAGGACTGATCGTCAGCGATTGGTCTGGTGCCTTTTCTACAGCAAAGCAGCGTAGAGAAATTAGGAGCATTTGCGACGGGCCTTCCCCCCGCTCTTGACCGATTTGTAGAACTGTGAAATAGAAGTTGCCATGTCGAGCAGTGCTTTCTTGTCCTTAGGAGAGAAACGATTGCTGATACATTTGTTCAACTTTCCCCAGAAACCAACCTTGTTTCCTCCAATGACAGTACCCAACGCCTCCATGGTGTCTTGAAAAGTGCGTCGTTCACCCTTCGGAATCCAGGAATCCAGACTATGTTTAATCTGCGCTGCAGAAATATTCGACATCTTGACCTCACCCAGCTCGTTTGCTCCAGTTTCTTCCCAGTCGAACAAGTTGAGCGCAACCATGACCTTCCGTGTGTTCAAACCGATGACAAGCTCAGTTGATCCAAATGTATGCTGCATCATGAGAGCTCCCACAATGCCCTCTACCTTAGCCTTTTTAAGACCAGCCTTAGTTGTAGGAACTTGACCATTGAATTCATTGACCAATTCAGTTGCAATCGAAAAAAGCGCTTCCCCCACTAAGTTCCTGTCATCGGTGTTGTTGATTACATCTTGCACAGCGGCGGCAGTAGCAGCTGCCATCTTCTGTGGAGTACACCAACCTTCTTCCAAAAAACCCATCACAATGCTGGTCACCTCATCAAACGAACTACAAAAGAGTGTTAGTAGCCAAAAGTAAAAGTTGTCGAAGAATCTGACAGCAGTGCGTGCAGCTTACCTTTTCTGGCTGAGCACAAGGGCATTGAGATAGAGGAAAACACGGTCGTGGAAACTAAGTGAAACGTCAAGAGAATCAGCTCCAATGAAGTCCATCAGTGTAGGAAAAGCCAAAGGGGGTTCCAACAAGTCTTCCGCCTTCAATTCACGCGCCAAACTGAACAACAGTTTCAATTTTTTTTGGCTATTTTGTAGCCAAAGATTGCCAGGCGGATCGAAAACTGGTTTGGCTGAATCTTGTTTGGTAGGTGGCTTCCAACCATCACCATCTAATTCAGCCTTCTTGCGTGGGGCAATGGCACCCTTTAGTAAGGAAGTGTCATTTCGCTTGAGCTTCTTAGTCTTGGGTTCATCATCAACTGCTGCTACTTTTCGCTGCTCATTCAAGGCTTTTTGAAGCTCTCTCTTTTTCTTGGCCTGTTCTGCCGCCTGCTTTTTTGCTTCGGCCTGCTTCTCTTTTAGCTTATCAGCCTCTGCCTTCTTTGCTTCTAGAGCCGCGGTTCTTGCTGCCGCACTTTGAGATCTTGATCCTTCATACGTTGCATTCTTTATCTCCTGTGTCTCTTCTTGAATCTTGGATTCTTGTTGCTTGGATTCTTCAATTTCCGCTGCTGCTTGTTGCCGAGCAGCTTCAGCATCATCTAGCTCCTTCTGAAGTCTGGCTTCCTTGTCTCTCTTTGACGTTTCTCGCTTGAGTTTGTTGATGTGCTTCTGGACGTCCTCATCAATCTTGTCGTTTATTTCTCCCAGCGAGCCACAGTGCTTGATGCGTCCCTTGATTAAATCGTGCACGGTTTGGATTTGCATGCTGGGATTCATGAAACGATAGACAGCGCAGATGTCACGCCACTGTTTCCATCGCTGCTTGTAGGTGCAATGCGACTGCACTCCACTCTTTGCAACACCCATGGCCCGTGCTTGTGCGTCCTTTTCTTCTTTAACGAGCCCGTGGACACTCATTGCTTTTGCAAACTCATCGGTTTCTGGCTGCTTGCCTTTCGGGTAAGAGTCAGACCGACCAACAATCACAGAGTCCCAATCGAAGGAATTAATCGTTTCCTCTGAAAAGGGAAAGGAAAATTGCAACTTGTCATACTTTAGGATGTCCGTTACAGCTGTGATGGCAAAATCGCACTTGTAAAATACTGTCGGTTGGCTGGCCATAGCATCTTGGGCGCTTGACATGGAATTCTTTGCTTTCCTCGAAACGTCCAGAGGCACCCCTCCCACATCGACGGTAATCACAATTTCGTCTGGATCCAGCGCATCTTCAAGCGATTTGGCGGTGTATTCCAATTCCTCGGTGTCGCTCATGGTCAAGCTTCAAATCAAAAGAAAACGTGGCAAACCAACTTTGTTTGTCAAGCAACAATGAATTGATTTTGTGTGTTGTCGGCTTGATAGGTTCCATAGTGTGATTGGCTGCATCCATCGTGGACAAAAACACGATCGTGTTGAATTTACATGGTGGAGAAAACACGATTGCTAACTGATGCTCAACTGCCAAGGCCAGCACGTTTTCTACACAGACTCCACGTGGGAAAATTGGCCCAACGCGGCTATCTTGCATCATGGTCAGTTTGGCTATCATACAATGTAATTATTATTTGAAACATATGTAGTTGGTGGTTAAATGGCTATCTGCGATTCATCCGTTTGATTCTATGAAAAAAGTGAGCGACTATCATGATGTGAACAGTGAAAGCTCGCCCTGCGAAAAAACGCCCCTAAATTAGGGAAGGTTTGAAAACTTTCTTAAGTAGGGAAGCATTTTTAAAAAACTGACCCAAAATTTGGGTAGCATTTTTAAACCTTCCCTATTTCGTGTACAATTGCTACCAGCTGCCAGGCGCTCTGGGTCGAACGACTTGCGCGCAAAAGTTTGTCCGAACACCGGAGAAACACATGTACCGCGCGAAATGCGCGTTTGACCAACGCTCCAGGCTCTTCCTCGCCTTGCTGGCAGTTGCTACCAACCAATACGTCCATCTTACTACCTATTACTAGTTGCTTATGATTACTACGGGGGCATAACATTCTAGTTGGAGCAAAGCACTGTCCTTCTCTGTTGCTCGTCGGCTCTGGTCGTCTAAGAACTACTGTAGTTCATTACCATGGCGCAAGCTGTGCCGTAAGTCAAGCTGCGATCAAGTTCAAGCACAGTTGAGTGACCACGCCTCACGAAGCAACCTTCATTTCTCTCTCTGTTTTTCCCCTCTCTAACATGATTTAGTATTGCCAAATTGGCCACCTTGTTGATCAAGACGTTGGCTAAACCTGTTAGCAAACGCATCAAGCGTGATTTTTCTCGCTACCAATCTACCCGGAAAATGCTCATTGGCATCGGCCAATCAACCCATTCAATTACCTCACGCATGACCATTTGGAGTGAAGGCTATACAGTGCGTCGGATTCCGCCTCTGGAAGAAGAAAATGCTCTGGGTCGTGGTGCCGACTTTGTCGGTGAAGCTTTTATATTGATGGTGAGCATTGGCACAATGTCCTGGGAATACGTTCGCAGCAAGGAAAAAGAAGCGCTCAAAGAAGCCAAACAACGCGCCGAGGCCAAGGCGGAACGAGATGCCCTGCAGGCCAACTTTTTGGCCTTGGATGCACGCTTACGAGCTGTGGAAGAAGTGGTGGAATACAATAGTTCTTCCATTTTGAATATTGCCGGCAAGAGCTATGATGTGACGGCCAAACAGAGAAAGTTAGTCCCCATTAATGATGATGCCAAGGTTGCCCAAGAAAAGGACAATGCTACTGGTATGGAAACAGCAGAAGGAACCAAGAACAACCACAACGCCGTGCTTGCAAAACCCCATCATGTTCTAGAAATACATCAGCCGGAACCTTACGCGGATGAAAATGAAAGCAACAACAGCAAACCATGGTGGAAATTTTGGTGACAAGAATCCACAAGACTGATGAAATGCAATTCAAAAGTCGTTGAGAGGACTACCATAATTCTCTGGGTTGCAGCCACGTTATGGAGACAAAATCAAAATAAAATGGTTGATCACTCTGCCTTCCACAAGGCTCGGAGTTCCCAATGTCCGGTCCCGACACAGCATGTCCAACAGAAAATATGTGCCACTAAACATTACTACACGCGAGTAGGTAGTCTCTTTGCTGTTTAGTATGAGTCTCTGTAATTACCATCACTTTATCATGCCTTTGTCACTTCAACTCTATTATTTGACTGTTTAAATTTTTGGCTCGCTAGCCAAACTAATTATTTTTCGCTTATCGTCTCTGCCTAACGAATGTAATACAGAATGGTTTATTGATTTGTTTGGTTGATTGCTGAACGTTCACTGAATGTTGATAAGTTTACTCCCGTCGTTGCTTCTTTTTCCCTTTTCGGCGTGACAACGAGGCAAATACCAAGAGGACGATGATAACGCCGGCCACAATGGCTCCCACTTTCATAAAATCATCAAAGGGTCCAGCAATGGCGGCTTTGCCAAGGGTTTCTTTTTCCGCTTGTTTCTGTTCTTGCATCAATGGATCATCACCATCACCACCACCTACTTCTTTGGCCTGTCGTCCTCCATTGGCGGCGAGTTCGTCCAATCCCAATGCTACTTCTTCCACTTGTCCATCATCCGTGCCGGCCTTTTCAGCTGCCGCCACGGCAGCCGACGATGGCTTGTTTATTTTCACGGTACAGGTTTCAAATTTATCCAACAAGGGAAAATCATTCTTGATGTAATTGGGATCATTGTGGATTTTGCCCTGGACGGGTCCTTTGCCCCAAGGAGGCATATCGCCATACGAGTATAAAGCTTCGACATGCTCCATACCTTCAATGACTTCACCAAAGGGTACTTCCCACAACTCCTGACCCAAACCTGGATTGTCACCATAGGAAATAAACATTTGAGAGGTTCGACTGTTGGGTCCACTTCCTTTAAGTGTGATTTGTTATGTGTTGTATTTTTTGGGTTGATTTTTTGTATATTTTGTTTTGGTGATTTTGTCGTATTGTTGTTGATGGGGATGTTGTGTGCAGATCATGGGTTGTTGTTTTTAATTTAATTTAATTTCGTGGGTATCCATAGAGCCAAGTTGTGAAGATGGAAAGAAATGAGATGGTCATGTCGCTAATTTTAAAAAATTAACCAGGAAAACAAAATCACACCATACTGGCAATGTATAATAGAAACGAGCAATAAACACAGAAATTTTTTCATACAAATACAATATATATATTTACCTGCAAATGCCATCAATCCTCGTGTAAATTTGTGGCGGGGTTCTGGATACGGATCATCCGCAATGGGAGTGCCCGCAAAGGTCCGCAAACTCGAATCCGTCGAATACGAAATTCCAAATTGGACCAAAAATTTGGGAACCACACGAAAAAAGTGCGAGTGATCGTAAAAGCCCTTGCTGAAGAGGGCCGTGGCACGATCATATCCAAGGGGGGCCCAATCTCGATGAAATTTGGCGACGAACGTGCCTTTGCTAGTGCCACACGTCACAAGAGCCGTCTCGCCTTCTTCACCTTCGTCGTGGGTAACTTTTTTGGCGCCACGAATATTTTGCTGCGGTTCAGCATCGTGCGGATGAGCCAAGGCACCATGGTGATAACTTTCGTCTTTCTTGCTGTCAACATTGACTTCCTTGTTTTCCTCGACTTTCTTGTCCTCTACATCCTTTTCCACGACTTCGTTTTCCGACATGATTTATGAATATGAACTAGATTGAGACTAAGAAACAAGGCTTTTGGGATAAAAGGTTGATGCTAATGGATGACTAGCCAGCAACAGATGGAGCTGCGATTGGATAAGCTAAACTCAGGAATGGTTTCAGCTCGTAGTAGAGAGTAGCGACTACTAGCTAGAGTGCCAGATATCACTGCCCTATTAACCAATTAAGCGGAAGGTCTTTCCGATCCTGGATGATGACTGTGGGCGATTTGCGCGAAAGATGCGAGAAAGATCCTGAAATTTTGAAGCCCCAACCCTATGGTTCTGAAAAGCGGAGCCAGGTAGCAAATGCTACACTTTGAAAGTGATTCCACCCATCCATGGTCCATCAACGTCCTTGTCTACTTACTGTTCTGGCTGGAAGAGCTAAGCTGTTAAACACAAATTCAGTGTTGTCTTGCTGACAATAAAAGTTGCAACATCATTCAGCGAGTTCACACCATGTTCACACTGTGCCAAAAAGAAGCCCAATTTGCAGCACCAGCCAGTCTGGTGGCATCAGTGATGTTTGATGGAACTGTCGCACGAACTGCTGTTCAGCAAGAAAAGACATCATTCGTTCTTACATCCCCAAAGCAAAAAGGAGATTCAGCAACATGATGTTGAAAAAGATGTCTCCAATGTTGTCAGGAGGCGCAGAAAGAGTTGTCTTGCAATCCTGTCATAGCAGCAACCAAAGATCATGTGAAACAACCACAGCAACAAACAACAATTCAAAAAGAATGTCTTGCTGTGCAGCATGGCAAAGTTAAGAAACAGATGCACAGCAAACAAATTGAAGTTCTTGGGTTCGCAGCATTGGTGAGATGGATTGATGTCAAATGTCTCTGTTTTGTTGCATCCACCGGTTCCAAATCTGCACACATGCACTGTGCATGTGTGTTTTCCAAACATGCAAGCAATCCTAGACTTCCTTTGGACTGACATGTTGGATTTTTTAACAATTTTTGTTGACCAGTTTTTGTCAGAGTCTTTTCATGTGTGTTTGTGAAGGTTTTGATGCTGGTGGCATGTCTTGCTTTGTCAGCAGACAACACTGATCTCTTGCATCAATTCAAAAGCAAGCATGCTGATTTTAGACTTAGTTCAATCACATGTCTGGACTTTATCCATTGCATGTCTTTTGGCCTTAGAACTCTTCTTGGCGCCCTGCAAAGTTTTGGCTAACTGCATGTTAAAAAGACTGACCCGGTTTGCAGGAGCGTTGGTCATTTTAATAAGACAGTATTTAACAGTGAATCCCCTAAATTAGGGGAGAGTCAAGGATTAGGGG
>ENA-ORBV01009518-ORBV01009518.1-microbial-mat-metagenome-genome-assembly--contig:-NODE-9518-length-15897-cov-4.279330_pt1 | contig 15897 bp, 14 predicted proteins | sample MGYA00237777_ERZ505514 | MGnify/ENA primary metagenome ERZ505514 (study PRJEB26160, sample SAMN06269048) | microbial mat metagenome | isolation source: Oligotrophic lake microbial mat | place... | reverse complement strand
CAGCGTCAGATGTGTATAAGAGACAGATCTTATTATCAACATGATGGTTTCCGTTCGAGTATCGGCTCTAGCTCTATTGTTGTTGTTGTGCTTCTCCACTCTGGCCCAGGGCGCATCTTTCCGTGGCGCCGCTGCTGCAAGACAACTAGAGAACTACGATGAATCGGACGATATGGAATCAATGGAAGAAATGGGAGAAGGAACCGAAATGCCTACTGATGAAGGCAGCATGGAGACAACGACAAAGGAAGAATTGCTAGAAGAAATCAAAGAGGACGAAGAAATGCTAAAGGAAGCAGAAGAAGAGCTTGAAGAGGAAATCTCCGAAGAAAATGCCGAAGAAGGACTGTAAGTATATTCTAATGTACATGATTGTGTATTGTTGTGGTGTGATGTACATGATCAATAACCATCAATATGAGTATATTCGCTCACCTCTCATACTCGTTTTGTCATGTTTTCGATGATACAGTGAGGACGAAGATTCGGAAAGTGTTGAAGACGAAGAGGACAACCTCTAAAATCATTATTATTGATTCATTCAGTCATTTCAGCGGGTTTGGTGCTGGCAGGAACTTTTTTATGGGATGATCTTGCTTATGAAGAATCAAGAGTTGTACAATAGAAATCTTATAGAAAAAATACTAAGCAATACTAGCTAGATCATTCATTCCATTCACCACTATTGCGTGGCATTGCCACTAGTGTATTCATGTTAATATTATCTGCTCAAAGTGGAGAGGGAGCTTTCCCTGCTGTCTAATAGTGTGTACTGTATCATAGCGAGCGGTTCCTGTTGTACTGGACATTGCTCGAATCTCTGGCGTTGCCCTTTTCCTATTTTTTCTACTACGGCCAATCCGGTGGTGTTTCGTTCGGAATATTGGCGGTATTTGCTATAGTCCCTAATGCGAGTACTCTATAGTAGCATCATTCCCTTCGGATCATAGTAAACAATGAATCAATTAATAATTATACTGGTGCGAGTCTCCTTGAGGAGGCGTATGATCTCCGCATTATTTAGCGTGTTTCTTTCTTTATGTGAGAAGTGATTTACGTATCACTATTTCGTTCTCGTTAAGAAGGGTTCTCAGGTAGAGGATAACTTAACTACTAGTAGCTTGTACTGTACTTAATAGCACAGTAGGACTGATAAAGGATAGACACATGCGACATCCTTGCAAGTTTAGGAATAACTCCCAAGAAATCACAGCTCCTTCGCCTAACTAATCCAGACCCAGTTACCACCCAACCATCAGCTGCCCTGGATTCTGATCCCCAGCGCTGGACTTACCATGGCACTCTAGTTCGACTACTAGTTGTACCATGGTATTTTGGATCACAAGAAATTAATCGTTCTCTTCTGTAATGTCGTCGTGAAAGAAGCCAGACCCTCCCTGCAAGTCCCTTGCCTGGATAAAGCCAATGGTGCAACTGTTCATTTCCTCTTGGAAGAGCCACAAAAAAGGAGGGCCTTGCTACCCGTCGGCTAGCTGAAACTCCAAACTTATGTACTGTCAACATCATCTTTCAACTACTTATAAACTTGGCCTCGCCTTGTCTTTGGGGAGCAATGTAAAGCCCACCCAATCAGCATCCGCTACTCGTTGCCAATTGAGTTTTGTCAGCAGGTCCTGGCTGATGTTGTTGGTATCAACTGTATATGAAAACAAGGGCAGCTTCGCACTTATCGTATCGCCATCTATAGGGATATTGCTTGCGCTCGGAGAAACACACCTTCGTTCGAGTATCGACTTGACGGCAGCGTTGACAACAAGTCTACCATATCCCCTTTTGCGGTGCGCTTCTTCCGTCCACAGCATGCCAATTGATCCGTCCAAATAACGGCAATTCCAAGCCACCAGAGTATTGTCGACTTCAAGCCCCATGCAGCCTCCAAAGGTTGATTCCGAAAGCGCAATCATTTTTTGGATCATGGGAAGTGAATCTTCCGAGCTGTACTCCCACCGAGCATTGACCAACGGGGCGTCGTCCTCTGTGAGGAGACGAAGCCTACCGTTTGGTGGCAAGTCTTGCGCGTCCTGCACGGCGTCGCTACTACCACTACCAGTTGAACTGTCACCGTGAAAAACCCACATTCCACAAGGATTCTCCCATGCCCGTTCGATGCTGTAGTTCGACTCCAGCCACGCTCGGAGATCTGGAATAAGCCGTCGGTCAAGAGACCCAAAACCCACAACTATAAGTGGATTGATGGGACCTCCTTGGTCCTTTTTCGCCATGTCCTCTTGTATGTATTTTATCGCTGTACTCAAAACCTCCATGGCGGCAGCCAAAGCCTCGTCATTGGAAGGATCTCGACAAAACAACCGAATACCTGCTGGCCCTTGCCTTGAAATTTCCACGTGGGCCACACTATCCCCGCCAACGCTTGTCTTGCTGTCGTCGTCCTCGTTTTCTTGGTTACAACTTGCAATCCAAATCCCTTCCAGAGCTGCTTCTGAGGAGATCCGCTGTGCTAACTGGATGTTCCATAGGTCATTTTTATCGGTAAAATGAAGTGATCGGGCCAGTTCATTCGGTGGTACAATCGCTGTCATGGCAGCAAGCAAAAACAAGAGCATGATGCATAGAAATAGAGTGAGCTCTTGGTTGTATGTGGCGGAGGATCTCTCGTGAGGTCAAGTGGGTCAATCATGATTGGCGTCTCTGTTAGGACTGGATGCTCATGACTCAACTATGTGGGCCACTCACAGCCATCCATCTACAAGTAGCAAGAAGTCACATGTTGTGATTATAGGATCTGGTTTACATGAGATGCTACTAGTAGTAAGACCTTGCTGGCAGCCTATCTACAGCCCTTGATCTGGCTGGCAGCCTATCTGCAGCCCTTGATCTGGTGGCATTGGAGACCCAGCTGCAGCCCAGGAAGCTTGTCAATTCAACAGTCTCGCTGTCCACGTCCACAAAAGCTGGAAAGAAGGGTCAGCTGGGAAAAAAACTGAAAATGAAGCAGGAGGGGCCTTGTGTTCCTAATTCATAGCTCCTTGTTTGTTGTTGTGTCTTTGTCTGAGGATGCATGACTATGGCAGTCTTTTGCGCCATCAGATGTTCAGAGAGAGAGCTCATCAATTTTCTGCTTAGACAATTTTCTTGAGCTCGGCATCATCCATGTTGGTGCAATTGTGCTCCTGAATGGCCATCAAATCTGCATTGTTGTCATGTGATGTGGTGTGCTTCTCAGAAATTCTGTTCAACTCCTTTTTGACTGCTTTAGCAGCAGACTTTTGGACCAAGACTGTGTGCTCCTTCTTGAACTCAGCAGCATCACTTTTGGTGTTGTTCTTCCAATTGTCTTCTCCTTGCTCTTGGGTTTGGGTTTGTTGTTGTCAACTTCTGCCTTTTTTGAATTGGCAAGCAGACTCTTGCACTTCCCCCAGTTGTGACCCACATTCTTGCCATGGAGCAAGTAGTTGGTTCCTTTTGTTGGAGCCACCACCACTGGACTGCTGTCCAGCCTTCTTGTCAGACTTCTTGTCATCCATCTTGAAAGGAGCTTTGGCTGGGCTCTTTTCGTGAGCTTCAGTCATCTCGATTCCTTTGAGAAAGTAGACAATTTGTCCCAGATTCACATGGAGTGGATCTTTTCCTTCAGTTGACAATCCATCTCCTTCACCCAAGACTTGGGAATGGAGCATGGCATCTTTGTGAGGCTGACCTTTTCGACCACCTTTTTGTGGATTCGCGAGTGTGCAACACCAGTCATGAGTTGTTGGACCACAAAAGTTTGTGCATTGCTGTTGTTGGCACTTAAAAATTGTTTCCGCGATTGATCTCATGACCTGCTCAGGGTTAGAGCTTAAGACAGTGACTTCGGAGGTCTAAATAAACATATAATTGGACCCAAAGAGTCTTAAGACGGTTTGAAAGGGTCCAATGAGGTCTGAGGGATTTAAGTAAAATCTGTGTTGATGTCTAGTGATCTATAAAAAGGGTCTTCAGACCTTAAGTAGGGTCTTAGGGCCATCCTACAGTAAAAGGTCTGAATAAGGTCTGAAAGGGTCAAAATAAGGTCTAACAGCATTGACGTTTTTAACAGTTTTGGTTCTAATTGGGGTCTACATCTGCAACTTGCTGACAACTGTTCCATAGACTGCGGCTTGTTCTACGCTGCGAAGAATTGCGAAAAAAATTGTTTATCCTGCAGACGTTATTGCTATTCATCAAAATTAATCATAGCATTTTTGTGCCCAGCGTGCTACATTTTTGATGTCGCTAGCACAAATTTGCTATCGTTTTGTTCTCTTGTTAGACTTGTTCTGGTGTGATTTTGAATGCTTGTGTCCTCCTCCTAATGGTGGTGGTGGATTGCTCTTGTCACTGGCACTGTCGTCGCCGCCTGCATGGTTGTCCTGATGAGAAGAGGATATCTTTAAATCATCCAGGATTTCATCCTCCCCCTCCCGTTCACACGCATCACACATGGCGTCTTCCAAGAGTCGAAGTTTGGCTCGATCTGCCAGAGGGCAGTTTATTGTAGGATTATCGTTTTCCTCTACAATGTCATGATGCGCCGATCCTGGCAAGAATGGCAGTGTCAGTAGAACTTCCACTACATCGAGGGAACTTTCTGCTTGAGAAAAGACAGCTCGACGAATGCCTTCGGCAACTGCATCGGCCAAATCGACTCGTTCCTCTAATGATTGTTGGTGATGGTTTGTTTCGGATGGTGACGTTCCTGTTGCTGTGTCCGGTGGTAGATATTTTGAGACTGTCACACGCGCCTCGCACAAAACGGCAAATTGTTGCTTTTTGTCATCTTTATTGTCTGCCAATAGCTTCTTGATGTAGGCATCCTCTTGGAGTCTCTTGATCATTTTTTGCCTAATTTTATTATGTGCTTTGTGATCGCTCTTGTTGGGAGAAGAAACCGTGTCAGGAACGTCATGCTTGGTTCGAAACCGAAGTCCTGCTTTCAAAATAAAATACAACGATCCTTCTTGGTTGCTTTTCTTTGTGTTGTCAAGTGTAGCAGATTCAGAATTCTCCCAACAACACAGGGCGTTGACTTCGGCAATCATATAGTCGCCCTTCCATGTGAGAGTGCCGTGCAGAAGATCCGTGGGGACAAAGGATAACTCCTCGATGTTTGATGACAAATCATCCCATGTGTTCTTTCCATCTTTGTCACTGGAAGACCAACTCATTTCCCAGCCCTGAATTTGCTTCAAAACAAGAGCATCAGGTTTGTTTTCATCCACATATCGCTCCAACGCGGCTTGAAATCCTTGGACGGGGAGTGAATGGCATTTTGGTGGGGCGGATGCTGCAAGGCCTCGTTTCTTGGATGGGCTTCCTTCCTCCATTGCGACTACTGCACAGTAACCGACACGGTAGGATCACAGACAGCCGCTGCTACAGCTGGGTTGTATGCCAGGAGAGACGTCCCAGCTTTGGCAGCTGTCGCTATGCCAGGGAAAAAGTTTCGCCGAGAAATGGAGCTCGCGATAGGAAGTTGATTATTACGAATGTGCTCTTCTTGGACTTCAGGACCCAAAAAGACGAGGGTGCTATACTGTTGTGCCGAGAGGAGGAAGACGCGTCGCTGGTGTGGTAGTCCAGGCCAGACTGCCAGTAAATTGACGTGATCGGGACAACTGATTCGGTGGCACAATCACTGTTTTAGAATGGCTTGGTGGTTCGTCTGGCACGGCAGCAAGCGCGAAAAAATGTGGAAAGGAAGGTTGGGTGTAGATATGAAGGCCCGACAACTTGCTTCTACTAAAGTGACGCAGAAAAAGCGATGGATATTATAAAAAGAAATTGCTTCTTCATCTGCCGCGGTTGCCAACTAGCTCACGCGCCAACGATTTCTCGTCGATCACCTTGGTTAGCTTGCCTGGTCGAAGTCCCTTGGCGCTGTGTACTGTACATGTGTTGTACCTTAGCCTCGATTGATTCATTCTTCTTGGTCTACCAGTGAAATAAATTCATCGATTGTCATTATTAAGACATTCATCTGCCATCGAGCGTGTTGTTCGGAAGATCACCCACTGACTGACTGGCGGTGGCAAAAGTGATCAGATGTGCGACCTTGTCTTCCCCTCCACCGAAACTTGTCCTCCATTTATTATCTAGCTATATCGCAGGGGGCTTAGAAGTGCTGATTGTGTATTTGGTAGACACCTTCTTCATAACATAAGAGTAATATTGATTATAAACACAGCGAACACATATGCCATACTATGGAAACGTCGTCGACAAGGGGGTTCAGGGTAAAGCGCGTTCATTTTGGTTTGAATGTAGATTGGAAGGGAGAGACCAATCACCATAAATATAATTGAAACTTGTCACAGAAATTTCTTCTTGTGATTTGCTAGTGTGATGAATTACCTGGCAAACATCAGTCCCAACAGGAGTTACTCTTCCCTGATTGACCGGGTTCTTCTGATACTAGCACACGTTTTGTCCATTATTGCCGAGGGCCGCTATAGTAAGGAAAATGCAAAGTCCTTTCTTCTTGCACAGTGCCATTCCGTTGTCAAGGTCAAAAAGGGGTCCACTTGTAAACTTCGAATTCACTGTCGCCCCATTGCTTCCATGGCCACAAATTGAATGGTTTATCGCTTGACAGAAAGCAAACCCATTTGCAGACATGCAGATCGGTCGGGTGTCAGATAGCCGCGCCGTTTTCTTTGTGTAATAGAGCAGCTGGGCCTCGTCATTACCGTTCCCAATCGTTGTCGTTCCCGTGGACCAACTTTCGAAACTATAGTCCGCAAAAGATATTTTTTTGTGTCTCTGCTGGTCGGGGTTTTGATGGGCCTTGCCGACAAAAGCAAGTGATTATTATTGTTGTTCTTCGTGTTTGGCCTTCAGTCTCAATCGATTCCATCGCTTTTGAAACTTGATACGCTTGTCGGACATTTCTTCCGTGGGTGGCGCCGTTGCCAGTACGGATGGCCGAGAGAGTACGGCGGTGATCCACTCTTGAAGACACTCGAGACCCAGGTCCGAACAAATCGCCAGAGGGTGCAGTGACAGTGACGAAAATGCATCGTTTCCTTCCACTTGTGATGGTTCTGGTAATATGGAACAACATCGTTGGACAAAGGGTGCCACGTTGCATTCCGCCAGAGTGAACTGAGCTCCCAACAGAAATGGACCATTCCTGCGACTTCTACTACCTGCTTGTATGTTTGGCTGATGGCTTTGTAAAAAATGATTCATATCCACAAGTCGCGCTTGAAAGGATTCGAGTCCTTTTTGTAATTGAGACATATCTTGTGCGCGCAACAACGGCAGGTAGGTAAATGTCGAGCCACAATATCCCTGGAACAATCGAATTTGTGCTCGATCTTCCGGTTGGTCTGGTAACAAGGATGATGCACCACAATCCGACAGTGGCAATGGGGACAGCGGTGTAGCAAGCCCCGATGAAAATCGTTCTGCCACATATTCGCTCAGAATCAAACTTTCGCACAACACGATACTGTCATCATCGTTTTCCCCTTCTTCTTGTTGTGGTGGCGATGATGATGGCGATATTTGTAGCAATGGCACTTTTGGCCCCGTGGACTTGGGATACATTGGATTGGCACGGGCATACAATCTCTGAAACTCTGGTGATTTATTCACTTTGTCAATCTCTACGAAATGGTAATTCTTGGAACCCACCGTTTCTTCCAAGGCGATCCAAACGCGCTGTCCATAGGGTCACGAGCGTGTATTGTAAAAGGTAATCTTTACATCTGAAGTGGAAGTACTTCCAGCCAGGCCATTGGCAGTACGAGTCGACGCTGATAGTAGTAGCAAGAACATCAACAATAGTACATTCACACTGCTATGTACATGCAGCGCTTTCAGTGGTAGCGCTGGGCCTGATGCCTGCATTTTCGACAACATTATCGGTAGACTCTGGCCAGGTCGTTCTGTTCTATCTGTCTGGTCGATCTGCCCTCTCACTCATCATAGGACAACCCGTGGAAATGGTGCTCACTATACAGTATGGTATCACGAGCAAGTTTGAATGTTCAATGAATAATGAATGAATCAATCGCAATCAGTCAGAATAATGAGTGAGCCATAATATATGTTATGAATTATCCGGCTGTGGTTCTGCTCGTTAGGGTTAGTGCCACATTTGTGGTTTAACTTCGGCGCACAGTTCCTCGTGATGATGTCATCAAGACAACACTGATGTGTCAGCAATAAAACAGGTTCTGAGCTCATGGAACTTGAAGTTACGTGGCGTAGGATTACGTAGATTTTGTACCAAATCTTGTTTGCATCTTGTTTCGATCACATCTACGACTGAAATCGTCTCGTGAGTCGATCCATTAGGCTTCAAAAGACACGCGTTCAGATACAGTCAGCGCTTTGTTACCCGAAGGTGAGTGGCAACTCTGAGTTGCAATAGGAGCCGAAAGAGGCGACGACAATGTGTCCTACTAACTCGATTAGTACATCTCCAGCTCAGACTCCAGTATTATCATTCGAGAGCGAAGAACCCTTGCTGACTGTCGGCGGTGGGATTGATTATTTACGGTCAGACTGGTTAGCTAATAGTGAGTTGGAGATACAACGACAGCGACACGGAATTCTTGTCTCGTTGACAAAAAGGCAAGCGCAAAACGACGGACACACAAGCATTTTATTTATTTATTAGAGAAAAGAACCCTTCATATCATATTCCATTGATTTTATTAGAAACATGCGATACGGCATAGCGTTTACACTGCTGCTGGCGGCTCAGACTCCATCGTCTTCAAGCGCCTTCTTGCAACAATCTTCATCCACTTTCACTTCGATTCATAGTCCTTCAGGTGCAACCAATGCACCTACTTCAGCTGATAACGATAATCGAAGGTCGACCTTCCGACATGGAGTGTCAGCCTATGCCCCTGCTGAAGATGGAAGCTCCGATACTCTGGGCGGTGCAAATGCGACGTCGACCGGTCTTTATCTTACCAACCTTGTCACTGATGCAGTACAATCCGCCGATGACGCCGAAGAAATCGAATTGGCGGAACGCCGAAGAAAAATCAGTGAACGATCTGGGACATACCGTGTCACGCTCCCCTTGACGGCGATGCCTAAAAGTGCTGAGGCTATGACTGAAAAGACTGTCTCCCAAACTCCCACGATCATGGGGTTTAGCATTCGTCAATTTTCCACGGGAGGTGACATTTCCAACAAAGTGTTAAACCTGGACACACTGGCCATGGAAACAGTAGTCATCTGGGGAGAGAAGGAGGACACTGAGAGTCCAGAGAATAACGTGGAAACAATTTCCGTGGCAGACATGAAGAACCGGTTGGATCGTAGCATTTCCGGTGTCTATGTTTGCAGGGTCCAAAAGGGCGGTCCTGCTTGGGAATCTGGTATTCGACCCGGCGATGTACTGACATCCACAGCCGCAACATTTGGAGATGCCTTTTGGCCCAAAACAACCTTGGAGGGAGTTCGGTCGGCAATCACATCTCGTCGTATGGTTGCGGGATCCGCTGGCTTTGAATTTCGACGAACCGATGTCCCCACCACGGATAACTTGTACGAATTGTCCATTAAACGTCCCATTGGACTGAATCTGCGAGGTAAGCGAGAAACATTTATTTTCAGCAGTACTAGGAAGCAAGCAAAATGCGGCAGGCCCTCATTCTATCTCACCTTTTGTATTCTGATTGCACTCACGGAACACAGAAACTAAAGATGGGTACGTCGAAGTTGTTGGGTTCACTGAAAATGCGCCAACATTGGTACGAACGGCTGTACGAAAAGGTGACCGTGTGGTTGCCGTGGATTCGTCACTTGGAGGTCAAATGTGGCCTGTGTCCACTGTAGAAGGTGTGATCTCGGCTTGTACTTCCCGTTTGCCAGGACAGCAAGTAACGCTCCGATTTGAACGTCCCGAAGCCAACCTTGGTGCCGTAGATAACATGATGCAACCTATGCAAGCGACAACAACGTTGCAAGAGCGACAACAACAAACAGTAGCTGTAGTAGAGGACAAAAGGCAACTATTGAAGCGTTGCCGTGAGGTTTTGCGGCGCTATGCAAATGACGACCAAATTGTCTCGAATTCTAAACAACGCACTGCGAAGTTTGTTGAAAAATTTGCCGTTCCTGCAATGGTGGCAGACAAAGTTATGGAAGCACTACACAAGGCGTCTGCGTCCGTGGATAGCGTAACTTTGTCCATGATAATGGATTCGTACCTCTCCTGTGGCAAGCCAAATGACGCTATTCGAGCGTTTGAAGTAGCGCTGGGATTCAATGGAAACGGATCGTTTCTAAAACCAGCTAGTCTGACTGCGATGGAGGAAAGCTCCAGCAGTCGCATCCAGCCAAATCCAGCTTCACTGAACTCGTATGTCATTTCCTGCTTGCTAAAGGCGCACGCAATGAAACGCGATTTGAAGTCAGTGCGGCGGGTAGTAGCAGCTATGGAAGGAAAGGGAGGAGAGAAAGTGAGCGGAATTGAAACTGCCTCGTGGCCTGGAACAGGGCCCTTAGGAAGCGTTACCCCGGATACCCAATGCTACAATGTTGCCATTTCTGCAGCTACAAAATCAGGAACACACGATGGCCTCCAGCTCGCTCTCAAGCTTTTCGACTCTCTGAACGACCCATCGGTCGTTTTCAAAGGACAAGACAATGGGAAACCACAGAAGGATGTCGTGACGTACAATTCCATGATCGGTTCATTGTCATTGGCAGGTCGTTTCGATGACGCTTTCAACATCTTTTTCAACATGAAGCGATCGGGTCTCAAGCCAGACAAATTTACCTACACATCTTTGTTGAAAGCTTGCGTGCATGAAGGAGATTTGCAAGAACTTCTCTATGACATGAAGGAGCAGGGTATTAAAGAGGATGTTGCCATGTACAACACCAGGATCAGAACCCTTTGCGACGAGGGAAAACTTGCCGAGGCTAGAACGGTTATTACACAAATGGAGTCGAAGGGTGTTAGTCCAGATGCCAAGACTTACGGCATCCTCATGCAGGGCCTCCTAGATGCAAGGAAACCAGGAGCGTGCCTCGCTCTCTTTGAGAACGCCTGCAGCAACGAGAGAACATCACCGATTATGGAAAATGTGGTATTGTACACCACAGCCGTAACAGCCGCCTCAGTACTGGGTGACCACAACAAAGCTCTCGATCTTGTTTCACGCATGAGCAGTGTTGGTATCAAACCCAACACCAAAACACTCACATCTCTGGTTGGTGCATGCCTCGCAAGTGACCGACCTGATCTTGCATCAGAAGTGTATAAGAGAATAGATGCGCCGGACGGATATGCCATGTCACAGGGTATTGAGGCATTTTGCCGAGCCCGTGATCTAAGATCGGCTGCCAAAGTATTGTCCTCGCAGCGGAGGGGAAGCCGTGAATTATCTGGAAAGGAGCTCATGAAGGGGTACGAAACAGTTGTGACAACCGCTTTGGCGCTCGGCGATTTTGGCATGGCACGAACAATGTTTACAGAATTGCTTGCCAAGAGCTTTATCCCGTCGAAGTCCATGTTTCGAGCCATGATTAGTGCCATGGGTCTACTAGAGAAAGGGCAGCTTGCGCTAGAACCCATTGAACGAGATCCAGAGCAATTTCAGTTTCTGCTATTTTTGATTGATTCAATTCGACAACGCAAAATTGCCATTGATTCCCTCTTGTATTCCGCCGCGATATCATGCGGCTATCAGCTTGGAGGTCCATCTAGCGAAGTAGCGTTGCTGCTTGTGCAAGCCAAAAGTGCAGCATGTGAAAAGAGCGCAAAAGAAATCAATGTGGACGACGTATCAGTGGAACCTTTGGCTGTACAGTGGGAAGAGCTTCCTAACGATAGTGCCACTCTACTAGTAAAGGAACTCAAGTCAAATTCGGCACTGCTACCGCCCCTGGATGTTTTGGTAAACAACAAAAGTACCCGGGCAGTTTTCTTCGCCGAGAAATTCTTGGAGAACTCGAAGCAGGGTAAGGTGGAGAACCCGAAGCAAGCTAAGGAGACAAGAGCTAGGCGATGACTGTGTTGACCAAGCTAGCCATTTTAGCTCTACAGGAACACTCCAGTTGAATTTCATACATAGCTAAAAGATTTTACATACTTAGAATAATAGCCTAGTTGTTTTTCTTTGTCTCATTTCTCCCCGCGTCTGTCCTGAAAGTTCATCTCACCACCAGAGTACAAAGACAAGGCATCCGTGGCTGGCGTATCATCGCTGTTGCCTGGCGAAGAAACTTCTTTGGTGTTGGTTTTCTGGTCAGCTGGTGGAGAACCTGTTTTTGAAGTTTGAGTAGTGGCGTTCGAAGATCATGCTGCAACGTGGTCTTTCAAACGAGGAGGCCCTTTTTTAGAAGGCGTCGTCGACGACAGAACTTTGCTCTCAAAGCTGTCAGTCAAATCATCTTTCATTTCGTCAAGAGCATCGTCGCAAATACTTTTTTCGACATCCATTGACTCGATCACTGTTTCGTATTCATCGTCTAGAAAAGCATTTTCCAATGCACCCAGAAGAGTCTCGCGCGCATACTCATCAAGATTCCCGATCTCATACTTTACCTTTTCGAGTTGTTCGATAGCCAACTCAACCGACCAATCCAAATTCAGGCGGGACAATACAAGAGCGGCTTGGTACGTCTTGTACTGCTTACCGGTGCGCTGCCCACTTTCCAATGGCAGTGGTTCCGCGCTCGCTTCCATTTGTAGATCATGTAGCTCAAATAGAGACGCGACTTTGGGGAGAACATATCCCATTGGCCAGAAGAAAAAGTATTCTGGTTCATTGCCAAATGATTCGAGCACGTCATTCTTCAAAATTCGGTTGAATTCGTCGCTTCCCTTTTCGAGACCTTGGAATTTATCAAAAGCCTCCACAGGCAGGAATGCCTTCAGGCGAGCATGTTCCTTCCATTCGCGCTGAAAATACCCGAAACCCTCGTTTCCGGTGGAAACCATAGTAGCATGATTCTCAGAAGAGTTATCGTACACGACGGCCACACCGTACTTGGAAAGATCCGTGCCTGCTTTTAGCTTGTAACGGATCCAAATGGTTCGCTTTGTTGCCAAATTCTTCGTCTTTCGTGTCCTTTTCGCCTTTTCGTCATCGATCGAAACAGTGCTGGATTTTGGAACGATCATTTCACCTTTACCTTCAAAACGATGAGAGAAGCTGGTTATCAAAATACCGTGAGTCTCGTGGCGTTCCCCTTTGGTAAGCACACCGTACTGCTCCAACGTCATAACGCTTTTCCCCGTTCGCTCGTCATCTCGGATGGGACTGAAAGGATCAAAAATGTCGGTAACCTCCGGGCTGCTTTCCAAAATCCGTAGCGAGACCCCACTGGCTTTGATTTGGCCCTTGGTGGTCACATCGTACCAAGGGTGAGAGCGTTCGGCTTCCTTGTAAGCAGCACAGTAGAGTGGGGCAGCGGACGTCCATTGTTGGGGCAAGTCTGGGTGAATGAATGTGATTATTTCGAGTGCTTCTGGTTTGACCGTACGGAACACGTCTTCGGGAAGTGTGGTAAAAACCTCTACGGCCGTGAATCTAGGAGTTGCACGGCTTTTCTCCTCTTCCTTTTTCTCTTCTCCGTCTTCTGTTGTGGTGTTCTTAGGAGATACAACGAAGTCCTGGACCAGGTGCTGCATTGGGTAGTCGTCGTCGTTGGTGATGCGGCGAGCCTTGCCATTGTCACCGTTGTAGAAAATCTGGATGTCTTCTGGTTTGAGTTTGTACGATCCTTTCTTATCCCATGATGGCTGGAGTGCTTCAATGACTTGATTTCGAACGTCGCCCAAAACTTTGGCTTTCTTCACAGTGATCATTCTCGAGCACTGATGCTGCCCCTTTGCGGTTACCGTGCCACGAATGACGACTTCACATGGAACCGACTTTTCTGTTGTTGGCTTTGGCTTTGTTGACTTTGGCTTTGGCTGTGACTGTGGCTTTGTTCGCTTTTCCACTGTCGTCCAAGCGCCGTCGTTGGTGGAGGAGTGATGGTTGCTCATGGTTTCGTAACACTGTTGTATTTCCTGTTACTCGTACACTGCGGTATATAAAATGTATTATTGTGAAGACAATGGAAAGCACGAAACAAGTGTTTCGCTGCATCAGTGTGGGTTTCAGCGCTGCACTGCGACTCCTCTCTGTTGGTCCGTTAAGAATTTGGAGAAAACTTCAGCGGCACGCGCTGGCGTGGGAGGGTGAGTCCCGTCTATGCATCACGAAGATTCAGTTTGCGCGGACAGCCGCGAAAGAAGTTCAAGCACACCAGTACTCCCTACTACTAGTAGCTAGCTAGCTAGTAGTAGGGCGTTACCACTGAGCCACCAGGCTGTCTGCAAACCCGACCGTTTGGCCCCATGTCCCCTCCTAGGGAACAACTGTGCCCGCTCTTCGCAAGAAGAGCAGAACTGCAACCACACCTACTGCACCCACCGATGCCAACCCCCCCCCCCCAAAAAAAATCAAGGACTCCAAAGCCAAACCCACACGGAAAGCCCCACCACGCCGTGCCTCATTCAGCAGCAAGTTCACCTGTGCTGACGGACGTTGCTGCAACTGCAACTCAAAATCCAAATGCAAAACCTTGAACTGCCGCTGCAAAGTTGCCGGCAAACTGTGCACGGACTGTGACTGCCTACATAGCAAACCGTGAAAACAGAACATGCTCATGTGAGGACAACACTGTGGTTTTGAAAGCTTCCAAACCCACCTCTTCTCAGGCTGCTGAGAAGATGCTCGCTCCAAAATCTGGGAACACGAAACCATCAAAGAAAAGCATCACCAAGATGCCCGCCACCAAAACAGCAAGGGCTGAGCCCGCACCAGTCAAGAATTCTGTGTGGCAGGTGCCAAATGCCCCCACTTCTGTTGGAGCTGCAATCAGCGCCCCTCCAGACCCTCCAGTCCAACCATGCAACCTCCGGGATGAAGGAACCGCAGAGACGACAGAGGCGGAGATCCCGGATGAACCACACAACCCGGGAGCTTCAGGTGACAAAGAAAACATTCCACCTGACAACAGCAACCTTCCTGGACACTCCATTGCCCCAGGCAGTTCACCGTCTGCTGGATGAGGTTTGCGGTGACCACATCCACCAGAACACCAGCAGTCATCTCAATGGAAGTGTCGCTGATGATGCCGCATGGCAATCCTGCAGGGCACCCCCCTTCCTTCTGCGACACGCCCAACGGAGACTCAGACAAAAGGCTTGCCAATGCGTTCGCTGCAATCCTGGCCCCTGTCAGCCATCAGGTGATCAATTGTTGTCATGTCTTTTTGTGACAGAATGAGGAATTTGCTCAACTGCCCAAGATGGGACTGATGGCTAAGAGCGATCCCCAGCAACATTTGGGCCTCTTGGCAACTGGAGAAACCAAGCCAGTGAGGCTGCTCCAGAGGCGTTCACAGCCAATAGATCCTTTGGTTCACTGCCTTTTGTGAAATCGAACAACATTGTCTGTGCACAACAAACCTCTGGTGGCATCTGAACTGCTTGTGTTGGCACTGAGCAATGTGGCCAGCAACAACGTTCATTGCTCTTGGGGACATGATCCAATCAATTGAGAGAGACAGCTGTGGAGGCCAATCCGACAAGTTTGCAATTTTGTTTGCTGCACAAAAGGAAACCCAACAACATGGTCACTGCGCCAGAAACGTCTGGGTGGCATCAAAATTGCTCCGCAAGTGTGTGTGTGTTGTCACTGAGCAATGTTCCCAGACACAAGCACTGGATAATAGCTGCGTATCAATCATCATCAAGCAAGGTGTGCCACCACTATGGTAGCATAGCTAGCTGGCTAGCTAGCTAGCTAGACTAGTCAGAGTCTGACTTCGTCCGTGGCCCGACAATGGTTTAGCCTGTCTCTTATACACATCTCCGAGCCCACGAGACTAAGGCGAATCTCGTATGCCGTCTTCTGCTTGAAA
>ENA-ORBV01009517-ORBV01009517.1-microbial-mat-metagenome-genome-assembly--contig:-NODE-9517-length-15900-cov-4.857739_pt1 | contig 15900 bp, 10 predicted proteins | sample MGYA00237777_ERZ505514 | MGnify/ENA primary metagenome ERZ505514 (study PRJEB26160, sample SAMN06269048) | microbial mat metagenome | isolation source: Oligotrophic lake microbial mat | place... | reverse complement strand
ATTTTAGCTTCATTCTAAAGCTTATAATTTTCATTTACAAACAACTCAAAAGGCCTGTAGCTTTTAGCGCAGTGCATGATTGAGTCTCCTCCGATTGCCCTTTGTTCCATTTTCAATTCCTAAAGATGTCCAATTGTTCAGTGCTCTCTTTTTGTGCCTTCATCATTTGTCTGAACACCGAAGGAGTTCAGTGCCGTGATTCTGTTCGCAGTCCTTCTTTTTCATTGGCGTGTCAATCTGTGCTGTTGAAATGACATGCTCAACTTTAATTTGAGGGCAATGCTGTTCCACATCAAGAAAGTTTCTTTGAAACAAGGTTTATTTTGGGTTAAGCTAGCTAGCTGCAGTTTGCCCTAACGATGCTAATCTAAGAGATAACAATGCCACTTGTAGTCATTCGTAGATGCAGTGTGACTTTCAAACTGAGCTTTCTTGTTAGTGCACCTAACACTTGTGCAAACTAGCTGCTTCTGCCACTGCTTTCTGTAGCGTCGGTTATAGCAACCCGGGGGCTGGACGCCAGTTTTGAATAATAGGCACTGCCATTGGCACTACCAAATATGTTTTGCTGTGGGAACACATCTTCGGAGAACGGGTTGGCAGGGGTCAGCTAGAGGCTCTCTATGGAAATCGCCAGGATCCCTAAAGATTGAAATGTAGATGGAATTATGATGTTATAAGAATTTCATTTTCTGCCCTTCTTCTTTTTGCTCTTCCTTCTGCTCTTCACTGGCTTCGCTGCCACCTGTGAGTCGATCGCATCCAAATTGGCCTCGGCTTCCACTGTCGCCTCACTGGCTTTCTCTGCTACCTGCTGTGACTCGCTTGCATCCAATAATTTGGCATCACCATCAGCTGTCGTCTCGCTAGCTTTCTTTTCTATCTGTGTCTCACTTGCATCCAATTTGGAATCACCTTCCGCTGTTGCCTCGGTCGCTTTCTCTGGTACATGTGTCTCGCTTGCATCCAAAGTGGCCTGGCCTTCCACTGTCGTCTCATTGGCATTCTCTGCTGCGTGTGTCTCGCTTGCATCCAATTGGGCATTGCCTTCCGCGGTTACCTCACTCACTTCCTCTGCTACGTGTGACTCACTTCCATCCAATTTGGCATCACCTTCTGCGGTTGCCTCGCTTGTGTCAGGTGGTGACTGTATGCCCTCGGGGACTGTAATTTCGCTTTCCCGTCGTTCCCGGGCATAGTCGTTAAGTGCTCGGGCAAAGGAGTGCTCTCGTTCAGGAATCCAATCATTTCGCTTTTCAGAAATCTCTTCTTCCTCGCTACCAGCCGTGGGATCCGGGTGTTCATAAGTACCCTTTGATCCCACGCCATCACGTTGTTGCTCTTCGTCTTCGCTGAATAATTCACGCAGCAACTCGCTCTTGTGGATGTTGCTGTCTCGTTCCTTTCGCGCTTTTTCCCGGCTCGTTTCTTGGTGCTTGAAATATAGGTAGAGGGAAACACTGAGCAAGACAAGGAGTAGAATAGCACCAATCGTAATGGAAATAAGCGCCCCCAACGACAGGCTTTCCTTCTGCTTGGATGCTTGAGGTAGATGAATTCCTGGAACCGTGGCGGCACCATGTATGACAGTTTCTGGGGCTTGTTCTGGAGGTGGAGGCCGTGATGGATCTGGAACAATGTCAACGGGGGATTCGGGGTTGACCTGCATCAAGGACTCTTCGAGTAACCCCTCCTCGATGGCTTCATATGTGCTGCTGGAATATGTTGCCGCCACCGCCGCTGGATTATCGTGAGCTCCCATGACCAACACGTTATAGTGAGCAGATGCTTCATAACAGTCCAGGTCCCCGAGATACAAGTCACCTGACTCGGAACACTCCACGGGGACCACACTGTCCACAGTGGCCGTCTCGGTTTCGGCCATGTCGGTGTGAAAACCAGGATTCTGTTGCAAAAAGCGACGACCCGTCCTCAAATTCTTGACAAAGACACTAAACGCATTGTTCAATTCGGTTTGATTCACGGGTACTCCTTGCGGACTTGCCACCACAAAGGATGTATTGACCGTCACTTCTTGGGACGGAATATCGAGGGCACCCGATAACTCACTAAAGTTGCTAAGATAATGCAGGCCAACACCACCCGACGATCCTGGCGGGGGTTCGTTGTAAGATTTCAATGCCTCTTCGGTTTCTTTGCACAAGGTGTGTTGGGCGTCTTCCCCGCCGTGCAGATCAATGTACTCCCCGGTGTTGGAAGCATACGTGGTAAAGGTGTTTCGAACAGCGTCCGGCAAGGCCCAAAAGTAGTGGAAGCTGTGGTTGTTGTGGCCATTGTGAGTAAGGTTGTTGACAAACAAGACAAATTCCTCCTGGGAAAGTGCCACGTCCTGGTTCGAATCCGCCTTGCTTAACAAATGAATACACTGTGTCATGTTAATGCTCGGCTGATCATTCTCTTTGAGTCCTTCGGTATCCATAAAGCGGGGGCACTCCTTGGACGAATACACCACAAGCTCGTCAACCTCGCCTGCCGAAGCATTGTTTAATTCACGCATATATCCTCGTAACTTGACTCCATTGGTATGATAAAAGAGATTCTCGGATCCCTCCTCTTCCGTCTTCCAAACATATTCCATAATGTAGGCATCTATGTTCACATTTTCCATGGCTTTCATAATCGTGGCGGGTGCCACCCGTTGTCCACGCGCATCCCATGCTTTGGTATCAAACCAAACCATGAGAGTGCCATTGGTTTCGGCATAGTGCCATTCTTGACTGGTCATTTCAAAGTCCGATACAATGGGTTGTTCTCGTTGACCCTGCATCATGTTGGTTTGTGTGGACGACAATAACAGCGTCGAGTAGTAGTAGGCAGTCTGACACAGTAGACCCTCTAGCTCTTCACTGGTAGGAGCTCTTGCATTTCCATCAAAAAACGAATACTCCAACTCGTAGGTAGTCACACTGCTCACTTCTTCTCTAGACTCTTCGGCTTGTTCCTCGTCCTGTGCTGTTTCATTCTTGTCGGCATGACTACTGTCATCCGTGACAGCAGCAGCCTCCGAGGTGGTTGCTAAGACTGCTTGAGGTCCCACCGCCACACCATCGAGACACCACTTGGTGGTAAAGGTAGTCGATAGGGGTCCTTCTTCTTCGGTCATTAATTGTTCTTGATCTAAATATTGGGTCGTGCCATGAAAAGTGACACTGTTGACATTGAAAAACATATCCTGGCTGCCTTCTTCTTCCAACCACACGGCCGTTTGTATATACGTGGCAAAATCCGAGACTTGCATCCATTCCATGACATCCATGGGAGCAATTTGACGATGATTGGGCATTTTGGAAGCTCTCGCCTCCATTTTGATAGAGAAGGGCATGACGGCCGTGTCGTCGAGGGTCCAATGAATATGGTCCAAGACCAACTCCACGCCGCCGGCTTGGCCAAAGGTAGCACCGCCCGATCCCAAGGCGGAATAGCGAGCAAACACAGTCGAATAATAGTCGTGCGTTCGACACAACAAGTTCTCCACCTCGGCCGCTTGTGGAATCCATTGGGCCGGATCGACGTCATCAAAGAAATCATAATTCAAGGTAATCACAGCCACACCACAATTGGCGGTGGAAAAGTAGGTACTACCCTCCGTGTCGACACGCGCCGAAGTCGTATGCAACTTGACGTTGTAGGTTGTCGTGGCGTGACGAAAGTAATTGTCCGCCGGCAAGGATGCTTGCAAGGCCTTGGTCACATCCTCATTCGTGACGGACGTCTTCAACATGGTCAACAATTCCGTCGCATCCAGGGCGGCAATCGTGGTTTCGGATTGGACGTGACTGGCCCCCACTTGGAGGGTAATTTCCATGAGTTCTTCGTCTTGTTCCGCCGCCGAGGAAGCACCATTGCCATTGCCATTGCCATTGCCTCCTCCATCATTGCCTGCACCATTGCTATTCGTGTTATTTTTGTTGTTGTTATTGTTATTGTTATTTTGTTTACGAACACGACTCCGAATCTTGTGATTGGCGCGGGTCCAGCTTCCATATTGGCCTTGAAACAAGACCGCATCTCCATTCTTCAACGTCGATAAGTGTTCCGTCCAAAAACTATCCAAATGACACAGATAGGTTTCAAAATCTCCATCGTGGACAGGTCGCTGGACAGAACCTACATTGGCGGTCGTACTCGTAGGAGTAGTAGCAGTCGTCGTAAAAGTGGCATTGGAAGTCATGCGTATACTACTCCGAGCGGACGGCGATGGCGCCGTCTGTTTGGGAACCGCCAAAGTCAAGGTCATCAAAATGGTTTGGGTGGTCTCTAGCCGACGATGATGGTTGTTATTACTACTGGTACTCGTCGCACTGGATCCTACATCTGGTAGTGCTTTTGTCGTTTGTGCTTGCACTCGTTCTTGTTGAGCTTGGCGAAGCAGCGCCATGTTGTTGGCACTTGCTGCTCTAATACGTGTACTACTGCTTGTCACTCCTGCACTACTGCTCCTACTACTTGTCGTCGTCGTGGGACTAGCGGCCAGTGCGGACCCAAGACAGCGACCATTCCATACGAATACCACCAGGAGGAAGAAAAGTACTCGACGGAAGCGCACACTGCCAGGGGATGATACCATGATGGTCATTCTTCTTTCTTGTACTTTGGAGCTGAGGATAGAAAAGGTTTCTTTCACACAGCTAACTACTAAGAATGGCTCGAGCTAAAAGATCAAATGCAACACTGAACTAATACAGTAGGTCTGGTAGTACTGTTGTGCTCTACCATAGTAGCGGCGATTGATAGTGCAACAAAAGGCTAATTGACAAGGTAATCATGCAGTCTTTCTCGTCATCATGATAGATAGTAGAACCTGTTTGCTGTGTTGCAAACAACGGTCACTCTTGGATCTTTTGCAAATTGGTTGGGCCTTCATTTATGTCGCATAAATGACGATTTGAAAAGATATACCCTTCCACCCGGGCAATATAGTTGTATTGACAAAAGAAAAAATGTGCGTCTTTTGCCATATTGGTAACCCTATTCCTTCTTTCCCCCGCGCTTGGCCCGAAACAGACCCAGTGTCTAGCTAGCTACTATCATGTTGCGCCAGTCCAGCTAGCTAGCTAGCCGTGCTGGTAGGTAGCTAGTTACAAGTAGTACTAGCTAGCAGTAGAACCGATAGACTGACTGGTGGTAGGATAGCTACTTCCAGTGCATGTCTTTTCAGTTCCACAGAAGCCAGTTAGGTTGCAACTCCATCATGGTCTTCTCGGCACTTGGCTGGTCAGTAGCAAGACAGAATAAGTACCACCACGCGTAGACGAGATCGGCAGGCGGGGTGGCTACAGTAGAAAAGGTTTCTACTAACTAGGTTTCAGTTCTACTACTTCTAGATCCATCTGTCGGTCCATGAATCGGATTGCACAGAGACCACTACAGTCTGGGCCTTCGATTCATAAACTGAAGGAGTGACAACGTCCATAATTCGGGAAGCATTTCAAACAGTCCCTAGCTTGCTGTAACTTTCTCAGCGCCGAAGCCAAACGAAACAAGAACATATTCGTACAGTAACTATTTTTTTATATTTCTTAATTGTGAAATTGAGTTTAAATCATGTAACCAATGTGACGGAGAAGAAGGACTACTACGAACGAAACGACCAAGAGAAGGAGCTCAGATCAGCAAAACACAATGGAAATGTCCCCTTGACAATTTTGCTTTCTGGCTCTCTATCCCAGACAACTCCTTGCCTGTACCAACAAATACTTCTCTTTTGCGAGCTTTCGTTGAACCCATACCTGGATGGCAAGCACCCATCTCCTTACTCTTCTTGGGGGGCATCGGTAGGCTCATCCCCTTCACGTGGCAGACCAATATCAGGCAACTCAAGCTCAGGCAACCCAAACTCTGGCATCTCATACTCACGAGGTGCATCTGTATCACCATCGCGGGGCAGACCAATATCAGGCAACTCAAGCTCAGGCAACTCAAACTCAGGCAACGGCACCTCAGGCATCTCAAACTCACGAGGTGCATCTGTATCACCATCACGGGGCACATCCGTATCTTCAAAGTCACGAGGCTGATCCGTAGCTTCAAAATCACGAGGAGCATCCGTATCTTCAAAGTCACGAGGAGCATCGGATTCAAAATCACGAGGGGCACCCCCACGGGGAGCATCGGATTCAAAATCACGAGGCTGATCCGTAGCTTCAAAATCACGAGGTGCATCCGTATCTTCTAAATCACGGTACACCAAGTGGACCTTGCTCTCTAGCATCGCGTTGAGCTCCCTTTCCAATTTGACATTCTCTAGTTGTCGATCATTATTCGTTAGTCTGGTTCGCAGGTGCTGCTTTTGGGCACCGGCCTTGTCCACCAGCACGACAACGGCCAGCGTTGTCAGAGTTGCAAACTTCATGTTTGGGTTGCAGTATTCGTTTACAAGCTCTGTTTTATCTTTTATCAATCAGCAGGCAACGACTGTTCATTCCACGGAATCGCCTGAATTATAATAATGCGATGAACAAAGATTCGCTTGTATGTGTGAGACAACCATTGGTTGGAGGGTATAAATGACAGTAAGGCTGATATCTTTGTCCAATGACTAGTTGGACCTGGTGTGCTAATTATACTCGAGTAATAACGTTTTCCACGCCAACCAAGTATCATAATAGCCTTCACCAGATGGTATATGGCCGGGAACCACCTCTATTATGAGTACTGTAAGCTAGTTTCAACAGCTAATAATAGAAACGTAACTACTGGATCGCGACCACCTGGTAGAAGAACTAATAGCTGGATACAGTAGCCGGGAAAATGGAATTTGTGAGCAGGCGGCAGTTTGTCCTTTGGATCCTCTATCTATTCTTTCACCAGATGCTCATGCAGTCATCGAAGTGATCTTCGTACTGTACACTAAATCGACAATAGAATTGGCGCCAGGTGACCACAAGTGAAGCTGATCGATTGGTTTCATCAGCAGCATCAGTCTCATGGGCGCGCATTTGCCCCTCAAAGTTTGCGATTTGCCTGGAAAAATGAAAAAAAAGGGTCAAGTGGGAGAGCTGAAGAGAGCTACAACAGCTGCTACAATGATGGTTGGAGTCAGGAAGGAATGCTGTGTTATGTGACGTTAAGGTGGTTGACAGTGTTTGGAAAATTGGAGGGCACACTGAGGGTTCCAAGGAACTTGATCATCCGAGCATTCATGTGAGAAAAGTGGTTCCAAATTGGAGAAAGATGGTTGCACAAATTTGCATCACGTTCTGACAATCTCCTGTGGCCCAAATGAGAGCAACAATGTTTTCTAACAATGTTGCCAAGCTTGAGAATGCTGGGGTTGACCAATGCTCATTTGCCAAAAATTAGACAACAAATCATCACATCCACAGTGCAATGACGCAATTTTCAAATGGTTCATGAATGCAAAAACAGTCACAATTGGGATTCTTTTCATCAGGAATGCAAGCAATTGGCTCATGATCAAAGTTGTCATTTGAAAAAGTTCACAACTTAACGCAAGAGTTCCTGCCACAAAAAGGGTTCTCAAAGGGTTCAGTTTTCAACGATGCCTTGTGCATTGCAGCAAGTTCATGTGTCACATGCATGCATCACTGGTTGTGTTTTTGGATTGTTCTTTGTGTTGCATTTCATTTTCATTCAAAAGGCACATGGCAGAAGTGTCTGGGATCATTCTTTTTTCAGATTTTCAAAGTTTCCTGCTTCTTCATTGGTTGGAAGTGTTCATTTGACTGTTGTCACACCATGTCCAATTGAGACATCCACATTGCAAATTTGTTTGTTGGTGATTGCAACTGATTGTTGCACAACATTTGGAACAAACCAAGCTAGCATGGTGCTGACAAAAACTTGAAGGTAGGCCTAGTCATGTTTTTCAGCGAGGAAGTCATGGCATGCAAAATGCACTTTCATGAAGTGCAACACACAATTTCTTGGGACATTTTTTGTGAATGTCCCCAATTGCATGTTGACAGACTTCTTCATCCGGTTAAACATTGTCAAGGATCAGTTGATTGCAGCTGTGGAAATTGGAGATAGTGCAAGCGTTTGGAAATCAAATTGTTTTTTCCAACTAATTTTGGAAGTCAACTAAAACAGATTTGTTTGGATCAGGAACAATGACTTTGAAGCATGCTAAATTGGCAACCACAATTGCGTTTTTGTGTGTTTGGTTGCATCGGTTGGCTGCGACAACCTTTTGATGCTATGACACCTTGCTTTCAGATGTTTGATCTTTCGTTTTTCCTGCCTTAGCAAAGAGGGCTTAGCATGACTGGTGTTCACCAGAGACAACACTGTCATGAATGCAAAACTTCCTGAGTTGGCCAGCATTGTGAAGCGCAGCACCTGAACACGTCAAACAAAAAGAAAACTAGAAGATGCAAAACAGCAATCAGAATTAAGGCATCCTCCAAGCACCACTGGTGCTTTTCCACCATTGTTCCATTCGTTGGAGTCATTGTTCATTGTCATTGTGCTTGCTGTTAGCAAAGGAACTGAAAGATGTGTTCTTCTCATCAATGACAGGTTGGAGAGTTCATTTTTGGTGGAGTCGATGTTGAGACATTAACTGGAGAAAATCACCAATTGGGCAAATGGCATCACAAAATTTTTCCCATCTGTGTTCAGTGTTCAGCTTCAAGCTGATCATGGACCAAAATCCAAAGGGACATTTGCCAAACAATGAACATTTGATCAGTGAACAACACCTGTGAGTGCACCCAAAACACCGTTGCCATGGCTAGTGATGCCCTGTCAAAGTGGTGGTTGTGAAGTTGACAATGAAACCACAGTCATTCAGTTGACAACATTTCAAATTGAAAGTGCAACACAAAACATCACAATGGAATGCTTCATGCCAATTGTCGATCATCTGCACTTCCTGTGCTAAGATGCAGATGAAGCACAAGTTTTGGTTTTTACCAGGACTCAAAATGACAAGCAGAAGTCAAGATCAAGAATTTTTTTTGAACAGCTGGCCATCATGAATCTGTGTGACATGAGAAATGGCCTTTTTGTTTGTTTTCTGATTCAGGTGCATGTCAAGAAACAACAAATGCTTTGTGAAGCAGCATCAACCACAGAAGGTGCTGAAATCCAAACAGTCATGTCTTTGGACTAGATTTGTGTTGTGTTTGTTGTGACACAGCAAAACTGCCAACACTTTGCTTTGGGCAAAAGCCATTCAAAGTGGTGACATCTGATAGGCAAACAAACTGGCCTTTGGATGGCTTAATCCAAATTTCCACAAAGCGACTTGCAACCAGCAATGGTCATTGCATGACATGCAAATGAGCATCGTGTCACATTTTGGTGTTGGGCATCAGATGACAGGATCCCAGATTGGACTGTCTGCATGGTGCACTGTGCTAAAAGCCACAGGAGCTGTCATTGAAAATCCGGAATGTGGGGTGTGTTCCACATTGTCAAACACGGCCCCTGAAACACACAATTGCAGTCATGTCACACCAAATGAGCCCTTCGGGACCCTCAATGACAACAATTGCAGCAAGAATGCTGTTTTGAATTGGCGTCAAAAGGTGCCAGGGTTTGTGATGGGCAAAAGACACTGTTGATGCTGAAAATGGGGCTGACCAGCTTGAGCTCAATGTTGACAGTGCTTTGACAAGAGGCGGAAGTGCAAACAAGCTCCACATTCCTTTTGGTGTTGGGAGTGTCTGTTGATCATCTGCAAGGCATTTGGGCCATTGGGAGGGTCTGATGGAGCTGCAATGGGAAGGAGATGGTGGCAAAATGCACAAACTGCAAAAAATGCGCATGACACGTCAAAATGGGCATGATCCTCAGCATTTTGCACTCTCCATCAATGTCACGTGTGTGCCACCATTTCCACTTATGACTGGTGGTGTAGAAGCGGTACATTAGCTGAAATCGCCGGACGATGCTCAAGACCAACATTCTTTTCACAACCTCGTCAAAAATCCGCTTGGGTGAACCAAATACAACAAAGCGATCGGACAGATGTGCTAGTGCTGTAAACGAGGCAAAGGAACTACCAGAGAGCCGCATCTTAATTGCTCCACTAATTAGAACATAAAATATCAGTACACAACAAAGCACGTAGCTCGTGCTAGTCTTTGTTTTGTTGCAGAAAGAATCATGCGACGCAGCTGCAGTACCTCTCGACCTCTCGTTTCACCTCGATGCCTGCAAAAAGACGACGCCAAAGTATTTTCGTCTACGCTTATAAGTGATGAAGTCAAGGCTATTAATATCAATGCGGATGGCCAGTGAAGTCGATAAGGTCGAACCGATTCGGGTAGTCACCTCCAGGCACTATAATGGCAACGAAAAGGCAGAGAAGCTAAAGGGCAATATCGGCAACAAAGGAGCAGAAGACAGGAGAAAATTGTGGAAAGGAAAAAAATACTTAAACAACGAAATAAGCAATGTGGCTACTGCGCCTGATGAAATGGAGAAGCAGCAGCGATTAAGAGTTGCTAGGGGCATCTTGAAGAAGCAATGTGGCTATTGCACCTGAAAAGACGGAAAAGCAGGGGCATTAAGAGTTACTAGGGGTGCAAAACCGAAAGTCTTTTATTTCGGCGTCATTACGGCGAATGGATAAATTGTCTCTAAGGCTGACAAGGCGAGTTTGTCGAAGAGAACTGTTGGAATCGAATCACGGCTATTACAATACATTACGTGCACAATCCAAAGAGATGAAGTGCCCAAGTGCGGGCCACTGTGCACTAGCTACAAGTCTGATCGGCTCAATGCCCCTACTAGTATGTGGTTTTAGGCACGCATCAAAAAGCCCCAAACGTGAATTGCAAATCGATGTTGGTCGCAAAGGGGGAACCACAAAAAGTCCCATCATCAAAACCAACGACACCGGTTTCCAGGTATTTTACAATGTGGATTTGGCAGGAAGGTTCACCGGCAGTATCAATGGCACTCCGCAAGCCATGACTGATGGACTGAGATGTAAGCAAACGAGTGGATGGAAAACTCGCCCTCATTTTCTGAGTCATGGTGTAAGGGGTGGCCGTGTCAAAGAGCTGACCAGAGACAATTCCAGTTTGATAGGGATTACCCCGAGGTGGCAAAGGAGTTCCCTTGGGCCAGTAAAAACCAAACCCATACCAAAGTGCAAAACTGTTGGCAGGGTGCCCTGTTCCTGCGCCAGTATACATCGTATTGACTTCCATGGTTTGTTTAATGAAAAATTCGTCGTTGTAGCATACATTCCCTCACCAATCTTGCGCCAAAACAAGCGCGCCAACCGCCCCACCATAATTGATGCTGGTGATATTTGTGTACTCGGGGTTTCCATAGACAAATTCTTCAAGAGTTGGCCCTGAACTCAAGAGAATAATATCGTCTTCTTCAGAACGCATCATGATGCTCTCCGTGGCGTTGTCCACTGCCGCGGGATACAGCTCATCAAAGAAAACTTCGAGGTCGTTAAGATTACCAGATGCTGCCAAGTCACACAAGTCTTTTGCTTGGCCTGAGAACTCATACAGAGCTTTAATGAAATTGGAAAGAATAATTGCTGTCGTCGATTGCGAAGCAAGTTGATTGAAGTCATTGATACAAACTCTCATGTCATCCACGGGGCATGCTCCCGGCTCGAGCGCATTGCGAGCGGAGCATGAATAGATGAGATAATCAATGCGCTGATTGATACCCTCTGCAAACTCCCATGCAGACTCGAATAAATTACTTGTGGGTGCGGTGTTGCTATCCACTATGAATTTATCCACAAGATCTGGAAAAATGGTCGCAAACGTCGACATTACTTGGGTTCCATACGATATTCCATAAAGAGAGAGTTTGTCCGCACCAATTGCTTTTCGGAAGCGGTTCATATCCTCTACAAGCTGTTTAGTACCAGAGAACTCCAAAAAGTGAAAAGCTGTCACATTTCCATCCTCTTGTGTGGCATTCAAATGAAAATCACATCCTTGGCACGTCCAGCATGCTAGCACTCGTTCTTTCAGCGCATTGGTATAATTCTGGATACTCTCTTCACTGAATACATCCAGATTTTTCACCAGATTATCGTCGCTAAACTGCAGTTCCTTTTGGCCAGTTTCCACGAGTTCTCCGTCCTCGTTTCTTTCAAGGCCATAGGCACACTCTGGATGAACAAAGGACGGCCAGGAACGCCCCATACCCCGCTATTTGGATAGGAACTCTTTTTAAACATATGGCCATTTAACAAACATACACATTATACATGTTTCATCACATTACCTGGTCAATAGAAATGATATTGTAATTTTTGGGATTGTCCTCTCCTAACATACCGAGGAAACCGATCACACAAAAACTTAAACTGCCAGGGCCACCACAATGGACAAACAAGTTGCCTTTGGGGGCCGGTTGGATATCGGCAAATCTCATACAAATGTACACTTCAACCGTAGGATAAACTCGATCCTCCTGGGCTCCGAGTGGAGCATGTAAGAATCCACACGTGAGGTTTCCGGCTTGAACTGCTTTTGGATTGACCCATTCGAAGATCGTTGGATCAATCTTTTGAAAGAACTCCACGGGCTGAGCTGGATGGAACAAAGAATCGCTGTCTTTGGTGGAATCTTCCCAGTTTTCACTTGCAATGCTGCTGTCTTGAGGATCATCCCCTGAGAAGGCGTTTTCCCACATCTCCTCCACATTACCACTACGTCTACGGACGTTATTTCCCGTGCGAGACATGACCAAGCTGGCATGCATCGTTAGGATGAACGACAGCAGACAAAGGCGCATCATGGTTGCAGTTGTTGTTCTGTTCAAAGGTTGAGGAGAAATTGGGATTTATGATGGTTTACTAGCTAGCTAGAGCACCTGTGGGTCGGATTGCAGCACGGTGCTCTTAGTCGGCTGCCCAGAAAACGATAAGAGAGGATCCAAATCCTGCTCTAGCTAGCAGTTCGTACGTCGTAAATAGTTACATTCAGTAGTACACCTTTATCTGCTCGCTACTACAATGCCACAGCGGCAACTTCGTTCTGTCAGTGCAGGATTACTCTCGAGTGCCAAATTTTGGGCGCATTCATTGCCAATTTTGGTGCTTTGTTCGCTGCGGGATTTAAAAGCCACAGCAACATGCTTTCAAATTTTTGGGCAGCTGAGAGTCCGAACAGTGTCAGAACACAGCCGCAGTCCCGTCCCAATTAGTCACTGGCAAAAAAATAACAACGATTGCATTGTTAGCAGTGTCATGTGGCTAGCTACCAGTGCTGGAATAGCAACCAAATGTTCTCCACTTGCTAGTGTGGTCTCTTGCATGATGTTTGCCACAGTTGGCAAAACATGATTTGAACAATTGTGCTGGTGGAGAGTCAACTCCTGTCACCAGGGCTGACTTTTGCCTGAGTGAATCTGTTGTGACAGTTGTGATTGCTCCCCAAACGCTGCTGACTCTCCTCTTGTCACAGCACCATGTGACTGCTCTCAAGCGCTGCCAGGTGCGGAACTTTGGACATGATCAACAAGAGGGACTGAATCTGACTGAAGTCATTCAACAGCAGTTGTGAGCTTCATTTTTTCAACCAATGGCAGATGGAACACACACTTCTGTTCGTCAACAATCAAGACACCACTTTTTGTGAAACACCAAGGTGAGAAGTTTGTCCCCTTTCTATGGGTGAAAGCTCAAAGCAGGCATCATTGAATCAATGACATTCATCTGGATCTGGAATTTGTGCAAAGAGTTCATTCATCTTGGCATGTGAGTTGTGGAACACTGCATGCAACTGAAATCATCAAAATCAGAAATCAATGCCATTTGGGAGTTGTCAGTCGCGCATTGCCCACACCATTTGTGGTTGTGTGAGAGTGATGATGATGCAAAGTCCTTCATGATCTGCAGTCAAAGTTCCCACAGCGTCTTCCATGTTTTTTCCATTTGACAAAACAGCAACAACAACAACAACAACAACAACAAGGTCTTTGCTCACAAGAGTTGCATGCCAGTCTGTTCCATGGATTCAATGCATGTGTGATTGTGGACTGAAAAGCTGAACCAGAGGAGGACAAGGACAAACAACATGAACATCAGCTGCCACTGTGTAAAAGCCGGAATCAGAAGGTGATCCAAAACAAGGAGCTGCAGGATCGGAGACAATGAACCTTGCATTCACCTCAAGTTGAAAGATCTGATTGCTTTTGTGAACAAAGATCCCAAGTGAACATTGCTCAAGGAGTGGGGTCCTTTGATGGACAGTTGCACTTGGGAGGATCAAAATGATGCTGGTGCCATGTGCAGCAAGCCACAGAAAAGGACACTTGGAAGCTGTTTTCCACATCTTTGCTCACCCGAAGGGGCATGCCCATTTCAAGCTTGTCTTTGATTCAAGTTTCCCCAACAACATTGACTTGACAGACTTTTGCAAGGACATCAAAAAACAGATTCCCAAGGAAGCTGCGGAACGGATCCCTTGGGTCAAACTGTTGAGATGACTTCCCACATCAATTCCAAAGAGACACTGCAATCTTGCAATGCAGTCTTGATTGTTCTCAACAGAGCTCCAATTTCTTGGCATAGCAAGAAGCAATTTGGTCTCCTGTTGGAGAACCTTGAGTTTGGTTGCAGGTCGAATTCAAATGAAAACCACACGCGACACTGTGGTCAAAAGAGCGCTCACACGTTCACGGTCCAAGTTCTCACCAATGAAGCTGTGAATGGAATTGATTGAAAGACTGCACTGCAAGCTCGGAATGATGGGCATTCCAATTGATGGTCAGGTCATGTGATGTCAATTCCGACAATTTGTCAGTTGTGAGGAACAAGAGCTAGCCAGAGTCTGCACTCAAGAAGAAGTCAAATTTGATTTCGTTTTGCTGTGTGCGGGCTTGTGATGGCAAACATTGTGAGTGTCCAACATGAACCTGCAGATGCAAATCAAGTCAGGTTCAAAGAGGATGGAGCCCACGCCATGCGTTGTGTTCTAACTTTCAGTTGACTCTTTGTTCTTTTGCATTTCATTTTTCACAGGTTTGATGCCCTGAACCATGCATCCGCTCGTGCTTCATCCTCACTGCATCAAATCTGCACATTGAGGCAAAATTGAAAATTTGTCTGTTTCACATGAGCATGGACACACAAGATGAATGTCAGGCAAAAGACCTGCCAGAAATGAAAATCGCTGTTTTGAAGGACAAACACTGTCTCTGCCATGGGTCGATCCGCTGGAGTGGCAAATGCCAATGCTTTGTCTTAGGATTTTGTCAAGGACAACCAAGTCAAAAAAGGGCATGAAGAGAAAGACACAAAAAACCATCTTGGGTGTGATGACTGTGACGAACAGAAAGGTACATCAATGTGATGTTTGAGGATAGTTCCCCCCCTCTCACAGGGATGGCTGCCTTTCCTCTCTGAACAACAGTCCTTTGACCAGATTTTCACCCGATGTTGGTGCAGGGCATTGTCCTCAAAGTGACTCTTGTTTGCAGTGAGACAAGTGTTCAATGGTGCTTGCAATGCAAGAATTCATGATCAACTTTTTGTCACTTGGTATCAAACCTGCATTGCAACATGTCGGACCTTTTGTCTTTGCTCCACCTGCCAACAGTTCAAAGAAAAGGTTGTCACTGCACAATGTGCATCTTCCAACACTCCACAATTGTCCTGAAACCACACAAAAATGTCTCACATTGACAGAGTCCATGTGCGCCTTAAAATGACACGGTTTGGATTATGGTGAAACCATTCGTTGAAAATGAATGAATGAAAGCCAACGGCGCCAAGACCTGGCAAGCAAGAGAACCCTTCATTTCGTTGTTCGCGCCTAGCTACGATGTCACCATGCCATCCAACCAATCATCAATCAACCACAGCTCTGTGGTCGTTCGAGTTATTATGCACAATCCCAACAATTCGAGCCGCATAACGCCATCCCATCACCCCGAGCAGTCGATTCCTGTAACATAGTTAGGAAGAGATTACGATTACGA
>ENA-ORBV01009516-ORBV01009516.1-microbial-mat-metagenome-genome-assembly--contig:-NODE-9516-length-15901-cov-5.953109_pt1 | contig 15901 bp, 11 predicted proteins | sample MGYA00237777_ERZ505514 | MGnify/ENA primary metagenome ERZ505514 (study PRJEB26160, sample SAMN06269048) | microbial mat metagenome | isolation source: Oligotrophic lake microbial mat | place... | reverse complement strand
AGACAGTACTAAGGTTCATCCGGAGTCTGCAGAGCCTGGAGCACAATCTCGCATTAAAATCAAACGACACCGAGACGCCAATCCCAAATTAAGAGAATCCAAACGTTCCCGAGCCCCAATCCAGCGGTTTCAGGCAGGGCATGAAAATGGAAAAGGATTGGAACAAAGTGGTGGGTTCAATAGGGAGAGCATGTACGAAGATCCTTCGGTACAAGCTCGTCATTGGTGGGCACACCATCTCAAATTGAGTGGCTGGTGGTACAAAACACTGGCAGACTTTCATTACTTTCCGGCACATTTAAAGGGCTTCGATTACCGCCTTATTCTTGAACACGGAAAACCAGGAACCCACTATGCTGTTGGTCATGATACTGGTGACGAAAAAGCTTGTACCACATGGTTACTACCTATGGCAAATTCACGTCCACCCCTGGCCAGAAAATCCCTTTGTTGGAAGACTTCGATACTTCTGAGCTCGAGAACCTCAAACAGAAGCTACTCTACTACTACTGTCACGGCAAGCCCTCGGCCAAGGACTTGGTGAATACGATTATGCAACTTCGTACCTTCGAGCGTATCAGCAATGTGTACTTTCTTGCGTCAGAAAATCGCACATTCAAAATACAGGAACTTCTGGAGTTTATGGTTAAATCTGGAATACCAGGAGCCGGCAATCTAGACAAGAAATCTCTGAAGGAATTAGAAGAGCGAGTCAAGTTTGCTCACGTGAACCGTAACTTGTTGTCAATGTTTCAGGTGGAATCAAAAGGACTCACCTACAGCAGGGTTCTCAATAACGAAAAAGTGTCTCGCTTGTTGATCCGTTTTGGCTTTCAAGTAGATACCGAGAACGAGGGACGTTTCTTCACGCCTGGCGGTAAGGCAGCCGGAGAGTCCTCGATGGCGTTGGATAAGTTGCGAGTGTTTGTCCGCGAGAACAAATTGGAAAATCTCCACAATGAAGATGAAACCGCATTCAAATTGCGATTATGGGGTGCGACGTCACCTGCAAAGCTGCCAACGTACACGTCGCCTTTCGTAGTTGGCAATATACCAGAGCCACATGCTGTCGCTGCGCCAGCTGTCGCTGTTGCTGCTACGACAACCAGTGGCAGAAAAGATGGGATCTTGAACGCTGCCCCCGTTTCCGCCATGGAGTTGTCTAATGAAGAGGGCAGAGCTGTAGCAACAGACGCTGAACATCACAACCCAGTCACGGAAGGTAGCACCGGAGAGGCGGGATTGCAAGTTGCTCCAGCCTCTGAAAACGAGTACCAACGGAATGACAGCGCCGTTGGGAACTATGAATCAAATGATGTTCGCAACGTTGTTGCCAGAGACGAAGTGGAACCACGACATGTTTCAACAGCTATCTCGCGTCCAGTCCCCAGCAAGACATCTGCGCCAAACGCGCGTCGTGTCTCGTTGGAGCACATTGAGCCAACTACAACCCTTACCGTCTTCTTCGACAAGCTTGATTACACTATCCACCTTTATGGTGCTTTGTCACAGCTTCAGCAGCAAACCTTAAAAAAAAAGGTTTCAGTTTGGGAGTCAACTCAAGAAGCTGTTGGCGCCAGTGTTCCGGTGGAAGTGAAAACTTCAGTACCCGCCGGGTACCAGCAGAAAATGGCCGTGTTTCTTCGCCTTTTCATGTCCTTGTCCTCAACAGAGAAGACGGTTTTGAAGGCGAACATCGAGAGTTTTGAATAGCCTTGCAAATATTGCGATTTAATATCGAGCGCAGACGAAAGTCTGATCGGTCATGTTTGGTTTGAAACTGGTGGAAGAAACTCTTGCTTTGACGCCATGCAAGAGATTTGAGATGGGTCCTTGATAGTGAAGCTTTTCACAGAAATTGTGAGAGTCTCGCTTACCGCAGTGACATATTCGTAAAATTAATAGTGACGTGTTTTGAGTGAATTATTATGAAGTATCCTTTCTTTAGCAGCCCTCCCAGGGAAATATTGGAGATATGGTGACAAAAGATATCATGGTCATCTGAGAGAAACCACAAATTCGGAGCTAGTAGGAATTGTTGCTTTTCGTGGTGCACATTATTTTGGAACGCATGTGCTATAGCAGGAGGCCTATCTGCGGCTGCTGGATGATTACGAAGCAAAATAGATTTTTGATGATTATAGTTTAGTTAGTCTTTGCCATGGTGGGCAAGAACCGATGGCTGCACTTACGATGAAAATGATTGATTGAACTTCATTCACCCTATCAAGCCACCTGACTGAAAAGCAAAAGAAGGAAAGAAAGAAAAGGTTTGAGTCCATGGTTGGAGAAAGGATTTCATACCTCCCGAGTCCTCTCTCAGGATGCTGAAGACTGAATTTATGCTTTAGAAAATCGAACCACTGCAGACACGCCCATAAACATTAATTTCCTGCAGCTGATTGAAATATTCGTTTTTGCCTTATTTGTGTCGCGTTCTCTCGTTAAATTCCGTTTTCTGTCGTCCCGAAGTGACACCAATTTTGGAGTCCCCGTCATGCGTCGAAAAAATACTATTATCCTTGGTAAGTTTTTTCTTTTTTTGGAAAGATTGCCAACTGCTCTTTTTCTTTTCCGATATGACTTCCTTTTTTTCGGCATTATGTTGTCGCTTGAGAGCTTTGATGGCACGGAGCTTTTTCTTTTTTTCGGCTTCGGTATCCGTCTCCAAAATGACCAAGCGTTGCGGGACTTCAAAGTCTTTGATTTTTTTATGTTTCTTTTTGGGAGGTTCACTGGCTACAGCAGCAGCAGCAGATTCTCCTCCTCCTTGTGCAGTGTTGACAGAAATAGAAGCAACAGGTGGATCATAATGAGCTGCTTCTGCTGCAGTTTCCACGGGAGATTCAGTTTCTGGTGCGGCAGCAGCCTCGTCATCGTCGTCGTCCTCATCGGCTGCTGCAGCAGCATCACTACTAGCCGTAGTAGTATTCGCAGCTGCCAATGTGTCTTTTGTCAATGCCACCAATTCTCGTAAATCGGACTGAAGCGAAAGCAAAGTCTCATCCTCTGGCGAAGCTTCGATCAGCTCGGTCACATCGGCCAACTGCTTTTCGTACTCTTGTAATTGTTCGGGCGATGCGTCTTCCATGTTTGTTGGTTTGTAGGGCAAGAATCACTGACTCGAGAGCTTCAACTATGAGCGAGGCAGGGCTATTCAATTCCGTCCTTGGTATCACGTTTGCTCTAAGCTACTGTATAGCTGCTGTTTTTCAAGTAGTCTAGCTAGCTAGTCTAGTAGTAGAAGAAATGAGTAATGCAGTACGAGGGAAGGAAGTCCTGTTGTTGCGGCCTTCACACAACAATAATAACCAGCACATTTTCTTGCTGTGATTGTGTATGGCAGTCCATTGATTCACTGTTTGATTCACTACTAGCTAGCTAGATAGGTAGCTACTACTAGCTAGCTAGCTAGCTTTGGTACGTCGTAGTTATTCGACATGAGACGGCGAACCGAAGGAGGAACCGGGCGAAGGAGGAACCGAGTGGAGGAACATTGGCTACTCTAGCTAGCTAGCTAAGCTAGCTCTAGCTAGCTAGCTACTAGTAGTACTAGCTAGCTAGTAGCTACTACGTCGTAGTGAATCAAACACAAGAATAGTAAATTATTGACCAGGAAGATCATGGTGGTCTGTCATACGTTCTCACGACTTCCCGACCGCGTCAACAACCGAAAGCACGCGTCACGACACGGAAAGATCCCAACACTACTAGCTAGCTAGTACCGGTACTACGAAGCATTGATTGGGAAAGGTAAATTTGATGTGATGGCTACCTGTTGCCATTCCTTTTTCTCATTTTAGGTTTCCCCTTCTCGATAGTACCATTTTATAATCATTCATACTCCATCGGCTTGCCCAAGTTATCAACAAAAAGTATCAAAATCATGTCTTCTGCGTCCGCTCTTAATTTTGGATCTCGCCTTTGGAAACAATCGGCACTCCGACGAGTCACACAACAATCTCGTTTTCTATCGGCCGGCGGTACCGCTGGCTTTGACAAAGTGGGTGTGATTGGTTTGGGATTGATGGGACATGGTGTTTGTCAAGTGGCCGCGCAATCGGGCGTGCATTCCTCCGTAGTCGCTTTTGAACCGGAACAACAATATTTGGACAAGGGCAAAGATCGGATTGAAAAATCCATTGCCAAATTGGTTTCCAAAGGCAAATTGACACAGGAGAACGCCGACAAAACACTCGGCAGCATTACCTTTACTACCGATATGAATGCCTTGGCCGATACCGACTTTATCGTGGAAGCGGTCATTGAGAATATGGATTTGAAGCGTGATTTGTACACAGGTTTGGGTACCACCTGCGATGCCAAGACCATCTTTGCGTCCAATACATCCTCTCTTTCCATTGGTGAAATGGCCCAATTCTCGGGACGAACCGACCGCTTTGTCGGAGTCCACTTTTTCAATCCCGTCCAACTCATGAAACTCGTCGAAGTCATTCGCACTCCTGAAACCGATCCGGCCGTCTTTGAACGCGCCTACAATTGGGTCAACGATATTGGCAAAGTGGCCGTTTCCTGTGGGGATACTCCTGGATTTATCGTCAATCGATTGTTGGTGCCCAGTATTATGCAAGCCATGTTGATGGTCGATCGTGCCGACGCCAGTGTCAAGGATATTGATATTTCCATGCAATTGGGGGCGGGTCATCCCATGGGACCCCTCCATTTGGCCGATTATATTGGATTGGATACGTGCTACTTTATTGTGCAGGGTTGGGTCGACAAGTATCCCAACGAACCGGCCTTTGTGTTGCCCAAGTGCCTCAAAGCCAAGGTGGATGCTGGTGATTTGGGTCGCAAGACTGGAAAGGGATTTTACAATTGGGAAGGAGACAAACGTGGCGATCCTGTGGCATAACAAAACAAAGAAACTCCTGGATTTATGTAGATGCATTGTTGGATTGGAGTTTTCTATAGAGTGTTTATTGTCATCCTAGTTGGATTATTTTTTTGGAAGTAAAAGGAGATTTGGCGTGGCAAAAAAAGGCAGCTTCAAGTGCAGCTTGTTGTTTGACTGTTACAGAATAATCCGATTCATTCTAGCCTTTTCAGGAAAAAATCCATATTGTGGCCTGCATTTATAGAATGACTATTGGTTGTCATTTTCTGTTGTATGGGCTATCTGGTAGCTACTGTAGCTGGCTACTACTAGTAGAGGACAGCAGTGGCGTTGTGGCAGCTGCTACTGTACGACTTGCATTTCGCTACTACTAGTAGTACTAGCTAGCTAGTATTGTAGCGCTTTGGTGTACGGGTGGAAAAGGTCCCCACTGAAACAATGAGCGTCAATCTATCGAAATAAAAGACGCACAATTAATCCTTCCAAATTCGTTCGTCATTCAAACAGACGGGCAGCTTAGAGTAGAAATACACAGACAAACATACACAAACAAATCCCGATCCGTCTTGCCCTCGTCCGCTAGTTGAACATTCAACTCGCGATCTTTTGTAGAACACTATGAGTCTATGACGATAGCAGGTTCCAATGATCGTCCAGTTGTTGTGTGTCGTTTGTCTCCTTCATCTTCGACCGGATCGCCTTTCTTCCAACTGCAAGAGCGAGGCAGAGACTGAGAACGCAACAAGGCTCACGTAAACGACGAAGCCGACCCACAACTTAACTGCTTTCCCCAGTACCAATTCCAACTGAAAATGATGAAGTTCGCCGCTCTTTCTGCTCTTCTCCTTGCTGGATCCGCATCGGCTTTTGCCCCTGCCCAACAGCAAGGCCGTGCTGCCGTTGCTTTGAATGCTGAGCGAAGCAAGTCTCTTCCTTTCATGAACCGTCCTCCTCTCGTAAGTAGCCTACCCGTTGAACTGTAGCCGTAGTTGATCGCCTAGACAGAAAGTAAGGCAGTCATGACCAAAGGCAAAGACGAGGCTCTGAAAAACGAGCAGTCAATTAGATACTGTGGCGCCATTCCTTCTATTACCTACTTTGCCTCATTGCGGTCATCCTTTGTCTGGCGCAGTGACAATCAAATTGTAACCGTTGCAGATGTTTTATCTCACATTCTCCCACCTCTTTTCTGCTTTGCTCTTGCAGCTTGACGGATCCATGGCTGGAGATGTTGGTTTCGACCCCCTTGGTCTTTCCAACATTGACGAAGTTGGAATTGATCTTTACTGGCTTCGTGAGGCCGAACTCAAGCACTGCCGTCTTGCCATGACCGCCGTTGTTGGTTTCCTCCAAGTCGAGCTTTTCGGCCCTGCCCCAGGAAATGAGCCATGCACAGCCAAGAACCAAATTGATGCCTTCTGGCAATTCTGGGACTTGCACCCACAATACATCGCCTTCTCTTTGATCTTCATTGGACTTGCGGAAATGATCTCCGGTATTGCCACCACTACTGGACGGGAAGCCGGAGAACGTGAACCAGGTGACTACAGCTTCGACCCACTTGGCTTCAAAAAAGGAGATCCCGCCAAGTACGAAAAATTGAAGGGAAATGAAGTCGCCAACGGACGTTTGGCCATGTTTGCCGCCATGGGTGAAATTGTTCAAGGATGCACCACCGATGACGGCGCCATTGGAAACTTGGTGACCGCCTTGAAGGACAACTCCTTCTAAAGAGCTAACGAAATACTATAGACCATTTCATTTTGTCAACGACAATTGTGTTGATTGATGAGACGAGGTGGAATGAATCGGGTGTGAGGAAAAGTAGAGAGCTGCGGCTGTTCCCCTCGCTTTGTTGTAGGTTTCTCCACTGACGGTGATGTGACGAGCAGTGCGGGACAAACGATAGATCATAGCGAGCTGTATAAAATATTAGTGCAGAACTAGCTAGCACCACAGTACTTTTTGTCCTCACTGCCCTCTTGTCTGGATTGCCACACAAGAAGAATACCCGAAGTGCATCTTAGTGGTAAAGACTTTTCCTTTGCTAGATAGATGAGAAAGATTGGAATCTTTAGGTACTAGATAGGGATACTACATGGGCCTAAGAACAACCAGCCATTAGACTGGATCACCTCGTTTATCTCCGTTCCAGACGTAGAAACCCTTGCCAGCTTTCCTTCCAAAATCTCCTGCTGCCACTTTGTCTTGGATGCACTGAGGAACAACAAACGCTGGCTCATCTGGATACTTCTCTTTCCAGCTTTTCATGACAGACAGAATCGTGTCCAGGCCAATGTAGTCAGCCAAAGTCAAGGGGCCCATGGGGTGTCCTGCTCCCAGCTGCATGCTCAAATCGATATCTTTTGCCGTGTTGTAATATTATTTTGTAAATCAAATTGAAAAAAGTAAGTAAAGGTTGAATCGAGTCAACATTGGGTTACGGATGATAGACGTACCTTTTACCGTTGCGTCCTTCCTGTCTACCATGAGCATGGACTGAATAAAACTCGGTACCAAAAGTCGGTTAACGATGAAGCCTGGTGTATCTCCGCATGATACAGGAACCTTTCCTGTAGTTCATCATCGACCCAAATAAAAATGCACGAAGAAGAAAAAGTGGTGAGTTTCACGTGAGTGGAAAGTCTTTTACTTAATGGTGGGGGTCTCTTACCAATTTCTTCTACCCACGCGTAGCATTTATCGAACACTTCAGGATTAGACTCTTTCGTATGAATCACTTCCACCAACTTCATTAGCTGAACTGGGTTAAAGAAGTGGACACCTACAAATCGATCCGTGCGACCTGAAAACTGTGCCATTTCTGTGATAGATAAGCCCGAGGTGTTGGATGCGAAAATAGTTTTTTCATCACAAAGACTCCCCAAGCTAGTATATAACTCTTGTTTGAGGTCCATCTTTTCAATCACTGCCTCAACAATCATGTCGGCGTCCTTCAACTCGCCCATATCTGTTGTAAATAAAATAGTGCTCAGGGTCTTATCTGCTGCTTCTTGCGTCATTTTTCCTTTGGACACTAATTTGGACAAGGATCCTTCGATGCGGCTCTTTCCACTATCTAGAAACTTCTGTTCTGGTTCGTAGGCGACAATTCCCTTGGAATGGATACCGGATGCCGCCGCTACTTGGCAGATTCCGTGACCCATCAAGCCCAGTCCAATAACACCCACCTTTTCAAATCCAGAAGCAGCAGCCACTGCGGTGGTGGAGGAAAACATGGCAGCGGCACCAGTCCTTGACGATGGAGTGTGCCGAAGCAAGTGCCGGTGAACTGCTCGTGCGAAGGTCTTTTGAATTTGAAGCGACATGCTGTACTACGAATTGTTGCGATGATTTCTGTTACGTTGGCTATTTGACAATAGAGTAATCGCAAGGTAGTTTAGTGAAGTAGCTACTGCAGTAATTGGGTCTTGCCTTCTCTGTCCATCAATCAAAGAATTGATTCTTCGAATTGGATGGTTGTTTTGATTGGTGCCGTGAATCTTTTCCGTCCTCCAGACGCACATGTGTTTTCTCCGAATAAACATGGCGAGACGCACACTTCTGCGTAACTACACGACTGAAATCCTCTTCCGATTTCAGATCTTCCTTCACCACCCGCGAGCTACAATTAATTAATTCTCCACGACTTGAGAAGCCATAACACCAACATCATCGACAGACTAGTCTACTGGAAACCTCCACTTTTGGATATACCAAGAAGACAACACCAAAAACAAACATGACGCTATCTGTCGTTACTGGAGGAACGGGGTTTGTGGGCCGCCACCTAGTGAAATCCCTACTTGCACGAGGCGACCATGTTCGAGTTTTAGATATCGCAACGCCAGGGCCTGATAACGACGACTTTGGAAATCTCGAACATGTGGAATTTCTCAAGACGGATATTACCAATGCCAAAGAGGTTGAAGAGGGAGTGAGAGGGGCCACGTCGGTCTTTCATGTCGCCAGTGTCGTCCACACGAAACATAATAGCCAAGACTTTGTCTTCAACGTCAACTTGGAGGGCACCAAGCATCTCATTCGAGCTTGCCAAAACGATAAAGACGTCAAAAAGCTCATTTACGTGTCCAGTGGAGGCGTGGTGTATCAGGGAAAAGACATTGAGAATGGAGATGAATCTCTGCCTTATGCGTTGACTTCTCGGGCTCCTTATGTTCTTAGCAAGATTGAAGCCGAAAAAGAAGTCCTGGCGGCTGCATCCCGTAACATTGACGGCCTGGCAACGATTTCATTGCGACCTCATGTCATTTTTGGACCAGGAGATGTTCGATTTCTCCCGTCGGTAGTTAAGAATGCCAAAGAAGGAAAACTCAAATTTCAGATTGGCCGTGGTGCATGGATGAGCGACTACACATACATTGACAACTTGGTGGATGCATGTTTGTTGGCCGACGAAAGGCTCCACAATCAATCTCCCATATCCGGTCAGGCCTACTTTATCACCAATGGGGAGCCCATGCCCTTTTGGGACTTTGTCCGGTCCATCGTCAAGCAGTTAGATCTGCCTCCCATGTCGGAGACACCTCTCCCACATCAACCTGTTCTGGCCTTCGCATACCTCAGAGAATGGTATGATACCTACGTACGAGGAGGGACGATTGGTGTCGAAGATGGGTTTACACCCTTTGCCATCAGCTACATGTGCACCCATCACTATTTTAGCATTGAACGTGCTAGAAACGAATTGGGATACCAGCCCAAAGTATCTGTCGCCGAAGGTTTGGAGCGCACTTGCCGGGCGTATCTCGCCATGCAAGCCTAAAAGTAATACTAGATGTACTACTCTTTAGCCCGAAACCTAGCAATCGTGTGAACTCTAGTAACAATTGTCTAACAAAAGAGGTAACTGACTCTGTACTCTTCCATGTAGCTAGACAGTCACCCACAGTACTGTGACCGAAACCGAGATACAATGCTGTGACCTCCATAGTCCGCAACGTGACTTGACGTGACCGATTTCATTATAAATACCGTTTCGAGGACTTTTTCTTTTTGGACTTGCCGCCACCATCTCTTCCTCCTCCATACAAAGCTGACTGAAAGGAATTTTTGGGTCCTCCGATTTTGCGTTTTCCCCGCATTTGCTGTTTTCGACCATCACTATCCAACAGCTCTTTCTTTCTCTTGCCACTGGCATGCCGTTCGGTATCAAAAGATCCTTCTCCTCCTCCTCCTCCTCTGTCTCCCTTTCCTCCTCTCTCACTCCTACCTCCTCTTTTATAATCGCGATCATCATCATCATCATTATTCTTACCGCCATGTGCATCCACAACACGACTCGCATCCCGGACCAAATTGCCCAAATCGGCAATCCCATTCAAATTGGAACCTTCCAATCGCATAATGCGTTTGCGTTCCTTCTTTTCTTTGCGGGTCACTACCAATCGACTCATGGTTTCTTCTTCGTACCTGGTCTTTTCCGCCTCGCGTTCGGCAAATCGTTTGGCAGCTTGAGCTTGTTTGCCATATTCCGTACCACCATGGAAATCTTCTTGTTCGGGTTGTTCAGAATATTGATGTCTCAGAGACTGAGCCAATTCACTGGTCCGCATACGACGCAATTCTCGTTTTTGACGTTGGGCTTCCTTGTCTTCCTTGTCCAACATGTACGGCATGGCGGTATGACGAGGTGCTTTGTAGAGGGCATTACTAGTATCCTTGTTGCCATTATCATCGTCATCATTGTCGCGTTTGCTTTTGCCTTTCTTCTTCTTGTCTTCTCCTCGAGCACTTGCAACTGTTTGGCGTGCAGCTTTCAATTCATCGTCAACGTCCTCGTCTTCTTCTTCGCCAGAATCATTCTCATCACCATCACTGCTGTTTTGATTGTCGTTGTCCGAAGCATCTTCTTCATCACCCACTTGAAAGGCTTTGGGATCGGGACGATATTGCAAGGGATCATCATTCCCACTCTTACTGGCGTCTACCTCGTCTTCATCTTTGGCGTTGTTATGATTGACAGTCGCAAAGGTGGCAGCATTTTCTGATTGCAACAATTTGTCAATTTGATAACGTAATTTTTTATCGAGATTGCGGGTCTTGTCCAAGGCGACTTTCATTTCGTTCAAGCGACGCAAATTTCCTGGGGCTGGCGTGTCGGCATTCAATTTGGCCTTGACATAGACGACCAATTCAATCAAGTACGTCAACAACAACGAATTCTTGACGGATAAAAAATCCAACCCTGCCTCCGTCGTTTTGGAATGATGTTTGGCCAAATAATCCTCAATCGACGTCAGCAAAGAGGCTTCCACTTTTTGATTGGTCTCGAGCAAACCCGATTGTAGTTTTTGAGCAGCCACGGCTACAGCACTGGTCTTGTCGTTGTCCTCGCCACTGCTATGATGGCTATCGTTGTCACTGTCGTTGTCGTCATCTTCAGGGCTTGGGTTGATTTTCTTTTTGCGCGCCATGGTATCATCCGGTAAGCAAGAGGGTGCCTATACAAAGTTTCCTCTAAGGGATGGTATCTACTAGCTAGTAGTAGCTTCTAACCGAAAGTAGAGTAGAGAGGGAGACCACTACTATTGTAGTACTAGCTACTAGATACACCGAAGAAGAAAAAAGACAGAGTTGACTTTCCTGTTTGTGAGAAAATCGAAGCTTCGTTTCATTGATTTTCCGTGGTGTGGGCGAAAACCGCCGATCGAAGGCCAGACGGGTTAGTCCTCACCCTAACCACGCAACTTGCTAGCAAGTAAAAGCTAACAGCTTTGCTGTTGGGAATGGCCACAACAAGCCTGCACTAAAAATGAAAATAATGAGAAGTTTGGAAGGCTACTACAATTGCAGTAGCTGCTGAGTGATAGGTTGGATAGCTTTTTCTAGCTAGTAGCTAGCTAGCCCCCACAGTGGCATCACCCTGCCCGCATACTACGTTGTAGAAAAAGTGTTTCAGATTCGACGAGAGCAAGTTAGTACTCCAATAATATCATTATTTTGTTACTTGTAAAACTTCATAGTTTTATCCTCAAGACTCGCATATTGCAAACAAAACTTGTCATAGAGGTAGTTTTGATAAAGTCTCCAGGGATACGAAGTGGATTGTTTGGGCAACTTGTCAATGACACGTTGGATGTACGTGGAGGTCAAATCAAACAAGGGCATTTGTTCCATTTCGTTTTCCGGCAAGGGCAGTTCTGGCTGACAGTAACGATATCCCTTGGTCTCCACGAGCTTAATCAGATTGCAAGCAGCACTCATGGTCAAATCCACCTTGAGTGTCCAACTGGCATTGGTATAGCCAAATGCGACAAAGCCATTGGGTACGCCATTGGTCATGAATCCCTTGTACACGAATTTGTTTTCCATAACGACGGGTTTTCCATCCACGGTGAAATTCATGCCTCCCAAGAATTTGACTTTTAATCCGGTGGCGCTAACAATGATATCGGCCGGCAGGACGCCATGTTTTTCTGTTTTGACGCCTTCCTTGGTCAATTCCACAATATGATCCGTTACCACATCGGCTTTGCCTTCTCGGATGGTGTTAAAAAAGTCCCCGTCCGGGCACAAACAGACTCGCTGATCCCATGGGTGATACCGAGGCGTCCAATCTTCCTTGTGAAATTTGTCGGATCCAATGAGTTTTTCCACCGTCCCGATGAAGAATTTCGTCATGCCATCGGGAAAGACTTTGCACAGGGAATAAAAAAACATGCTAAGCAAAACGTAGTACCACCGAGTCGCCGCATGACCAAAGTATTTGGCAATCATTCTTGGAAGAAGCACCATCTTAGCAGGACGCATCGTCATAAAGGTGGGTGACCGTTGCAGCATGGTAACATGAGACGCCGCATTGGGGCCTTTCATCAAGGAGGGAATCAAGGTGACGGCGGTAGCCCCACTTCCAATCACAACAATTTTCTTGTTGGTATAATCCAAATCTTGGGGCCACTTTTGAGGATGAATAAAGGGACCTTGAAAGGCTTGTCGATTGACATATTCGGGCGTATACCCTTCGTCGTAACTGTAATACCCGGTACACATGAAGGCGTATTTGGCTTTGTAAATAATCTCCGCTTGTTTGTCGCCTGGTTGTTGTGTAGTGGTAGTCGTAATCGTCCAATTGGCTTCGTGAGAATCCCATGCCGCCGCTTGTACGGTCCGACCAAAATCCACATGTTTTTCAATCCCATATTCGTGAACGGTGTCCATAAAATATTCCATAATATCGGCCTTGTCGGCAATAATCAATTCTTGTTTCGATCGCCAGGGCCGAAAGGAAAAGCCAAAGGTGTACATGTCCGAATCACTTCGAATTCCAGGATATTGAAACAAATCCCACGTCCCGCCCATGGCTTGACGACTTTCCAAGATGCGATACCTCAAGTGGGGATTGATTTTCTGCAGATAATAGGCAGCACTGACCCCGGAAATACCGGCTCCAATAATAATGGCGTCATAATAAGCGTGTTCGTCCTTGTTGTTGTTGGAATTGGAAGTTGTCATCGTTGCGGGGTTGCTGCAGCACAGGAAATCCAGTCAGTGAACCTTGAGTACTCAAAAATCGGGAAAGGTTGTTTTGATGAAAGGACGAGCTAGCTTCCGCGCAATCAATATAATGTAGAGTGCGGGAGGGTTACTCTTGTGAATGTGTTAGGTTCTTGCGCAACTGATCGTTGGATGGATTATGAGGTACCAAAGAAGATCTTCTCTCCAGTATCTTTTTGGGTTTGTTTCGTGCTATCAATCTATCTATCGATTTGTGTGGACCCGGCAAAAAAATCAAAAGAGGTGACACTTTCAAAATGCGAAGTTGGAGTCACGCCGATGAACAAGATTTTATGTAGAAGAGCTATGAACCTTCGACTAGAAACGTGATTCAATTATTCCAGTCCTGAAAGGTGATGCGCGCGTTCTGCGTACAATTCTGTACTGAAAAAGTTTCTAACACAACCTCGCTCTATCTCAACCTCACACAACCCGCAAGTCATTTGATTCATTCGTCGCAATTCTACGCCTTCCTGGAACGGTGAAGAAGAGCCATTCCTGCGCTTCTTCGAAGGGTGAAGACTCGAGAATGGCCTTGCGTGTAACTAATCCAATTTCGAGAGGTAGATGCTCACAATGTCTTTGAATTCACAAATAAAGTACAGTAACAAACCGTCTACTTCCATCTACTATCGACTTACCGAACCCTCGCCTGCAAGGTTTCGCACACTAAAGAACAAGAATCCAACCATCAAATGTGGGACGAACGTTATTCCGAAGATGGCTTTGCCTACGGGACAGAACCCAACACGTTTTTGAAGGAATCCCTCCAACGACTCCAGGATGATTTTTTGTTCCGGGACGCCCCTCCAACATGTTTGATGCTGGCCGAAGGAGAAGGTAGGAATGCCGTGTACATGGCGCAACTTGGCTTTCAAGTGACAGGTGTCGATATATCGCAAGTAGGATTGGACAAGGCACAACGTTTGGCAAAATCACGTGGTGTGAAAATCACAACCGTCTTGGCGGATTTGTCCGACTATGATTTGGGACACGAACAATGGGATATCATTGTTGGAATCTCGTGTCACTTGCCTCCGGCTATTCGAGAAAAAGTCTTGTCGGCGATTCCATTCGCGTTGAAGCCCAATGGAGCCGTCATTTTTGAAACCTACACACCGGATCAGTTGAAGTTCAAGACCGGAGGTCCCTCTGAGGCCAACATGATGTATAGTGCCGAGATATTCCGCCAGGCATTTGGTAACGGGCAATTAGTCGTAGAACGAAATGAAGAGAGTGTTCGTGACGTCGTGGAAGGAAAATATCACAAGGGCAAAGCCGCTGTGGTACAGTTCATTGGTCGGAAGTAAAATAAGATGGAAGTGATTTCGCTTCTTATGAAATAGCAGACGGCAGTCGTAGAACAAGGAAGAGACAACCCTCTTGGGTTTAATTTCGTCTTATATGCATTATGATTTTAATTGATCAGGGCCTTTGCCCGATTCATTATCTTTGGTTCTCTTGGGGCCTTCCTTGTTTATTTTTTGTTTCTTTCGTCCTGGCGATTCATCCTACTGCCGATACATTGTTTACTCGACCCCGGAATATCACCCTCGGTAGCCATTGCAAAATAACGAGTGGCAGCGATATAGGGGCGATTGAATTCGTCTTTCATAGTAGTTCATACTGTTGATACATTGACTACTGGACCCGGAAATATTACCCTCAGGCCTCCTCAGCAGCTGCAAAGTCACGAGTGGCAACAACATCGAAAATGCAGTCGTCGATATCTTCTTTTTTCCAGTGGGCGCACGCCTTCTCTGCCTTCTCGCGCATGCGCCTGACACCAAGACGGCTTCCCAACGTGGACTTGGGAGGAGTACATTTGGTAGGGAACTGAGGGAAGCGGGCATCTTTGAAGAGCATGGGCTCGAAGTCTCGAACCTGCCACTCCAAGGCATATTCAGTAGCATCATCAGCATTCAACTCGGTTTCTCCGTCACGGGCCAGCTTTCGTCCTGTGCTCCATTCTCCCAACAATCCCAGACTGCCGCGAAAGATGTCGGTTTTACCACCATCGACAATCACAGTAGGGAAACCACTCTTGCGAGTGTAAATGTCAATCTTAGCCTTCTCATCAGCAAAGTAATCAGTCAATACAATACTGATGGCTTTCTTGTAGCGTCGGACAACAAAGTCTCCTAGCCTGGTCTTGGTGCCCAATCGGTTGGGTGGCACTTGCTGGCTGTTGATGAGGAAGTGTTCTACGTCATTGCCAAATTCCAACACATCTTCTCCAATCTGGACAGCAATCTGCGGACACAAGAGGGTTCCGAACTAAGAGTTAGAAACCAAAACCAAAAAGGGGTATCGCAAAACATACTTGCAAGCGTCAACATACCTTCTCAATGTAACTGTAGAACTTGACACGGGTGGTTCGAATGTGCACCCGTAGTCCCTTTCCGTTTGCAAAGGTAGGATTGTTCACCAAGACCAAATCACACTCTCCATGATAGTCAAATTTGGCGCCTGTCCAAGTTTTGAAGTGGGGATCGCCGGAGCCGCTTCCTGAACCAGGGGCAAGGG
>ENA-ORBV01009515-ORBV01009515.1-microbial-mat-metagenome-genome-assembly--contig:-NODE-9515-length-15901-cov-7.201213_pt1 | contig 15901 bp, 13 predicted proteins | sample MGYA00237777_ERZ505514 | MGnify/ENA primary metagenome ERZ505514 (study PRJEB26160, sample SAMN06269048) | microbial mat metagenome | isolation source: Oligotrophic lake microbial mat | place... | reverse complement strand
CCGTATTCGAAGTCCGCCACCTTGCGTCCGTAACTGCCGCCGCTCAATTGCAGCGTCGCGCCGGGTTGGGAAGCGCCGTCTTTGGTGCGCATCGAGAGAGCGCCGCCCAAGGTATTCAAGCCAAAGAGAGGATTCGAGCCGGGGATGAGCGCGACTTCAGCGATAGCGATGCGCGGAATGAGGTCCCAACTGACGATGTCTCCGAACGGTTGATTGAGGCGGACGCCATCCATGTAGATCGACATGCCTTGCGGGGTTCCGAGCAGCGGTGAGGCCGTGAATCCGCGATAGTTGAGATCGGGTTGCAAGGGGTTGCCGTGGATCTCGTTGAGGAAGACACCGTTCATACGCAGGTTGAGGAAGCTGGACAGATCGAGAGCGCCGCTGGCTTCGATGTCTTTTTGGGTGGCCGCTTGCACGGGGGCGGCGATCTCGTCGAGGCTGTGATCGGCGCCCGGCAGGGGGGTGACGCTGGCGACGTTGACGGCGAAGTTCGCGATGCCGATCTTGAGTGCGACTTCGAGTGAGACGCTGTCCCTGGAAAGATCGACGAGGGAGGAGTGCGTGGCGAAGCCGTCTTTGGCGATTTGCAGGCGGTAGCGTCCCGGGCTGAGGGTCAGCGAGCGGGTGCCTTGGCCGTCTGTGTGGAAGGGCTGTTTTGCTGCGGTTGCGAGGTTTTCTACGGATCCTGTGGCTTTTGGGATAGGGGCGCCGGAAGAATCCTTCACGGTGACGTTGAGGGTTGCTTGGGCGAAGCCGATGCTGCAACAAAGAACGGCAAGGGCTGTGAGACGGGCCATAAGTCTAGAATCCGCCGGTACGGCTTTTGTTCAGTGTTTGTTCGATGCGGCCTGCTTATTGCAGAATCTAGCCAACAAGTTAAGCCGAGGCTCTGAGAATCACTTGCACGCTACGGTCGACGTCGGCCTCGGTTGTGGCCCATGAGAACACACTGATGCGCATCGCCGGGTGCCCGAGCCAGACGGTTCCACCGCACCAACAGTCGCCTTGTGCCTGCACTTTTTGGATGACTTCGCGTGTCCGTTCGGCGGATCCGAATGAGACAACGACTTGGTTGAGTACAACTTCGTTGAGCACTTCGCAACCGGCCGCTTGCAGTTGCACTGCGAACCGCTGTGCGAGCTGCACGCAACGCTCGATCATGTCCGCCAAGCCGTCGCGCCCCAACGACAACATCGCTGCCCAGGCTTCGATGCCGCGAGCGCGGCGCGACGATTCAGGACCGAAGTTCATGCCGTCGCGATGCGGGCTTGGGGTCAGATAGGGCGCGGGCGCGGACATCGCATCCTTCAACGGGGCGCGATCACGCACAAACGCAATGCCGCAATCGTAGGAGACGTTGAGCCACTTGTGTCCATCGGTGGCCCAGGAATTCGCCAACTCGTATCCTCGTGCCAGTTCCCGCAAGCGGGGCGACGCCATGGCCCAGAGTCCGAAGGCACCGTCCACGTGGATCCAGGCTTTGCCCTTGACCGGCGGGATGATCTCCGCGGCAGGATCGAACGCGCCGGTATTCACATTGCCGGCTTGCAGACAAAGAATCGTCGGACCCGTGATCTCCGGCAGTGCGCCAGCGAGCATCCGGCCCTGACTGTCAGTGGGAACCTTCACCACGCGATCGCGCCCCAGGCCGAGCATCGCCAGCGATTTGTACAAGGCCGCATGCGCTTCGGCTCCGACGATGACCGTGATTTCCGGCGCACCGAAGAGGCCTTTCGATTCGACATCCCAGCCGGTTTCTGCGAGCACCGCGTGACGCCCGGCCGCAAGTCCCGTGAAGTTGGCCATGGTCGCGCCGGTGGTGAATGTCGCGGCGGATCCAGCCGGAAGCCCGAGCGCATCCAACATCCAATCGAGCGCGATGTCTTCGAGCACGCTCGCCACTGGAGACATGATGTGCATCGCGGCATTCTGATCCCAGACCGTGGATAGCCAGTTGGCGGCGAGAGCCGTCGGCAGAGTGCCGCCAGTGACGAAGCCGAAATAGCGCGGACCGGTGACGCAGACCGTGGCCGGGGATCCGAGAGTATCGAGTTTCTCGATGACTTCCAGCGGGGCCAGACCTTTTTGCGGAAACGGCTGGCGGAAGCCAGCAAGGGCTTCGATGGCTTCGGCGCGGGGCCCGACATGACGTTCGTTGCGCTGTTCGATGTACAGTTCCGCGCGCTTGAGGACGTCTACGAGGAGAGTTTTCGTCAGGGACATCGGCTTCGAGAAACCCGGCTACAGCCTGATTTTGTCGTAGTTGAACGGCTCGTTCACCAGATGATATTCAGGCTCGCCGGCCTTGGCGAGATAGTAGGTCACAAGGTTCGTCCGCTGAAAGTCGCTCAGTTTGCGAGGCATCGGTTCGCCATCGATCCACTCATATACCGGCACATCCCAGGGATTGAACGTATCCGTAAGCCCGCGTTCTTTCGCGATGCGGAACAAATTGATGTTGCCCGGCTCATGGCCGCCCAGATACATCCCGATCATGTCCAGCCGGAACTTGTCTTTGCTGAACATCACGATGTTGGTGAGAAAGTCTTTGCCGATACCGAATCCATTGCCGTCGCGCGCATAGATGCCTTCGATCATGGCGAGGCCTGTATTCAAAGCGCTCATGTTGTCGCAAGTCTTATGCGCCCAGATTTCCTGATGCATCGGGCCGAGCGTCGCGCCGCTCTCGTAACGCGAATAGCCCATCTTCTTGTGGCTCTCGAAGTAGCGGTTCACGCGTGCCTCAACCTGCTTGTTGATGTTGGGCTGCATGAATTCCGGCGCACCGGTCACCATCGCCCAACCCGGGCAGAAGCGGACGTAAGGCTTCACCACCAGGCCTTGCTCGTTCTTCACCGAAAGCGTCATGCACATGCCGTGCGACTTCCACTTGGAGATGTTGACCAGAAACGTGTCCGGCTCGTTCACCGGCGCGTAATGCGGGATGCGATCGTAAACCACGGCGTCATGGACCTTGGTCCAATTCATCTCGTACTCTTCTTTAAAGTTGCGGATGCGGCGTTCCGGCTCGTTCATCTGAATGCCGAGACGCTCGTTGATATCGACGAATCCGCGATGATTCCAGGCCTGGAAGTTGTTGGCTTCGATGAAGTGGAACTTCTTTAGGCCCACTTCCTGCATGCCCATCACCATGCCTTCGTAGAATTGTGGATCGGTTCCGGTGCCCCAGTTTTCGGCGTTCGGACGCGTACGCTCGCGCACGCTGGTGACGTTTGGCTTGAGCACGATGCGATGGGTGACCGGGATGCCCGGCTTGCCATCCATGGGTACAAAGATCTCGCGAGAGAGTTTGAGTCCTTCTTGACGTTTCGACTCTTCATGCAGCTTTTCCGGCACGCGGGTGCGGCGAATGAAGACCGCATGTGGATTCTTTTCGATGAAAGGGTGCAGGCCAAAGAATGCCTTCGGAGCACGGGGTGCTGCCTGCGCCAAGCCTGTTGCAGCAAGCGGCGCTAAGGATGCGGCTCGCAGAAAATCACGGCGTGAAGAGTACAAGGGTGAGGCCTCCGGTGATTTTATTCTAGCCGAACTGTTGCTACCAGCCTAACTTACTCAGCCTTAGGCGTTGTGGGATCACTCTTGAAGTACGCCGCCAAAACTGAAGCTAAGCCTCCAGCACCGGTCACAGAGCCTGCCCGGTCATGTCCAAGATAGACCAAAACGGTCCCGCAAAAAAGGCCGAATATCGAAATGGCAAGACCCGGCAACTGACCCCGTTTGACGTCATGTGACAGGCGCATTGCCTCAATATCACCCTCCATCGCAATCTTTTCCAAGTACTGACCGCTTTGGATTTCAGACTGAAAGGCATCAACGATCACCCTCCCGAGCCCTGAGGGATCGGTCCAGAACTGACACGGACGGTCTCAGACCGTGCCTCTACGAGTTGTTCGCCAGATTCACTCGCGGTGCTATCACCGCGAACCGCAGGGGGTTTCTTTTGAGACAGTGTCGATCTCCTGCTGTGCTACGCGCCCAAAGGCGGACCTAGTTTTCAGCCAGTCTCGTTGCAGCACCGTTGAGATGCTCATTGGCCTCGAGTAGAAGCGTTGTCTCAAATCGGGAGGCTTCGCTCCGTCTATGAAGACGCGCAGGACGATACCGTACCCGCTAGCGAAGTATACATTGAACCGCAGACTTAAAGTGTATGCCCAGATTGCGTCCAAAGATACGGCGTCTGCACTCTCTAACTGAACACCACGGTAGCCACACGGTCAAACGTCGGAACCCAGACCTCAGTCGTCGATCCGCGGCGGGCCGTTTCCAACTGCTTGGGTGGCGCACCCGGCTGCAGCAGCCGCGCCTTGGCGAACAGGCCCTGCATTCGCACCTGGATTTCCGACCCATTGCCGCCACCGCCCCGTCTTCTGGGCCCTGGCGTTACCGACGCATAATTCAATAAATGCAACACGCCGCCGGTGCCTGCGAGTGCGATCACGGTGAACGTATTCCAAATGCGAACAGGCCGCTTCGGATGTGTCACCACATCGATCACGTCGAGCGCCAGTTCACTCGGATTCATGACCCGTTCTTTGTAGGTGACCAATGTGCCTCTGCCGAGTGCATAGAAAACACGATCTTCTTGCTGTTTGGTTTCCCTAAGGCCCTTGGCGGTGCGCCACCAAGCCTGCGGAGCGGGATCGTCGGTGATCACGGTCGCACCGCGTTCGGCGTGGGCGAGTATCTTGGCCGCGATGTTCGGTGCAGGAGTTCGCATGCCAACCGTCACCAGCGCGTGGATCGAAGGCGAAGGCTCCGGCACCGCGGCCGCCAGCGTTGGAGAGGCATTGCGGCGGAACAAGAGGTTCGCGAACTCAGCGGTCTGGGTTCCGGTATCGACCAACGCCGTGATCGTGGGCTGCGCGGCGATGCCGAACAGCGCATCGTTCTGGCTAAACCAATGGGCCGTCGTGCCAAGGCTGACCCATGCCGCGGTGGCTTTCGGGTCACCCTTCAACAACGCGTCCCGATAGCTGGCTTCCATCGACAGAATGTAGTTGCCGCCGGCCGCGCGCGCCTCTGAGTAGGCAATCTCGAGAGTTTCGAATCCGACGACGCGGCCTTCGCGCAGGCCCGATGCTTTGTTCGCTTCATAAGCCAACACTGGCGCGGACTTCGGATACAACGCTTTCAAATAAGGTATGCGGTAGGCGTTGGCATCGATCCAAGGTTCGCTGCTGGCGCTGGCGACTTCATCGTTGGGGGAGTTGGGTTTGGCGGGTCCTCGGGCGATGCCGGGCCAGAGTCCCGCAGCGAGCGCGATATAAGTTTGTGGGTCGGTGGTGGGGAGTTCCGCAAGCTTGTTGTAGCTCTTGATGCTGGATTGCAGCGCTGTCTCGATGCCCGCTGTTTTACAGGCGGCGGCGAACCCGGCATGGGCCTCGCCCAACAAGATCGCCTGAATCCCGCCCTTCTTAAGGATGGGGATGTGCGCCGCTTGCGGGTCAGGCCAGCGGAGGATCAAGTCTTTGCGAAAGTCCATACTTCTTTAAGGTATCGCTTGTTTAAGGCAACGCTTGTTTAAGGCAACGCTTGTTTAAGGCAACGCTTGTTTAAGGCAACGCTTGCACGCGCGCCGTTTGATGGCCGACGAGTTGCCACGCGCCTTTGCGCCTGGTCCAGATGTGCAACATCATGAGCTTGTCGTCAAACTTGCCATCCTGGTTGGTGCCAGTGACGTGACTCCAGGAATGGGTGACAGCATTGTTGGCGTCGAGGATCCGCACCTGAACATTCTTGCGCTCCAGCGCCGCGTACACCTGCTTGCCGGATTGGATCTTGGCGATGTACTTTTCCTTGGTGTCGAGCACGCCCGAAGCATGCCCATAAATGAGATCGTCTGCCAGTAGCTTCTCGAGTGTTGCCACATCGTGCGCCACGATCGCCTTGCCCCAGCGATCGTCGAGCTTCTCGATATCCGCCGCAGTGGGGACTTGAGCGAACACGCCCGTCATCGACAGGGAGAACAACAGGATCCGAATCATAGAACTCGATTCTATACGGTTTACTGGTCGGTGCTGTAGTTGATCTCCATCCGCTTGATGCGCCGCGTGGCGATGAACACCACCACCGCCGAAAGCGCCAATAGCCCGACGATCGCCACCACAGGAGTCGCGCCGTCCACATTCAACGCCAGCATCGCGATGGGCGGAGGCACGCCCTTCTGCATCGGGACTTCCACCGGGCAGAGCGATTTCAGATAGTAGATCACGCTGATCTTGCGCAGCGTGGCAGGCAGGATGCCGTTGATCGATTCCCACAACAGAACCGTCGCCGCCGTCACCAGCGGATTGCGAATCACAATGCCCGCCGCGAGAAACACGCTGCCGTAGCCGAGGCAGGCGAGCGCCGTCACACCAAGATAGGCGAACAGATGTCCGTAACCATTGCCATGATCCAGATACTCGGCACGACCCTGCGGTGCGAAACTCATCAACAGGGCCCACCATTGCAAAAACGTGCTGCCACAGAAGATGACCACCGTCGCCACAAGGCCCGCAAGGTATTTACCCACCACCAGTATGTCGCGCCGGATCGGTGCGAGAAAGTAATAATGAAGGCTGCGGTCGAGCATCTCGCCTCGAAACAGATTCATGAACACAAACATGCAGCCGAAAAAGATCGCCAGCCGCATGTAGAAGAACTGAAAAATAGCGGCAAAGACCACCGTATCCTCAGTGACGTCGGCACTGCCGTGATCGGTCGATACGCGCGTCACCTTGTCGTCTTCGAGCATCGCGTTGATTTGCAGCGTGCCATCGCTGTACGACAGCCGCTCCCGGCGAATGCCATCGCGCCGACGGAACGAATTCCGCTCCGATGGACTCGGCAGAATATCCAGCACTTGCTCTCGAGTCATGCCAGGCTTGATTGACATCAACTTCTCACGCGTTGCGCCTTGGCTGATGCTATTTCGAATCCGCTCCTTCCGATACTGCAACTGGATCGCGCGCGCGCCCCACATCAGCAGTGGAAGCGCCGCCAGAAGATAGATCCAAAGTCCGCGGCGGGCGAAGAACGACTTGCGGATTTCCAACCGCAACACCGCCATTATCTGATTCATGATCATTTGCTGCCGCCCTCGTCCCCGCCAATCAGATACTCATACAGCGATTGCACATCGTCATCCACCGGCGCGACAGTTTCCACTTCGATGCCATTCATCGTCGCGATGCGGTTCATCATCAGATAGAACTCGCCGGCATTGCGCGTCTTCACCAACAAACCACCGCCATCGACGTGGACCTTCGCTTCGACCACATGCTCTGACTCGAAGATCTTCGAGGCCAGCATTTGCGGCTTATTGCAGCGGATCAGCACTTGAATGGGATGCTCTTCGATCTCATCGCGAACGCCTTTGATCTGGCCTTCGGCCACCACATAGCCGTTCGACATCAGGATCACCTGATCGGAGATGATGTCCACCTCATGCAGCACGTGGCTGGAGATCAACACGTGGCGACCTTCACTCGCGAACTCGCGGAACAGGCCGATGGTTTCGGCGCGCACCAGGGGATCGAGTCCGTTGAGAGGTTCATCGAGAATGAGCACCCGCGGATCGTGGCTGATCGACTGCGCGAGACGGATGCGCTGCCGCATGCCTTTCGAGTATCCAGCGACTTTGCGCTTCGCGGCTTCCACCAGGTTGACGCGCTCAATCGCCTTCCACGCGCGCTGCTCGCTTTCGGCATGGTCCCAACCGAAGAGACGCAGAAACGAGTAGACGAATTCGAAACCGGTGAAGCCTTTGGGATACGAATCGAACTGCGTGCAATAACCGACGGCGCGGAAGAACGTTTCCGGATCGTTGGTCGACATTCCGCAGACTTCGATCGTTCCGCGCGAGGGCTGTAGCAGACCGGTCATGAGATTCATGAGCGTGGTCTTGCCGCTGCCGTTGGGACCCACAAGACTCGTGATTCCCGGTGGAATCGTGAGGTTGATTTTGTTGACACCCAGCACTTCGCCATAGAACTTCGAGACATCGTTGAAGGCGATCACGCTTTGCGCGATGGGAGGCGGAGCAGCACTCATTAGCGGACCACCTCGTAAGCCCGGATCTTTTTCCATAGCAACCACAAACAAAGGGCCAGAGTGCAGAACAGCGAGACCCACGCCTCTTCGACGCTAATCATGTCGCCATCGCCCAACTTCAGCCGGAACAATTCCGCCCAGACGCGATTGATGTTGGCACCGATGTCGATCCACTCGCCCTTGGCGGTTCGCAACACGGCGTTGATCGCGGCCGAGAGTCCGGTTCCGAGAAAGAAGATTAACAGCAGCGCGGAACCGGCGATCACCTTCCAACGCACCCATGCCGAAATCGCCAGCGCGAGTAGCGAGATGAGCAGAATCCAGATGATATTGCCGAGAAAGATCGACCAAGCCAGCCACGAATTCTGCTCGAACCACTTGGCGTCGGCTAGGCTCCACTGCATGAGAAACAGCAGCAGACCAGGGATCCAGGTGATCGACGACAACAGTATCGCCACCACGCCGAGCTTGCCGAGTACGTATTCGGTTCGCGAAAATGGCCTGCAGAAATAGAGTGGGAGCGCGTTGTTTGCGAGATCGGGAGAGATGAGCCCCGGGCCGATGAACGATGTCAGGATGAACGCCAGCGACCCTTGAGTTGCGGTGAAGATGTTGAAGAAGGTTCCGCCAACATCGAGTCCTTTCATTGTCGAGGAGCCAGGTATGAGACTCGCGAGAGCCCCCAGGTTGGCGTTCAGGTAAAGGAAGACCGCGCATCCGATGGGATAGAAGAAGCAGACGACATAAAGGATGAGCAGGAAGCGCTGCTTGAACAACGAAGCCCAGGCATAGCGCGGCAGAATCAGAAACCGCGACCATTCGGGTGTCAACGCCCCTTCGTAGCCTTTGTAAGTTCTTTTGTAGACGGCCATTATTGAGCGGCCCCTTTGAATTCCATGGCCTTCAAGAAGATGTCCTCGAGTGTGTCGCGTCGATAGCTAAGCCGCCTGAGCTGCAGGTCGCGTTCAGCGGCGAGCTTGTAGATATCGCGGATTTCGACACCGTCTCCCAAGATCAACTTCACACGCCCACCGGCGAGAGACGCGCACTCGCAGCCGATCGCCTCGGCCGCTTCCACAAAACCATTTTGAATGCCGTATGTTTCGAGCTCTAGAAAGCGCCGGTTCAACTTTCGCTCTTCTTCGAGGTTCGCCGAATAGACCAATTCACCCTGCTTGAGAATCATCACCTCTTCGCAGGTATCCTCGACATCGCGCAAAAGATGCGAGCACAGAACGATGTTCATGGTGCCGGAATCGCGCATTTCCTTAATGAGTTTGAGCATCCGCTGGCGCGCGGGCGGATCCAAGCCATTGGTAGGCTCATCTAAAATCACCAGCTTGGGCCCGTGTACGATCGCCTGCGCGAGCTTCGCAAGCTGCTTCATGCCCAACGAATACGTACCCACTTGGCGGTAACGCGCTTCGCCCAAGCCCACGTAAAAGAGCGCCTCATGGGCGCGTTCAAGAGCCGCTTCGGCAGGCAGGCCGGATAGTTCGGCCATCATACGCACAAACGACACCGCAGTCATCGAGCCGATGAAGGTGTCGTTTTCGGGCATGTAGCCAACGATGCGGCGAATCTCATTGGCGTTGGTGCGGATGTCGTTGCCGAGAATCCGGGCCGTGCCCGTGAGGGGCGGATAGAAACCGAGCAGCGTATTGATCAGTGTCGATTTGCCGGCTCCGTTGGGACCGAGAAGCCCCAAGGAGCGGCCCGTCAATGTGCCGGTGAGGTTTCGCAGAATGTCGCGATTTCCCAACCTCACCGACAAGTTTTCTAGCTGGATGACTGGCGTCATTTGTCCTTTTTGGTGTTGCCCAACAACTGCAACAATCCGAACCCGCCTTTGTCCATACCGGCGAGTGACAGATCTCCGAAGGGTACTCCGAAAAAGTCACCGTGAGTGGCGGCCGTGATTCGCGTGGGTTCACCGTAGATCGCAATGACGCCGGGATGCATGTCCTTCACACCGTCGAGCCCCTTGCGGAACTCATCCGTGCCATATCCCGTACTCTTCAACTGTTCCGCCACCGGAGCCAGCGCCGAACCCACATTGTGATAAACGACAGCGGAGAAGTTTGGGTTCGCACCATATGGCAGTTGTGAGCGGAATTTTTCACTGCGAGTCAGAACGTGGCCGTTTTGGCGGTTCAAAATCGCGGTGGCGAGCAGCGCCCGGTTGGCGCCAGCGAGCAGATAGCCGTCGACATAAGTGTAGTGGATCTCAAACGGCACGCCATCCATCTTGAGCGCGTAGAACGTCCGCTTGTCGAGTGCAGAGGTGCTCAAAGTCAGCTTGTTCCTGGTTTCCCGATTGAATGCTTCCACCAGTTTCTCGACGCTGCTCTGAAAACGCTGCGGCGAATACATCTCCGCCGCCAGCTTCCAGCTCAGGCTCTGCAACACCGGCCCGTCGGATGCAATCGCGAACTCCGAACCGATCGGCGCGGCGAGATCGTCGATAATCTTCAACCCTGTTCTCGCTTCGATTTCCTGTAGATTCACGTCGAAACGCCCGCCATTCGCCGCGGCGAACAGCTCTTCCACAACCAACCTCGGATTCTTGACAACCGCTGCCGCTGCCATGCCGGCATCGGGCGAAACGAAGTCCAGTGTAGACATCGACGAAGGCGCAGCGAGCCACGACATCACTCCATGCCGCTCTTCGGTGAAGCTCAACGAAGCGATGTTCTGCGTCCTGCCTGCGATCTCTTTGCGCTCAATCACCAGGAACTTCGCGTTGTCCACGCCGAAGTCGAAATTGCCCTTGGTGGACTTCGTTCCCACCTTGGTATCGCGAACCACGGCTTCCATATCGGCGCACAACAACCAGCCCGCGCCGCCCCGATAGGCCTGCGCTATGCGTTCACTGAACGCGCCGCTCACTGCTCCGCCCTGATCGACAACCGTCTTCATTTCAGCCAACGATGCGGCGTTATCCGAGAAAATCAGCGTGTTCTTGTGGATCAGATAGTCTTTGCCTTGCACAGGAATCCGCGTCCCACCCATCTTCTGCACCTGATTTCCGATGAACGCTTCGAGTCCGTCTTTACGAACTTCGGCGAACGCCACCGGGTGCTTTCCCGTGCCGCTGAGCGTCACCACAACCTCATCGCCGATGAAGCTGGTGAACTGTTGAATGGCGCGAATGATCTCATCCACCTGCTCACGATTCGACGCGTTGGAAGATTGTTCCCACCAGCCGCGCAGTGCAGGACTTTCCTTCAAATGCTCATCGAACACGCTCTTCGCTTGGCCAATCGTATTGCCGATGTTAGGAATCGCTGCATAAACCACCGTGCCGCGAGGCATCAGCGGCAGTAGCTTCGAGGAATACCGCAGCCCGGGGCCTGGAATCTGGTCGAGCTTCTTGCCGAGAGCGTTCAGTTCCGACAACATCGCCAGATAGCGGACAGAATCTTTGCTCCATGAAACTTCATCGGCCACGGAGTTCTTGCCAAGCGACGCATCGGTGGTGGTCTGATCGCCGGGCTTCAACATTTCAGCGCCATTGCGCGCCTTCTGTTCCACCTGCACCGAACCTTCCACAACCGAAACGCGAGATCCCTTGACCCCACGATTGACGGCGAAGATGGTTCCCTTTACCGAAACCAACGCATCGCTGGTGGAAACCATCAGGCTTCCAGAGCGTTGCTTCGCGGCCTGCACAATGATGTTGCCGCGATCCAAGCGGATGGTCGTGCCGTCCCAACCACGCGATACCGAAAGCTCAGTCCGCTCGTTCACTTCGATCAGTGAGCCGTCGTGCAGCTTCACGACCGTGCGAGTGCCTGCGGGAGTGCGGATCGATTCGCCCGCGCCAATCTCGCGACCCTCAGTAACAGGCAGGTTGCCCTGATAGAGCATTCCACCGTTGATGTTCTGAATGGATGCGACCTGCGAACTGCTGCTCGCACTGGGGAACAGCCACTTCATGATGCCCCAGCTTGAGGTTCCCACGGCGGCGAACAATCCAGCGGCGATCGCCCACTTCTGAAACATCGGTCCGTTGGATTTCCGGGGCGCGGGTGCCACAAACGGCACAACTTTGGGACGTACACCGCGCGCCTCGTCAAAGGCCTTACGGCAGGAGCCGCACTCGCGGATATGATCGTCCACCAGCATGCGGCGCGCGTCAGAGAGGGATTTGTCGATGTAGGCGCGGAACAGCGAGCGGTAGTCGGCGCATCCGGTGATGCGCTGAATGTCGCTGCTGCCAGCGCCAAACAGATTCTGCCGCACACGGGCGGCGGCCTGTTCGATCTGTTCCGCGGTCGGCTCTTCGGAGCGGATACTGTCGAGGATGTTATCGATATCTTGGTTCATGGCGTCCCCCTTACTTCAGTTCTTTCTGCAGTTTTGCTTTGACACGGTGCAAAATCACGGCGACATGCACTTGCGACATGCCCATCATCTTCGCGATCTCCTGGTTCGAATAGCCATCGAAGAAGCGCATCGTGAACATTACAGACTGTCTCTCATCGAGTTGCGCGAGAGCCTTGCGAAGCGAGTCTTTCAACTCACCCATTTCCGGTTTGACGGATGGCGTGAACGCTTCGTCCAGCGGAACGCTGTTGGCTTTTTGCCGCTCGCGGATCAAATCGATCGACGCGTTGACCGCAGCGCGGCGCAGGTAGCTTGCAGGGTTTTCGACCGGGTTGGTCTCGCGCTTCATGAGGCGCATGAAGACGGTTTGCATCACGTCTTCGGCGTCGCTGGCATTGCCCGTGACGCGAAAGGCGGTGCGAAACACCATGTTGTGATGCGCCTCATAGAGGCGTTGAAAATCCTGATCGGTCGCCGGTAGTGGTGGACTCACTGGAAAGTGCGGATCCTGTCTGAGTGCTAACAACACTTTCGCCCCCTATTCGCCGGATCGTCTGATCCGGTCACTCTAAGGACGACGTGCAGGTCTCATTATTACAGGTCGTTACGGAGCAAGCCGCAAGTACAATCAGGAACAATCGCGGCGGCCTCCGTTGCCCGCGTGTTCCACAGAAAGTCTTGAACGCGCCACCTCCGTCGGCGGTGCCGGAACCGTCAACCCCTTCCGCAAATCCTGGATTACTTTCCGAAATCTAGCTGACAGCCGGTGTCGGAGAGCGGGCACACGTCCTTCATTGGGTGAGCCTAACCCAACCCCTGGGCGAACTCAACAACATCCGCCCATTCCGGATGATCGATGAACGGATTCCGATTCCCCTGCTTCAGAAAGATCTCACGGTTGCGATGCTTCTCATAAATGCCCACTTCATTTTCGCGATGCCACTTGAGCAGGATTTCCAACCGATCCCCCAGTCGGTTCTCAGCGATCTCGCCCGGATAGCGCACTAGAAAATACAGAGTCGCCCGCGCAACCGCGCCCTTGCCTCCCAGGGGCTCGAACTTCTTCGCGTTCTTCTCATTCCGGCCACAGTCCACCATCACCGCCTCCTCCTGAAATTCGAAATAGGGTGTATTGCCGCGGAAGGAATTGCACTTCTGCTCACAAGCGAACAAGTGATGCAGGTCGCCACGCATCGGCTGTTTCTTCTGAAACCAGGACTGCGGAACCACATGCTCAGCGCTATTGGTCGCAATCGCCTCCAGCACAGATTCGGCGGCACCGGCGGCCTCCAGGCTCTCCATCGCGGCTTCGATCGCTGTCTCGATCCGGATGAGTTCAGCAGGGTCCATCGCGGCTTCCGAGTAGATGCTCACCATGTCGCCATCCGGATGCAGATCCACAATCGGATAAAGATGCTGGGTCGGCTTGTAAGGCATGACCTTCTTGTGGGTGGACTGCAAAAGAGCAGACAACTCCTCATACGTTGGACTCACATCCGAATAATAAGTAGTCGCAGCCTGAGCGTCCCTGGCCTCAGGATAATACTCGCCCGGAGCTTCCGCAATTTTCGCCCGATACGCCGTAAGTTGATCGAGTGGTTCCGTGTCCGCCGCCGGTGTTGCTCCCGCTACCGCTCCCGCTACCGCTACCGCAGGGATGACGTCTACCGAAGCAGTCCGGCTCGCCGCCCCGATTCGGATCGTGACTTGCAGTGGAATCGTCCACGTGCAACTGTCATCCTCAGCACCGGTGCTGCCACCGGGCGCCTGCAATTGCAGCCCTGGCGAAGCGCTCTGCGGTTTCACGGCTATGTTTTCCCGTGTATTCCAGGCAGAAAGCCAAGCTGGCTTGGGCAGAACCGGCGCGTCCGCCGGACGCTTCGCAAACTGAACGCCCAGGTCAACCAGCTTCTGATCACGGGCTAGTTCCCAGGCAGGCACGGCATAGTTGGTGTCCAGATAAACACCCGCAAAATGCAGCCCCACAATCTGCCCGGTCTGCACATCGATCACCGCCGACCCCGAATTGCCGCCCAAGGTGGACGCGTCATGTGTGGAAGCCTCGACCCTGTGTCCAAACGATTCGATCGCGCGCGTTGGCTTCCAATAGCCGGGCTGCAGCCGCTTCTTCTCGAAAAGGTTCTGAAACACTTCGCGCTGCTCCTCTGGATTGTTGCGCGGGTCAAACGCCGGATACCCAACCACTGCGATCATCCGGCTGCCATTGGCGGGCACCCCGTCGGAGGCCAATGTCAGAGGCTTAAGATCGACTGGAAGCCCCGTCACCGTCAACACGGCGGCATCCCAGTGCGGATGAATCAGGCTTGTCTTCACGACGCGCAGGAGAATCTCGGTGTCCGAACCGGCCTCCTCCTTCAGGTCAATGGAAGAACGAAACGTGAGCGAAAGGTTGCGTTCCGCCCCCACACCGCTGGTGAAGATCGCGGCAACGTGGCGGTTGGTCAGTAGCAGGTTCTTTCCCACCACAAATCCCGTTCCGCCGTAATCCAGGCGCGGATGGTTGAGAATATTGACGCGGCCAATGGCGCGGATGACCTGTTTCATCTGCGCGCGCTTCGGCTCGGGATTCAATGCGCCCCACGGTGCTGGCAGATTGGATTTGTAACTGTCGTTTCGGATGTCGAAAACCGGCCGCAGCTTGGGAAAAATAATCGCTTCGAGCCGCGAAGTTTGCTCAGAATCCTCGATCGGACGCTCCTGGCGAATCATCTCGGCAATCTCTTGATCCTGGTCATTGAGAGTGCTGAAGCGCGCCAAAGGAGACCGGGCAGTGGTTCTGGGAGAAATTCTGTCGAAGCTGAAGGTCATGACAGGGGAGGAACTGGAATCCGCCCTCGCCGAACTAACCGCGCTTTCACTTATACTGACGCTAGACGAGCTACTGGCTCAGAAGCTGAAGGAGATTCCGATGCTCACGATAGACCTCAGAGAGAGTGCCGTCATCCGTCCTTTGATGGAAGAAGGCTGGCAGGAGGGTCGCCAGGAAGGTCGGCAAGAAGGCCGCCAGAAGGGCCGCCAGGATCAGCTTATCGATCTTCTCACCGAGATATTCGGCCCCTTGCCGGCATCGTCCATCGAACGCGTGCGCGACGCGGCAGCGGAACAAGTGAATCGCTGGGCGCGCCGCGTACTCCGGGCCAACTCGCTCGAAGAAACTTTCGAATAGTTCGTAAGGAATTCGCCTGAAAAGGAGTAATTCAACACGTCGAATTTCAGGCGACCAATGAAAACGCCGTCGCGTTCCGTATGCTGGTCTACTGGGCCGGCTGCTTCCGCTTTGGCCAGCAAGTCGCCGTTTTCCAATTCCTCCCAACCACGGGCGCGGGCTTCCGTGACCGTGTGGTGCCCAATCAGATAGAAGGCCAGCGTGCGTGGCGTGCTGTTATCGAACAGAACCAGCATTATGGGCGGGCGCGGGGGCTTCAGCGCTGTGCGCCGCGAATTGAAGAACAGCTTGTACTTGCTCGCGTGTGACGCCGAATTCTTCCATCAG
>ENA-ORBV01009513-ORBV01009513.1-microbial-mat-metagenome-genome-assembly--contig:-NODE-9513-length-15904-cov-5.756176_pt1 | contig 15904 bp, 14 predicted proteins | sample MGYA00237777_ERZ505514 | MGnify/ENA primary metagenome ERZ505514 (study PRJEB26160, sample SAMN06269048) | microbial mat metagenome | isolation source: Oligotrophic lake microbial mat | place... | reverse complement strand
GTCAGGCGAAGGACAGACAGGTCATTGGCTAGGAGTCACACACCCAGGCACAGTCTCAACAACAGCACTAGCTAGATGAACAACAAGGGATCCTCCCACTCTTTCCTTTTGCTTGGCACTTGTCATCACACAACATTGAGTTTGCTCTGGCTTGGACTGAACAGGAATGGTCGCCCAACACATTCAACAGTTGCATGAAAAGCACTGTGTCATGTTCGTTGATCTTGCTGCTGCAGCTGCTTGGTCACATTTGTCATGCTCCATGCTTGTTTTGGTTTGCTCAGATGCATGAATGTCATCATGGCAGTCACTGCAGTCGGCAATGGAAATGATCAAGCATTAAGAAGGCATCATGAAAGATGATTAACAGCGACAAGAAATGTCACAAGATGACACTCGTCACAGATGTCAAATTGATCAAGGTCTTTGCTGTTACAAGCAAAGATGTCATACTGTAGCTGCTTCCAATCAGAACTCAACTGACGTTAAGTGAAAGTTTTGGACAAATTCAACACTCTGATTGAAAAGTGCAGCAGGAATTTAAAAGGGGGGAGTTTGATGCACACCACATTCAAATTGCAGTTCAATGTTGACCCCAAAGATGTTTAGCATGAGAGAGACAGCAAATGGTCCTCCATCTGGGGATACTGGTTGAGAGAAAAACAATTAAACAATGAAGCTATGGTTTGTTTGAAGCATGATCCTTTTCATGTCAGGCATCTTTGATAACATTTGGATAGCATGATGCCATGATTGTTACCCTGTTCTCGGGTGAGACTTGCAGCTCATGAACAGTTCCCAAAATGGGCCCGGGGAACTGTTACAGAATTGTCCCATGGACATGGTCCTGAACACTAAGTATGAGATGTTCTTTTATGCTTGTAAGTTACTAGATGTTGTGCCCTCCAATCAAGCATGGCCAAGCATGAAAGTTATGTGGATGTTGCACAAGAACAAACTTCTAGAGAAGAATTGCATTGTCATTTGTGTACAACAGCTTTCTAAAAAGTTCTGGAGATCTGACACAAGAGAAGATGACATTCAGTTTTCCCAGTTGTGTGTCACTTTCAAATGTCTTTCATTTCCAGCTATGCGTCAAACTCAGAATGCTCAAAAATGTTTAGCTCTTGTTGTGCCTGACATGTTGCAATCTGATGCAGCAAAAGAAGTTTTGAGGACCAGACCCACTGGGGCTAGCCAAAGGAAAAGCAATTTCAGGTCATTGAGAGAATTTGGGTACATTCAATGAGAGCAACATAGCATTTTGGTTCACCACCAGGGAGAATGGGAATTTTGTGCATCATGTTCCAGTTGTGGTGTGCAGTCAAGTGCAAGGTTAAAAACGCTAAAAAACTTGTTTTGGGGGACAACACTGCTTTGAATTTCAGGGATTACATGGACCATGAGGAGTGTGACTGCAAGGCTCTTAAGCCTTGGTCTCGTCTCAATTGCCAAAATGTGGGTCTGAATCCTCAACCTACAGGACTGGGTGTGTCATGCTGGTCGAGTGAGTCAACCAACCAAAGTCATGTTCAGCCCCGAGTCCGTCCAGTCTTGTTTCGGTTTCAGACCCGAGGTATCTTGCGTTCAACAGCGTCAGCTATTTAATTACGTCCCAAAATCTGTGTTGACCGTCATTGCTTTTCCACATCGATTAATGAGCTCCAGCCGCCCGTTTTGTGCGACGTACTATTTTTTATTTCACTGTTTTTTGTTTGCGTGAAAACACCAAACAATACTAATTAATTTGTTTAGTTGAGAGAGGTATTTTCCACCATGGCTCTCAAAGGAACGGATTACTACCTGGTTGCCTACAATGCGTTCTGTTGCGCTGGCTGGGCGCAAGTGCTGGCGCTTGCCCTCGATTACCTCTACAAGTCCTATCAAAATGACGAACTCAAAATTGGTTTGGAGTCGGTGTTCTTCTCGGGTCTGGCCGATTATTTGATTCTTGTTCAGCTTGCGGCTCTTCTCGAAATTGTCCATGCCGCTACCGGACTTGTTCGAAGCCCTGTCATGGTGACCACCATGCAAGTGATGAGTCGCGTGGTAGTTCTTTTCCCCGCTGTCTTTTCTAGCGGTGCCAGTGAGTGAAAAAAATGCTCGTTTTTATTTTATTTTTTATATTTTTGTTGATCTTGTATGCTACTGTACAGTGCAAGAAAGAATATTTGTTTAGCATTTTATTTTCTTGCTTGCGGGCTGCCACTGCTGTAAATTGATTTTATTTTCAATTTTGTGAGTTTTGAGCACTAACTTTTTATTTTTTACAAACCTTCATTTTTTTCATTATCATTATTTTTATTTTCAGCCCAAATGGGAGCTGGACTTATGGTTCTCGCTTGGGCCAGTGTAGAAGTTCCTCGTTATGCATTCTATGTGGCGGCGATCATTACCGGCGATGCTACCAAAGGAACTCCTTATCCTCTTTTCTGGCTCCGATATTCTCTTTTTGCTGTTCTTTATCCCATGGGAATTTCCGGTGAGCTCACGGTCTGTTTGACCGCTGCAAAAGACTCTACTTTTGCGAAACAGTACCCCTGGGCTCCATTCTTCTACGGTACATTGCTCCCAGTTGTGTACTTTTTCGGAAGTCCCTTTATGATTTTCAATATGTATAGCAACCGAGTCAATGCCTTCAAGAAGCGTTTTTCCAAGCCACCACCACCTCCTCGAGGAGTTTCTTGGCCCAAAGATAAAAAGGGCGAGCGCTCATCTACCGATGTGAACAAAGCCATTTTGGCTGCAGCTGTCGGTGCCGTGAACAAACAAAAGGAAGAAGCCATCAACAAAACAAGGAGTTGGCGTTTTGGATATGTCAAGCACTTGGCTGCCATGGTCGAGGAGCAGTGTCAGTCTCCCGAAGCTGCTATTAAAATTGCACAGGCAGGTTTGGACAAGGCCTACGATCTCTTCGAATTTATTGCTCCCGATGGCTCTGCTGTCAGTCTCAAAGAGGCCATGGGACAAAAATCAAATGATAAATTCTACACTGGATTTATTAAGGGAGAAGGAAAGAAAGGGAAAAATGAACTGGAAATTCCCTACGACGAGCAGACCTTGCGGGGAGATAAAATCAAGAAGCAAGTGAAAGAATGGGTCGAATACGGCACCATTGAACCAAGCGCTGGAGAGGCAATCATCAGCTGCGTCGACCATCCCGAGTATTTGGATCTCTCGGACCGTTACTTTGTTCTCCTGGGTGCCGGATCTGCTATGGGTCCTTTCCTCGTCTTGATGGCCTTGGGTGCCAATGTTATTGCTGTTGATTTGGATCGTCCCTTCATCTGGCAACGTCTCATCAAGATCGCCAGGCTCTCGTCGGGCTCTATTACTTTCCCTCTTTCCAAACCCCAGGACAAGCTCGCAGGCGAGGAAGAACTCATGGAGAAGGCTGGGTGTAATTTATTTACCCACACACCAATGATCCGTGATTGGCTTATGGATTTGTACCCCGGAAAGAGCTTTACCATTGGAAGTTACGCTTACCTGGATGGTGCCCGTCACGTACAAGTCTCTTTGGCCATGGACGCGATTTGCAGAGATCTCAGTGAAAAAAGAAAGAATACCAGCTTGGCTTACCTTTGCACTCCAACCGATTTGCATCTCGTTCCCAAGGAAGCGTATGATGCTGCCCGTGAAAATTTTAAGAAGTACTCTGGCCGCCCATTCTGTACGTCACCATCGCCCGAAGTCTTTTTTTTTTCAGCATCATGCAACTTCTAACTTTTTAAAATTTGCAATCACTTTTAGGCACGATGATGAACTTGTTGAGCCAGGGAAAATTCTTGAGAAAGAACTATCGCGAACCTATCAAGGTTGGCGGTGAAGAATTCTACCTCGTGAATGGTATCAGTGTGGCACAAGGTCCCAACTACGCTTTGGCCAAACGCATGCAGCACTGGCGTGCAGTCATTGCCCGAAGCAAGGGCTGCATTGTGTCCACCAATATTGCTCCCTCTACGTCAACTGTTTCGGTTGTCCACAATCGTACCTTTGCATGGGCCTACGAGGGCATGCCATACTTTGAGCCCTACGAAATTTTTGCACCGGAAACTTCCAATGCTGTCATGTCGGCTATCCTCTTCAATGATTTGAACGACCCCAAGAGTGTTGCCAACCCCAAGACGAAGGTTTCCAACCCTCAGCAGCTTTTTTCTTACAATTCCTTCCATGGTGGTTTGTGGCGGGCCGCCTACGAAGTTGACAGCATTGGGGAAACGAGCGTTTTGATCTATTTCTGGAGGTCATCTGCTACTTACATTGCGTTCTTTGTCGGCGCTTTTGTTTTCTTTTGGTGTGATTATTGCAAAGTGCCCGTGGTCAAGAACTTCCTTAGTCATTGCATTGCCGAGGAGGCAACGGAAGGTTAGAACTTTCATTTATACCCGTATCTGCACGGGCAAAAACATGGTGTGGCAGGTTTTCTGTTGGCGTGAAAGATGTAATGATAAGAATTTTACTGTGATTGCTAGTAGCTACAAAATGTTGCCCTGGAAAATTATTTCATCATGAGCGAAAAACTTAAGTCAGCAGTAAATTTCAGATTGCTTTCAAATTCTAATCCCTCTTCAGATTTTCAGAACTTGATTAGATTTTTCAGACCCATGTGTTGATGAAGGGTAACACATAAATAAATAACACACATTCAGAGTTTAGAAATGCTTTCATAAGATTTTAATGCTCTTTTTCAGATTTAAGAACTCGTTTCTAGTTTTATATCATTTTTGCATATTTTCAGGTTTGGGGGTTATGATTCCCCGACTTACCGTATGAAACATGATTAAATGTAAAGAGACTTTGATTTTATTCTATGCATGTGTCCCTTGTTCTAGTGGTCAACAAAGACATCATAGTTCGTGATCAAAACATTGAAATGTCATTTTGTGACACTTATAATTTGCTTGGAACAGAAACACTCTTTCATGATCTGTTTGATAGTTTTATGAGATGAACAAGCCCAATCTCCGTGCGAGCATCAATTACTGTAGCAATTTTGCGAGCAACTGCTTCTTGAGTCGTTGAGCATGTGCAAGCTGCTCCAAGTTATCAATGTTGATGTTCTGCCATAATTAGAAAAATGATGTCTTTGATTTATTTCTCTGGAGCAGACATTTGTTTTCACTACTGTTGCACGTCAATTTTAAAGTAATCTAACTGTCCAAAGCAGATACAGTAAACATGCAAAATTGAAAAAATTAACACTTTTGTGGTCTGACCACTGCAAGATCAAACAAAAAAATTAACTTTATGGCAGTGGACAAAAGCAAATCAAATTGAATTGTTGATCACTGTGTTTGAAAACACATGAAAACCTTGAATTCAGTTGACACCTGAAGGTTTGCAATTTTGTGGGACAGAAGTGAAACACTCAATGACAAACAACCTTCAATGCACAAAGGTTTTAGTTCAACTTAAAATCTTCCAAAAGTAGTTTTTTTTTTGTTTACAAAAGCTGTATGGTTCACGAATTCCCGCAACCTCCAGAAGTTTAACATTTATGGAGCTCTACGACGTAGGGACACAGTTCAGCATGGATATGCATTTGTGGATTAGAGATTCTCTGCAACGCTGGACACTCAACAGCGCGACAAGGCCGACAATGCCATGGTGACCCGTGTGATAAAAAAAATTCCGAGAATAACCTATTCAATTGTATCACTCACAAGAGGCGCTGCTACTATTACTCACTGACTGAAACTATTACTATCACTAGTAGCTAGCTAGTGATAGATTTAACTAGTAGCTACTAGCTAGCTAGCTAGTAGGAGATCTAATTAAGAGGAAGAGCATTCGTTGATATACGAGTCATTGTTGTACCACTGACTTATCGAATAATAGCACTAAAGAGAAACATCACGATGACGCGGTCTGCGTGGCTATCAGTTGGCCTCCTGCTGTGGTCGGCATGCTTTAGTTCCTTGGGATTGGCAGTCGATAGATCCAAGTTTCGTACATGCGATCAGACATCTTTTTGCCGCCGCCATAGAGATGACCACTCCTCGCGCTTGTACCGCTATCGCTTAGGGAAGGATTCTGTCATTTTCCATGGCATTCCGGACTCCAACAAGGAAGGAGGCAAGCATGAAGGCGAGCCAGAGGAGGGAAAGGACAGCAAGCCAGGGCTTTGGAAGTCATTGCAGCGAAATTTGGGCCTCAAGGCGGAGGACGAAGAGGCCAAACACAAAGGACCTGATATCTATGTGCGAGGAACCCAACCAACCGTTACTGGTGTACTGGTAAATACAGCCACGGATACTTCGACAGGAAAGTCAGAGCAGCTGAACTGGGCTGTGTACGCCATGTCGGATGGCCTACTGCGAATGCGGATTACCGAAATCTATGGAAAACCAGGATCACCCCATGAAAAAGCTCGTGTTACCTACGATGATTTGGTACTTACTCCAGAACGCATGGCGCCAGCGGGACATGCCACATGGGTGCACGGTGGTGAAGAGCATACGGCGTTATTGCAAAAAATGTTGCCTGCCGATACCAATTTGGAAAATTACATGGCCATGTTGTACGGTGATAGTGAAAGCGAACCGGGAATGATCCTTTTGGTAAGGCTATCTCCCTTTTCTATCTTCTTGTACCGAGAATCAAATACGCAAGAAGGCCCCATTCTTGTCATTGGGGATCAGAATCGCATGCATTTTGAAATTCGACGCAGTAAAGATAGTAGTGGCGACAAAAAAGAAGAAAAACCTGCAGACGAAGAAGGCAAGGAGAAAAAAGAAGAGAAAGAAATTGTAGGGTACTGGGAAGATGGTTTGGCCATTTACGCCGATGGAACAAGGGAGGAAAAGAAAAAGGTGGAAGAAGGAGAAGAAGACCACCGTCGATTGAGCGAAGCTGAAATGGCAGAGTTGGACAGGAGGGATATGTGGACGGAAAAATTTGGGGATCACAAAGACTCGAAGCCTTTTGGTCCCATGTCGGTGGGAATGGACATTACTTTTCCCAAGTCCAGGCATTTATTCGGCTTGCCAGAGCATGCCTCGTCCACTATTTTAAAAACGACTCAAGGCGATGGCGCTCATTACAAGGATCCTTATCGATTGTATAATTTGGATGTGTTCGAATACGAACTGGACGAGCCAATGGCACTCTACGGTAAGTGCATTCGGAAATGAGCCTACAAATCAAAGTTTGTATGGATGTCGGCTGAGTGTCTCATTTCCACAACTTGTGTTTTGTACAGGCCATGTACCCATGATTGTCAGCCAAAGTGTAGCGACGGGAACAACCGGTGTTTTCTGGTTCAACCCCACAGAAACATTTGTCGATGTCATGGATGCTGATGGCGACGCTTCTACGACAACTCACTGGATGAGTGAAAGCGGCGTCATGGATATTTTTCTTATGCCCGGTCCGAAGCCTACCAACCTCTACCGCCAGTATTCCAAGCTGACTGGTACCATGCCTCTTCCTCCCATGTTTAGTTTGGGTTATCACCAATGTCGATGGAATTATAAAGACGAGAAGGATGTATATCAGGTTCATGAAAGGTTTGAAGAATATGATTATCCCTATGATGTCCTGTGGCTAGATATTGAGCATACTGATGGCAAGCGATACTTCACGTGGGATAAAAACACATTCCCTAATCCTATAGAAATGCAGAAGACGCTTGGAGCTCAGGGACGACGAATGGTGACCATTATTGACCCGCACATTAAAAGAGACGACCACTATTATATCCACAAAGAAGCAACGACGAGAGGGTTGTACATCAAGGACAAAGATGGCGCGAAAGACTATGACGGCTGGTGCTGGCCTGGGTCATCGTCTTATCTCGATTTTACGAGTGCAAAAGTTCGAGAGTGGTGGGCAAGCCAATTTGCCTACAAAACTTACAAAGGCTCGACGTCTACACTGTTTACGTGGAATGATATGAATGAACCGTCGGTCTTCAATGGACCCGAAGTCTCCATGCAAAAGGACCTTGTCAACTTGAAGGGGGAAGAACACAGAGAGTGGCACAATTTGTACGGCATGCTGTTTCATCGAGCCACGGGAGAAGGACAAATCCGTAGAAACTATGATGAAGATATTCGCCCTTTTGTGTTGAGTCGCGCTTTCTTTGCAGGAAGCCAGAATTATGGAGCAATATGGACAGGAGACAACAAAGCGGAGTGGAGCCACCTCGAGGTCAGTTCCCCCATGCTGCTTAGTCTCAACGTCGCGGCACTCTCTTTTGTTGGGGCTGATGTCGGGGGATTCTTCGGGAATCCTGACGCTGAGCTATTCACGAGATGGATGCAGGCGGGCGCTTATCAGCCCTTCTTCCGTGGACATGCTCACCACGATTCCAAGAGAAGAGAGCCATGGGTTTTCGGTGATGAAACGTTGGTGAGACTCCGCAAGGCAGCCATGGAGCGATATGCGCTTTTGCCTTTTTGGTACACTGTCTTCCGCGAGGCAGGAGTATCCGGAATGCCGGTTATGAGGTTAGTAATCTTATGCGGGGGAGCTAATGTGCCCTTGGTTTTTCTGTTGTCCTTAAATTTCTTGTTTGCTTTTTGAATACTAGGACTATGTGGATGCAATACCCAGAAACAGAAACCATGTATTCCTTGGATGATCAGTACCTGATTGGTTCGGATCTCTTCGTCAAACCAGTAACTGCCCCAGGCGTAACTGAAATCGAGGTACTCTTCCCTGGTCCCGACATCTGGTACGACGCTGAAACATTACAGCTTGTCTCAGGCCATGCACCGCTTAATGGTTTCGAAAAAATGACAGTCCCGTGTCCGCTGGATGGCGGTGTTCCTGTTTACCAAAGAGGCGGCTCAATCATTTCTCGCAAGTTGCGCTTGCGCCGAAGTGCGAAATTGATGAAAGCAGACCCTTATACACTTTTCATTGCGCTCGACAGCAGTAAGAGGGCGTCGGGCTCGTTGTACATGGACGACGAAGAAACATTTGCCCACATGACCAACGATGAGTGTGCAGAAGCGAGCTTCGTCGCAGATTTCAGCAGCTCTGCTTCCGTGATTAGCAACTCAGTATCAGTGGGCGATGGTTGGATTGACAATGCGTTGACCATGTCGACCGACAGAGCTATCGAAAGGATCGTAATCATGGGCGTCGAGGCTGAACCCAAATCGATTGCCCAAGATGGCGAGGAAGTCTACTTTCACTTCGACGCGGATAATCACTTGTTGGTGTTGAGGAAACCATATGTCTCTGCTTTGCTGGACTGGGAGCTCGCTGTAGTGTTTTAGAATGCCTTCAATTGGTGCTGTTGCTTTTCAGTTATAACTCAAGTTTCTCGAGTCAGGAGAATGAAATTAGATTTTCTTCTTTTTAATCCAGTCTCCCATGGTAACCGCTACTATAGTTAGCCCCACAGCTGGCTCATCTCACAGCATGGCCGCTTGTCGAGTACCAGGCTGTCTGAATGTGTTTTATCGTGCGAACGCACGCTTGTAGGCCGTAGCTAGATTAGACGAGACCTATGCAGTAAGTCATCCAAACTGTCCTACTGCCCGCGTCTCTCCGTCTTGGTAGCATTACTTGAACCTACCAAAAAAGGAACGCAGCCAGCTACCTGTAGCACAAATTTGCTCCATTCACTCAGGCACCCAAATGTAACGGTACTACTAGTAGTAATGCTTCCAACGAAGATGTGGTCTGCCCGAGCTTATCTGAATGTATGCTTTTAGGTGGACTTATCTATCACGGGATCATCTAGGACCACTGCCAGGCAAGTACTAGCTAGCAAAAGTGTGATGAGACGGAGAAGGAGTTTGATCAAAAGCTTTTATGAATAATAGTAGAAAATGTTGAACCCGAAATTATGAACTTCCCCCCGTTCCATTTACATTTTAAGTTGCTGTTTATTTGAGCTCCTCGAAAAAGTGGAAGCGGCGGTGTCACAACTTTGATACATCTTTGTGTTCATCAGATCATCATCCGAATCTTCTCCCTTCTGCGACGAAGATTCTGCCAGAGGGTCAAAGCCAGGCTTTTGTGGAGTAATATCAATGAGTGTTCCTTCATACACAACTTCCGTAAAAGTGTTGGCATATTCTGTATCCATGAGAGGCTTTTCGTTTGCGGCGCTCGCTTCTTCTGCCGAGGACTCTTCTTGTTCTTCAGACTCTTCCCACTCGTCTTCGTCTTCGCCCTGTGTCAGTAGATTGCCTTGTAGCCGGTATACTTCTAGCTGCAGCTGCTCTGAGCGTTCTTTCCAGGATTGGATCCCTTTTTCCATTTGACCCACTTTCCACTCGAGTTCACCAATATACGAAATCATGCGCCGTTTATCCTCTTCATCTGAAGAATTATTATTCTTTCTGTTCAAAATTAGCTGGGTAAGGTTGGAAACCGCTTTTCCAACTCCATTCAGTAATCCTCTTTTTTCCTCTGATGATTCGAAAATGTCCATGGATAACATGTTGTTATCATTACTCATGGCCACGTGGTGTGCAAAGCCACGATCGTTCCCAAACCCTTGAATACGACCACAGAGGTCCGAATCCTCCGGCGATTCTTGGCGACAAGAGTCAGAAGGATAAAACGATTCTAGTCGATATTCGCCTGCCACCGGCTCGTCGCAAAATTCATCCAGGTAGTTGTCGACCTTCTCATCCTCTTCTTCTTCTTTTGAATCATGATAACGTGAGCTCCCCATGTGATCCTGGTTCTCTAACAAGCCACGTCGTTTTTGTGTTTCCTTCTTGTCGTGGTATTCATCATCTCTATCTTCTCCGTTATCAGCACCGTCGTCGCCGTCGTCATCGTCATCGGTGTTGCTATCCAATAAGCCTTGCCGTTCTTTTTGTTCCTCTTCTTTTGGTTTGATGCCAAACAGTTTCGTCAAGCTAGCTCCGAGACCATTTTTGTTTTCGCTCCTTCTTTTTCGGGTATTTTGGGTGGTGGTCGTAGCATCAACAGTGATGTTTCTTTGGGAGTCACTTTTTATAAGAGACAGCATTTCACCTTGACCTTGTTCATCGTCTTCCCCATCTGTGTTCCTGTCACCCTTGAAATCTCCAAAATTATCGTCGCCGTCGTCGTCTGTGATAAAGTTATCCAGTTCGTCCTCCTTTTGTTGCTGTTGCTGACTGGATTTGTCGTCGCGAAACTCTTCTTCTTCTTCTTCCTCCTCCTCCTCAATTTCTGCTGTTTTGGAATCTTCACTGTCGTCGTTGTCTCCAGAACTTACACTACTGTCTTCGGCTACTTCGTCGTCGTCGTCTTCTTCTTCTTCTCCCTCCAATGCGGACGACTCGGCACTGCTTTCTTCCAGTATTGATGAGTCGTCCTTTGCTGCGGTTGATTCGTCGTCTAACAAATCTGCAGCTCCATTGACAATCTTGGGCGACTCCTGTTGTGGTGGTTGCTTTTTTCGTCGAAACAATTTGGCAAACATACCACGAGGTTCCTCCTCCTCTACTTCTTCCGTAGCGCTCTTGTTGTCATCTGTTTTTGTCTCTGGGTCCTTCTGGTTGTTGTTTTCAACTGCCGGCTCGGCAGTAGTAGTCGTACTCGTCATGATGGATGGTATTTTGTGGATGAATTCTTCCAGTGAGTTCAGGCAACTGGCAAAGCAAAGGAAGCCAAAAGGAATAATTACGAATAGTGGAATATATCTCGATGCGAGCAATCGGACATGAAATGCAGAAGAAGAAACGAAGTCCAATGGTCAATGCATCCCGCTCTTGACAACGCCGATATCAGATAAGCACAAAGATCACAAGTATCAAGTCCATATAATATTATTCTTTGCCGGGTGCTCTCTGTCTTGAAAAGATACCCCAAGAAAAATGAGGCTTCGCAAACACAGGTCGCACACTGACTCAAATTTTGGCAACCTCCACCCGGCCCATTGATTGATTTCGATCAACGGCATGTTTCCTTCCATGCATCATCGATCATCAGCATGGCCAACCTGAAGAGTGAGTAATAAAAGCAACACCAACACACACACGTTACTCAACTGTTTTACGAAGGGCATCTTTAGTACCTGGAAACCATATAATGACTGCGTTTCGCCCTTTTGTATTATGTGGGGCTCTCATCCTACGTAATGTATTCCATGCCACTGCCTTTCTCAACTCGAGTCCAAGTTATTATTCCAGCATTATTCGACGAAAAGGTTGGTTCCGTCACGTCAGGGGTGCCTCCGCCATCCATACTAGTACCGTCAAGACCACTACAAGTACCGCTATAATAAGTAGTAGTATTTCTCCTGATGCAACAACATCGACATCAGGGACTCCAACAAAAGTCGACAATGTTTACAATGACGACGATGAAGACGAATTGCTGGTAGCAAATGCTGAATTTCTTCCCGTGGGGATCAAAGAAGGATTTGCTGTCATTCACCATTTTCAATTTCGTGGAATTGGAAAGCAGATGGACAAGGATTATGCAGCTAGTAATCATAACGAGACGCTAGACACCACCAACGAATGCGACGACGCATGGGAGATTCTACGCCAATTGGTTCCCGAAAAAGATATTCAACGGCTGGAATTGACACCGAACAATGTCACCCTTCCAGTCGCATTGATGGTTATGGATCCCATCAAATTTCAATCCATCTCTCGCGCTCGAAAATTCTGTCGTCATGGACGCATTCTGTTGCATCGAGGGCCCTTGAGGCTCAATGACACTACGGGAACACAAAACATTTTTATACCGGAACAATCCATCATGGGAAAAGTGAGAGAACGGGTCTATCCTGGAGGTAAGCAAAGCACTGCACTGTACAGTACAGAATCTTGTTGCATTGTGCTTAATAAATGGGACTATGACTGAGACTGAGTGGCATGTTCGAGTCCTTGACAGAGATCCAATCTTTTCAACAATCTCACCTTACACTGATGCTCCTATTGTTCTCTTTTGTTTATGCACTACAGATATCATTGGGAGGCAAGTGGCTGTCGGTTCGGGGTATTTCTCGGCTCGAAAGCATAAAAAGGCTCCTCCATTTGATCTTCCCGTCGTGTATGAGGGTAAGTGCACTTGTATTGTTGCGTGCTTGTTTTTCCTTGCGACCGGAACATGCAACAAAAGTCGTTTTGCTAATCCTATTTCTTTTGTATGGCATGATGTGGTATTATACTCAATTGTGCAACAACAAATGATGCCGTAGATGATCACTTTGCCATTGTCAACAAACCTGCCGGGATTGTCGTTTACTCTCCAAAATATGCCGAGCAAGGGCTCCTTACCGTCAAGATGGCATTGCTACATGCCTTGAAACCACCGCGCGCTGGAGTTCTTTCGGCACTCAAACGTCCCAAATCGGTACATCGTCTGGACAAGCCAACGTCAGGTTTGTTGGTCGTAGGAAAAACCTTGCCAGCCATGGAACATCTATCGCGTCAATTTGCCAACCGCATAGTGAAGAAAACATATACAGCTGTCCTCAATGGGATCCCGAAGGAAGATCCACAATGTTCCATATCTTCCAAAGCCGCCTTTGAGCTTGGTGTCGACGTCGACCCTGAATCCGATGCTGTTTGGCAATGGATTGATTCGCCCCTGGACGACAAACATGCCGTGACGATTTGGCGCGCCAATCGATATGCCAATTCAACCAATGCTCGGGATGGCATTTTGACGCTCGTTGAAGTGAAGCCCAAGACGGGAAGATATCACCAAATACGTCGGCACATGGTAAGTAAGATTCATGGTTCTACGTGATGCATGTAAAAATTTGATGTATATTGCTAGATCTGCTTTTTCTTTTATCGTATTCTTGCTAACTGAACTGTTACGTTTTACTGCACGTGGATGCAGGCATGGAATTGTGAACGAGCTCTCATAGGAGACAAGGGGTACGACGGAGGCCATGTCGACGCTATTAAATTACGTGGCCGAGGCCTCTTTTTGTGCTCCAATCGTGTCACGTTGCAGCATCCCTTTTACAATACCATGGCTGGTCGTGAGGTCTGGAACAATTTGGAGGAGCACGAAAAGCAGTTTGATGGCGGAAAACTATGGCTTTGCAAAGAAAGCGATACCGTAATGCTAAGTGCTTCTATCGAATTACCCCAAAAGTTTCAGAGTTTTCTGGACCGATCCGAAAAAGTTTTCGAAAAATACGCAAGAAAGGGTGACCAAATGGAAAGTCAATAGCAATAGGTTGTTAATACTTGGGGAAGGTTTCATCTACATGCTCTCTCCATGAGTTTAATCCACCTTTGATATTTTTGACAATGGGAACATCACTTGTGTCCCCATTCCCTTGCCTTTTGGAAGCGAGCACATCTTTCAAGATTTTTGTAGCTTCCACGGATGCTATTCCACGCCGACAAATGCAAAAAATGGGTGTGTTCCAGTTATTGGACATTTCCTCAATTTGATCCATGCTGTCTTGTAACTTTTCCAGTGGAACATTGATGGCATTGTCTAATGCGCATAAATCATATTGCTCCTTGACTCGGACATCCAGTAAAATGTGTGGCTGCTGATTTTTTCGTAGATTGTTGTATTCGGTGCATGTAATTTGATATCGATCCTCGAGTTGAGAAGGCATATTCATAGCACAGCTTGCTGGTCCTCTTGCTAGTTCTAGATCTTTATCGCTGTCTTCCATGGTCAATATGGTCGCATTGGGCGGCCCGCTGCATACTGGACAAGTAGATTGTTTTTTTGGTTTTTTAATGTTCAAAAACGAACACTGCAACGAATCATACATGAGAAGCCTCTCATTCATCGGATTTCTGTGTTATAGAATTTTTGTTTTGGCACTGGCAATGTGAGAAAGTGGAGCTATACAGTGCGTCGGCTGGAATCGAATAAAAAAACAAAAAACACATACCCAGTTTCAGTCAAAACTTTGAGCACCTCCAATGCCTGCAAAATCCCAATCAAACCAGGCACGGGCCCCAAAACACCGGCATCACTACATGATTTAGCCCCCGCGGTAATGCTCGGTTTTGGATACAAACAACGATAACATGGGCCTCCCTTCCAATTAAAAACGGAGAGCTGTCCTTCGGATCCAATGGCACTCCCAGAAATCAATGGCTTGCCTGCCAAAATGCAGGCATCATTGATCAAATATCGAGTTTTTGGATTGTCGCTGGCATCGACAATGCAATCATAATCGCGTATTATTTCCAAGGCATTTTCATGCGTCAACATATAGGGCAACGGGTGGACATGACCTGCCAACGACGGATTGAGTGCTACCATGGCACGACAGGCCGAGACGGCCTTGTTCATGCCCACACTTTCATCCTTGTGAATAATTTGACGATGCAAATTCGACCGTTCCACAACATCAAAATCCAAAACCGAAATGCGCCCCAATCCAGCGGCTGCCAAATACAGTAATACGGTCGACCCAATCCCACCAGCTCCTATTACCAGCACGGAAGACGAGAGGAGCCTTCGTTGACCAGACACTCCAAATCCTCTCTGAAGTAAAAGCTGACGAGAATAGCGTTCAATTTGATTTGGAGATAATTGTTCCACGCTCGGCAAAGGCGGCATGGCATGATAATTTTGCTGCGAACATGATTTTTTGCTTTCATATTCTTCCGCTTCTTCTTCGCTACTACTAGGAAGCGGGCGTTTCTTGAGCAGTATTTTGAGATCTTCATTTTCCTTTCGGAGGCGAGACACTTCACGCTCCAATTCCTCCATTTGTCCAATGCCAGTTTCCACGGTAAAACCTATTAGATAGTTAGCTGGTTGGCTGGTTGGCTGGCTGGCTAGTAGTTGGAAGACCAAGAGGTGAAGGATAGGAGGTAGCTAGTATTTAGTAGGAAGAAGCACCATTCCATACAGTCATCTTCTTCACGATCTGGAAGATCATCATGGTCACTGACTTCACTACGTCGTACTATTAGCTAGCTACTAGCTGGATAGTAGCCTACCCAACCGCAAAGCTACCATAGTACTAGTACTCGCAGAGTACTACCTGGTACTAGTA
>ENA-ORBV01009512-ORBV01009512.1-microbial-mat-metagenome-genome-assembly--contig:-NODE-9512-length-15907-cov-4.984334_pt1 | contig 15907 bp, 12 predicted proteins | sample MGYA00237777_ERZ505514 | MGnify/ENA primary metagenome ERZ505514 (study PRJEB26160, sample SAMN06269048) | microbial mat metagenome | isolation source: Oligotrophic lake microbial mat | place... | reverse complement strand
AGCATGGGGGCGCTGGCAGGCCAACTCCACTTGGCGCGCTCCTTGCAATCCGCGGTCGCCGAGGCGCGAGAGCGCAACGTGCCCCTCGTCATCGCGATGCTCGGCTGGGGCGACGATCTCCCGTCCTTCTTCCGGGAGCGCGACACACTGGACCTCCTCAACGAGGGGTTCGTCGTCCTCCTGGCCCAGAAGGCGGAGCACACCATCGGCAAGAACAACAAGGACAACTTCCACAAGCAACTCATGGTCGACGCCGAGAGCCGCTGCGAACGTCAGCCCATGACCACCTGCGGGCTGCACGAGAAGGCGCGCAAACAGCTCAAGGACGACGACCGCGACCCCGGCCTGTTCCCCGGAGGCCAGCTGGAGATCGACAACGGAGACAACCGCTTCATGGTGTGGGTCCCGGGCAGCTCGGCGCCGGACGTGCTCTGGACCGAGCGCGAGCGGACCGGCCGCCCGCTGTTCACCGGCCCCGCCATGACGAAGGCCCTCCTCGACGCGCGCGCCGCGATGGGGGCGCCTCGCTTTCCGCTCTCTGCGCTGGAGGACATCATGCGCGCGGACGAGCACGCCGCCGAGGGGCGCTTCAAGCGCGCGATCACGGCCCTCGAGGCCGGGGAGCAATCGGAGCACGAGCTGGTGCGCTGCTTCGCTCGGCACCGGCTGGAGGTCGGCCTGCCGGAGAGGTGCGCCGTCGCGATCACGGAGATCTCATCGCGACTCGGGGCGGGCGGTCTGACGCGGAGCCAGGCGAAGAGCGCGCTGCAGAAGCTCAAGCGCGAGGTCAGCGACCTCGCGGGGTGGCCCGAGCGCGTGGAGGCCGCGATCAGCGCCCTGCCGCAGCGGTGAATCCGACGAGCTACGGCGCCTTGTCCTCCTCCGTTGCGAGCGACTGGCCGCAGTGGTGGCAGAACCAGGCGTCGGCCACGTCGTCATCCGGGTCGACCGACTCGAGCCGGCCCGCGCAGGCAGGACAGTGCGTAGGCCGCGGACCCGACACGACCGGCGGCGGGGCCGCCTTCAGGTCGCGCCGCATCTCGTCCCTGAAGGGCGCCATGGGGTCGGGGACGACGGCGCCGATCACCGCGAGCGAGGCGTTCTCCTCGTAGGGGTCGCGCGTGCGCCCGCGGGGGGGCAGGAGCACGACCTTCAGCGCGAAGAGCGCGACCAGGGCCACGCCGGCCATGACGACGAAGAACCACGAGCGGATGTGGGGCGCAGGCAGGATAGCTGACTTGGGTGGCATGCCTTGCCTGGTCGGGGAACACGATCGTAGGTTCGCACGCGTCGACGTGACTCTTTCCGATGCCAGAATCCACGGGCACGAGTCAGGACGGGGATGGGAGCGGAGCAGCGTTCGGCTTGCGCAAGCTATTGCAGACGCGGCACACGCCCGCCGTCGAGACGACCATTTCGATGTCTGGCGGCGGGCCGGCGCCGGCGGCGGGGCGCTTGCGGAGCAAGACGCGGCGAACGCGTTGGATCTCCGGGGAAACGAAACGGGGGCCCGACGGCAGGCAGGATCCCGTGACGCAACCGATTGTCGCGTCGGGTCCAAACCCGTGTGATGCTGCCGCCATCGACCCGCCCGATAACGGAGCGTGAAAGCGCCGCCGAGAGGGTCTGAGAATCGGTGACGACATACCGTGAGGGTCTCGGATCGCTCGCTCCCTCGTCATTCAGGCGGTTGCCATTCGCGAGTCATGTGTTTGTTGCTGATCCACTTCCGGCCGAGCATTCCGGCAGTCCGGACATGCTGTAACTCCCCGCTGGCAAATCCTGCGAAACGAGCCATTGCTCACCGCAGGCAACCCGCGCCTTGGTCTGTCATATACGAGCGAGGTATACGCGCTCCAGCATCTGCACTTGCACTCTGACCTGCCCCGCCGCGAGGTCGGGCCGCGTGCGCGTTCACGCCCTGACTGTTCCGCGTACACGGTTCATGAAGACGCGATGGTCAGCCGAGATTACGAGGTATGGACGACAACCAACTACGCAGTCTGATCGCGGGTGTGAACAAGGTCTTCTATGACCTGATTTACAGGGACCCGTGGCTGAAGGTGGTGTTTCAGGGCCGCCGTCAGGCGCACATCGAGGCGCAGCAAACCGATTTCATGCTCGGCGCATTCGGTGGACCGAAGACGTACTCGGGGCGCATGCCCTCGGACGCGCACCCGCACATCTTTGTCGACGAGTCGATGTGGCAGCTGCGGGAGACCTTCCTGCGACAGGCGTTCGCCGAGACGCGCCTGCCGGAGGAGCTGCAGGAGAAGTGGCTTCGTATTGACGAGGCGTTCAAACCGTCCATCGTCAAGCGCTCTGTGGCGGATTGCAAGAAGCGCTACGTGACCGACGCGATCATCGCGCCGCCCGATCCCGCGAGGCGGAACTACAGTTAGTGCTGTAGTCGGCTCTGCGAACGGTCGCAGACGCCGTCCTCATCATTCGTGCGCTTGCACATGCACCACGAGACACCGTCCGCGGCACATGCCCTCGGCAGGGTTGCGTACGGTGCCCGCGCGCGTCTGCGGCCGGTCGCCAGGAACTCGCAGTTCCTACGCTTCCACAACCGTACGATGCCCCTGAACGCTCACCATCGCACGTGAGACAGGGTCGTCAGGGGGGCGGCAACGTGAGCAGGTTGAAGGGCGCTCGACTCGAGCCGGTGTCGCTACGCCCTGTCCATCACCACTCGCCTGCGGGTTTTGAGCGGGACGGGGAGCCCCATGCGTACCCCCGCGATCGCCGCGCGGGACATGATGTCGGTGACCTGCTCCTTGCGCAGGGCTCCCAGGCTGTAGTGCCCCTCGTGACCCGTCAGTCCCAAGGTGATCGTTTCCGCCAGGCAGGCATAGACCTGCCCCTCCGGCAGCGGCATCCAGTCCGTTTCGATCGCCTGGTCGTTGGGCAGCATCGCCAGCGCCCCGTGGAACGCGGCGACGTCGGGGCGTTCCTGAAGCACGCGCGGGTCGACGTTCGACGGCACCGAGATATCAACGACCACCGCGTCCGCCGCGAGCACTTCGGGCGTGAGGAGATGATCGGTGGTGTTGGTCCCGAGCACGATCGCGTCGCAATCGCGCAGGTCCATAGTGGACGACGACATTCGCACGTCCCGCGGCGCGATCGCACAATTGGTGAGAATGCGTTCCAAGGCGAGGTCCATGCGCTGGCGCGACGCGGCTCCGTCGCGGTGCAGCAAGACGAGCTCTCTCGCGCGATCACCCACGAGCTGGGCCAGCACGTTGCAGATGTTTCCGGCCGCTCCCACGACGCCCACACGACACTCCTCGAGCCGGCGACCGCGATCGCGCAGCGCTCTCTCGAGCGTGCCGAAGGCGAATGCGGCCGTCAGGCTGTTTCCCGTCGTGATGCCCATCCCGTGGTTGCTGACGAGGTGACCGTTGTCCGTGACGATGCTCGTGTACTGTCCGAGTCCTGCCAGCGCCGTCCCACGCCGCTGGGCGATACGCACGGCGTGGCGCACCTCCTCGAGTGCGTCGATCGTTCCGGCACGCAAGCTCTGCTCGAAGAATTCGGTCATGCGCATGATGCCGTGGATCTCGAGCAGGATCCGCGAGCCGTCCGCCGCCTCGACCACCTGCTCGTGATACGTAATGGGATCCGCAAACTCGCCAAACAGGTCGATGAAGCGGCGCCGCTCGGCGCGGCTCAATTGACGCAGCAGCGGATCGATGTTGCCGACGTTCTCCACGTCGATGACGTGCGTAAGGAATGCAACACGACGAATGTCGCGTGAGGCGTGAGCCCTTGCGAGCGGGGGTGACACGAGATCGAGGGCATCGCTTGGGAGCGCTTCGTGCCAGAGGTGCGACGTGAGCGCCGTCATCCGGCGCGTCGCGATGAGACGGCACATCTCGCGCAGTGCCTCGGCCAGCTCACCGACTGCGGCGGACGATATCAGTGCGCTGGGCTCGATGCGCAGGACGGTCGGACGACTCAGCGTGACGCCGACGCGCACGCTGTGCTGCGCGAGCAGGTAGCTCATCAGCAGGTAGGCTCCGATACCGGCATCTGTCCCCGCCTTCAGGAAACGCGGGATCTCCACCTGCTCACCAGCGAGGTCGAATTCGAGTCCGATCAAAAATCCTCTGCCACGCACATCGGCCACGATGGGGCCGAACTCCGCTTGCAGCGCGGCGACTTCCGCGCGCAGCGCAAGCTCGAACGCATCCGCGCGCTCGGCGATCGAGGGTGTGAGCGCCTGAATCTCGTCACAGAACGCGAGCGCGACGATTGAAGACGGCTCGTCCTCCGCGAACGTTGAGCTATGGATCCAGCTGAAGTCCGATACGTAGCGATTCGAGGCGATGCATGTCGCCGAGATCTTGGCGAGGCCGCCACCGAGGCTCTTGCCGAGCAGAACGTAGTCTGGTGTGATGCCGAGCTGCTCGCAGAGAAGGAACGTCCCCGTGCGCCAGCATCCTGACTGAATCTCGTCTGCGATCAGCGGCACGCCGAGCCGTTCGCGCAGCCTTGCCAGCCAGCGGACGAACGCGTCAGGCAGCATGAACACCCCACCTTCCGACTGCATCGGCTCGAAGATGACCCCTGCGATCGCGGATGCCTGTTCGCCGCCCGGGAGGAGCTCCCCGAGGGTGAGTCGCGCCACGACGCTGTCACACTGCGCGAGGTCATCCGGGTCGAGGAAGTGCGTCTCGATCGGATCGCGTCCAAGCATGGTCTTGAAGCTCGGGTTGGAGGTTGCGGAGAGCGCACCCATCGTCTTGCCGTGATACGATCGCTTCACCGCCAGGAGTACTGGCGTCGTCGACGCAACCTGCGTCAACGCGTCACGCTGCGCCTGCGTACTGCTCGCATCCGGCAAGCGTTCGGCCGCGTTGAGCCATGCTTTCTCGACGCTTGTTGCCCAGCGATTGCGACGTTCGGCGAACTCCATGAGGGCGTGCTTGATCGCCGCCTCAACCGCTTCGGCGCCCGTAGACGAGAGATGGACCAGGTAGTCCGGGCATTCGGGAAGTGAGCCCCGAAGCAGGTCGTTAAGACGCTGGGCGAGGAGCGCGGCGGGACCGCGAACCGATCCCTGCACGTGGGTGGGTACCTGACGCAGATAGGCGTCGACCAGCGCCTGGACGAGTCGCGGATGATTGTGTCCGAGCAGCGTCGAGCCGTATCCACCAAGAAAGTCAGTGACCGTTTGCCCTTCGGCGTCAGTGAGGGTGTCCCCTTCGGCGCGGGTGTATACGCGGTCGATCTTGAGGAGCTGGAGGAGGCGGGCCAGGAGAGGCTTGGCGCAGCGTTCGTAGGTCTCGACGAGGGAGGTCGCGTGGGACATGTAGGCTCCGAGGGGAGGTGGGTTGTCCCAACGGTCGCAGCCGGCAATCGTCTTCCCCATACGTCGAATGACGTAGACGTGAGCGGCGCGAGATGTAGGTGGAGGGTTGCCAGTACGGACAGGAATTCCAATCGGCGGAGCGGCAGAATGTGGTGGGACCCCAGCCGAAGGGAGGGCGGGTGGTGCGGGCAGTCGACGGGCCATCCGCTTTGCCGACGGGCCTCGCGGCTGTCTCGTCGGCAAAGCGCCGGTCGTCCCGGCGCGCGTGCGGACCGATTGGGGACCGGGGCCGGCCCGCCGGGCGCGGCTGGCCCTGCCCCATCGCGGGCTCGAGAGTGGTGCAGCTCGCGATACTTGATGCTGCTACCTCCCTGTTTCCGCTCGTCGGGCGATTCGCTGATGCGGCCGACGCCGAGTCGGTGCTGACCTCGCGCGAAACTCTCGTCAAGCAAATTTTGGGGGGAGTGATCCGGGCCTGGCGACGGTGGGGCGGTCGCGCTGCGCCGCCATCATACGCGGGAAGATCAGGGCACTTCTCGGTGGTTCTGCCTGACGCTGGGCGCGATGAACGCCACAAAGCCATACGCGTCAGGAAGCATCGCCGATGACGGACGAAGAATATTCGAGCGGCACCTGCCGGTGGAGACGCTCCGCCCCGACTTGCACCGGGTGACGGCGCGGTTCGCCTTTGCCGAGGATGCCGAGGTGCCGACGGTACTGGAAGCATTGCGGCAGCTCCGCCTGGGGATCGACCCGGCTTACAGCACTTTCTTCGTTGGTCGCGAGACGCTGCTGGCGACCGACCGTCCCGGCATGGCGCTCTGGCGCGAACGGCTGTTCGCACTGCTGGCTCGGAACGCGCGGCGGGCGACGAAGTTCTTTCACCTGCCGCCTGAGCGTGTCTGCAAACTGGGGAGCGAGATCGAGTTCTGAACACCACTGCAGCGCGCTGGCAGCGGAGCGTGTGGAATGCGCGCGCGAGATGCGCAAGCGACGAGTGCGTCCTGGCTGCGCGTACCGCGTGCGGCGCGCGCCGGTCAGGGCGGGTATTGCACGTCGCTGCACGTCATGCTTCGGCGCGGCGTGGCCATCATCAGGGCCACCAATGTCGCGCCCGAGCGCGTAGTGCCAGAGCGCCTGGTGCGCGGTCGGCGCGTGCCAATGCCACCGCCGCAGCCGTGGATGAGACGTACTTCGAGGCGACCGGCACCAGCGACCTGTACTCGGCCATGTACTACAGCCACATCCTGCAATTCGAGGCGGCCGCTGCGATGTTCGCTGGCAACTTCGGCGAGTCGAGGCATGCGGAGCGCCGAACCGTGGCGCTGACCGATCCGATCGCCGACCAGATGGTGATGCTCGAACCGTTCGCCGCGATGGAGCTGTTCGTCCTCGTTCGATTCGAGCGATGGGCAGACGTCCTCGGTTCGCCCGTGCCGAAGCCTTCGCGATCGCTGCAGTTGGTGTTGTACCACTGGGCGTGTGGTGGGGCGTTGGCGGGTACTGGCAGGGCAACTGACGCCTCTGCGGCACTGCTGGCATCGAACGAGGCGATGTCAGGAATCCCAGCCGACGCGATGGTCGGGCCAGCCAATACGGCGCGTGCGGTCGCTGCCGTGGTACCGGCGGACCTTCGAGGGCGGATTGCCGATGCGAAGGGCGATGCGGGTGGTGCCATCGCGGCGTTCACCGACGCGGTCGCGGCGGAAGATCGACCTGGGTACAACGAACCACCCGATTGATTGCGGCCTGAGCGTGAACTGCGCGGCCGCGCACTGTTGCGTGCCGGGCAGTCGGCACGAGCGGAAGCGGTAATTCGCGCTGATCTGGGACGAAACATCGGCAATCCGCGATCGCTAATCGGCGTCTGGGAAAATCTCGTGGCGCAACGGAAAGCAGCGACGACGGCGCGTGCCAGGTTCGACGCCGCATGGGCGTCGGCCGATCCAATACCATGGGGTCCAATACCATGGGGTCTACCATGGGGTCAGAGTCCTTGGAAGCTTAATACCATGGGGTCAGAGTCCTTGGAAGCTTAATACCATGGGGTCAGAGTCCTTGGAAGCTCATGGACTCCGATCATGGGGTCAGAGTCCTTGAAAAAGCACGGACTCTGTCACCAGTCGTCCGAAAGCGCATGGACTCTGTCACCAATGGCGCGAAAGAGCATGGACTCTGACCCCATGGTCGAAAGAGCATAGACTCTGACCCCATGGTCGAGAAAGAGCATGGACTCTGACCCCATGGTCGACCGACCCCATGGTCGACCGACCCCATGGTCGACCCCATGGTCCGCTCTGACCCCAGGGTCCGCTGCTCCCAAGGTCCCGCGAAACGCTCCGTCAACAGGCAGCCGCGAGCTCCCGAGCCGCGAGCTCAGTCTTCGGCGATGCCGCCGGCCGGGCAATCAGGAAGCCCTGTACATAGGTCGCGCCGTGCTGCGTGACCCACGCCAGCTCCCCCTCGGTCTCGATCCCTTCGGCCAGTGTATCGATGCCCAGTGCGCCTGCGACATTGAAGAGGTTGGCGACGATTTGAGCCTTGTACGGATCCTGATCGACGCCCCGGATCAACTCAATGTCGAGCTTCAGCAGGTCCGGTCGCAGCTCATGGATCAGGTTCAGCGAGGAGTAGCCGGAGCCTACATCATCCAGCGCCACCTTGAATCCGGCATTGCGGTAGAAGTCGAGAATCGTCCGCAGGTGCCGTGGGTCGTGCGCGCGTTCCGTTTCGACGATCTCGAAGACCACGTCGCTGCGCGCGATCGACGTCTGGTCCACGGCAGCCACGGTACTTCGCAGGCACGACGCGGGATCGTAGATCGCCGTAGGCGCGAAGTTGACGAAGAGCTTGCCGCGCAGTGCATTGGCATGTGCACAGGCGATGGCCGATCGGCGGGCTGCCAGATCGAGCTGAAACAGCAGCCCGGCATCGCGCGCCGATCCGAACATTCGGCCAGGCAGGATAAGCGCCGCATCGGTTCCGACGCCACGCAACAGTGCCTCGTGCCCGTAGATCGTCGAAGGTGATGAGGCGAGAACGATCGGCTGAAAGAAGGATGTGAGGCGCTGCTCCCGAAGCAATTCGATCAGCCACTGGCTCGACGCCTGCGCCAGAAAGCGCGACAGCGATTCCACCCGCGCCAGGTCATCCGTGACCGGCGCGGCACCCATCGGTGTCAGCAGGGCCCGGGTATCAGCCCGCTCGATCTCCGACAGCTGGGCGTGGAACGCGGCCACCACGCGATCCAGCGAATCCGCTGGGATGGCGTAGGCAACGCCCCCAGCGACCGTCGGCATGGTGCGCAGGCCGAGCCCGAACAGCATCGCACGCATCTTGTTGGCGACATGCGACGTCGGGAACCAGCAGTGCAGATCGCCGCCGCCGCTGATTGGCACCGGCAGAGTATCGCAGCGCATGCAGGTGCGGCGTTCTCGCGGAACTCCAGGCGAATCGTGAGCGGGAAGAATCGGCCGCATGCGTGTAAGTATCGGATCGTCAGCGCGGCCCTTTACTCACAGGTGCCAGCCCGCGTCTGACTGCCGGGCCGGTACACACGTCACCGAATTCCCGAATCGCTGCACGCCACGCAGCGTCGCCGCGGGGAATCCCGGCCTCTTCAGGAAACAGCACCGTCGATGTTCTTCACACGGCTCCGCTCCAGCGTGCGGTCGAATTTCGAGAGTACAGCCTACCCGACAGCCACCTTGATTTGTGTTGGCTCTCTCGTTTTTCTGCGACGATGTCACGCTCTGTCGGCGCATGTGTTCGCGTAGGTGCAAAATCCCACCCAGGGTGTCTCTCCACTCTGGCGACGAGCGCCTGCGGCCGATAGCTGCCGCCGCTCATGACTCTCGCAACGCGCGCCTCCCAGTCCGCAGCCGACGTCGCGGACCTGCTTCCTCCCGCTCCGCGAGCCGAGAGCCGCGGTAGTCGGCTATGCGAAGAGTCGCAGAGGCCATGCGCAAACGATACTCCTCGTACGCCGCGAGCAAGGGGAAACTGAAGAGCGCCAGTGCCAGATCGTTTGGGCTTTCATGAGGCAGGAAGTACCCGTGATGGGTGCCGCCAAGCCGCGGCACGAGCGTCAGCCACAACACCATGGGGTCAGAGTCCTTGATCACTTGAGAACTCAGCACCATCGGGTTCAGCGCCACCCGTACAAAACCCCCCGCCCTGCATCGCAGGGCCCGCACGCCTAACTTCCCGCCATGGTGATCCCAACATCACTCGCCACGCACCTCGCCGACCGCTACCTGCTCCTCCGCGGTCTCGGCGAAGGCGGCATGGCCACGGTCTACCTCGCCGAGGACCTGAAGCACAAACGACAGGTCGCCATCAAGGTCTTGCGCCCGGAACTCGGTGCTGCGCTTGGCGCCGAACGGTTCCTCCGTGAGATCGAGACCACCGCGAATTTCGGCCACCCGCACATCCTGCCGCTCTACGACTCCGGTGAGGCCGGCGGGTAGCTGTTCTATGTGATGCCGCTGGTGGAGGGGGAGACGCTCCGCGACCGGATGACGCGTGAGCGACAGCTGCCGATCGACGACGCACTCACGATCGCGCGCGAGGTGGGTGAGGCGCTCGGCTACGCCCACGCGCGTGGGGTTGTTCATCGGGATATCAATCCGGAAAACATCCTGCTCGAATCGGGACACGCGGTGGTCGCCGACTTCGGCATCGCCCGCGCCGTGACGGCGGCCGGTGGCGAGCGGATCACGCAGACCGGCTTCGCCGTCGGCACTCCACTCTACATGAGCCCTGAGCAGGCGGCGGCGGACACTGACATCGACGGACGCAGCGACATCTACAGCCTGGGCTGCGTGCTCTACGAGATGTTGGCGGGGCAGCCGCCGTTCACGGGGCCCAACCTCCAGTCGATCACCCGGCAGCACCTGGTCGCCCATGCGCCGTTGGTCACCAACCTCCGACCTGCTGTCTCGCCGCAGGTCGCCAGCGCGCTGCAGCGTGCGCTCGCCAAGGAACCCGTCGACCGATTCAGCGCCGCCGATGGCTTCCTCAAGGCGCTCACGACGACGGAGATCGTGGCGGCCAGGCGGCCACCGCGACGGTTCGCGTTGCTCGTGCGCGGCGCTGCGGTCGCAGCGCTGATGCTCGGCGCCTGGGCGACATGGTCGGCGATCGGTCGCAGCGGTCCGCGCGCCATCGAACGCATCGCCGTGCTGCCGCTCGACAACGGCACGGGCGACAGCACGCAGCTCTTCTTCGCGGATGGCATGACACGCGAGATCATCGGCGTGCTGAGCGAAGTTGGCGTGCGTGTGCTCGGGCATCGTGCAGTGGCAGGGTACCGGGGCTCGACGCTGTCGCCCGCCGAGATCGCGAAGGCGCTCGGTGTGGATGCTCTCGTGACTGGCGTCGTCACGCGCGTGGGTGACGAGGTGCAGGTGGCGTACGAACTGATCGACCCGCGAAGCGGGGAGGTCATCGGTGGTGAATCGCTGACGCGTCGGGCAACCGCAGTGCTCGCGCTGCAGCGGCAGATCGCCGGCGACGTCGCACGGCGCATCCATGCGAAGCTGACGCCCGACCAGGCGCAGCGGCTGGCGGCGACACGCGCTGTCGAACCGCGTGCCTACACGCAGTATCTCCTCGGTCAGGAACAGGCCAACCTGCGCACGCCGGACGGCTTCTCACGGAGCTTCGTGCACTTTGCGCGGTCGCTCGCCATCGACTCGACCTTCGCCCCCGCGTGGGCGTCGATGGCGGTGTCGAGTGCCTATGCATTGATCTATCAGACAGCACCGCGCGACTCCGCACGCGCGCTGCTCGAGAAGGCTGCGGCGCGCGCAATGGCACTCGACGATCGCCTTGGCGACACCTACTTCGCGCTCGCGACGCTGCGCGTGCACATGGACTGGAACTTCGTCGAGGGCGACCGGCTGTTCGCGGAAGGGCAGAAGCGCACGTCATCGACACAGGCACGCGCGCTCTATGGGTGGTCGATGTGGGAGACGGGTCGCTACACGGAGGTGCTCGTGTCGGCGCGCGATCTCGTGGCGCAGGAACCGACCACGGCGCAGTGGCGCAGTGACCTCGCCTGGAGCCTCTGGTCGGGCCGCGACCTGCCCGAAGCACGACTGGCGGCCGATTCCGCCATTCTGGTTGACTCGATGTTCTACGAGGGGCATGACGTCCAGAGCCTCATCCTGATGGACCAGGGCGACTTCGCCGGAGCCGCGCGCGCTCACCAGCGCGCCATCGCGTTGGCCGGTGGCGACTTCTGGGTGGCGCAGTTCAATAGCGGGCAGATCGCGGCCGCGCGCGGTGACACCGCGACCGTGCGACGGCTGCTGAAGGAACTCGCTGGAGATCCGCGCCTCGCACAGCGGGCCGGATTGCTCTACCTCGCCGGCGACAAGGACGCGATGTATGCGATGTTCGATCGCGCGGTGGCCGTGCGTGATCCGGACATCCTGCAGATCGCGAATGCGATGCCGATTCTGTATCCGGTGCGCAAGGAGCCGCGGTATCAGGCGTTGCTGGCGAGGATCGGGTTACCGGTCGCCCAGCGGTGAACGGCCGCCCTGCAGCCGCGCACGATTGATCGTCATTCGTTCACGCTCCTGTTCATGCTGGTCCCGTCGGGCTCATGACGCCGCGATGCGGTCGCCACGCACCGGAATGCAACCATTGCACTCGATGGGTCGTGGATCGCCACCCAGCGGCGAACGTGCCGGGGCCCCACCAGGGAGGGAGCAGCCAGATACCCTGCCGCGCCATGAAGGCCATCGCCACATCACCGCTGACGAACACGTGCACCCCTCCGCCATCGATCGACGTTGTGTGACACCGGTGTGCGAACACTCCTCACGCGATCACCGCGCTCACGGGCCGTCGCAGGGAGCGCGGCATACCAGGTCCGCGCCCGAACCGAAGGATGAGATCAGGGCGTTTCCCGGCAAGACCAAGGTGCGCGGCAAACTGCGATCGAGTCGCCGATACTTCCACCGGCTGATTGATCATCGCGGTACTGATGCCGAGCACGGTGCACTGGAGCGCGAATCGCTCGAAACAGCGCCCCACCTCCATCCAATGCGCTGGATCGCTCTCGGCGCCGACAAAGACCGCGATGCCAGCCGAGCTCCTGATCTGCTCGACGTACTTCGCGGTCTCACCCTTCTCGGTGAAGACCATCCCGAACATCGCCTCACCAATCCAGCGCGGAATCGACGGATTCCCCGTCGTCGCCGAGAACAGCCCGTCACGATGATCGAGCGCTTCGCGGTTGCTGAACCTGATCCACTGCCGGAGCTCGGCCACGAATGCCACATCTTGCATCTGGGCAGCGTTCGCGGATACCACCGCGTCGAGGATGCTGTTGACTGCCGGCCGTTCCGTCAGCAGCATCAGCGACACGCGCTCGCTGGTGCCCGCTCGCTCCAGTGCGATGAGCTCAGACTGCGTCAGGGCGCGGCCGTCGTAGACGTTGCGCGCTGATTGGCGCGACGTGATTGCAGCAGCCAGCGGCGAGGCTGACGATGTGTCGGGAGACAGCTGCAGCCGGTAGCCGACGTCCCGTGCCGCCGGTGCACCGATCGCGCGCAAGCCGTTGGCAGCCGCCGCCTGTACGATGTTTTCGGCTGCACAGCCAAGCGATACGTACAGGTGATGATCGTCAGGATCGACTGCCGGGCACCGTCGGCTCAAGTCGGGAAGAATCGTGATGGCGTCAGGCGCGAGCCCGAACTTCCAGCACTGCGTATTGTGACTCGACGGCGCGAGCGTGGCTGCGCGGACCAATGCGTGGTGAACCGCCGTCAATCCAATGGCGCGCGTCACGGGATCGCGCCACAGCGCACGGGTTGCAGCTTCGTAGCGATTCTTGCTGAGCCATGCATCGACCGCGACGATCGCGATCGCTCCCGCACTGATGCCGGCTGTGGACCAGATGAACTGTCGACGCGTTGGCATGCGCTGTTTCGGCTGAAAGGAACGAAGGCTGACCGTCGTACCGATACCGACGAACACGGTACTGCAGAGGGGCTATTTCGCGGGACTGGCGGCAGGCACGGGGGCGCTGACATTGAACTCGATATCATCGATGTCGAATTCGAGATACGAGTAGTCACCGGCAGGCGCGTGCCACACACCGTCCCCGTGCGACGCCATGCGATGTACACCAAAGGCGCGATAGTCGCGGAGTGGTGTGGACCAGCGCATCTCGACAAACGACTTCCCGTCGGCACTCAACGCACCGCGCCCGTCGGCGACGAAGTCGATCAGTTCGCCCGCAGCATTGAACGACAGAACCGCGCTCACCGTGTGGGCGAGGTTGGTGAACGTGGCATTGACCGTCTGTGCATCGATCTCACGCCACGTGATGTTCGGCGATATCAGTGCGCCCGGCGCGAACACACACAAGTCGTTGAAGAGCGTGACCGTTTCCGCCTTGTCCATGATCGGTCCGCTTGCGTTGACGAGCGGGAACAGTGCCAAAAGCTTCACGCGCATGGTCGCGGACGGCCCGACGAAACGATGTAATACTTTCACTGGAAGACCGAACATCGTCGCGTCCATGTAGAACAGTCGCGATGGCGCATCGAAGAAGTTGTACTGTTCCCCTGTGAACATCATCCATCGTGCTGCTGGGCCACTGCGGATCCGACCGTGAAAGTGCGCGCGAAAATTCTGCACACGCGGCTGCCCCACCGCGCCGCTGACGCGGATATACCGCTGCACGACGGGGGGTAGCGCCGCCATGTCCGCCTCGCGAAGGAGCGGCATCGAGGCTGTGCGGCGCAGGCCGTCGTTGACTCCTCGCTCAAACTGCGCACGCAGGCTCCACGGGCCGACGGACGCGAACCCGACGACGACCCCGACCAGCGCAATCACATTCGCAATCGTTCCGAATCGCGCGTCCGTCCACGACGACAGAATCGCGACCTGCGAGACCACAATAGCCGCTGCGCCGATCAGCCACCAGCGTGTGGGCCAGGCAAACAACGCGATGGTCGCGGCGACATGGAACAACGCCGCGAACAGCCAGACAATTCCCATCGGCTTGCTGATCTGCTGCGTGAGTTGTGGCATGTCAGCGAGACCGAAAGCCTTCGCCGTACCCGAGAGGTGAATGAGTCCGTGAAACAAGAGCAAAAGTGCGAAAGCGATTCTCATCTGTCCAGACCCTTGAGACGTCGGTACGATCGACCGCAGCAACGCGCAACTTTCAAATGCTACCGAGTCCTCCGCCACATCCTTGGCTGAGTTCGTAGGGTTCGGGCCTTTTCTCGTACAAAGCGGTGGACACAGCGTTCTCATGCGTGCGTATGTATGTGAAGCTGCACGGTGATCACTCCGACTCCAATCCGCGATGGGCACGCGAAAACGCGGCGAGGTCGCGCTCCCGCAGTGCACGGCGCACATGGAACGGCACTCGCCTGGCGAAGCTTCCGGGGCAACACGAGGAACGGTCCCTGACATTCGCCTCAAAGCGACACCGAAGGCGACGACGTCGTACGCCATTTCGTCAACATCCGACTCACCGTGGGAGCGGACGAGAGGGCGTCGTCGGATCCGTTTCAGTGGGCTGAGCAGCTGCGAGCCGTTGGCCACCACGGAGTGTCTTCGCCTGCGAAGCGCGGTGCGCCATCGTCGTCGCGTTCGATGATGGCAAGGAGCATCGTCCGGAAAGCGTTTAGCTTCTTCTCCAACGCCTTCCTCTCGCCTTCTCCATTCCCACGTGACTCTCGTCTCCTGCTCCAACATCGGGATCTCTTTCGGCGCGACCGAACTCCTCAAGAACATCACGTTCACCGTGGCCGCGGGCGAACGGTGGGGAATCATCGGACGGAATGGTGCCGGCAAGACATCGATCTTCAGCGTCATCACTGGTGACCTCGAGCCGGCGACGGGGAGCGTCGCAAGGAAGCCGGGACTTCGGCATGCGCTGCTCGACCAGCACCGGGCCTTCGAAGGCGCCACCACCGTCTGGCAGGCGGGTGCGGCGGCCTGGCGTGACGTGATGGCGCTCGAGCAGCGCATCGCCGACCAGGCGATGGCCCTGGGCGAACTGGGCGACAAGGTCACCGACGAGATCCTCGACCGGTTCGGGCACGACCAGGAGCGCTTCGCCGATCTCGGAGGCTACGTCTACCACGCGCGTGTCGATGCGGTGCTCCAGGGGCTTGGCTTTGACGCCGAGGAGTCGAAAGAGCGTCTCGTATCGACCCTGTCAGGAGGCGAGCGCGGGCGCGTGGGCCTGGCGGCGCAACTCATCGCGCCGGCCGACCTTCTGCTGCTCGACGAACCCACCAACCATCTCGACCTCGACACCACCACCTGGCTCCAGGAGTGGCTCATGGAGGCCGATGAGACGGTGATCGTCGTGTCGCACGATCGGGCGTTCCTCGATTCGATCTGCACCAACATCCTGCATATCGAGGCGAAGTCGAGCGAGGCGTACAAGGGCAACTACAGCCAGTTCGTACCGCAGCGTGCCGAGCGCCGTCTCACGCGCGAGCGAGAACTGGAGAAGCAGCGCGCGTATGTGAAGAAGGAACAGGATTACATCATACGCAACCTGTCTCTGATACACATCTGACGCTGCCGACGAATAGAGAGGTG
>ENA-ORBV01009511-ORBV01009511.1-microbial-mat-metagenome-genome-assembly--contig:-NODE-9511-length-15907-cov-5.652243_pt1 | contig 15907 bp, 10 predicted proteins | sample MGYA00237777_ERZ505514 | MGnify/ENA primary metagenome ERZ505514 (study PRJEB26160, sample SAMN06269048) | microbial mat metagenome | isolation source: Oligotrophic lake microbial mat | place... | reverse complement strand
AACAACGGTTGTTGTTAGGAGTGGGCTGGCGTCCGTGACTCATGACGAAACACGAGTGAAATCGTCCTGCTTTCACTTGGAACGTGTCAGTTCGGGCATTTCATCATCACACCAATGCGGTCGACTGCGCATCTTTGTGGCCATGTTACTCCGGTAGCTAACCACTCTCCAGCTATCTTCTACATACCAATTAGCTTTATTATAAGTTAGAGTAGCTAGATATAAGATAAAAGCTAATAGCTAGCTAGCTAGGTAGTTCGAAATTCAAAAAACTAGACGTTGCCCCAAAATTCGGGTACGCACACCGTACCCGTACCGATAAAGAGATAGTAATATGTAGCTACTGAATTTTTAGCGTTTGGAGCCAGTCTTTTGTTTTCTTCTATTGATTGATAGTCGCTTGAAGCGTGGCCATTTCAGCAGTACCATAGTGACCAGTCACCGAGTGAATGGATCAGGTACCTGGTACGGTCGTAGCTGATATCTAAAGTCGTTGTTGGTGGGAAGGGTCACCAAAGACGAAGAAGAGATTTGCACGATTTTACGGTCGTTGCCTAGCGCGCGTCACCATCAAAAGAAGCTAGCAAGAGCGAGAGTATATATCAGTAGCAACAATACATAATGAGCACCACAACCGCGCAGAGAAGAAAAGCACCGAAATCCCTTGAACAGCTAGACGTTCCTGTTGGAAATAATAATAACAACGGCGGAGCCGTTCTAGTGGCAACAGCAACGGTACGCCGCCGAAAATTTGGCACGGGCCCGTTTGACGAAAGTTGGTTGAATGTCGACTGCTGTGGATTGACGTGTGCTTGCGTGACGTATGCCCTCCATGCATATGCTGTATACACGGTTTGTTTTATAATGATCCCGCCTTGGATGAGCGTTAAAGGAGAAGATGGCGAGCGAAATTTGACTAGCTTTGGAATGCTCAACCGCTTTGCATTTTCCGCCATAGCATGCATGGCATGCCTATCGCACTTTAAAGCCATGACTACCAATCCTGGTGCTGTTCCACCTGATGCAAAACCTGTCCCGTCTCCAGAAGAATTGAATGCTAGCAATACCAACGGTGTCGCTAGTGGAGAAGAAGAAACACCTCTAGTCAATCCCAAGCCGAAAACAGGCATGAGACTTTGTAGGCGATGCAACGCCTTCAAGCCGCGTCGGGCACATCACTGCAGGTTTGTCTGTCAACCACGACATGAAACTGTTTGTCGTTGACGCTCCAATGTATTAACGTTTTTACTGATTTCCCCTTCTTCTGGATTTCCTTCAGTGTCTGTCGACGATGCATCATAAAAATGGATCGTAAGTATTCACCAAGGAAAACAACTTTTGAAATCCAGAGCTTCCTGTTTTCTTTTGTTTCTCACAGTACAGTATTGCTTGGTGCTTAAACCTGCAACAATGATGACTTGTGCATTATAGATCACTGTAAGTGCACGTCTTTCCTCAGATCCTATGTCGTCTCCTGTGTTGAACGGAAAATCTGTTTTAATTTGTGCCTCCCCTTCTGAAACAGGTCCTTGGGTCAATAACTGCGTCGGAATTGGAAATCATAAGTACTTCCTTCTATTTGTGTTCTATACGCTCCTCTCCTGTGCATATACAATCATCATCTTGGTTTCCTGGTTCACTATTTGCATGCAACATACCACCGCCGGAGGACATGGGCGAGGCCATACGCGAGACGTTGCGTGTTTGGACAGTCCAAAGCACCTTCTGAACCTACTGGGCCTCGTAGTTGAAGCTGTACTCTTTGGAATGTTCACATCCTGCATGATGGTAGATCAGTCGGACGTGATATCTTCCAAAATGACACACATTGATCGATTGAAAGGAGGAGGTGAAGTGGGCGTAGCATCTCTCGGGGGAGTTGCAGAAGTTTTTGGAGTGGGGGCTCGCGGAGGACACGGTGCTAACACATCGCGCTTTCGACTGGATTGGCTATCACCGTTTGCAAAAGTATGCTTTCCGCCGTCTGTGCAAGACGACATAATGGGATTTTGTCGGCCATGTGTCAAAGCTTGCACCACGGACAAGGAGACTGAATTAACCCCCTCCCGTGGTATGGTACGCAGTGTTGCAGAAATTGTGTGAAAGTGGTGGGGCGAATTTTTGGAAACGACAACTACCATCTCTAGGTTTGGGTGGAAGCCAACCGATGTACGGCAGTACTGTATAGAGTACATCTGCTACAAGCGAACCGTATGCAAAACGCTTAGCGCTTGATTTGATCAAAGCACTCCAACAATAGGCCTCTGATTTATTATTAATTTCCTTTAAAGTTGCGTTTTGACTACCTTTAAGAGCAGTGCGATGTCCTTCTTTTCAATCATTAGCATCTCGCTTTGCTTGCTACCACCGCCCATTAGGTTGGAGCCCTATAATTAAACAGGAGCAAAAGAAAGATGAGTTACGGTCCTACTAGAGAAGCAACCCGACTGCGCCGTGGATAGAGCAAACGCTTCAAAAAACTTACAAATCCCGTTCCAACATATTTTTCCAAAATGTTGTGAACCTTCTCCATGCTCAAGAATGGGTAACGCTTGTTCCTTGCAGTAGCATTCTCAGGCATGAGCAACACGGGTAGGTCACGGTCCAGCAAAGCTGAAGTCAAGTTCTTAATTTCATCGAAGCAATCCCGCAGTCCCTGCACGCTTGTTCCGTCAGCGAATCGGATGAATTCAGCAACATCTATGGACAAATTTTTTATACCAAACGCATCGATTTTGCTGATCGGAGGAATATTACCCGCGCCCATCGAGGCTTCGCCGGCCCTACCAGTTAAGAGCTTGACCAGTCTTTCGGCCAAGTGACCACAGCATGAAAAGTGTAGCCCGTTCCTCGATCCTTCATCCATCGGGCCAAGACTGGAAAATACTGTGGCCAAGTAGTCTTTGATGGCCTGACAATATGCATTTGGAAGGTCGCGTTCAGCCTTCGCAACCCAGTTGTAGTTGTCAAGACCCAAGTTGAGGTGCGAGTCCAGCTTAGTCCGGCATACATCGTAAACAAGCGTGTACATGCTTCCCACCTGTGCGTCACAAGCTTTATTTGCACCCTTCAGAGTCTTTTCCGCATATGAAAATGTGTCGTCTACTTCGTGCGAGCGAATCAATCCAACATGACACATTCCTCGCATCAGGGTTCCAAACAGTCGTGGAAGACAATTCTGAAGAGCCAAAAGATTAGCCATAACTTGAACAGCCTTGTTGATATCGGCTTCTTCTAAAACGTTGTCACTGTCCTTCATCGCGACTGCGGCTACATTGATGCATTCCTCCACACAGTCCAATACGTAACCCGCAGCCGCATTGCCTTTCTTCTTTTCGGGGAACATTTGACCCAGTTCTTCTTGATTGAGAGAAAATGCTGCACAGGCGATTGCCCTGGCATGAATTGACCTAATCACAACTGGAACTGAAGGCGAGAAAGTGTGATATTCCACAGTTTCTGGTTGACCAAAACCCAGGCCGGATCTTGGTTCTGAGGGCTTTTCTAACTTCATTTTGGCGAGTCCGAAAGGCAGACCGATTTCTTCCGGCGGCGGAATTGTTTCGCTCGCATTGCTGTCCATCGACCCTCGTCTAATTTGTTCCACAACCATTGGGGTCTTGTTGTCATTGCCCATGATAGTGCGTGTTGCGTTCAACTGTTCATCTTGGGCTACCTTGAGGGCGATCATCAAAATATCTTTGTCCATTGCCAAAAGATCCCTATCACTTCGGCGAGTTGTCGAAGACGGGTGAACAGTTCGAAGCCCGGACCTGAAAGCTGCCATCAGGCTAGATGATCGGACAAGCTCCGGGAGACTCGCTCCTTTGGCTCGACTTCGGAGCAGCGTCCCAAGTTCTGTCACAAGCGCCCGCTCATACCTTTCAGACGATTGGCGAAATCGACTAGCGCTGAGAGCCACAGTTGGTTTCACCGCTGCCTTTTGGGCATCCTGTTTGGCTTTTTCTTCGTCCTCGTCGTCCGGAAAGTTTCCTAATTCTAGTGCGGCCTCCACAGCACTGAATCCAACGACACTCGCACACAAATGAGGAAGCCGCTGTGCAAAGAAAATTCTATCGGTTCCGACGCTGACATCATCCCCAGTCAAGGAAGAAAGGTAACTTGTTTTCCCTCCACCGGCTTTGTCGTCATCGGCCTTGCCACTTCCAATCTTCGTGTCCCCGAATCTATTTTGCTCATAATACTGGACAAATTCTTCGGACTTTCCTAGAAGGCTGAATGCTTGCTCAGCACGGCGAACTGGATGAACTGACTCGGGCAGGCCTACGAGTTTGGCGTCGTCCTCCGCACTGAACGAGCGAAAATGAAAAGAAGAATACAAATCAGAGCACATTGAATACACAGGCAGGAACAATGATGCATACTAGCTCGCATTTCCGAGAAGCCGAAAAACATCAATATTCCAAGGACGTACCGCGTTGAAGAGTCCTCAAATAGAACGGAGGGCGTCAGCAATGCTGCCCACCTGCTGTGTTTGTCGCCCCCAGATGCCGTACCTAGACTCAATTCTCGAAAGTTTTGCGCCTTTGAAGCCGCGGAAGCACGGAAGCCCAGCGTTCGCGCACCGCGTTGTGAACCATGGTTGCTGCCATCCATACCGTGACGACTTCCTGAAAGATTCTGGCTACTGTTTGAACCTTGCAACAAAAACTCACTGGGATCCACAAGGAGTGTGGAGCTGATATCCCAACATCGGTACCAACCAAATGCGGCCGCAAAGGCCTCCGCTCTGCGTTCCATTCCGGGCTGCGTTGCTTCCAACAGCTCTGCCTCCTTTTTACCGTCTCGTTCAAACCAAAAAGCCACGCGTACCGCTCTCGCGACACTACCGCTTTGGTCAACTCGCGAAATTAAATTGTCAGCAGTTTTAGCGCGCCACTCATAAGAAGGAGGAACGATCCCCCCTAATCCTAGCGATCCTGGGCCCATGGCCATTGAATGAGAACATTTCCGTAGGACAGCTTTTCCAGCTTTTGCGCCATCTCCACCACTTCGCAATGCCAAGAACCATCCATTCAATCCTCTTCTAGCATTCATGAGGACCTGGTTTTCGATTTTGGGCAACATAGCAATGGCTCTTCGGCCAAACGGTGTATCTTCCAGGCTAGTTATTCTCTTTTTGGGTTCCTCTTGTTTTTCCTCTTCTTTGGAAAACTTCGGTGGAACATCCTTCCAAATTCCATCGGGCAGTCCATCGGAAAATAAAGTCGACATGGGAGTGGTCAAAGCCGTCCTTGCTTCATCGACGGCATCTAATGCCGCCCTAGGTCGTCCCAGGGCTGCCTGTTTTTTGGCTCGTTCAATCCACGTCGCTACTTGTTGACAGGCTGTAACCATAATGTGGAGTGTTTTTGCCCGTGCATGGGCTGACCTCGCTTCTTCCCACAACTGAGCAGCATCATGCATGGGCCCTGCTGTATTATCTTCCAATTCTCTTTGTCCTTCTTGCAGACCATTGGCCAAATCGGCGGAGGGTCCTCCCAGCGCTGCCACTTTGGCCACACTCGCGAGAAAGACTTCGGAATGATCGTGACAAATTTGAGAGATCCTTGAAGCGTTGTCCTTTGTCTCTTGGACCAGATCCGCGTGCAAGTCGCGATCAAGACCCTTTTCCAAGGCAGTGGCCACAGCACTGGCCACCATCCATTCATGAGCTTCGGCGGGGTCGGCACCACCGCCATCGCTTTCGCCCTTCTTATCGGGACGCGACTGAACATCGGCTACCAATCGTCGTACCGCTTCTTCACGACGACGGCGTGCTCGAGCTGTCAAGGTAGGAGCTGCTGTAGCGGATCGTACTTTGCTACCACCCGCGCTGGGAGTTGAAGCATTCCCAAGGTTGTTTATGCCGGCCGCATCAGATGTCGAAGGATCGTTCATGGTTACTTATTTGGTTCGATTCATTTACTAAAAACCAGCTGCATTGGTTTTTCCGGTGGGTGTCTCCTTGTACTGCTGGTCCACTTGTGTACTATATACTAGCTATTAGTGCTATTATTGCACAGGAAAGTTATACCAGCACGGTGTTGCATTGAATACGTAGCCACCAGTGCTAAGGCTACACCAGCACTAAGGCTACACCGTGCCCATTAGCTAGCTAGCTAGCTAGCTGCTGCTACTACTGGTAAAAACACTCAGTTCCTATGTACACCTAAAAATAGCTGTACATAGGAACTGAGTGAAATTGCTAGTAGTTTACAACTAGTAAAAACACTCAGTTCCTATGTCCAGGTAAAATGCATGGACACAGGAACTGAGTGAAATTGCTAGTAGTTAAACAACTATAGTGATAGTAGCTGCTAACAAAAAACAATAAATGCCCGCCAAGAGAAAAGTAATTAAAAAGAATTAAAACATTAAAAATAGTTTTTAAAACCCATCATTTTCAGAAGCCAACCAGTCATGCAAAGTCAATAGCTTTGCTTTAAATTTTTAAACTAGCAGTTGCGATTAGCTATTGTTAATAGCTTTCTTCATCATTTGTAGCTTCCTGCATCATCCTCGGCTGAGGCCTCGGCTCCTCTTCTTCCTCTAATATTTTTCGGCTCTTTTTTGTTCAATAAATTCAACAAAGTTGGAGATCATTGTAACAACGATTGTGCACATTGTTTTTGCATCCATTCCATTCAACAGCAAGAGAACAATGTAGCACGGTGTTCCACCTTGTTGTCGGGAATTCATAGCCCCTCCCAAATTGTTGATTGATTTCTTGATTTTTGCAGCTTTGCGGCATTTAAATTTGGATTCATGTCCCCTTGCAACTGACTCTGGGCAGATTTATAGCCCCTTGGATAATCAATCTGACTCCCAAATGGTTGATTTATTTGTTAATTTGTTTTCGCTGCGATTGCTTTGATTGAATCCAAATTGATCAATCCTCTCATTGTTGTCCTGTCTTGAACACAACTAGACTTATTTTAAGTTCACTGTTAAAACTTGTAACAACTTCCTTCTCTTCTCACAACAACAAGCCAATTTCCAATGGCAGTGGCTGGAGTTGAAGCCCTTGACATTGGCTGGAGATGGGCGATCATGTTCAAAAAACTTGTTGTCTGTCATGTTGCTTTGTCTTGTCGTTGATGATGTTGTTTTGTCTTGTTGTGTCCAATCATCTTGCTGCAATTAATTGTTGTGCTTGTGGTAGTTCTTCTTTGTAGATCTTTCTGCCACATTTGTCGTGCATGTTGTAGTTGAAATGCTTCACAAACAGTTCTGTTGTTTTGTTGATGATTGTGTGCTCACTGAAACCAGATGCGGCACCACGCAGTTTTGCTGCTAAGGCTACCAGCTGCTAAGCTACTAAGGCTACGAGAAAGTTATCCAACTCGGGCATAATTTTCAGGAGCTACAAATTGATAGAAAATTTTTGTACTGAATTGCCCATGCAATCGCCAGTCAAAGCTACCTCAGGTAGAAATGGAAAAACATATCGATTTGGCATAACACGTCCCACCCAGGACCAAATTTGGTATGAGTTTCCGGGAGTCCTAGCAGCAGTTGCAGCCCCCGCCACTGCTGGCCTTCTCTCTGCAGCCCTTGCCGCCATGAAGATCTGTCGGCATAGGGCAAATATGCTACTCATAGCATAAGGAAGTACACTCTTACTGTAAGCTCATGTTTATCAAAATTCCACTTTGTTACCGGTAGATTCTCACGTGTTAACAGCATCATACGCTTTTACCTGTTTTATGTACAGCAAAAGAGCAGAAAAGGCACGAAACGCAAGTTGTCCGAAATGGCAGCCAAACCAAATCCGAAATGGCAGCCAAACCAAATCCTCGCGACGCAGCGTGTCAAAATAACACACTGCATGCTTAACGGTCAAAACTTTGCGCCTAGGAGATACGAGGGTTATGCCATGGTTAAACATTCGCTAAGCACAAATGCAGTTAGAATTAGAGGGATTGACCTGCAATTTGCATGACAAGGCAACCCTCACAAATTACTCGATTTTCCTCTCTCCAATTCGGGAGCAATGCATTGATGACGACCATCACGCTAGAAATGTCAGGCAAAGGACAGACGGGTCATTGGCTAGGAGTCACACACACAGGCACAGCGTCAACAACAGCACTGGCTAGATGAACAACAAGGGATCCTCGCACTCTTTCCTTTTACTTAATGCTTGTCATCAACAATGTTGAGTTTACTCTAGCTTTGGACTAGATAGGAAGGGTCGCCCAACAGGTTATGAGCCCAACATGCTATGCCTGTAACCAGCTATTGTTATCATCTATCATAACTAGCTATTGTTATCATCTATCATTGTCATCATCGTCGGATCAATCATCAATTGTCTTGGATCCATTATCAAGCCATCAAGAACCCTCCATTAACATTAACACAGTCATCGATGCACCGGAGCACAACCGTGTTAAGGAAGGCTTTATGCCCCATTGGCTCTAAGCCAAGGGCTTAAAGAATCAATTGGCTTGTTGCCGAAGAAGACACCGTACGGAAGATCCGAAGAATCCAACATGCACCGGTCATTCCCCCTCTCAAGATTGACTGTGCCGGAACAGCGATTGGCTACACCCTTCCCTCCAGTGTCATCATTCCGAGGGTTAAAGAACTTATCGCGGGATCGGCTTTCATTCAACGTTTGAATAGGCGCTTGTGCCGAAGACTCAATCGGCTCTTTGCCGCAAAAGACTCCATCATTCAAGCACGCACCAGAGCAACATCCAACGCGACCGCGTTCTCCTTCATGCAACCTGGAGCCTACTACACTGCACCGGAGCACAAATGCTTTGTGCCCATTGGCTCTAATCTGTGAGCCGATCTTTGCCAAAGAAAGGGGATGTTGTGTGCCAACCGGAAGCAAGAACCACACCGGTCATTTCAGTTCCATTCTCCATCGGATTCAAGCACAACAACAAACAGGTTTAGCCCATTCAATCATCATCCTGCGTGCATCATTGACGCCGGAACATCTATTGAACGCGCTAAATCCATTCATCCAACCGTGGTTTGACCCACCCAATACCCCGCTCGTGACCTGTCACCAACACTTCTCCATCGGAATGGTCATTCAATCCACCGGGGAAGGAAGACATTGAAACAGGTTATCAACAACAACAATCAAAAGGCATCTGTTTACTGAGACAAAAAAGTTTCATCCTTCACAATTTGGACCAGGTTTTATCTATTAACAACAACCATGTCTTTTGACTCTCGCATCCATGAGAGTTTTACCATCCAATTCTCCATTTCATCCCCACTTGGAGACCCACTTGGAAAGCTCAACAAATTCTCCTACCTTTTGGATGCAAAGCACCTCTTGGCTCTCTCCACTCCATCTGATGATGAGCCCCTACAATGCACAATTGTGGATGACCACATTGAAGTCATTCAAGACCTCATTGTCTACCCACTTCTGGAACAAGAATTCATGTCCACCATGGGCCCTTCCAACCGTGCCCACCGCATCCAACAACTGGCTGAATCTCCCTTCACTCTGCTGGCAAAAGCTGAAGCTGTCACTTCCGCTGCCAGTTTGCTTGAAGCGATTCAAGGCTTTTGCATGTGCATGGGCAGCTTGTCCTGCTGCTGTCAACCTCCACAACATTTTGACTGGCAACACTGGACCTCCCATCATGGAATTGGAACTGGCAACACTGGACCTCTCATCATGGAATTGGAACTTGTGTTCACCCACTGACATTTTGCTCCCACTTGGAATTGACGTCACCTTGATGACATCATCCCACACAGCGACTGCCTTGCCTCGTGTCTTGAACCTTCACCCCACAGCTGAGCCCTCCGCACATCCTTTGGATGAGGGGAAGGACTCCTGTCCTTAATTCACCTTTGAAATGCATTGATCCTGACTTGTTGCTTTCTCCATCTTTGATTGATCTTCCCACTTCTGCAGTTGAAAAAGTCGCCTCTCCCACTGCGTCCAATTTGGATCAGGGGAAGGCCACGGCTCCAACTGCATCTCCCACCATGGTGTCCCTTGCTGCTGCATCTTCCATGCCCACCACTTTGTGTTTCCAATCAGGACTTCCACTGCTCAACGTTGCCCTGATTCAGTCCCAGGCCTTTCACTTGTTCAGTCCTGGATGCCACCGCAACCGTGTTCCTCCTGACAAACCTTTGTTGTGTTCTCTTTTGTGGTGACCACTCAAGTGTCTGTCTGTCTTCTTCTTTGCCATCGCATTCGTTTGATCCAAACCTCCTGTGATCCGACTTGAATCAGGGGAAGGTGTTAGGCGAAGGACAGACATGTCATCAGCCAGGAGTCACACAGCCAGACACAGCCTCAACAACAGCAATGGCTGCTCGCAAATGAATGACAAGGGATCCTCCCACTCTTTCCTTTGCTTGACACTTGTTGTCACACAACATTGAGTTTGCTCTGGCTTGGACCAGACAGGAAGGGTCGCCCAACAGCCACAAGCGCTGTTCTTTGCACAGCGCTGTGAGTGCAAGTGACATCATTTGTTTGTTTGTCTGCCAAGCGAACATCACAAAGTGCCCCAATTCAAACAAGAGCATGCATGGTTTTATTGCCCTCAACTTCCGTATAGGATTTGTCAATGTCATATCATTCTGTCTTTTTGCATGCTTGTTGGGTTGTCTGTCTTTGGCCTGGCAGTCTTCCATGTTGAAAAGGCCAATGCATAACAACAGCAGACTCTGAGAAAATGACTGACTCAGCTTTGAACAGGGGGTGACGTAGCCGGGCGTCATCCAGCAGCACGTGTGGGGCTTCGTGATCGCGCAATCATAGCGCAGCATAAATTCAAAATTAGAATCGTGCAAAACATCACTACTTTTCCTACCTCCTCATTTTCTCGTTGTCATCGAAGAGGAAGGTTTCTGAACACTGATTTGTATCAAGGAGATCATTGGTTTCAAGTACAGTGTAGAAATTGGTCAAAGTCATGATGATGGTATTGAAACATCTGGATCTTTTTGTAGCCACCGCCTTCTTGTTGGTATCGTCGCGGGCCTCCTTTAGTTTGGCTCAACAAAATGCTGAAGGTGATTATTTTATGCTGCAAGCAGCAGCGGGATCGGGAGGAGGTTGCATTGGACTTCGACAAGATGGAAGTGATGAGTTATTCCTCAAGGAATGCAATGCCAACGACGAATTCGTTTTGTTTCGATGGGATGCCAATGGTCGATTTCGTTCCAAACGAAATGACAACCAATGCATTCAAGCCGGACGAGCTCCTGCAATTGAAGGCGGCGTACTGGCTTTGGAAGCTAGAATGTCGATGTACATTAAGGACTGCAAAATGGGACGCTTCAAGGACCTTCAGCAATTTGACTCGTCGTGGCAAACCAACGGTCTCTCTGGCCCCTTGCTTCTCTCAAGTCGTCCCGATCTATGCGTTGTCCATTACGGTTCGCGACCAGTGGTGGGTGAAAGCCGTATCATGCTATTGGAATGTGCGATTCTAGGTGGCGATCGATCCAAAGGTTGGACTGCTACCCGCGAGGGCGCTGTCGCCCCTTCCACATCCAACCCCTGCGCAGGCCAAAGGCCCAACTTGCCAAACGTTCAATGTGTCGTGGATGCGGTCGAGCAAACCGGCGAACAATCGGGTGCCAATGTCACCAAGGGGTACAACGGGGCCAAACAAACCAATGCGATTCCCATTAGGATTCCTTATGCTCAGGCTGGTCTTTGTCCTGTCAATGTCCATTGGCATATGGGGGCGGAGCACTATTCTCTTGGACAATACGATGAAACCGGAACGGGACCCCCCACCCGAAATGATTTTGCGCGCGAAGGATTCCAGTGCAAGTACTATACAGACAGTGATGAGAAATTTACCAAGCCCTACCAATGGGAACATTGTGTGGGTATGGAGGTTGGCCGAACCTATGAAGTTCACTGGCCCCACTCTGCGGCAGGTGCCTGTGGTACTCCCTTCCAATACCAGACTCCTTTTTATGATGGAGTGTTTTGCAGGGATGGAATCATCTCGGATACGGCCCAACAGATTGGTGTCCAGGCCCAAGTCTTTACCATTGTAAACGACGAAGAATTCTATAACCCGAATCTCTTTAAGGGCATGCTTGTGGGTGGCAACAGGGGCACGGACCTTGCTATTTACACAGGATCTACCACTGGCACTTCTCGAAACAATGAAGTCTGCTCTCAGTTCGCTCCTATTACATGGCAGGTCGACCGCAAATGTCACATGATCTCAGCATCATCATTTGATAAATTGTGTAAGGATATGAAAGACCAAGCCGATGATATGAGTGATGACCTGTATCCGCATGGAGCTCGAGGACTCGTTGCGGATGGCCTGGCTGCCAACAACCACAACCGCTTTTTGCGAGGTGCCTAAGTAGTTTAAAAGTTTTCGATGAACAAATAGGTATTTGTTAGTTATATGGTTTCTCGATGGTTTTGTTGTGGTCAAACGTATTTCTGATGAGCTAGCTAGCAGCTACTCCTGTCCCTGCAACGACGCGAAAAAGTCCCGACGACCGGGCTGATGGTATGATTGTCATGAAAATACGAACTAGTCGCACACATGTTCTAGCTAGTTAATATTGGCCATGCCAGCCATGAAGCTGGAAGCACACTATCAACCTACTAGTATGGTACAGTACTCGTGAAAGGAAGGAGACAGTTTAGAAGTGCTCGTTGAGACGGCTATAATTTTAAATACATTGGTACTAATTTATGTATATTTAGAGGGGTGGTGGCAGCAGTGAAACTGACGCCGGCAACAACCACAAGCTAACGACCTAATCGCAGATCGGCTAAAACGGACGGAAGGCAGACAAGTCTTTCCCTCGAGCGGAGTAGAGTCTGCCCTTGCACCATCCTTCACCGATCCACAGTCGAAACCCTCATTCCGTTATTCTATTCTTTTCCTTTAAAAGATATCAGCCGAGGCCAATTCCAAATCACCACTCCGAATGACATCCTGCACGCACGACTCCTGGTTAGTACTCCAGTGAGCACATGCAGCCTCAGCATCTTCGCGCGAAATCTGCTCTCCCAACCGACGCCCGCGCATCAAACTGGAAGTCGGGGGAGCGAGTTCACACTTGCTGGGATACTGTGGAGCACGGTTGATGTGGAACAACTTGGGTTCGTCGTGACGAACCTGCCACTCTTGTCCGTAGTCATTCACAATATCTTGGTCCTCCGAAGAGAAAACTGTGACACCATCGCGGCCCACCATCTTGCCCGTTTCGGGGTGACCCAAGATACCACGGCTTCCAGCAAAGTGCTCGGCAGTGGCAAACAACTTGACGGCGACCAGATCCTTGAAGGTCTTGAATTCAATGTACTCCTCATCGCTCAATCGGATGACAAAGGTACGACGCTTCCTGTACCTCTGGTCCATACTGATGGGAAGTCCACCCAAGGTGGCATTCAACTCCGGCGTGTTGACACCATTGATGAAGTAGTTGCCCCAAGCAGACACTTCCAACAGATCGGTCTTGACTTGCAAGGCGACACTGCTGATGTAGGACCAGTCGTCACGGATGGTAGTACGAATGTGCATCACCAACTCTCTGGCAGGATCTTCCAAGAAGACCAAGTCGCAAGCACCATGGTAGTCGAAGTCTTCACCAACCCAAGTCTTGAAATGCGGATCACCCCATGCGGCAGGCGGAGAAGTGGTACCGCCGGTAGCAGAGGTCGTGGTACCGCCGATAGCCGTGGTCGTGGTACCGCCGATAGCCGTGGTCGTGGTATCTCCTCCAGCAATGGTCGTGGTGATGGTGGCGGTAGTGGTGGTACCTCCAGTAGTGGTCGTGGTACCCCCAACCCTGTCATCTGGCCCACACTTGGCACGACCAATACCGGGAACTGTTTGGCTTTTACGGCAAGGAATTCCAAGAGCATCAAAAGTGGTCAAGACAATGGTATGTTGAGCTACCACGTTCGGAACGAGAATAATGGGGACCTGGTCGTTGCACCCAGGGGAAAAGGTTGCGCCCTCTTTCTCTGCTTTCCACGCCAAATACTTGGCCCACGCCTCATTGTACCCATACCACCAATCATTGGCATACAAACCAGATGTCGACTGACCCTTGTTCATAATGTACCAGATGGCACGTTGAAGGGTACTAGATTGCATCGTATACTTAGTGGCACCGGGCCACGGGTCCGTGCCAGGTACTTCATACCCAGGGGGGACATCCGTGGGAATGGGGTAAGCTCCTTCGTCGGCGTGTGCTTTGTAGTTATTGACCAACCACGCCACCATGGGAAGTCTTGAGATATCCACATACGTCGCGAGAGCCAACGCATCCGTGTTCGAAAAAGACAGAGCCACACCACTGTAGGTGCGGCCCATACCAATGCTGGTGGCGACATCGACACAGTAACCATCAATGCGCAAGCCACTGAGACGCGAGTCGCCCGTAAACACCGTGTCGTAGTAAGATGGTCTATCGTATTCATTAAGTTGATCTCCAGTGATTCCATCTCCATTAAGATCCGACCAGCCACTGGGATCCAATTCCAATACGAACGAGATTGGAATGGGTTGGGCAAAGATGTATTTAAGCGCCTCCACCCCACCCGGCTTCATGAACTTAACGTCAACTTTGACCTCAACGTCGACGTCGCCCAAGCAAGAAGGTTGCACGAGCTCCAGTAGGATCTCCTCTGGCATTTCTCCTGCACCAAAGGTCATTGCCGTGTCTGTCTTATTTCCGTCGCCCTCGCACGTAGCAGTCACCGTCACGCTTTCGAGCAGGGTAGGAACCGGGTCGTCGGGAAGGGTCGGAAATACCACGCCCAAATCGCCCGTCACGGCGACCTTGACTACCAGCTTGAAAAATTCATCGTCCGTGATGTGAATCCACCCCAAAGTAACACCTCCGCTCGCCGTGATCGCCGTGAGCGGGTACGATCTCAAACCACAAGTATTCTCCAGTTGGACAACGCCAGAAACAACGGTAGCACACGCTGCCAGCAACAACATGACAGCCGATGCCGTCTGTGTGAAGAACTTCATTGTGTGTACGTGTGTCGCTGGTTTGGCTTGGTTTTGGCTGATTGGTTAGCTAGCTAGCTAGAAGACTGTTGGATACTTGTGTAACTGCTGACACTGATCAATACTCCAGTCGACAATCCAAGAGACAAATAGATAGGTACCGTAGATGCAAGAGAATGGTGCACTACGTGTATAGTTGAGTAATGTTTTTGTGGAGGAAGCCTGCTAAAAATGCTGGGACCGTGTTGTTTGTTAGCCAGTTCGCAGGCAAACAACCACTTGAATGAAGAGCTGGCTGCTTGCTTAATTGCTGTGTATCACAGTTGATTGTTGATAGAATGCTAATAGCTCGCGTGAAATACTATGCCCGTGATTCATGACTAGTTTGACATTAAATAAAAAATGTCACACCACTACTCGCAAACAAGATGGTAGGGAAAGCCTAAACTTCCTCTTAGTACTTAAAAATCACAGTCAGAAACTCCAAAATGTCACTACTCTTTTGACTTATTGCACTTCGGTCATCTTTTGGAAGGGGCTTATGTTTGCTATCCGTGAATCGAATAATTTAGGCCTACGAGTCTGTCGAGTCAACGAGTGTCTTTGTTGGAACCGCTTGGAGTACTCTCGAATCGATACAAAGCAAGAAACATGTTTGAAACCGGTATAAAAGAATAGTTGCCTGCTTGAATGTGTGTGTGATCGTGGCTAAAAAACTCAGACCTGCAAAAACCAACATTTTTTTTCTACTGGAGTACTCCGAGTATCATAGTAATAATGTATGAGATTTCGTTACGTTTCAGTAATGCTCTATGACTTGCCTTCGGATTTTTGAAACCCGCAGTTTTCCAGCCTGTGGCCGCTAGCTAGCTAATCGCAGTACTGGTACCGCCACCGGTACATGCTTGTAGGTAAAATACAGAAAGTGCATTGTACTCGGTAACGTGGTATAAGGT
>ENA-ORBV01009510-ORBV01009510.1-microbial-mat-metagenome-genome-assembly--contig:-NODE-9510-length-15912-cov-6.580739_pt1 | contig 15912 bp, 14 predicted proteins | sample MGYA00237777_ERZ505514 | MGnify/ENA primary metagenome ERZ505514 (study PRJEB26160, sample SAMN06269048) | microbial mat metagenome | isolation source: Oligotrophic lake microbial mat | place... | reverse complement strand
TGCCCCAGGTACCACCCGAAAAACGCCCATCGGTGATCAGACCCACGGACTCGCCCAGGCCCTGTCCGACCAGCGCTCCCGTCGGGGCCAGCATCTCCGGCATGCCTGGGCCGCCCTTGGGGCCGAGGTAGCGCAGCACCATCACGTCGCCAGCGACAATCTTGCCGGCCAGGATGGCGGCGAGCGCCGACTGCTCGTCGTCAAACACGCGTGCAGGGCCGGTCATGACCGGGTTTTTCAGTCCGGTGATCTTGGCAACACAGCCCTCCGGTGACAGATTGCCTTTCAAAATGGCAAGGTGTCCCTTGGCGTACATTGGCTTGTCGATCGGGCGGATCACATCCTGATCCGCACGCGGCACGTCGGGAATGTCCTTGAGTACCTCGGCAATCGTTTGCCCGGTGATCGTCATGCAGTCGCCGTGCAGCAGACCAGCCGCCAGCAGGGTCTTCATGACCTGCGGAATACCGCCGGCCTTGTGCAGGTCGACGGCGAGGTACTTGCCGCTGGGCTTGAGGTCGCACAACACCGGGGTGCGCACGCGGATGCGCTCGAAATCCTCGATCGCCCACTGCACACCCGCGGCATGCGCGATCGCCAGGAAATGCAGCACCGCGTTGGTCGATCCCCCGGTGGCCATGACGACCGCAATGGCGTTCTCCAGCGATTTGCGCGTGACGATATCGCGCGGCTTGAGGCCGAGCCCGATGGCCTTGACCAGGACCTTTGCCGACTCCTTGGCCGAGTTCATCTTCTCGTCGTGCGGATTGGCCATCGTGGACGAATAGGGCAGCGACATGCCGAGCGCCTCGAAGGCCGACGACATCGTGTTGGCGGTGTACATGCCGCCGCAGGATCCGGTTCCGGGGATGGCGCGCCGCTCGATCTCCAGCAGATCCTCGTCGCTCATCTTGCCGGCGGCGTTTTGTCCGACCGCCTCGAACACGCTGACGATGTTCAGGTCCTGGCCCTTGTAGTGGCCCGGCAGGATGGTGCCGCCGTAGACATAGATAGCCGGAACATTGGCGCGCAACATGCCCATCATGCCGCCGGGCATGTTCTTGTCGCAACCGCCCACGACGACCACGCCGTCCATCCACTGGCCCTGCACGCAGGTCTCGACGCAGTCCGAGATCACCTCGCGGCTGACCAGTGAATATTTCATGCCTTCGGTGCCCATGGCCATGCCGTCGGAGATAGTTGGTGTACCGAAGACCTGTGCATTGCCGCCGGCCTCTTCGATGCCCTCTACCGCAGCGTCGGCCAGTTTCTGCAGGCCGCTGTTGCAGGGCGTGATCGTGCTGTGGCCGTTGGCCACGCCGATCATGGGCTTGTTGAAATCGGACTGCACGTAACCCATCGCGTAATACATGGAGCGGTTGGGTGCACGGGACTTGCCTTCGGTGATGTTCTTGCTGCGGCTGTTGAGCTCGCCGGTCTTGGTGGCCATGGAATAGATCTCGCTGGAGTTTAAAGGTGCGGGAGGCACGCGATTTGATCGCCCGAAAGTGACGGGGCGCGCTCCCAGTATGCGCGTCCAGACTAAGTTGTTCCAATATACTTTTTGATGCCAACCAATACCTTTTGCATATGAATGAGCGTCCAATTGACCTGCGGCTGTGGCGCCAGTTCGTCGCGGTGGCACAAGAACTGCATTTCGGTCGCGCAGCCCGCAGCCTGCACATGACCCAGCCGCCATTGACCCAGGGCATTGCGCAGCTCGAGGCCGTGCTGGGTGTGCGCCTGTTCGAGAGAACCAAACGCAGCGTGCGTCTGAGCGTCGGCGGCGCGGCGCTGCTGCCCGACGTGCTCGAGCTGCTGGCGCGAGCGCAGGCGCTGCCGGCAATTGCACGCTCAGCCGCCGGTGGAGAGGCCGGTCGGCTGCGGCTGGCTTTTGTATCGACCATTGGCTACACCGTGTTGCCGCAGTGGGTGCGCGCGTTTCGCGCGCTGTACCCGCAGGTGCGGCTCGACTTGCTGGAGGCCACCGCCGATGTGCAGGCCGACGCTTTCGAGCGTGGCGAAATCGATGCCGGATTCGTGCTGCATGCGCCCGGATTCGCGCCCGCCGACCTGATCGCATTGCGCGTTGCCTGCGAGCCACTGGTGCTGGCCCTGCCCGCGCAACACCCACTGGCCCTGCAGCGCGCCGAACCGGACCTGGACCAGGCCTTGCGTGAGCCGCTGGTGATTTTTCCGCGCCATATCGCGCCGTCCCTGCACGATGCCGTTTTTGGCCTGTACCACCTGGGGGGGGTGCTGCCCGACGTGGCGCAAGAGGCGAACCAGATGCAGACCATCGTGAATCTGGTGTCGGCCGGGCTCGGTGTCGCCTGGGTGCCGGACAGTGTGCGCCAGTTTCAACGTCCAGGCGTGGTCTATCGCAGCCTGCGGCGCCGCAAGGCAGCAACTGGCAGCACGGCCCCGGCCGACCCGGATCAGACCCAATGCGAGACCAGTCTGGTCTGGCGCAGCGCCAATTCCAACCCGACGCTGACCCGCTTTGTGGCCTTTGTCCGTGCCGAGCTCGAGCCCGAGTTGCCAGCGCCATCGGCCGTGTCGCCTTGATGTTCGGCCGTCGTGGCCTGGCGCGCGGCGTGCACAATGCGTCTCATGTTGATACACCCGCAAATTGACCCGGTTGCCGTGCAACTGGGCCCCATCGCCGTGCATTGGTATGGCCTGACCTATCTGGCCGCGTTCGGCCTTTTCATGTTGCTCGGCGCGCTGCGTCTGCGCCATGAACCCTTTGCCTCGCTGACCGGTCCGGGCGCCTGGGGCCGCAGAGACGTCGAAGACATCCTGTTTCTCGGTGTGCTCGGGGTCGTTCTGGGCGGGCGCCTGGGCTATTGCCTGTTTTACAAGCCGGCGTATTACCTGAGCCATCCGCTGGAGGTTTTCGCGGTCTGGCAGGGAGGCATGAGTTTTCATGGCGGCTTGCTGGGCGTCATTGCCGCAATGGTCTGGTTTGCGCATTCGCGCAAGCGGCCGTTCTGGCAGGTGGCCGACTTCGTCGCGCCCTGTGTCCCGACCGGTCTGGCGGCGGGCCGGGTCGGCAACTTCATCAACGGAGAGCTTCCCGGCCGGCTCAGCGACCCCGACCTGCCGTGGGGCATGGTGTTCAGGGGCGCCGGCGACCTGCCGCGCCATCCCTCGCAGGTCTACCAGTTCTTGCTGGAGGGATTGCTGTTGTTTGTCCTGTTGTGGCTGTATGCCCGCAAACCGCGCCGCACCGGGCAAGTCGCCGCAGCATTTCTGGTCGGTTATGGCGTGCTGCGCTTCATTGCCGAGTTCTTCCGCGAGCCCGACGCGCATCTGGGTCTGTTGTCCCTGGGCATGAGCATGGGGCAATGGCTGTGTGTGCCAATGGTCCTGGCCGGCGCGGCGCTCTGGTGGTGGGCGGGCAGCCGGCCAATGACAGTCGCGGCACCGGCAACCACAGGCGCGAAGCGCTCCGGCAAAGCGTAGGGTCTGCGACAAAAGCCGATCAACGCCATGACGACGAGCAGCTGGCTTCGCAGCAAGGTTTCCCAGTTGATGCCACAGGCACAGGGCCGGGCATCGACCAAGGTAGGCACGGTCGTCGATGTGGCGTTGCCGCGTTCCATGCAGCAGCGGCTCAAAGGCGTCGTGCGCAAGGGCCAGGAAGCACTGTCGCCGCGCGAGCTGCGCCGCATCCTGACCGAGCTGCGATCCGTCGTCGACGAGCGTATCAGCGAGGTCGAGGCCGGTCGGCGTGCCAGTGTCATTGCACAGTGGTACGCCAAGGCCGATGACGGCGCGCGTCTCGATTGCCTGGTTTTGATGAGCGAGCAGTTCGCGCACGATCCATCGGTTGTCAAGGCGGCGCATGTGCAATACGAGGTCGAGCGGGGAAGTGCCGCACCGGGCCAGGCCGAGATCCGCTTGCGCCAGGCGCTGGATTCACCGCGTACCCGCTTGCTGCAGCGTTTCGCGGGATTTGCCCAGGGAATGCGGTTTCTGGTCAACCTGCGTGCCGAGTTGTTGCCGATGCTGCGCAGCGACAAGCGCTTGCTGGCGCTGGACGCCGAACTCGCCGGCCTGTTTTCTTCCTGGTTCGACGTTGCATTCCTGGAACTGCGCCGGATCAGCTGGGATTCCCCGGCGTCGCTGATCGAGAAGCTGATCCAGTACGAGGCGGTACACGCCATCCGCAGCTGGGCCGATGTCAAGAACCGGCTCGACAGCGACCGGCGCTGTTACGGGTTTTTCCACCCCCACATGCCGGACGAACCGCTGATCTTCGTCGAGGTGGCGCTGCTCGACCAAATGGCCGACAACATGGCCCCGCTGCTCGACGAGTCGGCCATGGCGGCCGACCTCAACAAGGCGACGACGGCGATCTTCTATTCGATCAGCAACACGCAGGCGGGTCTGCGCGGCGTCAGCTTCGGCGATTCGCTGATCAAACACGTGGTCGAGGCGCTGCAAGAGGAGTTTCCCAAGCTCAGGATCTTTGCCACCTTGTCGCCGATACCGGGATTGCGCGCCTGGATGACCCGCAACACCGCTGCGATGCTCGAGTTGGCCGGGCCCAAGGCGCTGCAAAAGCTGGCGCAGGCCTTGTCCAGCGAGCAGGTGACACCCGAGTTGTTGCTGGCCGCCTTCGACGCGCCGGCCAAACTCGATGACAAGTCGATTCTGTGCAAGTTCCTGTTGCAGTGCGCCGCCCACTATTTGTGCCAGAGGGGCAAGGATGGCAAGCCGCTGGACCCGGTGGCGCGTTTCCATCTTGGCAATGGCGCGCGCATCGAACGGCTGAACTGGATAGCCGACAGCTCAGCCAATGGGGTCAGGCAATCCTTTGCGCTGATGGTGAACTATTTGTACGATCTCAAGCGCCTGGACAAGCACCGCCGCCAATTCGCGCAAGGCAAGATCCCGACCTCCGGCGCGATAGGCGCGCTGGAGTTCTAGGGCGGCTGCGGCGAACGCGCACCGGATCGAGGAGTCCAACATACGTGGCTGGAGAAATCCGTTTCGAGTCGAACGGCACGCTGCTTGTCGTCACGTTGTCGCAGCCGGGTCGGTTCAACGCGATGTCGCGTGCGATGTGGCAGCAGTTGCGCTCCGGATTCGAGCAGCTGCGCCAGGATGCAGCACTGCGCTGTGTGTTGGTGCGTGGCGATGGCGGGCATTTTTGCGCCGGTGGGGACATCGCCGAGTACACGGAGTTCCGGTTCGACCCGGACCGCCTGCGCGACTTCCACGAGAACCTGGTATGGGGCGCGCTGCAATCCATGCGGGACTGCGAAATCCCGTTGTTGGCCGAGATCGATGGCAATTGCATAGGGGCCGGGCTGGAGATCGCCAGCTGCTGCGACATCCGTATCGCCGGCGTGTCGGCGCGTTTTGGCGCCCCCATTGCGCGTCTGGGATTCCCGATGGCGCCGCGCGAGCTGGGGCTGGTTTTGAGCCAGGTCGGGGCGACTGCCGCACGGCAGATGTTGCTCGAGGCAGCTGTGCTCGACGCCCCGCGCATGTTGCAGCTGGGCTTTCTGGGCCATCTGGTGGAGGACGCCGGGCTGCAGGCGCATGTGCAAGCCACTCAGCTGCGTATCCGGGCGTTGGCGCCACAAGCGGCGCGCATGAACAAACGCACGATTCGGGCTTTGAGCGCGATAACAGAAATGGCCGGGAGCCTGGGCACTGCCGACGCACTGGCGGCATTGGTGGCCGGTGCGTACGACTACGCCGACTCCGGCGAGCATCGTGAAGGCATCGCGGCCTTCGTTGCCAAACGCAAGCCGGCTTTCTGAGGCGCCGATCGCCTTTGACCATCGCCTTCATCACGAAAGTTCGCACCGTGCAGCCATCGACCGACCGCAGTCTGTTTTCCGCATTGCGCGGCGCTTTTCCGGCCGATCTCGACGCCATTGCGATCGAGACCGACACCGGCCTGTTCTACAGTTGGCGCGATCTCGATCGTGCGACCGCGATGATCGCCAATCTGCTGGAGAGCCTGGACCTGCCGCCGGCCTCGCGTATCGCCGTGCAGGTCGACAAATCGGTCGAAGCGGCGCTGCTGTACCTGGCGACCTTGCGCGCCGGCCACGTGTTTCTGCCGCTCAACACCGCCTACCAGAGCGCCGAGATGGCGTATTTCATTGGCAACGCCGAGCCAGCCGTGGTTGTGTGTTCACCGCGCAACTTCGGTTGGGTCAGCCAGATCGCGTTCAAGGCGGCAGCCGCGCATGTATTCACGCTCGACGACGACCGCAGCGGCTCCCTGCTGCAACGCGCCGCCTATTGCAGCGACCGGCACACTGCCGTGTCATGCGGTGCGCACGATCTGGCGGCGATTGTGTACACGAGCGGAACGACCGGGCGCAGCAAGGGGGCGATGCTCAGCCATGACAACCTGCTGTCCAACGCGCTGGTGCTCCGGGATTGCTGGGGCTGGCGAAGTGCCGCGCAAGGCGGCGACGTGTTGATCCACTCGTTGCCGATTTTCCACGTGCATGGCCTGTTCGTGGCGCTGCATGGTGCACTGATCAACGGCAGCAGCATGTTGTGGCAATCGCGCTTCGACCCGTCCTGGGTGGTACGCAACCTGCCGCGCGCGACGGTTTTCATGGGTGTGCCCACGATGTATGTCCGGCTGCTGGCGGACCCGGCGCTCGATGCGCAGCAGTGCCGCAACATGCGCTTGTTCGTGTCGGGATCGGCGCCGCTGCTGATCGACACCTTTTCGCAGTGGCAGCAGCGTTGCGGCCACACCATATTGGAGCGTTACGGCATGTCGGAGACGGCAATGCTCACCTCAAACCCCTGCCGCCCCGAGCTGGGGGACAGGCGCGGCGGCACGGTCGGGTTTGCCTTGCCCGGTGTCGATCTGCGGGTGCGTGGCGACAATGGTGGCGACGTGCCGGTTGGCGATATCGGCGGCATCCAGGTGCGTGGACCGAATGTGTTCCAGGGTTATTGGCGCATGCCCGAGAAGACGCGCGAGGAGTTCACCGACGACGGCTTCTTCAAGACGGGTGACATCGGCAGGATCGACCGGGACGGCTACGTAACGATCGTCGGACGCAGCAAGGACCTGATCATCAGTGGTGGCTACAACGTGTACCCGGCCGAGGTGGAGGACGCGATCAACGCGTTGGACGGTGTCTGCGAAAGTGCCCTGGTGGGCGTGCCGCACCCCGACTTCGGCGAGGTCGGCGTCGCCGTCGTGACGGCCAAGGCCGGCGCGACGCTGGATCCCGATCGGATCCTGGCGCGGCTCAAGGCCATCATGGCCAATTTCAAGGTTCCCAAGCGGTGCTTCGTCGTGGACGCGTTGCCGCGCAATGCCATGGGCAAGGTCCAGAAGAATGTGCTGCGCGAACAGCACCAGTCGCTCTTTTCGGCTGGCTGATGCGCGCCTCGCCAGGCTCTCCGGCAGCCTGGCGTGAGGGTCAGCGCAGAACCAGCACTGGAATATGGGAATGGGTCAGCACCAACTGGGTCTCACTGCCCAGCAGCAGCCGCTTGATACCGCGGCGACCATGCGAGGCCATGACGATCAGATCGCACTTGTGTTTCTTGGCGGCCGCAATGATGGCCTCGGATACCAGGTCTGACTTGGCTGTGATGGCCTTGGCCTTGACCCCTTTGGCCATTGCCGATTTCTTCACTGCGTCGACGGCCGCCTGAGCGGTGTCGGCCCACTGTTGTTCGACACGGGCGACCTCGCTGGCCTGCACTGCCATGCCGCCCTCGAAATAAGTCATCGGATAACTTGCGACAACCTTCAAAGCCACCAATTCGGCGCCGCACAGGCCTGCCAGAGCGATCGCGCTCGACACGGCCTTGCGGGAAAGATTGGATCCGTCTGTCGCGACAAGAATACGTTCGTACATACATAACTCCTTCGGTTGTTGCTATTGAAGAGAATAGGAGATTGCGATTTCACTGTCTTGATCAAGATCAAGTGATTTGTGCAAAATCGCCGATATGCTGCAAGTCATGTTTGGTGCCACCGTGGTCGCTGACGAGTCACAGGTAGATCGCGTGCAGCTGCCCGTGCGCCGAACGTCGCCCGTACCGGTCGACGCGTTAATCGATCCGACGGTTGACGCGGCGGCGCAGCTGCTCGACGACCCGCAGGAGTGGGCAACATTCAGCCGCGCCAGTGAGGCGCACCCTGGGTGGATCGAATCGAACCTCGTCATCGAAGGCATGACGTGTTCGGCCTGCGCAGTGACGATCGAACATGCCCTGTGTGCGATGCCCGGTGTTCAGCGCGCCGATGTCAGCGCCGCCAGCCACCGCGCGACCATCGTCTGGTCGCCAGACGAGGTGCAGCCCTCCGGCTGGATCGCTGCCATCCGCCGCGCCGGATACATTCCGTTGCCGGCCAACGACAGCAGCGCCCGCGCCGCGCGCAAACAGGAGAGCCGTACCGCCTTGTGGCGCTGGCTGGTCGCAGGCCTTTGCATGATGCAGGTCATGATGTACGCTTACCCGGCGTACGTCGCGCTGCCGGGAGACCTCAGTGCCGAGTCCGAGCGCCTGTTGCGGTGGGCCTCGTGGGTATTGAGCTTGCCGGTGGTGCTATTTTCGTGCGGGCCGTTTTTCCGCAATGCCCTGCGTGACATGGCGCAGCGGCGCATCAGCATGGACCTGCCGGTCGCCATTGCGCTGGTCATCACTTTTGCGGTCAGCAGCGCTGGAACCTTCGATCCGCAGGGGCCGTTTGGCCGCGAAGTTTTCTTCGACTCGCTGACGATGTTCGTCTTTTTCCTGTTGACCGGTCGCTGGCTGGAGTTGCGTATGCGCGATCGCACGGCCGGCGCGCTCGAAGCCATGGTCAACCGCATGCCCGAGGTGGTGCAGCGCCGGCAGGCGGACGGCAGCTTCGAGGCGGTCTCTGCGCGTCGGCTGTGCGTGGGCGACATCGTGCGGGTGCTTGCGGGCGAGGCGATGCCGGCCGACGGCGTGATCGTGCAAGGCACGACGCAGGTCGACCAGTCACTGCTGACGGGCGAGTCGACGCCGGTGACGCGTGGCGTCGGCACACCGGTGGTCGCGGGAAGCTTCAACCTGTCGGCGGCGGTCGAGGTCCGGGTCGAACAGGTGGGTGAGCAGACGCGTTTTGCCGCCATCGTCGCGCTGGTGCACAGCGCGGCCACAGCCAAGCCCCGTCTGGCGCAGCTGGCCGATCGGATTGCCAAACCTTTCCTGATCGGCGTGTTGCTGGCGGCAGCTGGCGCTGCGGCCTTTTGGTGGTCTTACGGTCCGGGTCATGCCCTGATGGTTGCGGTCGCGGTTTTGATCGTCACCTGTCCCTGTGCCCTGTCGCTGGCCACGCCCACGGCCATGCTTGCCGGCGCCGGCACTCTCGCGCGTGCCGGCGTGCTGGTGCGCCGTTTGCAGGCGCTCGAGGCGCTAGCCGCCGTGGACAGCGTCGTGTTCGACAAGACGGGCACCCTGACACATGATGTGTTGCGTGTCGAGGCGGTGGACGTACGCGCGGGCTTGTGCCAGCAGCAGGCGCTGGCGATGGCCGGCGCGCTGGCGCAACAGTCGCTCCATCCCGTGGCCCGGGCGCTGGCGCTGGCCGGTTCCGCGACCGATCAGGGCAAGCGTTGGAGCGCGCAGGGGGTGGTGGAGCAGGCCGGAGAGGGCCTGAGTGGCAGTCTGCAGGACGCCCACAGCGGTGATGTGATCGACGGTCTGCGCCTGGGGAGCGCACGGTTCTGCGCACCGGTCACAGGTGACGCTGGCGGCGCAACAACCCATTTGTGCGACGCCTCGGGTTGGCTGGCCAGCTTCGGGTTGGCCCAGGAATTGCGAGCCGATGCGGCGCAGACCGTGGCGCACTTGCGCGACGACGGCCTAGCGGTGCATATGTTGTCGGGCGACCAGCGCGCCGCAGCGGCGGTGATTGCCGGTGAGTTGGGCATTGCATCCGTGCAGGCCGAATGCACACCCGATGCCAAGCTCGCGTTCTTGCGCCGCTTGCAGGCCGATGGCCATCGTGTCGCTATGGTGGGCGACGGATTGAACGATGCTCCGGTGCTGGCCGGTGCGAACGTGTCCTTCGCGGTGGGCCGCGCCACTGCGCTGGCACAGTCGCAGGCGGACTTCGTCGTGCTCGGCGAGCAGTTGTTGCGGGTGCCCCAGACGTTGCGCCTGGCGCGCCGCACCATGCGCGTCGTGCGTCAGAACCTGGCCTGGGCGCTGGCCTACAACCTGGCCTGCATTCCGTTGGCAGTCGTAGGCTGGATACCGGCGTGGCTGGCCGGTCTGGGAATGGCCGCCAGTTCCTTGCTCGTGGTGCTTAACGCGATGCGGCTTTCGACTGACCTGGAGCGCGCAGAAGGCTGATCATGGATATCTTGTATTTGCTCATCCCCTTGTCGGTCGTGCTCGTGTTCTTCATACTGGCCGGCCTCTGGTGGGCCATCCACCGGGGCCAGTTCGACGATATCGAGCGCGAAGGAGAGCGGATTCTGGAGGACCCGTGAAGTCTTCGTCGCCCATTTGATGTTGGTCAAACCGATGGCGGGTTTACCAGCGGAAACTTGAAACAAATCAATTCGGAAGCCCAAAAATGCAATTTCCCAATGCGAAGGCCACTGCATACAACGATACGGTGGTGCGGCAGTTTGCCATCATGACCGTGGTCTGGGGCGTGGTCGGAATGCTGGTCGGGGTCATCATTGCGGCGCAGCTGACCTGGCCGGAACTCAACTTCGGCATCCCCTGGCTCAGTTACGGTCGCCTGCGGCCGCTGCACACCAACGCCGTGATCTTCGCGTTTGGCGGTTGCGGCCTGTTTGCCACTGCCTATTACGTCGCCCAGCGCACCTGCCACGTGCGATTGTTTGGCGACAAGCTGGCGGCGTTCACGTTCTGGGGCTGGCAACTGGTGATTGTGGCCGCAGCCATATCCCTGCCGCTGGGTTATACGCAGGGCAAGGAATACGCTGAACTGGAATGGCCGATCGACATCCTGATCACGCTGGTCTGGGTCGCGTTCGCCGTGGTGTTCTTCGGCACCATCGGCACCCGCAAGGTGCGCCATATCTATGTTGCCAACTGGTTCTTCGGCGCGTTCATCCTGGCCGTGGCCTTGCTGCACATCGTCAACAGTGCAGCCATTCCGGCCGACTGGATGAAGTCGTATTCTGCCTATGCCGGCGTCCAGGATGCCATGGTGCAGTGGTGGTACGGTCACAACGCAGTGGGCTTTTTCCTGACGGCCGGCTTCCTGGGCATGATGTATTACTTCATACCCAAGCAGGCCGAACGCCCGGTCTATAGCTACCGCCTGTCGATCGTGCACTTCTGGGCGCTGATCTTCACCTATATGTGGGCCGGTCCGCACCACCTGCACTACACCGCATTGCCCGACTGGACGCAGTCGGTGGGCATGGTGTTTTCGCTGATCCTGTTGGCGCCGAGCTGGGGCGGCATGATCAACGGCATCATGACCTTGTCGGGCGCCTGGCACAAGCTGCGCGACGACCCGATCCTGCGCTTCCTGATCGTGTCGCTGTCGTTTTATGGCATGAGTACGTTCGAAGGCCCGATGATGTCGATCAAGACCGTCAACGCGCTGAGCCACTACACCGACTGGACCGTGGGCCACGTGCATTCGGGCGCCCTGGGCTGGGTCGGTCTGGTCACGATGGGCAGCATGTACTACCTGATTCCGCGCCTGTTCGGCCGCAAGCAGATGTACAGCGTCAAGGCAATCGAGATCCACTTCTGGACCGCGACGATCGGTATCGTGATCTACATCGCCGCGATGTGGATCGCCGGTGTCATGCAGGGCCTGATGTGGCGCGCGGTCAACCCGGACGGAACCTTGACCTACACCTTCGTCGAATCGGTCAAGGCCACATTCCCGTTCTACTTCCTGCGGCTGATGGGTGGCCTGTTGTACTTCGGCGGCATGCTTGTCATGCTCTGGAACGTCTGGAAAACCGCGACCGGCGGCAAGGCGGTCATTGTCAATATTCCTGCGGCTGCCGCACACGCCTGAGAAAGAAGTACCCACCATGGCAAACGAAAAACCGACTTCCCATGAGGAAACGCCGGGCCGCTCCCAAGTTTCCTCACACCCCCTTGGGGGGCCTGGCAAAGCCAGGGCTGGGGGCGCTCTCATGTCGCATGAGCGGGTCGAGACCAACAATTTCCTTATGATCGTGCTGATCCTGCTGGTGCTGGCAGTTGGCGGTCTGGTCGAGATCGTCCCGCTTTTCTTTCAGAAGTCCACCACGGAGCCCATCAAGGGCGTCGAACCCTACACGCCGCTGCAACTGGCCGGACGTGACATCTATGTGCGGGAAGGCTGCTACAACTGCCACTCGCAGATGATTCGCCCGTTTCGCTCCGAGACACTGCGGTACGGCCACTATTCGGTGGCCGGCGAGTCCGTCTATGACCATCCGTTCCAGTGGGGCAGCAAGCGCACCGGGCCGGACCTGGCCCGTGTGGGAGGCAAGTACAACGATGAGTGGCATCGCATCCACCTGAACAATCCGCGCGACCTGGTGCCTGAGTCGAATATGCCGGCTTATCCCTGGCTCGAGACCACGCTGGTGGCCAGCGCCACACTGCCGGCACATATGCGCGCGCTGCGCAAGGTCGGTGTTCCCTATACCGATGCGCAGATCGCTGGCGCGACTGAAGAGGTCAAGGGCAAGACCGAAATGGACGCCACCATCGCCTATCTGCAGATGCTGGGCCTGGCCCTCAAATAACGCGGAAGCATTTCATATGGACATCAATATCCTGCGTTCGATTACCACCGTTGGGGCCCTGGTCGTGTTTCTGGGCATTGTCTGGTGGGCCTGGTCGAAGAACCGCAAACGTGACTTCGAGCAGGCGGCCAACCTGCCATTCGACCAAGACTGACGCAACGCACAAGGAACAAGGAACAAGCATGAGTGACTTCACCAATGGCTTCTGGTCGATCTACGTGAGCGCCATCACGCTGATCAGCATACTTGCCTGTCTGTTGCTGCTGTGGTTCAGCGGCAAGGCCAAGCCCATGACCGCCCATGACAACACGACAGGCCATGTCTGGGATGGAGACCTGCGCGAGATGAACAACCCGCTGCCGCGCTGGTGGGTCTGGCTGTTCATCATCACGGTCGTCTTTTCGCTGGTTTATCTGGTGCTGTATCCCGGGCTGGGTACCTATGCCGGGCAGCTGAACTGGACGTCAACCGGACAACACGCTGCGGAAATGAAAAAGGGCGAGGACCAGGTCGCGCCCTTGTACGCGCGTTTCGCGGCGATGAAGACCGAGGACATCGCCAAGGACCCGCAGGCGATGGCGATCGGCGAGCGCCTGTTCATGAACAACTGCTCGCAGTGCCACGGATCGGACGCCCGGGGCAGCAAGGGTTTCCCGAACCTGGTCGATGGCGATTGGCTGTACGGCGGCCAACCTGAGCAGATCGTCGAGACCATCACCAAGGGACGCGCGGGCAACATGCCACCGCTGGCGGCCGCGCTGGGCACGGTCGACGACGTGCGCAACGTCGCGCAGTATGTGCTGAGCCTGTCCGGCGGTCCACACGATTCGCTCAAGGCCGCGCTGGGCAAGTCGAAGTTCGGCGTCTGCGCCGCTTGCCATGGCAATGACGGCAAGGGCAATCAGGCCCTGGGCGCGCCCAACCTGACCGACGACATCTGGCTGCACGGCTACGGCGAGAACGCGATCCTGGCGATGGTCAACAACGGCAAGGTCAATCAGATGCCGGCGCAGAGCGACAAGCTGAGCGCACCGCAGATCAAGGTCTTGGCCGCCTATGTCTGGGGCTTCTCGAACAAGCCGGCCGTGGCCGGCAATTGAACCCGGGACGGTTTGCCTTGAGTAACACGCAGCGCACAGGGCACAAGGTCATTCCGATTGTGCCCGTCGGTCCAATGGATAGCGCGATTGCGGCCGATCCGGAAATGGTGTCGTTGTATGAGGCGCACAAGAAAATCTACCCGCGCAGCGTGTCCGGGTTGTTCCAGAACTGGCGCTGGGTCATGGTCTGGATCACGCAACTGGTGTTCTACGGCCTGCCGTGGCTGGACTGGGGCCAGCGCCAGGCGGTGCTGTTCGATCTGGGCGCGCGGCGCTTTTACATCTTCAATCTGGTTCTGTATCCGCAGGATTTCATTTACCTGACCGGGTTGCTGGTGGTTTCGGCGTTGTCGCTGTTCCTGTTCACGGCGGTGGCGGGGCGCCTGTGGTGCGGATACGCCTGCCCGCAGACGGTTTACACCGAGATTTTCCTGTGGATCGAGAAGCAGTTCGAAGGTGACCGTTCGGCGCGGATGCGGCGCGACGGCGGGCGACTGTCGGCCGACAAGTTTCTGCGCAAAGGCGGCAAACATCTGGTCTGGCTTGCGGTGGCGCTATGGACCGGTTTCACCTTCGTCGGGTATTTCACGCCGATCGCGCAACTGGGTAGCGAACTGATGGCGCTGCGCATGGGCTCCTGGGAGGTGTTCTGGAGCGCCTTCTACGGTTTTGCCACCTACGGCAATGCCGGTTTCATGCGTGAGCAGGTGTGCAAACACATGTGCCCGTATGCCCGTTTCCAGAGCGCAATGTTTGATCGCGACACTTTGATCGTCACCTACGACGAGCAGCGCGGTGAGCCGCGTGGCCCGCGCTCGCGCAAGGCCGACCCGACCAAGCTCGACCTGGGCGCCTGTGTCGATTGCACACTGTGTGTGCAGGTCTGTCCCACCGGCATCGACATCCGCGACGGGCTGCAATACGAGTGCATCGGTTGCGGCGCCTGCGCCGACGTCTGCGATACGGTGATGGACAAGATGGGATATGCGCGCGGCCTGGTCAAATATTCCACGCAAAACGGAGTCGAACAGAACTGGAGCAGCAAGCAGATGCTGCGCCATGTCGCGCGTCCGCGCGTCCTGCTGTATTGCGGCATTCTGTTAGCCATCGTGCTGGCGATGGGTATCAGCCTGGTGCTGCGCACACCGTTCAAGGTCGACGTGGTGCGTGACCGCGGTACATTGGCGCGTATCGTGTCGGGCGGCAAGATCGAGAATGTGTTCCGGTTGCAGGTGATGAACGCCACCGAAGCGAACCAGGAATACCGCGTGTCCGTGAGCGGAATGGACGGCATCGCCCTGGCTTCGGAAGACCACTTCACCGTCGACTCCACGCAATCGCGCTGGATCGCGGTGCGGGTGCAGCTGCCTTATGAAGCCGCAAAACCGGGTTCGCATCCGATTCGCTTCGACATCGCACAGAGTGGCAGTGATGAAAAGGTCAGCGAGAAGTCGGTCTTTCTGGTCCCACGATAAGTAAGGAGTTCGAACCATGCAACCATCTTCCGTATCACCTGTGCCTGCACCGTGGTGGACCTTCGGCCATGTCTGGCTGGTCATTGCCGGCCCTGCAATCGTCGTGGTGGCGGCTTTCGTCACGCTCTACCTGGCGCTGCGTTATCCCGATCCCGTGATCAGCGAGGACTATTACCGCCAGGGCCTCGAAATCAACAAGACGCTGGCCAATCCCGCCGCCAGCCTCGCGCCTGCCGTGCAGGGGCGCAACCATGCGCAGACCGGTGTCGTCGTGCCGGTGCCTTCTTCCGACGCTGCCAAGCCTTGAGAGCGTGAGAGGCAATCGCTTGAGCCCACGCAAAACCCCGCAACCTGGTCCCGGCGCTTCGGGCCACGGCCGGTCGGCGGGGTTTTGCCCTGCGGGCCGGGGCGCCCAATCGATTACCTCTCACGCTCTGAGAGCCGCGCGTCGGAGAACGCGGATCAAGCGCTTGTAAAGCGCTACAGCGTCAAAATGGAACAGCCAGTGGTCTTGCGTGCCTCCAGATCGCGATGCGCCTGGTGTACGTCGGCCAGTGGATAACGCTGGTCGATACGAATTTTCACGTCACCACCTACAACAGCGGCAAACAGGTCGTC
>ENA-ORBV01009509-ORBV01009509.1-microbial-mat-metagenome-genome-assembly--contig:-NODE-9509-length-15916-cov-6.320285_pt1 | contig 15916 bp, 17 predicted proteins | sample MGYA00237777_ERZ505514 | MGnify/ENA primary metagenome ERZ505514 (study PRJEB26160, sample SAMN06269048) | microbial mat metagenome | isolation source: Oligotrophic lake microbial mat | place... | reverse complement strand
CCGGGGTCGCGATGCAGATCTATGACTTGACGACCGACCCCGGCGAGACGAAGCCGCTCGCCGACCCGACACTGGCGGAGCACGGTGCCGCGCTCGAAAGCGCCTACCGCGCGCTCGGCAGCACGAGGAAGGCCGCGGCGCCGGCCAAGGCCGAGCCGGAGGCAGCGAAGAAGCCCGGCCTCGACGAGGCGACCGTCGAGAAGCTGAAGGCGCTCGGCTACATGGACTGAGACCGGCCCTTCCTGGCGAGGGAGAGGCCGCGCCGGCACGGGCTGCGCGCGCTAGTGCTCGCCGAGCTTGCGGCCTTCGGGCGACAGGAAGCGTGGGTGCGCCAGGCCCGACGCGGTCAGGCGCACCGACAGCGCGGTCTGCAGCACGCCGAAGCCGTACTTGACGCTGCGCTGGAAGTTGATCGAGGAGGAGTCGGTGGCGTAGCGCGTCGGGCAGGTGACCTCGGCGATCTTGAAGCCGAAGTGCAGCGCCTGGGCCAGCATCTGGTTGTCGAACACGAAGTCGTCGTCGTTCTCCTCGAGCGGCAGCGTGGTCAGGAGGCGGCGCGAGAAGGCGCGATAGCCGGTGTGGTACTCGGACAGCTTCTGGCGCATGAGCAGGTTCTGCGACAGGGTCAGGAAGCGGTTGGCGACGTACTTGTAGAGCGGCATGCCGCCGCGGATCGCGCCGCCGCCCAGGATGCGCGAGCCCAGCGCCGCGTCGAAGAGCCCGCTCGCGACGCAGCTCGCCAGCGCCGGGATCAGCAGCGGCGTGTACTGATAGTCCGGATGGACCATGACGACGATCTCGGCGCCGCGCTCGAGCGCCGCCGCGTAGCAGGTCTTCTGGTTGCCACCGTAGCCGCGGTTGCGCGGGTGCACGATCACGTGCAGACCGAGCCGGCGCGCGACCTCCACCGTGCCGTCGGGCGAGCGGTCGTCGACCACGACGATGTCGTCGACCACGTCCTTGGGCACCTCGGCGACCGTCTGCTCGAGGGTGCTCTCGGCGTTGTAGGCCGGCATGACGACACAGACGCGCTTGCCGGCGATCATCGCGCAGATCTCCCGTCATGCGCCGCGGCGAGGATTTCACGCGCGGTCCCGACCGATCGCCGACGTAGCCACTGGTGCACGAGGAAGATTCCGACCACGACTGCTGGTAACGCGAGATAGGGCCAGAGCGCCAGCAGCGGTGGCAACGCCGGCGCGACCGTGAGCTCGGTCGCGACCACCGCCCGGGCGGGACCGCGACGCGCCTCAGCGACCAGGCGGTACGAGCCGGGAACGGGCAGCGAGATGGTGCCCGCCTGTAGCAGCTTGTTGGTCGCGGCGGCGTGACTCAGCCGGACGGTCGCGGGCAGCGCGTCCTCGTGCAGCGCTGCGACGCGCACGGTGACCTGTGCGTCGAGCAGCGTCGCGCGCGTCGCCGCGTCCTGCACCATCACGCTCACGTCGGCGACGCCGACCCGGAGCGGGGTCGGTGTCGTGAAGAGCGTGACGACGAGGCCGCCCTGCTCGGCGCTCGCGCGAACCAGGCCGCCGTCCGCCTGCGCGAGGGCTACGCGCAGCGCTGGCACGACGAGCATCGCCAGCAAGCACACGAGCCCGCGGGTCGTGCGGCTCGAGCACCAGCTCATCCGTGCACCATCGTGCCGCGCATCTCCATCGGCTGCAGCAGGATCCAGATCGCAACCGCGTAGAGCGCGCACGCGACGCTGCCCCACGGCAGCACGAGCGCCGCCTCGCGCGACGCGCGCCCGGCGTAGCCGGTCGCGATCCGCCACGCGACCCACAGGGTGAGCAGCAGACCGGCGTCGAGCACCAGCACGAGTAGCGGCAGCAGCCACGGCAGATCGCCGCTCGCCGCCGACATCGACCAGTCGGGTGCGCCCAGTGCGGTCACCCCGAGGCCGAGTGCTGTGCGTTGCAGCACGGGGAGCAAGGTCGTGCCGCCGGTGGCGAGGTGGAACAGCAGGTGTGCGAGCCACATGCTCGCGCCGAGCGGGATCAGCGCGAGCGAGAAGCGGCAGAAGAGCTCGCGCACGCCGGCATGCGTGCCCGCCAGCGTGCGTCCAGTTGCCGCGCAGCCGAGCGCAAGCGCGACGGGCAGCGGCACCAACGCCAGCAGCAGGAGGAGGATCGTCAGCGGACCGCGCGGCAGCCCGAGCACCGTCCCGAGCGACTCCTGCCAGGCGACCACCGGCGCCACCATCGCCGCGGCATTCGCGAAGGCTGCGAACACCAGCACCAGCACCAGCGTCGCGACGTCGGCGCGCGCCGACAGCCGCCCGAGCGAGGAGCGCCGTGGATCGCGGGTCAGGTCCGCCGCCGGTGCGACCGCCAGGATGCCGATGTTGTCGTGCGGGCAGGCGTGCACGCAGTCGAGGCAGAAGGTGCAGTCGAGGTTGCCCTCCTTGCGCGGCAGGTACAGGTCGAGCTCGCAGCCACGGCGCTGATCGTTGCCGCGGATGCAATCCTGCGTCGTGCAGGTGGCGCACGTCGCCGGTTGCTTGACGCGGACCTCGAATGGCGACAGCGTCGCGGTGACGAAGTTGAACTGTCCGATCGGGCACACGTACTTGCAGAAGCTCGCGCCGCGGAACAGGCCGTCGACTGCGAACGCGGCGGCGAAGTAGCCCAGCACGATCCAGGCGGTCGCAGCCGGGCTGTCCCAGAGGTCGGCGGCCTCGTAGGCGCACAGGTAGGAGAGCAGCACGGCGATCGCGAGCCACTTCGAGCGCAGCGCGCGTGGCCAGCGCAGTCCCGCGGGCAGGAAGCGCCGGCCGAGCTCGCGCGGCACCAGGAACGGGCAAGCCATGCAGAACCAGTTGCCGGCGGCGAGGAGCGTGACGACGAGCAGCCCGCGCCACCACGTCCACGGCAGGACGCCGGCCAGGTTCATCGGCGCCATCGCCGGTCCGAAAAGCCCATCGGCGACGATCAGCGTCGCGAGCGCGAACATCACCAGCCGCATCACCCACGGAAACCCAGGCCGGCGCAGCACGGAGCCGAGCAGGGGCAGCCGCAGCAGATCGAGCGTGCCGCTGCGGCCTCTGACCCCCGCGCGCAGAGCGCGCGGCCGAGCGCCAGCGAGCGGAGAGGGGCGGCGCCCCTCTCCTGGGAATAGCGGCGGGGTCAAGAGCTTGATCGCGATCGCCGCCGCCGGGATCAAGTAGAAGGCCGAGCCGAGCACCCACATGAGGGCGCCGGCCGCGGCCTGATCGTCGAGTGCAGAGCCGCGACCGAGCCGCGGCGCGGTCGCGTAGGTCGCGTAGACGACGGTCTCGGAGAACGAGAACAGCGCCGAGAGTGCGGTGTTGGCGAGGTCGGCGGCGAGCAGATACGGCAGCAGCGCCCAGCGCGGCCACAGCGCGACGCTCGGCCACGGCGCGACCACCGGCCACCAGAAGAGCAGGGCGGTGACGAGGAAGCAGACGTGCTCGAACGCGTGCCAGCTCGGGGAGCGCAGCCCCAGCTCGTAGAGCGCTGGCACGTGCCACAGCCAGGTGGCCGCGACGAAGCCGAGCAGCCCGACCAGGGGGTGCGACACGGCTCGACCCAGGGTGCGCAGCTCCGGAGCTGCGAGAAACGGTCCGAGTGCCGCGCGGACGAAGCGCGCGGGCAGGCCGCGCAGCAACGGGATCTGCGGCGCGCCGAGCAGCAGCAACGGTGCCGCGACCATGGTCAGCAGCAGATGCTGGATCATGTGCACCGTGAGCAGCAGGCCGGCGAAGGCGTCGAGCGGCGAGGCGAGCGCGACGAAGATCGTGGCGAGCCCGCCGAGGAACGACGCGAGACGCACCACAGTGAAGCGCTCCGGCATCTGCAGGCGCAAGGCGTGCCAGCCGCGCAGGTAGACCAGCGCCGTCACGAGCAGCGCCACCGTGATCCACGGGTCGATCGAGAACGACGCCAGAGCAGCCTGCGTCACCGGGTGCATGGCAGTTCCACGAACGGCGTCCTGCCGCCGCCTCGGACCGAGCGGCGGCGGCGATCAGCCCGCGTCGCCCGGCCGCGTGCCGCCGGCGGCGGCTGCAGGCTCGGGCGCCGGGACCGCCGAGTCGCGCGCCGGCAGCTCGCCGGCGGGGTGCAACGTGGTCAGGAACGCGACCAGGGCGGTCACCTCGGCCGGGCTCAGGTTCTTGCCATAGGCCGGCATGTTGCCGCCGCCTTGCAGCACCTGGCGGATGAGCTGATCGCGCGTCAAGCGCGACGCGACGCCGTCGAGGTTGGGACCGCGCAGCCCGCCGCCGTCGCCGAGCTGGTGGCAGTTGCGGCACTGCTTCGCCTGCACGACCAGTGCGCCCTGCAGCTCGAGCGGCGAGCTCGCCTGCACGTAGTGCACCGGCACCGGTGCACCGCTCCACGCCGTCATGTCGGGTGACCACGGCGAGTAGGTGCCGAGCCAGGTGAGCACGCCCAGCATCAGGAACACCATGATGACCAGGATCCACGCCCCGGGCCGGCGCTGCCAGCTCTTCTCGCCGGTGTTCGAGTAGAACGGCAGCAGGAAGGCGAGCGCGATCAGGACGACGGGTGCCGTCAAGATCAGCGCCGTCTCCATGTACGGTGGCAACAGGGCGAACACCGAGAACAGCGACAGGAACCAGAAGTCGGGCCGCGGATTGGTCTCGATCAACGTCGGATCGGGCAGGCCGCTCGGGCCCTTGGGCCCGAAGTAGGCGGCGAACGCGGCGATGGCGAGCATGACGATGCCGGCGAACACCACGTCTCGCGTCACGCCGTGCGGCACGAACGGCTCGCCGTCGCGCTCGACCAGCTCGTGGTACTCCTCGAGGTAGCGCTCGCGGGTGACCAGCCGGCCCGGCATCGGCCACTCGTTGATGCCGATCTTGACCACCAGCAGCAGGTGCAGGCCGACCAGGCCGAGCAGGAGACCAGGGATCACGAACACGTGCAGCGCGAAGAAGCGCGACAGGGTCTCGCCGGCGATGATCGGGCCGCCGAGCATGAGCTGCACGACCTCCTGCCCGATCAGCGGGAAGCGCGCCGCCATCGACGCGCCGATGCCGAGACCCCAGTACGCGTCCTGGTCGAAGCGCATCACCTGGCCGGTGAAGGCCATGCCGAGCGTGCAGATGAAGAGCACGCAGCCCACCAGCCAGGTGAGCTCGCGCGGATACTTGTAGGCGCCGAACATGAACACCTGGATCAGGTGGATGGTCATCAGGGCGACCATGAAGTTCGAGCCCCAGTAGTGCATGCCGCGCAGGAACCAGCCGAGCGGCTGCACGTAGTTCAAGTGGACGAGGCTCTGCCAGGCTTCTCCTGCTGACGGCACGTAGACCAGCGCCAGGCAGATCCCGGTCACCACCTGCAGGATCAGGCAGACCAGCGTCGCGCTGCCGAAGACGTACCACCAACTCGCGGTGTTGCGCGGGATCGGGTGGACGATCGATGGCAGGAACGACTCGCGGAACTTGACGCGAAAGTCTATCCAATCCAGGACCCGGAGAAGGGCGCCGCCCTTCTCCTCCAGCGGGCGAAGCCCGCCGGAGCCTCCTCTTCCCGCTCGCTGCGCGCGGAGATCTTGTTCGTCCATGTCGCTCATACCGGGTTCGCGAGGGTGGGCATCTGGCCGCCGCGCACCCAGAGCTCGTCGCCGCGGACCTCGTACTCGTACTCGAACAGGCCGCGCGGCGGCGGACCGGACGCGCGCGAGCCGTCCTCGTAGTAGACGCCGCCGTGGCACGGGCACATGAAGAGCTTGGACTCGGGGAACCAGCGCACCGGGCAGCCGAGGTGGGCGCAGTTCACCGCGAACACCTGCATCTGGTTGGCGCCCAGGTGGCGTACCCAGCAGGCGACGTTCGAGGTCTTGCCGTCCCACGGCACGGTAAACGGGTTCTGGTAGGTCGCGAGCCGCGTCTGTCCCGCGGGGAACGCGCTCAACGGGCCGAGCTCGACCCACGCCTGGTACGAGCGCTTGCGCAGCGCCGCGGCGATGAAGCCGACGATGGGCACGGCGATCAGGCTCGCCGCGACGACGTTGATCGCGATGCCGATCTTCATCAGGAAGTTGCGGCGCGTGCCGGCCTGCGATTGCGCTTCAGGTGCCATCACTTGCTCCCCGGGTACGGTGGGCCCGGAAACTCTTTGCGTTGCGCGGCGAGCCAGGCGACGACGTCGGCGATCTGCTGCGCGGTCAGTGGCGTCGCGCCCGCGCTGCCGCGGAAGTCGGGCATGCCGAGGTCGGTGCGGCCCGCGATCACGGTCGAGCGCAGCGACTGGTCGCTGACCAGCGCCAGGTACGACCCGTCGACGATCGATCCCCTGGTCGTGCCGCCGGTGCCGCCGGCGCCGTGGCACGACGCGCACGCCGCCGCGAATACCGCGGCACCGCGCTGCGCGTCGCCGAGCGCCGCCGCATACGACGGCACGCTGACGCCGGCGATCTCCTGCGGGCGCGCCCAGCGCGCACGCATCTCGCGGATCAGGGCCGCGATCTGCTCGTCGGTCAGCGTACCACCCGCCGTGATCGCGAATGCCGGCATGGTCGTGTTCGGCACGCCGGACGCGACCACCTGCGTCAGCTCCTGGTCGCTCACCATCGCCAGGTAGAGGGGATCGTTGAGCGCGCGCGCCGGACCGAGGCGGCCGTCGGCACCGTGGCAGCCCGAGCAGTTGGTGCCGTAGAGGTCGTCGAAGCCCATGACCGCGGCGGGCAGCACGTAGCGCTCCTCGGGATTCGGCTTGCCGGGCAGGCTGTCGCAGCCGGCGAGCACGACGAGTGCTGTGCAGAGCAGGGTGCGTGCGCGCGAGCGCCTCACGGGCGGTTCCTCTCATCGTCCTGCTCGTCCTCGCGCATGCCACCCTCGATGCCGGCGCGCAGCGCGAGCGGCAGCGTCTGCAGGGTGCGGATGCGCTCGGTGCGCGCCACGACGAAGCCCGCGACCAGGCCGAATACCACCTGCGAGGCGATGAACCAGCCCCACTGGATGCGTGCGTTCAGGACCGGATTGATCACACCCAGCGATGCCCAGACCAGACCGGTCCAGAGCAGCGGCGCGACCACGCCGCCCATGAAGATCGGATGGCGCGGCATGGTCGGCAGCAGGAAGGCGTACAGGAAGCCGACCAGGATCGACATCGCACCGTGTACCAGCGTCGCGATGAATACCGCGAAACCGTCGAACTGCGCGAGTTGCTCGGGCGACGCGCTCGCCAGTGACGGCAGGGCCGTCGCGGCGAGCAGGTTGATCGGATACCAGATGCTGCCGAACACGATCAGGCCGAAGGCGCAGGCGACCACCGCCATCGCGACCGCACCCGCGAGCCCGGCCCAGAGCCCGGCCGAATAGGGATGGATCTCGACCGGCAGGCGCATGCGGTGCTGGTGCGCGCCGCCGGGCTCGAGGTGCTCGACCTTGCGCGGCGAGGCGACGATCGGCCGCGCCCGCAGCGCCGCGGGACGGAGTGCGACGATCTCGTGGTCCTCGTGCGGCAGCACGGAGCGGAACCAGCCGACGCTCGAGACGAAGAACAGCACGACGCCGACCATGGTGGCCATCACGTGCGTCACCAGCCCGGCGAAGACCAGGGTCGCGCCGAGTGCGGCGAGCAGCGGCCACGAGGTGGTCGCCGGGACCCGGACGGCGTCGACGAGATCTTCGGTGCGGTGCTCGGCCATCAAGTCACCTCACCGTCCGACCACGTAGACCACCGTGAACACCACGATCCACACCGTGTCGACGAAGTGCCAGTACCACGACAGCACCTCGGTGCGCTCCGCGTGCTCCGCGCGCAGGTGCCCCGTCAAGCCGAAGACGAGCACCAGGGTCAGCAGCGACAGTCCGACGAAGACGTGGAAGGCGTGGAAGCCGACCAGCGAGTAGAAGGTCGTGCCGAACAGATTGGTGTCGACCCACAGGCCGTGGCCGACGATCAGGCCGTACCACTCGACGCCGGTGAGGATCAGGAACGCGAGCCCGAGCAGGATCGTCGGGAGCCACCACGCAACGAAGCCTGCGGTGCTGCCCGCGCGCAGTGCGCGGATCGCGAACACGATCGTCACGCTGCTCGACAGCAGGCAGATCGAGCTCAGAATCGGCAGGTCGAGGACCTCGGCGGGGTAGGGGCCGTGCAGGCTCTTGCCGATGTAGAACAGATAGGCGACCACGAAGATCGCGAAGAACGAGCTCTCGGTCAGGATCAGGCACGCCATCCCGACGCGTCCCTTGTCGGGCAGATTCCAGCTCGCGGGCGCCGGCGGCGGCGCGCTGGGCGCGGCGATGCTTCCCGATGCAGCGCTCATTCGTACTTCCAGTCCGGGTCTTCCGGGTGCTTCAGATCCCAGAGCGGACGCCGGCTGTGCACCACGGGGACGGTCTCGAAGTTGTAGTCGGGCGGCGGTGACGTCGTCGACCACTCGAGCGTCCACGCATCCCACGGATCATCGCCCGCCGGATCGCCGCGCAGCAGCGAGCGCCCCACGTTCCACAGGAAGAACAGCAGACCGATCGCCTGCACCGCGACGCCGAGCGTGGTGATCAGGTTGAGCGTGTCCCAGCCGCGACCCGCTTCGTAGGTGTAGATCCGCCGCGGCATGCCGAGCAGGCCGGGGAAGTGCATGGTCGTGAAGGTGAGGTAGAAGCCGATCGTGAAGATCCAGAAGTGCAGCCGGCCGAGCTTCTCATCGAGCATCCGTCCGGTGACCTTGGGGAACCAGTAGTAGATCGCTGCGAAGATGTTGAACAGCAGGCCGCCGATCAGCACGAAGTGGAAGTGCGCGACCACGAAGTACGAGTCGCTGAGCTGCCAGTCCCAGGGTACCACGGCGAGCATCACGCCCGTCAGGCCGGCGATCACGAACGAGAACAGGAACGCCGTGCACCACAGCATCGGCATCTTGAAGCGGATCTTGCCGCCGTACATGGTGCCGAGCCAGTTGAAGATCTTGATCCCGGTCGGCACCGCGATCGCCATCGTGGAAGCGGTGAAGAAGGTGTTCGCGGCCGCGCTCAGGCCGACCACGAACATGTGGTGCGCCCACACGCTCATGCTGATGAAGCCGATCATCACCGTCGCGCCGACCATGAACGGGTAGCCGAACAGGGGCTTCCTCGAGAACACCGGCACGATCTCGTTGGCGATCGCGAACGCCGGCAGGATCAGCACGTAGACCTCGGGGTGGCCGAAGAACCAGAAGAAGTGCTGCCACAGCACCGCCGAGCCGCCCGCCTGGGTGTCGAAGAAGTGCGCGCCGAGGAAGCGGTCGAAGAGCAGCATCACCTGGGCTGCGGTGAGCGGCGTCAGGATGATCAGCGTCAGCAGGCAGTTGACCAGCATCAGCCAGACGAACAGCGGCATCTTGCCCCACGTCATCCCCGGACAGCGCATGGTGATGATCGTGGTTGCGATGTTGAGCGCGGTCGCGGTGCTGCCGAGGCCGCTGACGAGGATGCCGAGGATCCAGTAGTCGGTGCTGTTGCCGCGCGAGAACGCGCGTCCGGTGAGCGGCGAGTACGCGAACCAGCCGACGTCGGGTGCGGTGCCGGCGCCGTACAGGCCGGCGCCGCCGAGGAAGCTGAAGTAGAGCAGCAGGCCACCGAACAGGAACAGCCAGAAGCCGAACGAGTTGAGGCGCGGAAACGCCAGGTCGCGCGCGCCGATCATCAGCGGCGTCAGGTAGTTCGCGAAGCCGAAGAACATCGGCATGCCGACCAGGAACACCATGGTCGTGCCGTGCATGGTGAACAGGCGGTTGAAGGTCGTCGGCGGCAGGAAGTCGTTGTTCGGCACCGCGAGCTGGATGCGCATCAGCGACGCCTCCAGCCCGGCGATCAGGAAGAACACCAGCGCCGACGAGATGTACATCACGCCGAGCTTCTTGTGATCGACCGTCGTCGCCCAGTCGTGCACCGTGACCCAGGCCGAGACGCGCTCGGCGGGCCGCGGGCGGGCGATGCCTTCGTCCAGAACGGTCACCGTGCTCCTCCGTTCATTCGAGGCTCAGAAGAAAGGCGGTGAGCTTGTCGAGCTCGGGGGTGTCGAGCTTCATCGCGGGCATCAGCACGCCGGGCTTGAACTGATGTGGATCGTCGACCCAGGCGCGCAGGTTGTCGCGCGTGTTGGTCGCCGCCCCGGCACCGATCGTGGTGCGGCTCATCAGGTGCGAGAGGTCCGGGCCGAAGCGGCCGTCGGCGTTGGTGCCGTCGAGGGTGTGGCAGTTGATGCACGCGGTCGACTGGAAGATGGCGCGGCCCTCGGCGACTGCGGTGTCGGTCGTGGCGGGCTTGCGCTGCGTCGCGGCCCAGCGCTCGAAGTCGGCGGGTTCGTGCACCATCACGCGCAGCAGCATCTTCGCGTGCTGCGTGCCGCAGTACTCGGCGCACTGGCCGAGGAACGTGCCGGTCTCGGTCGGCTCGACCCACATCAGGTTGCGCCGGTTCGGCACGACGTCGGTCTTGCCGGCGAGCTGCGGGATCCAGAAGCTGTGGATCACGTCCTGCGACTCGAGGGTGAGGTAGGTCGGCCGCTTGGTGTCCGCGGAGCTGACCGGCAGGTGCAGCTCGTTCGCCGTCACCACACCGAGATCCGGGTAGCGGATCTCCCACCACCATTGATGTCCGACGATGGTCACCTTCAGCGCGTTCGGCGGGACCTCGCTCGCCTGCAGCTCGTTGATGGTGCGCGCGGTGGCGAGGAAGAGGATCAGGACGATCAGCACCGGCACGATGGTCCACGCCCACTCGATCGGGTTGCTGCCGTAGACCTGCGGCGGCTCGCGATCGTCGCCCGGCTGCTGCCGGTAGCGGTAGACGCACCAGAAGAGCACGCCGGAAACGACCACGAAGATCCCGGCCGAGATGCCGAGCACGAGGAAGGACAGCTCGCGGATCGTGTTCGCGGGTGTCGAGACCGGCGCGAACATGTTGGGCACGGCGCGCACGGCGTCGTCGGCGCCGAATGCGCTCATCGCCGGGACCGCCACGATCGCAAAAGCGGCCGCGATGGCGCCCGTCACGCGTGCTCGTGCGACCTGCCGCCCCTGCACGTCGGTCCTACCCCCCTCCGTCTCTCGAGCCCCCAACCGCCGCGGCAGAGTAAACACGAAGGCCGAGCGGGGTCAAAGCGCGCGACACTTCAGGCGCGGTCGCGCGGCACCTCGATGCCGTGCTGGTAGAGCTTGCGCCAGAGTGTCGAACGGCTCATGCCGAGCGCGTCCGCCACCCGGCCCTTGCGGCCTTGGTGCGCATCCTGCCGGCGAACCGCCTCGACGCGCCGTGCACCTCCGGGTCGGCGTCACCTTCGGGCTCGCCGGGATGGTTGGCGCGATGCCGGGCGCGTGGCTCGACCATCACGTGCCCGCGGCGCTCGTGATCGGGGGTTTCGGGCTGACGAGCCTGCTCGTGGCCGTGCGCATGATGTCGCGCGGCCAACGGTCCGCGAATGGCGAGGTGCACGCCTGGGCCGCGCTCGCCGCCGGGCTCGGGGGCGGTGTCGCCACGGGGTTCTTCGGGGTCGGTGGCGGGTTTCTGATCGTGCCCGCGCTGACCTTGCTCCTCGGGCTCGGGATGAAGCAGGCCGTCGCGACCTCGCTGCTGGTGATCGCGCTCAACTCCCTCGCCGCGCTCGGGGCGCACGCTGCGTATGGCACGGTCGAGTGGGTGACAGGGTTCGAGGTGGGTGGCGCGGCGCTCGTGGGCGCCGCGCTGGCATGGCCGCTCGGGTCACGCATGAGCGCCGTCGCGCTGCAGCGCACGTTTGCCGCGTGTCTGCTCGTGCTCGGCACGGGTATACTCGTGCAGGGCATCGGCGAATGGCTCGTCTGAGGAATGAGGAAGAAGAACCGGAGAATTCAAGTGATGTCGATGACCGATGGACTCGACTTGGTCCCCATCAGCGTGACGGCGCTGGTCGGTACCGCCGGCGAGATGGGCCCTTTGATCAAGAACGTCGCGCTGCTGGGTGGGCTCCTGCAGCTCGCGGCGCGTGAAGGGGGGAAGACGTGAAGATCCAGCACTTTTTCGACGAACGCACCTCGACGCTCACCTACGTCGTGCACGACGAGCGCGCCAAGGTCGGCGTCGTGATCGATTCGGTGACCGACTACGATCCCAAGAGCGGACGCACCTGGAACGGGTCGAACCACGAGGTCGCGCGCTACGTCGATCGCGAGGAGCTGCGCATTCCGTACGTGCTCGACACGCACGCGCACGCCGACCACCTGAGCGGTATGCCGTTCTTCAAGGAACGCTACGGCGCGAAGACGGTGATCGGCTGGAAGCTGCCACAGATCCAGGCGCTGTGGGCGAAGCTGCTCCACCTGGGGCCCGAGTTCCGGAGCGACGGCAGCCAGTTCGACGTGCTGCTCGAGGACCGGCAGGTGCTCGACGTCGGGCCGTTCGCGATCGAGGCGCTCTGGACGCCCGGTCACACGCCGGCCTGCATGACCTACAGGGTCGGTGGCGCGCTGTTCGTCGGCGACGTGCTGTTCATGCCGGACTACGGCGTCGCGCGCTGCGACTTTCCGGACGGCTCGGCCGACGCGCTCTACGGTTCGGTGCAGCACCTCTACACGCTGCCGGGCGAGACGCGCGTCTTCACCTGCCACGACTATCGGCCGGGCGGGCGCGAGATACGCTTCGCGAGCACCATCGGCGAGCAGCAGGCGAGCAACGTGCAGCTCACCGCGCACACCAAGCGCGACGACTTCATTCGCTTCAGGCTGCGGCGCGACGCCGAGCTCGAGATGCCGGTGCTGCTCATCCCGTCGGTACAGGTGAACATCCGCGCCGGCTACCTGCCCGAGCCCGAGGCCAACGGCATCGCCTATCTGAAGACGCCGCTCAACGTTCTCGGCCACGATCCGGAGGATCACCATGACTGATTTCACCCCGGTGTCCTCGCTGCTGGGCGGATTCCTGATCGGCGCCGCGGCGGCGCTCATGCTGCTCGCGAACGGCCGCATCGCCGGCATCAGCGGTATCGTCGGTGGCCTGCTGCGCGGCGAGCGCAACGAGACCGGCTGGCGCGCGCTCTTCGTCGCCGGCCTGCTCGCGGGCGGGCTCGTGCTGCAGCTCGTCGCGCCGGCATCGATCGGACCGAGCGTGGTCGGCTTCCCGCTGTTGATCGTCGCCGGGTTGATGGTGGGCTTCGGGACCCAGCTCGGCAGCGGCTGCACGAGCGGCCATGGAGTGTGCGGCATCAGCCGGCTCGCGCCCCGCTCGCTCTTCGCCACGGCGACCTTCATGGCGGCCGGTGTACTGACCGCCACGCTGCTGCGCTGGCTGGGGGCCGTCTCGTGACCGCCCGAGCGTGGGACGGAATTGCTGCCGTCGGCTCCGGCATCCTGTTCGGAGTCGGGTTGGTGCTAAGCGGCATGACGCGGCCCGAGAAGGTGGTCGGATTTCTGGATGTCGGCGGAGCCTGGGATCCGAGCCTGGCCTTCGTGATGGCCGGCGCTATTGGCGTCCACGTGTTGGCGTACCGCTGGACGCGCGGTCGAAAAGCTCCGCTATTCACAGCCAAGTTCGGTATTCCTAGCCGTCGCGACATCGACGTCAAGCTGCTGCTCGGCGCCGCCGTGTTCGGCGTTGGCTGGGGCATGGGCGGCTACTGCCCCGGTCCGGGCATCGTCTCGCTCGCCTCGGGTGGCACGGGGCCATTCGTGTTCGTCGCCGCGATGCTGCTCGGGATGTTCGTCACCGCAAAGCTCGAGGAGCTCGCAGCGGCGAGCTCGGATCGAAACGGACAAGAACGCGCAAAGGTAGTCTAGCCATGTTGTTTCGTCAGCTCTTCGATCAAGACACGTCAACCTATTCGTACCTGCTCGCCGACGAGGCGAGCCGAGAAGCGGTCATCGTCGACCCCGTGCTCGAGCAGCTCGATCGTGACGCCACGCTGATCGACGAGCTCGGTCTCAAGCTCGTGGCTGCGCTCGATACGCACGTGCACGCCGACCACGTGACGGCTTTGGGGGCACTGAAGCGTCGCTTCGGGGCCCACACGGTCATGTCGGAGCGCGGCGGCGCCGTGTGCGCCGACCGACTGGTGAAGCAGGGTGACCGCATCCGCTTCGGACGGCACGAGCTGGAGGTACGGGAAACGCCGGGCCACACCAACGGCTGCCTGACGTACGTTTGCCGCGAAGCAGGCATGGCGTTCACGGGCGACGCTATCCTGATCCGGGGCTCCGGCCGCACCGACTTTCAACAGGGCAGCTCGCGTTCGCTCTATGGCTCCGTTCGCGAGCAGATCTTCAGTCTTCCGGACGACACGCTGCTCTACCCGGGCCACGACTACAAGGGTCGTACCGTCACGACGGTAGGCGAGGAGAAGCGACTTAACCCGCGGCTGGGCCTGCAGAAGTCGGTCGAGGACTTCGAACGCACGATGAACGAGCTGAGGCTACCGCATCCGCGCAGGATGGACTTGGCGGTTCCGGCCAACTTGGCCTGTGGGGTCGACCGACACGAGCCACCAGCGCTGCCGTCTCTAGACACCAGCTGGGCGCCGATCGTCTCGACGCCGGCAGGCGTGCCGGAGCTGACGGCGGACTGGCTCGTCGTGCACGCGTCAGAGGTGGTCGTGCTCGACGTTCGAGAGCCCGACGAGTTCCGCGGAGAGCTCGGCCATATTGCCGGTTCGGAGCTGGCGCCGTTGCAAACGTTGGACGCTCGCGCCGCGGCGCTGTCCAAGCAACGCCCAGTCGTGGCCGTGTGCCGCTCCGGCGGACGCAGCGGCAAGGCCGCACTCACGTTGCAGCGCCTCGGCTTCGCCCGCGTAGCCTCGCTCGCGGGTGGCATGCTGGACTGGAACGCGCGAGGGCTTCCGGTCGAGCTAGGCGGCACGAAGGCCACGGTCGTCGGCCGGCAGGGCTGAGGGCGGCCTCGTCCCGCTGAGCTCACGGCTGGGGGCTACTTCGGGCTCTGCTCCACCCCGATCGGCTGCTGGCCACGACTGCCCGCGGTTGTGTTCAGCCCGCCAGCGGATCTCTATAGATCTCATCGAGCGGCAACGCACAACCCACTGACTCGAGACTCACCGCGCCACTGCTGACACTTTGTTCGGTCCAAGTGGCGCCTTGCCGTCGCCAGGTTTGGACTCGCCGTTCGGAATGGGCGACGAGCACGATCTCCTGGAGCGACTCGATGCGCTGGTAGTGCGCCAGCTTTTCCCCGCGATCGTAGTCTTCCGTTGATGGGCTTAGCACTTCGACCACCACGGTTGGGTTGACGACCGTGTGCTCGCTCGCGTCTTGCGGGTCGAACTGAGCCGAGCCGCAGACGACGGTTACGTCCGGATAGGTTCCGAGTCCGGTCGCCGGCACACGGATTCGAAGGTCCGAGCTGTACACGCGGCATGGCCGGCCACGTAGCGCCACGCTGAGCAGCGTCGAAACGTTGACGGCCACGGCCGCGTGCTCCGGCGTTCCGCCCGCCATGGCCCAGACATGCCCGCCCAAAAACTCGTGCTTGACCGGGCTCATCGCCTCCAGGGCAACGTAATCCTCGAAGGTGTATTTCTGTCGCGCCGGCTCGGCCACGCAGGAACGATAACACGCGACGCCCTGTCGAGCAGGCAAAGGGCGGAGGAGCGCCGCCGTCGTCGGCCGCTGATTTCATGGTTTCCTGGCCCGTGGTGGCAGCGTTAGGTCATCGACCGGCCGGGGCGAGACTCAGTCGCTGCAGAAGTAGCTCGCTCCGTCAGGGCCTGCGGCGGGCGCCTGGAGCGTGAGGTCGAGTGAAGTGCCACCGAGCTCGAGGCTGGGGTCACCGGGCACGAATTGCTCGTCGACGAGCTCGATCGGGAACTCGGCGTGGGCCTGCTCCCCGTCGACGTCGAACACAAGACTGGTCGAACCCCCGTCACGGGCGCGCGCGATGTCGAGCAGGCGACGCTCCGCCAGTCGCTCGGGTGGGCCGAAGAAGACGCGAAACTGCTCGTAGCTGTCGAAG
>ENA-ORBV01009506-ORBV01009506.1-microbial-mat-metagenome-genome-assembly--contig:-NODE-9506-length-15918-cov-5.090083_pt1 | contig 15918 bp, 12 predicted proteins | sample MGYA00237777_ERZ505514 | MGnify/ENA primary metagenome ERZ505514 (study PRJEB26160, sample SAMN06269048) | microbial mat metagenome | isolation source: Oligotrophic lake microbial mat | place... | reverse complement strand
ATGATACGGCGACCACCGAGATCTACACCTCTCTATTCGTCGGCAGCGTCAGATGTGTATAAGAGACAGGTCAATAGGGGTGCGTGACACCGGCGCCGGGATTTCGCCCGAGCATCTGCCGCGAATCTTCGAGCGCTTCTATAGAGCCGACGCGGCGCGATCGCGCCATGACGGGGGCACCGGGCTCGGACTCGCCATTGTGAAACACATGATGGAGGGGCATGGCGGCAGCGTGAATGCCGAGAGCGTAGCAGGGGCGGGTACTACCGTGACCGCATTCTTTCCCTCCGAACGGATCTCGCCGCTGGCCTAGGACGGCACACGTCCGGGCGCTGAGATGGACAGGCCGTGACGTGTTCGTTGCAATACCGTGCTCATTTCGAAACTTCGGCCGGGCATTGTAACGGAGGGCGTGGAGCAGGCGCGCTCAATCGGACCCGTCTTCCAGTGTGAGAAATTCATGAGAGCAACTTTGGTCGGGCTCGTCGCGCGCGCGCATGTACTTGGCGTCGCGCTGGTGGGTTCGTTCGTTGTGTCCGCCGCAGTGGTTGCACAGCAGCCCACCGGGCGCGTAGTAGGACGTGTTGTTGAGGCCGCGTCGGGCCAGGCGCTGGCCGACGTTGGGGTGCAGGTGGTGGGCACCACGTTAGGCGTGATGACGGGAGTGGACGGGCGGTTTACCCTAGTCAACGTTCCGGCCGGCACCGTCACCATTCAGTTGCGACGATTGGGCTTCGCGCCCAAGACCGTGACCGGGCTCCTGCTTGACGCCGGAAAGACGCTCGAACAGAACGTGACGCTCGAAGCCGCGACCATAATCCTCACCGCGCAGGTTGTCACTGCGGCGGCGGAACGCGGATCGGTCAACGAAGCGCTGGATGCACAGCGCACCGCGACCGGAGTCGTCAACGCCATCACCGCCGAACAAATCGCCAAGAGCCCCGACTCCGACGCCGCGCAGGCCGTGCAGCGTGTGAGCGGCGTGACGGTGCAGAGTGGCAAGTATGTCTTTGTCCGGGGACTGGGCGAGCGCTACACCACCACGCAGCTCAACGGAACGCGCGTTCCGAGCCCCGAGCCCGAGCGACGTGTGGTGCCGCTGGACATGTTTCCGTCGACACTGCTCGAGGCGATCACGACCACCAAGACCTTTACGCCCGACCAGCAAGGCGACTTTAGTGGCGCGCAGGTCGAGATCAAGACCAAGGAGTTTCCGGCGCGAACGCAGTTCACGTACTCGCTAACGATGGGGGCGAATAGCGGGGCGACTGGGCAGCGCGTGCTGCGGCCGCGCAATGTGGGCGGCGAGGCGTTCGCCTTGGCAGGAGCGGAGCGCAACTTGCCGTACGTGTTCGGTGTGCTGAAGAACTTCCAGGGCATCAGCCTGACCTCGGCCGACAAGAGCTATCTCGTGGGCCAGTTCCGCAATGCGTGGACGCCGACCAATCAAACCGGTGCGCCCAACACGTCGACCAACATCTCGGTAGGCGGTAACCAGGGTGTGGCGGGACAGCGCATCGGCTTCCTGGTATCGGGCACTTATGCGCTCACACAGGACCTGCGCAGCAATCAGGTCCGCGCGCTCGCCGACCGCGGCAATACGGCTGGCGCAACGAACGAGATCGACCGCTTTGATGGTTCGACGAGTAGCCAGGGCGTGCTGTGGGGTGGGCTCGCGAACTTCAGCACGTTGCTCGGCGGCAGCACGCGGCTAATGCTGAACAACACCTACAATAGAACAGCGGATAACGACGCACGCCGCGAGCGCGGGAATTTCGAGAACGAAGGCATTCGCGCGCAGATCGACCGCATGCAGTATATCGAACGATCCATTCGCTCGAATCAGCTTGCTGCCGAACATCAATTTGGCGGCAATCGACTGGATTGGGCCGTCACCTCCTCTGGCGTGACGCGCGACGAGCCCGACCGTTCCGAGTTCGTATATGTCATCGAGCAGGACACGCCGAACGGGCCGGAAAAGCTGCGCTGGCTGAACACGGGAAACGGTGGTGCAGTGCGCACGTTCTCGAAGCTCCGGGAGAGTTCGCGCGAGGGTCGGGCAAACTACCAGCTGAACTTCTCGTCGTTCGGTCGACAGCACTTCCTGAAATTCGGGGGGTTGTATCGCACCACCAATCGCGATGCGAACACGCAAGCGTATGCGATTGCGGCACCGCTCGCATCGACCGAAATACGCGAGCTGGCACCAGAGCAGCTTTTCAACGGCCCGTTCACAGGCAACCGCAGCGGAATCTTTGAGATCTTTCCCCTGGCGCAGGGTGGCGGATATACAGCCGCCGATCGGCTGGCAGCCGGATACCTCATGACGGAAATCGCGCTGTCTGAGCGCTTTCGCTTCATCACCGGCGCCCGCTACGAGCAGGACAAGCTGGAGGTCGATGCCCAGTCCACGTTGGGCGCGCCGGTAACCACCACGAAGGATTGGAAGGACATTCTGCCATCGGTTGCTCTCAACGTGAAGCTCAGCGAATGGCAGAACGTCCGATTTTCAGCGTCGCAGACGCTCGCTCGTCCCGAATACCGCGAGCTCGTTCCCATCAAGAGCCGAGACGTGCTCAACGGGGACGACTTGGAAGGGAACGCGAATCTGCAGCGCACGCGGATCCAGAACGCCGATGTGCGCTGGGAGTTGTATCCATCGAGTGGGGAACTGCTCAGCCTCGGCGTCTTTGCGAAGCGTTTCGACAAGCCGATCGAACGCGTGTATCGCGCAGCCGGCGGATCCTCCCGTTTCGTAGCGTTCGTGAATGCCGACAAGGCGACGAATTACGGTGTCGAGATCGAAGCCCGAAAGGGTCTCGGATTCCTCGGTGCACTCGGGGATCCGCTCCTGTTCTTCACAAACGTGACGCTTATGCGGTCTGAAATCGATCTCGGGAGCGCGCAGTCTGCCGCGACCAACCAGAAGCGCCGAATGGTGGGACAGGCGCCGTACGTGTTCAATACAGGACTCACGTACTCCAACGCCAGCGCTCGCGCCAGCGCCACGGTGCTTTTCAACCGCACGGGTGACAGAATTGACGCGGCGGGCGACCTACCCCTACCCGATGTCGTGTCAATCGCGCGCAGCGTGCTCGATGTCTCGCTGCGATTCCCCGTCATTGGTGCGTTGGCAGGGCGGTTCGACGCCCGCAATCTCCTCGACGAGCCCTTCAAGAGTGTGCAGGGCACGGTGACACGTGAGTCGTGGACAGTTGGCCGCACGTTCCAGCTGGGGTTCACCTTTCGCCCCTGACACTCGGTTGATACAGAGAGGACGGGTGCTGTGACGTGGGTGTGACACGTGTGACACACGATCGCGACGCAGCGCCCTCTTCTTTCGACGTACGTACCCACAACTCCTCTCTCATCGTGCGAGGCATGCACATGTCAGGTCTCTCCCGGACGCTGTTTTTAGGCATCCTGTTCTCGTCTGTTACGGTGGCCGGTTGCGGCAGCGACAATCCTGCCGACCCGGTCATCATTCCGCCGTTAGGTGTCAGCGTCACACCACTCAGCGTCTCGAGCGTCCGCGTGTCGTTCAACAGCAATGCGGGCGACACGGGTTACGAAATAGAGCGCGCCGAAGGCGCCTCCGGAACCTTTGCCATCGCGACCACGGTCCCGGCGCCTGCGGCGCCCGGTGCTGTGGCGTACGACGATGGAAGTCTCAAAGTGAACACGCTCTATCGCTATCGCGTCACCTCGGTGAGGGGAGCCCGCAGGAGCGTCGCCTCGGGAGAAGCCAACGCAACCACCTTTAATTTCGGTGGTAATCAGACGATCAACGTTACGACGGACATCACAGTCAATACCACGTGGAAGGCCGAGAACACGTATGTACTCAAGGCCTTCGTCCACGTAGCGAACGGCGCTACGCTGACCATCGAGCCCGGCACGACCATCAAGGGCGACCAGATCGATGCCACTACGCTAGGTTCCTCGCTTTTCATCTTGCGCGGCGCGAAGATCATGGCCATCGGAACTGCGGCAGCACCGATTGTATTCACGTCGGCGCGCTCGGCTGGCCAACGTCAACCAGGTGACTGGGGCGGACTCATTCTCGTCGGAAACGCGACGATTAACCGCACCGGTGTCGAAATCGAAATCGAAGGCACAAACACGACGTCTGGTGGCACCGTTGCGGGGACCAACTACAAGGTCACGTATAGCGGTGGCAACACCGACACCGACAATAGCGGCGAGTTGCGCTACGTTCGCGTAGAATTCGCGGGAAATGCGCCGTCTATCAACAACGAGCTCAACTCCTTCACGCTAGCGGCACTGGGCAGCGGCACAAAGCTGTCTTTTCTTCAATCGCTGGCTGGACTCGACGACGCGTTCGAATTCTTCGGCGGTACGGCGGACGCCAGCAACTTGGTGTCGTACGAGTCCGGCGACGATCACTTCGACATGTCCGAGGGATATCGTGGTCGTTTGCAGAATCTTATCGCGCTTCAAACTACGCAGATTCCGCCGCGCACCAACGCCGGATCGGCCTCCACCGATCCACAGGGTATTGAGAACGATGGTTGTAATGGGGCGGGCTGCATCAGCGGTTTTAACCAGCCACCATTCACGATCCCCATCGTCGCCAACTTCACACTCATCGGCACGGGCGACCTGGCGTCGTCCGCGTCGGCGGGCGGTGTCGGGATGATGCTCCGCCGCGGTACCGGTGGCTACTACGTAAACGGAATCGTCGCGCGCTGGGTGCGCGCCGCGATCTCGATTCGCGATGCGGACACGTATGTGCGCGGCGGTAGTGTTGCGACTCCTGACTTGGCAACGAGTGACTTTGCGCTTCGGAATCTCCTCTTCGCCGACAACGGGTCGAATTTTCAGGCGGCTTCGGGATCGAACATTCAGAACAGCTTCGATCTTGCGGGCAACGCCCTCACTGTCGTGGCCGCCGGCACCCCGGCGCAGTCGCTCTTTACGGCGCTTCCGGCCACCGGCGTGGTTCCAACAGCCGCAACGCTTGACTTCACACCGACCGCTGCGTCGGGAGCGAGCAGCGGCGGACTGGCCACCTTCACCGGCAAGCTGGCGACCGTCGCCGGAACAGTCGTGACAGGAACGGCTTATCGTGGCGCTGTAAACCCGGCTGGCCCGAAGTGGTGGCAAGGTTGGACGGTCTACGCGCGTAACTAGGTCCGTCTCGTAAACAGAAGGCCGACGCTCATTCGAGTGTCGGCCGTTTGCTTCCGCGTGTCGCCTGCGACGCTCCGTACCTCAAAGCGAACGCGATCAACTTTGAGGTAGCGACCGAGTGTCGGGCGGGCGCGGCACCACTCATCCCAGCACTGCGAGCATGCGAGTTACCGTTCGATTACCTCGAAGCGCGGCATCCGTGCGCGCCGTGTACGCTGCCATTTTGCTCACCTCGCTTTCGGCGTGCAGCTCTTCTGCCACGCCGAAGCGCACTTCAGCTGATGCGGGAGCGACCTCGCGTGCCGACTCGATTTCGCTCGCGCGTCAGGACTCCGTGAATCGTGCTCAGCCGGGATACATCGTCGATTCTATACTCCCGCCCGCAGAAGCGCTGCGTCGCTTTGTCGCCGACATCACGACGCCGCCGAACGAACTTGCCCATGGTGCCGACTCGCGCGACGCACTCGTGAGAAAGTGGGTGCACGCGATCGAGGCGAATGATTCGCTCACGCTCATTCGTACCGCGCTCAACCGACCAGAGTTCGCATTCCTCGTCTATCCGGCTTCTCCCAGCGCTCAGCCACCCTACAACGAGCCGCCCACCATCGTTTGGGGCGAACTCTCGAACGCGTCCGTGAAGGGATTTCGGCGCTCACTCAAACGCTACGGTGGAAAGCCGCTCGGCTATCTCAGTTACCGCTGTAACTCGAATCCGACTTTCCAAGCCGAGAACAAGCTGTGGACCGATTGCCTCGTTCGCCGACTCGGTGTCGCAGGCGACACAGTTAGTGAACGACTCTTCGGAGCGATCATCGAGCGAAGTGGGCGTTTCAAGTTTTTCTCGCTGGCGAACGACATGTAGCTCTCTCGTCACTCTGGGGTACCCCGCCTTCTATGAGAACCTGAGAAAGTTCAAATCCCCGACGCCACATGGACTTACCTTCGTTGAAGGCGTGTGTGGCATGCAAAGGGCGGAACCCCTCCGTTACAGAAATTTCACGATTCCGTTACAATTGAGCGTCAGCCTTCCCATTGTTGTGAATCAACAGCGCAAGCCCGCAGGGGCGCTCAGTCACAATCGCTACGACCATCGAAATGCGCGAACCCACGCAAGGCCCACGGGCTCGTACCCGGGCGGCACGCGCTCACCCTCGCGTCCGGTCACGATATCGCCCGTTAGGCACCTTCCACGGAGATCCTGTACATGCAGAGGCATATCGCGGTACTGACCCTCTTCGCCGTCGCCGCATGTGGCGGTGGTGAGAAGTCGGCAGCCGACTCGACCGGAGCGCAAGACGCCATGCCCTCCTCCTCCTCGTCGTCGGTCGATCTCAACGGCGCCGGAGCAACGTTTCCGTATCCGATATATTCCAAGTGGTTCAGTGACTACGCCACCAAGACCGGCGTGAAAATCAACTATCAGTCCATCGGCTCGGGGGGCGGTATCAAGCAGCTCTCCGAAGGCACAGTGGATTTCGGCGCCTCCGACGGCCCCATGTCCGACGCCGATATCGCCAAAGCGAAAGGCGGAAAGGTGCTGCACTTTCCCACCGTGCTGGGCGCCGATGTGATCATCTACAATCTTCCGCAGATCACCGCTCCGTTGCGGCTCACCGGAGAGCTTGTCGCCGACATCTTCCTCGGGAAGATCACGAAATGGAATGACCAGCGCATCGCCGCCGTCAATCGGGGCGTCGCGCTTCCGGCCAAGGACATGCTGGTGGTGCATCGGTCGGATGGAAGCGGCACCACGTATATCTTTACCGACTACCTCGCGACCATCAGCCCGGCGTGGGCTTCCGGTCCCGGTCGCGGAAAGGAAGTGAAATGGCCGGTAGGGCTGGGCGGAAAGGGCAATGAAGGAGTCGCCGGCACCGTGAAACAAACGCCGGGCAGCATCGGCTACGCAGAGCTGGCCTACGCCACGCAGAACAAGCTCGCCTCGGCGCTGCTCCAGAACTCATCCGGGGCCTTCGTGGAGGCGAGTGTCGCGTCCATCACTGCTGCCGCCGAGGGAGCGAGTGGCTCGCTCGGACCCGAGTCCGACTATCGAGTCTCGATCGTCAATGCGGCCGGCGCCGCGGCCTACCCGATCTCGTCGTTCACGTGGCTCCTCGTGTACGAGACACAGGCCGACGCCGCGAAGGGACAGAAGCTCGTCGACTTCATGAAGTGGATGTATGCGGAGGGACAATCGAGCGCCCCGGCGCTGGACTATGCCCCCCTTCCCGCCGCACTGTCGCAGCAACTCACCGCGCGATTGGCCAGCGTGAAGCTGGGCGCGACTCCGTGACAGCTGGTCCACCAGTCGTTGCCGGCGCGGCGGAGGGTGCGCTCCCCTCCGCGCCGATAGCGTCGATCCGCGGTGCCTCGTTAGGTGACCGGATCTATCGCATCGCCACGCTCGCCTGCGCAACGGCGGTGCCCATCCTGCTGCTCCTCATCGCGTTCGAGATTGGTAGCGCGGCCTGGCCGGCGCTCGATAAGGCAGGCCTCAGCTTCCTCACCTCGAGCGATTGGGATCCGGTGCGCGAGAATTTCGGTGCCGCGCCCATGATCTACGGGACCATCGTCTCGTCGCTCATTGCCCTGGTGCTGGCCACACCGCTCGCGTTAGGCGTGGCGGTCTTCCTCTCCGAGTTCGCCTCGCCACGCATCCGGCAACCCATCGCCTTCCTGGTCGATCTGCTGGCGGCTATTCCGTCGGTGGTTTACGGCTTGTGGGGCGTCTTCGTGCTCATGCCGATACTGCGCGAAGACCTCATGCCCTTTCTTGCGGATACGCTGAAGCTGGGCAACACTCCCTTCTTCTCCGGGCCGGCCTACGGGCCCAGCATGCTGGCGGCAGGAATCATTCTCGCCATCATGATACTGCCCTACATATCCGCCGTGTCGCGCGAAGTGTTGATGGCCGTTCCTCGCTCGCAGCGCGAGGCCGCGCTCGCCCTTGGCGCCACGCGCTGGGAGACGATTCGCGACGCCGTCGTGCCGTACGCGCGCAGCGGCATTCTGGGCGGCATCATCCTCGGGCTCGCCCGCGCGCTAGGCGAGACGATGGCGGTCACCATGCTCATCGGCAACCGCCATGAGATCTCGGCCTCTCTCTTCGCCCCCGGCTATACGCTGGCCTCCGTCATCGCCAACGAGTTCGCCGAAGCAACGGGAGAGTTGCACACCTCCGCCCTCATGGCGTGCGGTGCGGTGCTGTTCGCCGTGACGCTCACCATGAACGCGATGGCACGGTGGCTCGTGTACAAGGTGTCGAAATGACGGGTCGCCGCCGAGCGGCCGCGCCTTACCGGTGGAGGCCGGGCTTCGCGTGAGCACTCCCACCAGTGCGCCACACGTTCGGCCGAGGGCACGACGCACCGGTATACAACGCGCCGCAGCCGCGCACACCGCCCGGTCGCTTCGCAGGCGCCGCGTTACCAATACGCTGATGCTCGGCATCATGTATCTGGCGGCGATTCTCGCCACTCTCCCGCTGGTCTTCATTCTGGGACACCTGCTCGTGCAGGGCGCATCTTCCATCTCGCTCGACTTCTTCACCAAAATGCCGCGCCCGGTGGGAGAGGCGGGGGGTGGACTGGCGAACGCGATTGTCGGCACGCTGGTGCTCATCGGCATTGCCTCGGCCATCGGCCTCCCCATCGGCGTCGGCGCCGGCCTCTTTCTGGCCGAACGGAGAGGGACGAAGACCGCCAACGCCGTGCGTTTTCTTTCCGATGTCCTGAACGGACTCCCCTCCATCGTGATGGGAATCTTCGCCTGGCAGTTCCTGGTACGACCGCTGGGCCACTTCTCGGCCGCAGCCGGCGGGGTTGCGTTAGGCGCCATGATGATTCCCCTGGTCACGCGCACCACCGAGGAGATGATTCGTCTCGTACCCACCGCGCTGCGCGAAGCCGCGCTGGCACTGGCGTATCCCAATTGGCGCACGTCGCTCACCATCGTCCTCCGCACCGCACTCCCGGGCATCGTCACCGGAGCGCTGGTCGCGGTTGCCCGTATTGCCGGAGAAACGGCGCCCCTGCTCTTTACCGCCTTCGGCAACCAGTTCTGGTCCACGTCGCTCAACGAACCGATCTCCGCCCTCCCGCTGCAGATTTTCAACTATGCCATCAGCCCGTATGATGAATGGCACAAGCTCGCCTGGGCCGGCGCGGTCGTCCTCATCGCCCTCGTCCTCGTCATTTCCCTCGCGGCTCGATATGCCACACGCGCCAGGTTCGGGAACGCGAGTGACTGATACTCGAGATCGCGAGCGGGCCTCGTCTGCCGACGGACCGGTCGGGGAGCCTACACGGACAAAGCTGCCCGCGCCCATGGCACAGGTGCGCCCTGCCACCATCGATTCGACTTCCAGTACCGGCGCCGAGCGCGTGCGGCTCTCGATGCGCTCACTCGACGCTTACTTCGGAGCCACGCACGCCGTGCGTAGCGCCTCGGTCGATTTCGTCGAAGGGCGGGTGACGGCGATCATCGGCCCGTCGGGCTGCGGCAAGTCCACGCTTCTTCGGTGCCTCAATCGCATGCACGAGACCGTGCCGACCGCGCGGGTGGAAGGAACGGTGATGCTCGACGGTGAAGACGTGTACGCTCGTGGCGTAAATGCGATCCAGGTGCGCCGACATATCGGCATGGTGTTCCAGCGCCCCACCCCCTTTCCGACCATGTCGATTCGCGACAACGTGGCCGCCGGATTTCGCGTGCTGGGGGCAAACGCGCCGAAACGGCGCCAGCTGGACGAGATCGTGGAGCAGGCGCTTCTCCGTACCGCGCTCTGGGACGAAGTGAGCGCGCGCCTCAACGAGAGCGCCATCGGACTCTCCGGCGGACAGCAACAACGCCTGTGCATCGCCCGCGCGCTCGCCACGCAGCCGAAAGTGCTCTTGCTGGACGAGCCCACCGCATCGCTCGACCCGCTCAGCACGCAGAAGGTGGAAGAGCTGGTGTACGAGCTCCGCCGCTCGGTTACCGTCGTGATCGTGACGCACAACATGCAGCAGGCAGCACGCGTGTCGGATCGCACCGCCTTCATGTTGGGCGGTGAACTGGTGGAGGTCGCACCCACCAAGACGCTCTTCACCACGCCGCATGATTCGCGTACCGAGTCGTATATCACCGGGCGATTCGGATGACGGGCCTCGCGGCTCCTCCCGGCACACTCGAAGCCCGAGCGTTCTCGTTCTGGTACGGGGAGAAGCAGGCCTTGTTCGAGGTGAACCTAACCATGAAAGCCAGGAGCGTGACCGCCTTCATCGGTCCCTCGGGCTGCGGCAAGTCCACCTTTCTGCGTGCCATGAACCGGATGAATGAACTCATTCCCGATACGCGGAAGGAAGGGGTACTGCTGCTCGACGACGAGAACATCTACGCCGCAGGCAAGGATGTCGTGCAGCTGCGCCAGCGCGTGGGGATGGTGTTTCAGCGCTGGAATGCGTTCCCGAAATCGATCTACGACAACGTGGCCTACGGTCCGCGCATCAACGGGATCACGGGACGCAGCGAAGTGGACGAAATCGTGGAGAGCGCGCTCCGCCGCGCCGCCCTGTGGGAGGAGGCGAAGGATCGCCTGCGCCAGAGCGCACTGGGGCTGTCCGGGGGACAGCAGCAGCGCCTCTGCATCGCCCGCGCACTGGCCAATCAGCCCGAGGTACTCCTACTCGACGAACCCTGTTCGGCCCTGGACCCTATCGCGACACAGAAAATCGAAGAGTTGCTCTACGAACTGAAGTCGGAGCTCACGATCGTCATCGTGACCCACAACCTGCAGCAGGCGGCCCGCGTTTCGGACCAGACCGCATTTTTCTATCTCGGACGACTTGTAGAATTCGACGCGACGGAGCGTATGTTCACGCGTCCGCGCGAGGAGCGTACCGAGGCATATATCACTGGGAGGTTCGGATGAGTCCCGCCGACACATCAACTGGCTTTCGGCACTTTCACGATCAGCTCGCGACGCTCAAGCAGCGGTTGCTTGAAATGTCGGCCCGCTCGGAAGAGCTGGTCGATCTGGCCGTCGACGCCCTGCTCACGCGCGACAAGGACAAGGCCGATACGGTAATCCAGGGCGATCGCGAAGTCGACCTGCTGGAAATCGAGGTCGAGTCGCTGGCCGTCGAACTGTTGGCACTGCAGCAGCCCATGGCTCGCGACCTGCGCTTCATCATCAGCGCCATCAAGGTCTCGAGCGATCTGGAGCGGGTCGGCGATCACGCGGTAAACATCGCGCAGTCGGCCCTCCGCCTCATCGCGCTTCGCTCGTCCATCGTTCCCGACCCGGAAATCGAGGACATGGCGCGCCGCGCGCGCCGTATGTTGAGTGATGCACTCGATGCCTTCATTCGGGCCGACGGCGCGCTGGGCCGCGAAGTCTGCAAGGCCGACGATCACGTCGATGCGCTCCACGACTCGCTCTTCCGGATTTTGCTCACGCACATGATGGCCGACACCCGCACCATCAATCCGGCGCTCGAGCTCTTGCTCGTCAGCCGCAATCTTGAGCGGGTGGCCGACCTTGCCACCAACATCGGTGAGGATGCGGTCTACCTGGCCGAGGGAAAGCAGATCAAGCACCGCTTCGAGTTCGAAGAGAAGGCGCAGGCGGCGGCGAAAGCTGCAGCGGCGCAGGCGGCAGAGTCCGCCTAACGAATGGCCTCGTCGGCGCGTGAGCGGGTTCTCGACCTTCGTGCCTTGGCAGGGGGCCGCCCCACCGAGGGCATCCGGCTGGCCGCCATTGATATCGGCTCCAACTCCATCCGGCAGATCATTGCCGATGTGACGCCCGAAGGACGAATTCGCGTCATTGACGAAATGAAGGCGGCGCCCCGGCTCGGCGCCGGCGTGGACCGCACCGGGAAGCTGAGCGATGAGTCGATGCACCATGCCCTCGATGCGCTCGAGCGCATGGCAACACTCGCCAAGCAATACGGCGCGTCAAAAATCGAGGCCGTCGCCACCAGCGCGGTGCGCGACGCCGCCAACGGTCGGCACTTTCTGGAAGAGGTTCGGCGCGCCACCGGCCTTCGAGTGCGCCTGCTGCACGGCGATGACGAAGCACGCCTCGCGTTTCGCTCGGCGTTGGCGCACTTCGATGTCGCGCAGGGCCGATCGGTCGTGATGGACATCGGCGGCGGATCGCTTGAGCTTGCTCTCAGCGCCGACGGATTGGTCGAGCGTCTGGTGTCCCTCCCCTTCGGCGCCATCCGCATGACGGAGCAGTGCCTCGGCCTCACACCCAAACGGCGCGACGTACGAAAGCTGCGCGCCATGGTGCGCGACGACATTCGGAGCGCACTTCCGCTTCGCGATTGGCGCGGCGCGCAACTCATATGCTCGGGCGGCACCTTCACGAACCTGGCCGGTATCTATCTCTATCGGCAGGGAACGTCGAGCGCGGCGGGTCGGGTCCAAGGCACGCGCGTTCCACGTGAAGAGCTGGAGCACATCATCGATCTGCTTCAGGCGAGTTCTCCCGAAGAACGGGCACAGATTCGCGGCCTCAATGTAGGGCGTTCGGATATCGTCCTCGCCGGACTAGTCGTCGCCGCCGAGGTGATGGCCCGCATCGACGCGCGTGACCTTCAGGTGTCGGCGTACGGAATCCGGGAAGGGCTGCTGCTCGAGAGCGCGCAGGTGAAGGCACTTCCCGCCGACTACGGAGAAGCGCGCGAACGGTCGGTGCGGACCTTCGCCGAACGGTGTCATTACGAGGTGCCGCACGCTCAGCATGTGCAGCGGCTGGCCCTGCAGCTGTTCGACGCCGTGGGCATGCGGCTGGGCTGCGATGCCAAGGACAGGAAGATGCTCGCCGACGCGGCGCTGCTGCACGATGTGGGGTATCACATCAACTACGACAAGCACCACAAGCATTCGTACCATCTCATCCTGCACGCCGACCTGCTCGGCATGTCGCCGGTAGAACAGGTGATCATCGCCAACGTGGCCCGCTATCACCGTGGATCGCCTCCGAAAAGGAAGCACGCCACGTTTGGTATGCTGGACGGCGAAACTCGGGAACGCATTCGTCGGTTAGCCGCCCTCCTGCGCGTCGCCGACGGTTTCGACCGCGGTCACGTGGGCGGCGTCCAGCGGGTCAAGGTCCGCTGGACCGACCGGGCCCTTCGGATTACGGCAGTTCCCGATCCGCGCGCCCGTGTGCTGCGCCTTGAGCTCTGGGGTGCAAGTCGGAAGTCATCCTTGCTGTCCGACCTGGTCGGCATCCCGGTTGAAGTCATTGCCCCCGACGGAACCGTGGTCGTCGCTCCCGCCGACGACGAAGACGGAGACGGCGAATAGCCCTGCCTTGGTGCGGGCTCAGCGCCGCGTGGTACGCTTTCCCTTGGCTCGTCCGTTCGAAACCACTGGCGCCACAAAAGAGCCGTTCGGCGCTGACTCGCTTTCCGGCGGAACGTACGCGCGTATTTCGCTGGTGGTGTAGCGTGAATCGGAGCGGTCCATCCCCCACGGGTCGCGCAGGAGCTTGCGATGTGTTGCGACTTCTGGCTCGTCGCCGGGTGTGCGCTGGACGTACGTTCCGTCGGCGTGAAGGTCCCACGCCTGCCGGTTATCGGCCAGACAGGTCTCGAGCAACGCGTGCAGGCGCTTCTGCAACAGGCGATCCTCCACCGGGACGATGACTTCCACGCGCCGTTCCAGGTTGCGCGGCATCCAGTCGGCTGAGCCGATGTAGTACTCCTCATCGCCCCCGTTGGCGAAGTTGAAGAGGCGCGAATGCTCGAGAAAACGACCGATAATGCTGCGCACCCGGATGTTGTCACTCACGCCCGGCAACTGCGGGCGAAGGGAGCACATGCCGCGAAGGATCAAGTCAATCTGCACGCCGGCTTTTGACGCCCCATAGAGCTCCCCGATAATGTCCGGCGATACCAACGCGTTCAACTTCGCGACGATCCGAGCCCGCCGCCCCGCGCGCGCGTGCTCGGATTCTCTCCTAATGAGCTCGATGAAGCGCGTCTTCATGTTGGCCGGCGCCACGAAGAGCTTGCGATAATCGCGCTGGCGCGAGAAGCCGGTGAGGAGGTTGAAGACTTCGCTCAGGTCGGCGCCGATGTCGGGATCGCAGGTGAAGAGCCCGATGTCCGTATAGAGACGGGCTGTTTTCGAGTTGTAGTTGCCGGTGCCGATGTGTACGTACCGGCGGATGCCGTCGGGCTCGCGACGCACCACGAGGGCGATCTTGGAATGTGTCTTGAGTCCGGGTAGCCCGTAGGCCACGTGCACGCCGAAATTCTCCAGCGTACGGGCCCACGTGATGTTGTTCGCTTCGTCGCCGCGAGCCTGCAACTCCACGAGTACCGCGACCTGCTTGCCGCGCTGGGCCGCGTCGGTGAGCGCACGCACGATGGCCGTGTCGCCCGACGTCCGATAGAGCGTGGTCTTCAGGGCCAGCACATGTTCATCCTGCGCCGCAGCCTCGAAGAATCGCTCCACCGACGTGCCAAACGATTCGAAGGGATGATGGACGAGAATATCGCGCTCCCGAATCGCAGCGAATATGGACCGCGACGAGTCGCGAAGTTCGGGGGGCGTGAGGGGGAGAAAAGGCGCGTCACGCAGCTCGGGGATCTCGAGCAGCGCCAGCGACATCAAGTCGCCCATTTCCAGAAGTGGCCCCGCCTCGTACACGTCGCGATTGGTCAGCGGGAGGACGTCGGGTTCGGTGATGGCGCGTAACTCGTCCAGGAGCAGCTCTCGGATCTGCGTCGGCATGCCCGTCTGCACCTCGAGCCGGACCACCTCGCCAAAACGGCGCTGAAACACCTGCTCCTCGATGGTAGCCAGCAGATCTTCGGGCTCGTCGGCGGCCGGCACATCGAGATCGGAGTAGCGGGTGATCTTGAAGGTGTGATACCCCAGAATCTCCATGCCTGGAAAAAGGGTGCCGAGCAGTGCGCCAACGAGCGCTTCGAGCGGCACAAAATGATTGGAGCGCCCAGTGGGAATCCATCGCGGCAGGCTGCGCGGAACCTTGACCCGCGCGAAATGCTCGCCGCCGCGCGACGGATCTCGGAGGTCCACCGCCAACGAAATGGAGAGGTTGGAGATGTAGGGAAAGGGATGCCCGGGGTCCACGGCCAGCGGTGTGAGCACCGGAAAGACCTCGCGCTCGAAAAAATGCTCAATCGTTTTGCGCTCGTCGGAGGTCAGCTCCTGCATCGTGACCAGCCTTATGCCGTGCTTCGCCATTGCCGGCAGCAGCTCCTCATGCAGACACGCCCCCGCGCGCGCAATCAGCTCCCGAACCCTCGCCTCAATGGCCTCCAACTGCGCGTTCGGAGTCATGCCGTCAGCCGGTGCCTGTTGCACCCCAGCCGCTACCTGACGCCTGAGCCCCGCCACGCGAACCTGAAAGAACTCGTCTAGGTTGGTGCTGAAAATCGAGAGAAACTTGAGTCGTTCAAGCAGCGGAGTACGCCGGTCGAGCGCCTCATGCAGCACCCGGGCGTTGAAGTCGAGCCAGCTCAGCTCTCGATTGATAAAAAGCGCCGACGAAACTGCGTGTTCGATCATGGGCTCTCGTCAGACAACAGGACGGTCAACTTCAACATTCCCCTAATGTACCAAACTAATGACGGAAGGATGCGCGAGGTGTCACAATAGCGCTACACGCTGACACCGTCCCCTCAGGCAACGCGTTGAATACGTGATGGTTAGGTGGCGCTCGCTCTCGCCGAGCTGTGACGACGCAGCACCTCGCGATATTCGCGGACGAGATCCTGTCTCTTATACACATCTGAC
>ENA-ORBV01009505-ORBV01009505.1-microbial-mat-metagenome-genome-assembly--contig:-NODE-9505-length-15918-cov-5.946405_pt1 | contig 15918 bp, 4 predicted proteins | sample MGYA00237777_ERZ505514 | MGnify/ENA primary metagenome ERZ505514 (study PRJEB26160, sample SAMN06269048) | microbial mat metagenome | isolation source: Oligotrophic lake microbial mat | place... | reverse complement strand
TTCCACAAGTTGATGATGAAAAAACACCTCATCATTGATTCGGTCGCTTCGCCGGATGAAATTATTGGCTCTTTTGCCGTGGTTTTGATGAGAACGGCAGTGCAAGGACGAAACAACATTGTGCCGAGAAAAGACACAACTGGAACATTCATTTCTTGACCGATTAAAGGTAGAAACATCTATACAATCTTTTAAAACCTTGACTATTCAAAATGGGCGAGAAACCAGGAAACGAGAAGAAGGGAGCCAAGATCTTCAAGACCAAGTGCTCGCAATGTCACACTGTCGAGGAAGGAGGACCCCACAAGCAAGGCCCCAATCTCTACGGCTTTTTCGGACGCCAGTCTGGACAGGCTGACGGATACTCGTACTCCAGTGCCAACAAGAAGTCTGGTATCCAGTGGGGTGATGATACTCTCTTTGAATACCTTGAAAATCCCAAGAAGTACATCAAGGTAGGTTATGACTTGCTTTCTGTTTCCCGTTGTATTGCATTTCAACATATTTGATTTTCATCCACCCAAGGGATGAAAAGCTTCGCTGAAATTGCTGTTGTACAGTGTCCATGTTTGAGGTGAATGTTGTGCTCCGTGACTTGCAAAGCAGTTGCCTATTCTTGGCGCGAATATAGCAATCGTGTGCCTTTGATTCAGCAAGTTGGGAGTGGGAAGCCATTAGTTCTAGTTGGTCATCTTAGTTGGAAAAAGTTGGTCATTTTATCTTGTTTCTAGCCGAACGAAATTGCCTTTTCTTTGGCGAAATATTGTCTCACTCATCTCTATTCTTTTGCGCATACTGACTGGATTTATTTTAACAGGGAACAAAGATGGTGTTCGCTGGTTTGAAGAAACCCCAAGACCGCAAGGATCTCATCGCTTACTTGAAGTCCACTTGCTCCCCTTAAATATATCACTCATCAGCTGAATTGAGTGAATTATTTTATTTACTACCAAATGAAGGCTTTGTGTTTTGATTATTTGGTTTTGATACAATTGATGAAAGGCTCTTTTTCATGACCATTTTCATATCCAGACACAATATCATGTTTAAATTATGTGGGTAGTTGCCTGAAGACAGAAAGAATGGACACCAATCTGCTGCTTATTGAAATGGAGAAAGGTTTTAAATTGCTAATGGATTGGTTGTGAGCTATGCTATATACTGATTTCGTGCGAAATGAACTATTCTTCGTGGACAAATGAAAGGGGCGAATTCGTCTGTTGCTGGTGGTCTCTCGATGTTTCATTCATTCATTTGCGCTCTTCGTCGTTTACTGTGTTGGCTCAGGTCATCTACTTCCTCGTGTTGCTTCTGGTTCTTCCACAAAGGAGGAAGTCGAAACTTTAGCACGATAGTTTTCTGGTGTGTTTGTTTATGTAGTATTTTTGCTGCAGTGAACCTCAGACAAAGTCGCCTTCAATGTTGGCTCATTTCAGTTAACGTTCAGAAGTTGCTTGTGGTTCATAATAGAGGCGCCAATCGAACGTAAGATGGCCGTCACCTTCTGTGTTTGTCTAGCTAGCTAGTATTTTACGAGAGTGGAAATATTGAAGGGTGTAGGCAGATGCACCTTCGATTTTTCAGTGCAATCAATGCCCCACAAGTCTGCTGAATTTTCTTCCTCGATGAGCTGGTTTTTTACAAGGATACACTGCAGTGGTAATAAATCATATCCTGTGGAGCTGGTCGAATTTACAACGCTACATTCTTTCCCTTTCTTTAATAGTGCCTACTACCCAGTCACAAAGTATCCGATCGAGTGGACTATCTTAACTCTAATCTTTATCTAATGTGTTGGTTTAGCTCATATTTAGCTGCAGAAGAAAACCATATCTGCTGCAGACAAACTGAAACATCTTCACTAATATTGCACTGCTGTCAGCCACAAGTCTGTGCAAAGTCTTTCAATAAAAAAATCTACCAAATCATTTACCGAATCACCGTCACTCGTCCACTGGAATTGCCACCTACTAAAATGAGACGTTCTGTAGATGGGTGGAAGCAACACCTGCTAGCTACAGCAGTCATTGCTTCCCCTTGAACAGCCCGTAAATGATTCCCCGATGCTCCATCAAAGATATCAATGCCTCTAGGTTGCTCCATGCTGCCAACACAAAAAATATCCTGCGCTGGATGCCACTGCGCCATGAAGGTAGTCAACCATCGACCCGTGTTATTGTTGTGGCGAATGGAGTGCTCGGGTCGGGCGACACCCGTGCTCTTTTGCTTGGGGGTGCTGGTGACCTGCAAGTGAGCTTGGTGATAGATATTCAGGGAGTGGGCCATGTTAGTAGTCACAAGGTACTCGCCCGAGGGCGAGAAGAAAGCACTGTTCACGGATAACTTGTTGAAGTGCGATCCCAAGTAGGCCCCCTTTGGTTCAGTGGGCGCCATGGACGAGGATGATGGCGACGCTTGCTTCGGGCTCGCCGTACCTCCAAACTTGCGAAGGTCCCAAAACTTGACAAAGCGGTCCAAGCCACCGGTGGCCAAACAGTACCCATCCCGGTGAAGGCTGAAAGATCCGAAACAAGGAAAGACATGATAAAGTATGAGATTTCGTTTGATTTGACCTGGGCTTGACTTGCCTCCAATCTAAACGTCAAAAACAAGGACTGCAGCTGGCTGCTTCAGACTTTTCCTTACCTTACGGAATTGATTTTCTTGTCGCTGAGCTGCGCGTGAAACGTAACATTACTTCCACTGCCACCATGGCGACTACTGCTGCCACTTCCCACGCGGCGATCAATGTGCATGACAGTTCCAGCAGACGTGGAAAGGAAAAAGGACTGTTGATTACTACGATGGTCCATGGTCAAATATTGCGTGTAAAAGTCATCCGTGTCTTCATTGGTTGCAAAGATTTGTTCAAAGGATTCCTTGTGGACATCAAAATATCGCACCGTTCCATCGTAGGAGGAGGAGATCAAGCCTTGAGGGGAGACCCATTCCAATGCATTGATAGGGCGAGTATGGAATCGGAACAAGTGAACGCCATCATTGCTGTTGTCACTAGTAGTAGTAGCACTCGTGTCATTCAAATTGCCAAGATTCCAGAATCCACAGTAGCCCTGCTTGTCTCCCGCGCAGACTACCAAATGACTGTTGGAAGGATGCGTCGCTACACTGTAAATGCGATCCGGTGTGACTTTGGCCACGTAATCAGGGTCGTCCACGGACAAGTTTTGAATTTTGGCTTCCAAGGAGGACGTGTCTTGGGCACTGGCACTGACAACCGAAGTTGGGCTCTTGCTTTTCCTTCCTTTCCCTGCAGAAGAAGTAGCATTGTTGGGCAACTTGGTCTTGCTGCTTCCGTCCTCTCGCCCAGCAGGAACTAATACAGATTTATGGAACGTCTTGGCCGCTTCGGCGGTTGTTTCTTGCACCCATTTTGGGTCACAAAGCAGAATAGCTTCCTCCAGGGACAAGGGAGATCCATCGTCATTGGCACGTCCATAGTTTCGCACCATGTCTACAGTTGTCATGGTGCTGGTACCACGCTGGGTACGGGTCGTTGTGCTACCATCAGCAATGGTAAAGGATCCACCACGTTCGTCCTCGATAAATTTTCCATCGGCAGGAGTACCAGCAATACGACTGGATTTTCGTCGTGGTTCGGTAGGTTTTTTCGCCGAAGCTGCAACTTTGCGTTTCTTAATGCCATTACTGCTGGGAGTCTGGATTTCGGGGGCGAGTCTTGACATGGGCTTCCAGAGTCCATTTTGTTTTAGATACTCTTCGTTGCGCTTCCGTTTGGCATTGACCATGTCTTGATAGGTCTCGTAAATTTTTCCATCAAATTCATATTTGTTTTCGTCTTCGGATTCCGATTCCGAGCTCTCATGGTCGTCTTCTTTATTTTTGAGGCCCTTTTTGACAACGTTCATGTTATCTTGCTCTTCCTCCTCCTTCTTTGTTACAGTGGCTGCCTGTTTTCCATGTCGGGGACTACGACGGCGAATAGCACTGGATTGGTTCGAAGCTCTGAGCATTTTGTTTCCTGGATTGTTAGGAAGTTTCCTTCAAAATAAGTATTAAAAATGACAAGTGAGTTAGTTGTAAAGAGGAAGTTGTTGCTTCCAGATGTTATTTCAGGTTTTACCGTGTCATTGGCAACCAGATTCAGTATATCAGACCTGTTGACAACAGCTTGTTCTCATTTCCAATGCTCATTCATTGAGTCAGTTCGCGTGTTGCTGCCGCTTGGTCATCATTACTGGAGGATCATTGATTCAATTGATTCATTGATTCATTACGTACACAAGAGGGGCAATTTCAACCCAGCGATGGGCGAAAAATGCCGCCACCACAGAGTCAGTAGTCCTAATCTTAAATTATAACTGTAGAGCACACCTGATCCCAACCAGCAAGTGTGCGGCTTAATTTTAACGCTGCTCAGCCCAAAGGAAGCTATCTAATTAATTCTAATAGCTACGGTAGCTAGCTAGTAGATACTCATGACAATAATACTGTCGACCAGGCAGCTTACAAGTATTAGTAGGCCACAGAGCGCCGGCACTTCTGGTAGAAATAGTTTGGCTACACCTCAAGGTGATGCAGCTATAGCTTTCCACAGACTGAGACCGGTCCGAACAACTTGTTCGCTAATTCTATTGACAACGGGAGACGGGCCATCGCAAAGCGAAAGCCTTAACTATTTCCAAAGCCCCCCTGCCTCTGTCTTCCTAGAGTGAAGCTAGCTCAGTCATTACATTCATAAATTAGACTGTCTATAGTTAGTTTAAAATTTATTCGGGCTAGGGTTGTTCAAACCTTCTGCACACCCGATTGGAGTTCCGCGACCACCACTGCCAACTCTTCGTTGCTAAAAGTATCAAGTGCCAACGTTTTCCATACCGACATCAAACCTGACTTGTCTCCAACCAAGAGTGTGTCCTGTCTCTCTGTGCCGGACACTCTCAGTGCAGTGATCTCGCTATGGTGAGGACTTTCCGCTAGGACATGTCGCAGAACTAGTTCTTCTTTGTCAAAGTCAATTCCCCACAGAATCACATCGCCATTCTCGTGACCGGTCACTAACATGGCCCCTTGTTCCATCCATTCAGGGCAGTCCGTTGAAATAGCGCATGCGGCTAGGTTGTCCTTGAATGGAATGCAGCAAATCAACTTATTGCCATTAATGTCAAAGATGCCGAGTTCTGGTCCAACAAGGGCAACAATATTGCCGTTGCAGTTGTTAACAGAAACTGACACGGCAGGGCTTCCGGACCATAAAGCATCTGCTTTCTTGTCTTCGGGGTGGAAACGCAGCTGGCGAACGAACGTCAACGTTCTTAGGTCCCACAGAAGCAGCCTGCCATGGTCACAACCAGTGACAATGGTTCCAAATTCCGTGCTGACATCAATGCAACGAACTCGGGATCCTTCGTGACCGCAGAATGTAGCTCGTAACTCAAGGCTCAAATCCTTCCAGTACCACACGCGGACAGAGGAGTCAACACAGCCAGTGACCAACCACTGGCCATTAAGGGAGGCCCTGGCGGCACAAATAGGCGCCCGGTGCATACCATCGTGTATGCTGTAGATCTTATTCAAATCTCGTGGGCGAATGGACGGAGCCGCGACGTGAACACTGACACCGTTGTTGGGCGCACCAAAGCGAACGTATTTCTTTGCTTCCACGTTGATTGTGCACATGCCGCCAACACCGAGTAGTTGACCCTTCTGTAGGCACAAATCTCCGACCGGCCTGTCTGACTCTTCTATTACTCCGAGCTTACAGCTCTCCTTCGATATCATTTTCAAGGCCACTCTTTGAGGAGCGCCAACAATGCAAAACGATGGTGTCAACGGGGACAGATAAGACAAGTTTCCGAACTCGATGTGCTTGTCTCTGAAAGACCGATATACCGTTTTCTGGGGGAAAGGCTTTCGGAACAGTCGACTTGGAGTTTGACCAAAGTTCTCAATCTGCGCAATTGTTGATGCACGTTGCACAGGGTCCGTCATTGATTCGAGGTCGACTTCACCTTCGTATGTGACATGCACAAAAGTGTTCAAGCAATCAATGGCTTCCTGCCCACGTTGCTTGAATCCGAAAACGAGGTCGATCCACTGATGGAGGTTCTTGCTTACGTATTCGCTCTCCAGCGCCTGACGATTAATTCGGATGAAGCGTTCTGGGTCTCCTTTGGCCCATTTCGGAAGCACGACGTCATCAACAACAGTTCCCTTTTGGGTCATACCGTAATCAAAGCTATTCTTGTTGGTCAGAAAATCTGGCAGATAAAAGAACTCAGGAATCAATTCACGGACATCCTGAAGATTCTCGGTGCTAGAACTGCGCCAACTCTTCCCGATTTCGTGAAAGAGACGGTCGGCAACATCAAAGCGACCTCCCTGAAGGGACACAGCCATGCGTGAAAAGGGCTCAAGGCGCATCAAATAATAAAGTACATAGGCCGCGCATGAGTAATGGGTACCATAGTGGAAGGGCGGAGGATCGTTCTCGTCAAAGTAGCACGAAGCGAGAGCGTCATATCTTTCTCTAAATTGGTGTGCTCGCTCTTCATTCAAACCACCCATCGGCTTCGACAGATCTCGGAATGATTTCGGGTCATTTAGATCGATTTCTTCGCTGTCGTAGTCCGCGATGATCCAAGGGAATACAGGGTATTGTGTCAAATCGTTGTAGGATCTTCCAGCAAACGAGTTCAGCTGCATCAGGAAATCAAAATTCGAAATTTTTCCGCTAGTCCATTGCGAGACAATCTTTGTCTTGAGGTTGCTCATGAATTTCTTGTAGTTGATGTATGAGCCATAACTCGCACTGAAGATGCTATTCGGAAGAGGGGACTGTAGAACTTTCGTCAGCACTTCCTCCCTTTCTGCGCTGTTTGTAAAAGAAATCAATGTCCCAAAATTATTTGAGTCGTAGAATTCCAGAGCAATGGGTTGCAATTGATAACGACGTCGATAAACAGAGTGAAGCTCGTTGAAAGCGATTCTCTGGCTTCTATGCTGATAGGTCACTTCGTCAGGATTTTCGCCTGCTGCCTTTTCTTTCGCCTTGCTTTTCTGGGCTGCTTCAGCCTCAGCCGATTTATCGTCCTTGTTGCCTTTCGACCTAAGATTGATGTTAAAGGTGTTTTGCTCCTTCTCCAATCTTGTGATCTTCCCATCTAAGCCATCCCCGCCGCTTTGCTCGAAGCCATCGACAATGTACACAGCATCACGGCACCACAGAAGCAAACCTTGCCTCACTTCCAATCCAGTGCACCGGCGTACATTGTAAGATTTCAAAGGCCAGTCTCCCGCCTGCAGTAACCCTGTAATTAATTCATAACTCGAGTCGCCCTCGCCGCCGCCGCCACCACCGCCACCTTGTTGGGCATCAGGAGGTGGTGCAGCAGGTTCTTGCCGATTGGAAGACTGCGCCTTAGATTCTCCATCCTTCCGTGCAGGCGCCGCGTCTTGATCTTCCCGTGATGCAATCGAGCTACCATCATTGCTTGTCGCTGCCGTCGCCTCTGTCTGGTTCTCGTCGGCATCGTCATAGTAGTCGTCCTCGTCGTCCTTATGAGTCGCTCGTTTCAAGTTCATTTCTTTAAGCAAATCCGCTGTGGCCTCGATTGCAGCTCCCCCGAAGAAATCGGCCGCCTGGGACATGTACCCGCTCTCCATCATCGCCATAGACTTGTGATGTTCGTCGTCCTGATTATCCTTTTCGTCGTCGTCTTCAAGCTCATCGAGGTTGAACAGCTTGTGGAATTCGTAATTAGGTAGCACACGTCTACGTTGGCGTTCATAGCCTTCTGAGAGATCGAGCTTCCATCTCCTGACGAGCTCAGGTGCGGTCATACCAGTGAGAAATCCCCGCTCTAGCAATTTTCTTGAACTGACATTTTTCTTTTTCAGCATGGCGTACAGCTGGTGCTTCCATTTCGAAAACGAAACGTTTTCATAGGTGCGGCCGCCTTCCCAAATGGTGCAAGAGCCTTTCAGTTGTCGCAAGAGAAATTTCCATTGCATGGCTCCAGATGCAAGGTCATCAAATCCCTGACGTTTCCAGTAGGAATGACTCTCTGCAGTCTTGTCAAAGCATCTTTGAGCAAGCTCTGCTCTCTCCAGCCCGCCCAAGATGGTGCGGTCCGACGAATCTTGCGATGTCAGCTTCAGAAGCATTAGTTTCTGTTCGTTTTCCACAGCTTCTTGAGGAGTGGCCGCACCAGACTCGAGTCCGGGTAATAGCCGCGCCGCTTCCGTATTTACCAGCTCAAAAATTAGCTGCACTTTGGCTTCGTTTCGTTCCAACCATTCGAAAAATGTAGCATATTTCTTCTTGCCAGAACCGGATCCACCGCCACCGCTATTGGACACAGCTGCCGCCTCGTGGGCTGCAAGAAGCGCACTGAAACCGCCACGATTCATGACATCAATTGTTTCCTTGCGGTCCCCGTGCCGAATTTCGGCGATTAGAATCTCAGACATGATACCCCTACGCAGCTGCAGAAGAGCGACAACAACTGCGATGGACTCGTCGCGAATGACCTCTCTCGAATCCAGAAGCAGCATGTTTATTTCAACCATGAGTGGCACGACAAACATTCGGTCAGGCTCATCCGTTTCGCATAGATCTGGATACATACAGACTTTCCATGGCGGCGCGCACCGCACCAAACTGCTGGACTGCCATAATGGGAAAAGCTTTGTACCTGGCTGCGGTCTCAGCAGAGAATTGTTCGATGTTCGGCTGCGAGACGACTGTCCAATATTGGCAGAGAACATCAAGAACTGAATGTTTGATGATATTTGCTTTAGCACCGCCAACTGAAGGTCTTGGTCACCTACGTCCTCTGGTCCAGTGGGCCGACTATTTCGAAGGGCGGCGACGCATGTCAAACGTGCCATGTGAGCCGCATCTAAATTCAGCATTGACTGTTCCGATGCATCAAGTTGACTCGCAGCGTATGATTCTGTCGTGGTGATGCACTGGAGGATTGACAAGATCATGCGGACAGCCTCCAGAACATGCTCAGACGTGAAGAAACCCGCCATCAGCTGGTCAAGTAAAACGGAGCTCACACCAATGCAATTGGCTAAAGCAATGCTGTCGCCGTTTTCCAAGGCCTCCTCAACGACTGCTTTGCAAAGGTCAATCAGGACAAGATGAAACGCTTCCACTTGCTCTGGCGACGCGTGGATAGGGAAGGACTTAAAGAGAGCACTGACCAGTGGCGCTGCGAATGGGCCGGACATGACAGCATGAGAGACGACTAGACGGATCATCTCGACCATTCCTACACCCGTACTGCCAGTTTCCTCTGGCTTGCCGATAAAGCGCTCTGTTGGGGTCACATTCTTTGGCACGTCAGCAAGATTCCCACGTCGTGAGGCACTCCTACTGTACTGAGGTTCGAAGGTATCCGATGTGCCAGCAGGCCCAGTTGTACGCTGTTGAATTTGCAATTTTTCGTCGTGAATTAGGCATAAAGCCTGCGATAGCGGCTCGAGAAATGCAGGTGTGCAACAAAACTGCTGGAATGAAAGCGAGTTGGCATGCCGATTTTTCAAAAGCTGCAGTACAGCTTTGTTTGTATGGCCCGCGCTTCTACCCTGGTCGTTGCTTGCCAGTGCCAGTTGAATATTCCTTTCCAGACATTCCGCCAGTAACGCGAAAATTCCGCACGATGGATCGGAGCCATCCTCATTGATCACTTCATCCGGTTCTTCGCTTTCCGAGTCAAAAACTTCGTACAGTTGCTCCGCGTCTAGGGTAGGGAAGCAGGGGAGATGTAGAATCGGCACATGGAGCAGCTGACTTAACATAGCCATGTTTATCCCAGGACAAGTTGAAAACTTGGGGATGCTCAGAACCAGTGGTGCGAACCCGCCTGAGTCTTCAAAAGCATCCTCAAATGATTCGGAGCCTTGGAGCATCAATATCATTAGTCGGAGAACCGCCGACGAGGAAGCCTGTTCGTGGCAGCCCTCAAGGAGCGACGCAAACCACACGGGTGTAAGAACGCGCGAAAATGCTTTGAGGAAATTTTGAACTTGAGGGTGCTTCGGATGGTAATCACCGTCAGGGAGTCTGCCTCTTGATACCGTCGTTGACAGGTATGATTTGGTTTGGTTGGCAATGCCCCCTGCGTGGGGTCTGACAGGCTGCTCTTTGCCGTCGGCACCAGAGGCAGAGGCAACGATTTCGTTTACTCCGTCAACAATCAGTTCCTCGAGTAGACGAACAAGATAAACACGGACGATTTGACCCGGCAACATCAAACCAGCATCAGATTCTCCTCCGCGACCTTTTTTCCTGTCGCTACTCTTGGAGGCCGAAGCGCTGCTCGACACTGTATACATCACAGCCTCGGCAACAGCTTCGAGATCACCTGGCGTTAGCATAAATGTAAGAACACGGCGGAGTAAAGTCTTGCACCCCTGTAAGAAGGGGTTGCCTGGGTCTCCTCCAACTGCAACGTCGTCAATATTTGGAGCCTCGCAGTACCAGTTACTTCCGGCGGCGGTTCTGTTAATCGAAGTGTCGTCGGGGGCGGCGTGCTTTACATGATGACCCACAGCATACAACTCCGCTGCATCCAACATGAGGTGCAAGGCCCAACGCACAATTCCAAGCAAGTGAAGCCTCCGGGCATTAAAGGCTTTATGCACTGCAGCGTGACCTACGAGTCGGTTGAGGAAGGAGAGTAGCCTGATCGGGATTTGAGGGCCAGAAAAGCGTGCATCCCAGACTTGGTGGTTCAAGAGCAAATACTTCATTGCATCAAGATCAGAAAACACCCACTTGCTCGAATCAGACACAACAGCTGAAAATTGCTCGTCGTCTTCGACGTCCTCGTCGTCCTTGCTCGGGTAAGCATAGAATCCATGCACTGCGAAAGCCATGCATTGGTCTAAAACCCTTTCGTCGACGACGCGTTTCTCTTTCAGCAACACGGCCAACATGCGGTAACCACCTCCTGCTTGCATCATTTGTAAGTTGGGGGTATGCCGATGAGTACTAGCCCGTACTAAACGAAGCGACAGAGCAATAGCAGGGACGGACCGCGCTGCGTTCACAACAGGCAGCAGAAGAGATGGCCCGCCGACCCACTGAAGATTGTCTGCGAAGCAATTTGGAGCGACCACGCTGCCCTTTCCATGGACGACAGCATCCGTCGAGGCCGTTTCGTTTGTAGCATTTATTCTCGCTAAATTAACGAGCCGCTCAGGAGCATAGTCGCTTCGATTTGCCCCAGTTCCAGATTGCACCCTGTATGTAACGGTACTTGAGCGGAAACCAAACACAATGCATTCTGGGGGAAGCGTGCAAAGCAAACCCAAAGAAGCCAGAGAATCACGATCTTCGACTCTCTGGGCATCAACACCTTTCCGAGCAATAAGACCTGCAACCTCAAGTCTTGAGAGGTCTCGTCGCCTGAGCGCACTGGCAACGCTTCCCCTTTCGCCGTTTTCTGCCAGCATCGAAAACGTCGTAGTACCGGTCGCAGCTAACGAAAGTCTCTGAGGGCGGTCGCCCCAAAAAAGACCCGGGAAGTCCGGGCCAAAGGTGAAGATGGCAGTTGCGTCCAAGTCCAATAAGATCGTTGAAAGCATCAGAACAGATCCCACATCCCATTGAGGGATCAAACCTCTGACGATGCCACTAGTTGCCAGCGTTGGATTTGGAGCACCAACAATAACCCTGGAGTTCGGAGGCAAATTCACGCTTTCAACTTTGACGTCGGCCTCCAGTGGGCGACCATCTACAAATAAGTTGAGCATTGCCTTCTTCGACATCATACCCTGCCTTTTTGGTGGGGTGAAGGTCAAAAGAATGTGGTGCCAAACATCAGGAGTAAGCGGGGACACGGGAAAGCAGATTGGCTCGCTCTTATTCGACGCTGATGTCAGCACATTGAAAGTCATATTCTGCACATCATACCAGACGGAAAGGAAGGATGGTTCCTTTCCGTCGGTCTGGGATGCGGAAGGGCTTGAAATATCAAGCACGTACAAGTTCCCGGAGGCCTTCTCATTGCCACTGGCATGTCGAATCCATACAGAATAAGAAAAACCTGAGTTTGCCAGAGGGGTCCATACTCTCTCGCTTCCGGATCCCGACACAGGGGCAACAGCTCCTGCAGCGGCTAGACCTTCGGCGGAAAGAGCGGAACAATCAATGCTTTCAATGTCGAGGAACTTCAGGCGTCCATCCTGTGCTGTGACCTTAAGTCTCTCCTCAAGTTTGACCTGATGAAGAAGCACTGAAATCGTATTAATTGAGTCGCCACCAACTCTGCAAAGCGGTGCGCGATCTCCTTTCTCGGCAATAACACACATTGATTTTAGGCGTTTGCAATAGTCGTCATCTTTCTTCTTGTATTCATCTGATGAGGTGTCAAGTAGTGCATGCTGTGGGGCCGTTCGAGCTACAGAAGAAGTGATGACTGGCAACCTAATTCGCCCCACGCTTTCGTCCTTAAGGATTGGGCCAGCAACTGATCGCAGCAAAGAAACGAAATCCGAGTGTGACATACTAAATGCCGCAATTCGTCGTAGCAGGGACACAAATTTGAAGTGAAGGTGATGAGTAGGGTCGTCAAACAATGGAGCAAATTCCATTGGGTTGGTTAAGGACCAGCACATTCCAGCGGTTGCAAATTGGGTCAAGGTCGTAGCGGTGCTATCGTCGCCGCACAGGCTCAACATCAAATCCAGAATTTTCGACGACATCACAGTTCCGTGTTCGGCACTCGGCATGAGCATCGCGAGGGCCAGAATAAAGCGGATCGCGTCAGGATTTCGAACCACGATGGCTTCGGAACGTCTAGTCAAAGGCTTGTCTTTATCGTTGATTTCGTCTGGGACCTTTAATTGGGGATCCATGTGTGCCAGCGCTACCTCAAAAAGCCTCGTGGCCCTCTCTGGGGTGTCCAGGGCCCCAGTAGTTACAAGTGCGGCAGCAAGATCAATGTAGAACCCCCGCCGTCTTAAATAAAAGCGGTTCGACGATGCAGGTGTAGCGAGTGCTCGTTGTGATGACACGGGATCCACAACGATCGCAGTGGTATCAGAAGAACGCGAGCTTCGGGATTTACTCCCAGTTGTCGCGTCTACAACACTTAAAATTGTTTGCAAAAGCTTAACCAGAGCGCTCACAGCTTCCTCATCACCAGCCGCGAATCCCTTCAAGCTGAGAACGAGGCGCGTCAGAGAGGTAAATCCACCGCAATCCCGGAATGTGTCTCGAGCCCAGCTTCTCGAATCCAAGACAGATCTCAACATCGAAAGCACAACGCACTCGCGATAGATTGTAATTGATATTTCGGCAGCACTTGGGTCGGATGCCGTATCCAATCCATCGAGAGCTCCTGACTCAGTGAGTTTCGCAAAGTAATCAAGAGTGTCCAAGACAAAATCCATGTCATTTTCAAGAACCTGGGGGTCCGAAAACTGTGAAAGATGCGATTCAAACACGCCCGCCGCTGCCTTGGCGGCTTCTTCGCCAAGACTTCGACCAACCCGGCGCATCAACGAGTGTAATTTCGTAGTTTCATTCTCCCCCTTTCCATCAGGGTCTGCGTCGCCAAATCTCACCGGGAGTTGGGCAATAAGCAATTTCAAAATGCGGCACACAGCGGAAACAGTTCTGTCAACTGGTGTTGTCGTTGGCGGCACCTGAAAAACAACTCCGTCTCTTTCGAAAGTGCTACCACAGTCGATGGTCTTGCACTTATTGATTATCAAGTCCAATGTTTCATCGACGTTAGTATCGTGAATTCCCAACTCGACAAACATGGGTGCTACTCGGTGATCGAATTGTAGCAGCTTTTCCATGGTGTTTCCGACCATTTCAGCATCCAAGAAGAAGGCGTCAAGCTGTTTTTTCTCTAATTCTTCGTCGCCACCTTCTAAGAGGATACCTTCGCCACCGGTCAGCAACGTCTTACATAGCGCAAAGAACATTTCAATGGTTGCATGCAAAGGTCTGACGGCATCCGTGTTTGCTACACCAGTAAGCACAAACTCCAGTGTTTTCAGAACAAAGACCTTGAATCCTTCATCGTCAAAAGTGGGGTAGGCAATGAGAAAGAGAGACAACACATTGTATTTCCGCTCAAGAATGTCGTAATTGTTGGGGTGGCTTGAGTACAACTGCAGCGTGCAGTCCAGTAATTCAGACTCGATATCGTACTGTGCCCGCATTTCCTCCTCAGTGGCTGCAGATTTCTCCCCAAAACGTACTTTGGATGCAGTCTGGAGCGAGAACTTGACCAACTCTTGCATGGCTCCTTCTTTCGAAAAGTCTGGTGCTTCCCCGTAGTTTGCATCGTAGTATGCCTTCACTAGCGGGTTGTACTTGAGCATTAGGTCTTCAACGACATCAAAGCCTTGTTGATTCGCCGCGAGTTTTGTTCCGTCACCAGGGACAGCCTCCTGACCAGTGGAACAGCAGGTTAGAAGAGGAATCAACGAAATCAATTCCTTGCCGTGTTTGGAAGTTCCGTTCAAGACTGCGTGACGAAATACATCATAACCACCAGCAGTTTTAAAGTCCATGAGCATGTCCAAGCAGTCATGCTTACAAGAGAAAACAACCAAATTCACCACTGTTTTTAACGCTATGGCCCACAAGCCTGCTTCCTCGGCTTCTTTTCCATACAGAGACAAAGGAGCCTGGGCACCGTTCGACTTGGTCATACCCGTCAACTCCTTGATGTCATCCGTCATGTGCATGATCATGTTTCGTTCATGAAGAAACTGGACCAGTGATGTGGACAAGCAAAACTCTGAAAAAGAAATGATAACTTCGGACGATGCCTTGGCCACGTGAATTCCTGAGTGAGGATAAGATGCACCACTCAGCGCTAGGAGACCAAATAAGTGAGGTCGTAACTGCTCGCCGACACTTGGATCTTTGCATAGCTTGCAGAGTAAGTTGGACACTTTGGCTGTGGCTTTTTCTCCAATGGGTTCCGGGTCTGTCTCTCCTCGATCATGTGCTTCATTGGCGTTCTGTAATTCCATCACTCTCAACAATCGTAAACAGTGAATCAAGTTGGGCGGGAGCTCATTCTCGATACAGCGCAGTACAAACTTTTCACAAGCCGAGTTTTCGAGGAGGGCGTCGATTTCCGACTTGTCGTTATCCGCGCCCAAAAGCTTGAGCAATTCGGTCTTCCATTCTCCACTATTTCCCTGCTTTCCTTTCGCCGCCATGACAATTTTTTGGACTCCGTCTCCTAGGTTCCGTGCGGCCATGCTCACATTGCGTTCCATCCTTGAGTCATAGCGTCCTGCCATGAAGCCCATGAAGCCTGCGCCTTCCCCGCCACGGCCGCCTTGAGGGCTGCAAATGTTTGTAGATAGCAGTCAAAGAAGAGCAACAGAATAGACAACGAAAACCTAGTGAGCAAAAAAAGGAATCGCCTACTAGCAGGAACTCTGAATCTCGCCCAAAGTTATCTATCATTTCAGAATGTAGACATGGAATGAATGATGCAGTCCAGTGATCCTTAACTAGCTAGCTAGATACTGCGTATAACTTACCCTTGGGCACCCCTTGCCATGTTTGGGTCTCCTCCATCCGCCTCATCTTGGGAGTTCTTTCCTCCAAATTTGAGCCACGACCTCATTCTTGATGCATTCCTGTCCCTTTATCACAGGCAGGTCAAGCGGTCAACTGATCGGCCTATTCAATTGTTATTCTTTTGTGAAGCCAGAATTGCTTCGATGGTGTGAGGATAGCTTACTACTTAACTAGCTAGCTAGCTGGACTGTTCGGTTATTTAACAGAGGCTATGTATACTTGGATAACTACAGTAAAAGTACAGCTCTACTCTAGCTAGCAGGCTGGTAGTATTGTAGAGCACTATCTATCTTCTGTCTCTTATACACATCTCCGAGCCCACGAGACTAAGGCGAATCTCGTATGCCGTCTTCTGCTTGAAA
>ENA-ORBV01009504-ORBV01009504.1-microbial-mat-metagenome-genome-assembly--contig:-NODE-9504-length-15919-cov-5.596389_pt1 | contig 15919 bp, 12 predicted proteins | sample MGYA00237777_ERZ505514 | MGnify/ENA primary metagenome ERZ505514 (study PRJEB26160, sample SAMN06269048) | microbial mat metagenome | isolation source: Oligotrophic lake microbial mat | place... | reverse complement strand
GCATACGAGATTCGCCTTAGTCTCGTGGGCTCGGAGATGTGTATAAGAGACAGGTATATACAGGAACTTCTTACCAAACTCGTTTGAAGAACGGGTGGTCACTCGCTTCAATCAACATTTTCGAAAAGATGCGTTTGCTGACGAGGCGAGCCGTAGGATCTTCGTCGACTGCCTGATGATCAATTTTGCCCATGAGTGAGTGGAAGGGATCCAAAAACTTGGGAAAGACATTCCCGAGGGAGTTGCTTCGCACTCCTGAACTTCCTTCCTGGCCACTTTCCGATTGATTTTCAGATTCACTGTTGGTTTCGGCACTGGCATAATCGTTTCTTCCATTGAGATTATATCGATTTCGGTCCGAGTCCAAGGCATCAATCAACGATGGGTCGGCATCGTTGGCATCGACGTTGGCCACAACATTTAATGTGGCATCCATAATTTCTCCTCCGACTTCATTGAATAAGCGATTCACAATTCGAAACTCCAAAACAGGACAGGGAATCTTTTTCGCATGAAGTGATTTGCCTAGACCTCCTTCATCATCACTGTCGGGACTATTGTCGTAATCGGCGCCTTCGGCAACTCCGGATCCATAACGAATGACAATGGGGTCACTGAAAATGACTTGGGCGTGGGATTGAATTCGGAGCACTTTACCAAAGAGAATGGCACCGCAGAAACCAGAGTATAATACACCCAGTAATGATTCCAAGGAGCAAATGAAAGTGATAAAAAAGCAATTCGTGGGGCTGGTATTCTCCGAACCGAGAGCGGGATAAGTGCTTCCGTAGCCCTTTTCAAAAAGAAAAACAATAATAAAAGCAAGATTGTTTTAGTTGGCTTTCGTTTTCGGCTGGATATTGTCGTCTTCTCTTCTCACACTCCACGATCATCAAATACAGAAACCATGAACCTATGCTGCAGATTTATATTGACTGGACTGTCGACTTTTACAAAAGACTCACCACAGTACTAAAGGTCGTCCAACTCAACGCAAAGGCATCGGCAAATTCCGAATCCACCTCCCCATAAGGCGCTTCTCCAATTCGGACGCATTCGGGGTCCAATTCTCCCGCAATGATAATCAAAGCGGCAAAGAACACGACCAAGACAAAAAACATGACACACATGGCGCAAAATAGAAATAAAAAATTGACGCGAAACATCCAATGCAAATACATGGCCAATTGTTGGTTGGGATTAATGCCAATCTTCATGCCACCAGAGCCTCCTCGTCCAGAGCCTCGTCCACAAAGACCACAGGTGAGACAACTCAACCATCCCGAGTTTGTGGCTTGGGATGCTTCCAAACGATATTGCTTTTTGGTGTCTTCTTTGCCGTCTTCGACGTCGCTCATATTGCCTCCTCCTCCTCCCGGATGATGATCCGAGTCTTCGGTTACCAGACACAAAATGGTGCGACAGATATAACGTGCCTTGGCTTTGAAACGCTCGTTCCATGGTCTGGCGGCAATTTCCGATTCTCGGCGTTCCTAATCAAATGAATGTATAGCCGTGATTAAAATAATTGACGGTGGTTGTGCCGGAACGTATGGTAAAATAAAACAAGGCAAAACGGTCAGAAAAACAAAAGGTGCGCGAGAACGGAAAAGAATCAGCAGCACAGCACAATTGGATGCAACACCAAGTACTGTACGTACAAACGCGGCCTGGCCTCGCATGGATTTCCTTCCATCTTGTACCCCTCTTCTCATGACTTCAGCCGAATCATTCGATTTACTCTTTGGAATCGATTCGTCCGTCATGGTGGATGCTGCTTTCATTCAATGATTTTGTGTGTTCAGCGTGTGTCTGTTGCTGGCTGTTTTGTATTTCCAGTAAAGTTAGTAGCATACAAAACACCTTTTCTTTCCGTAGACGCACTGGAACTTGCCGCAACGTGCAAGGGACAGACCATTTGTTAAATAGGTGGTCATATGGTTTACGAAACAGGTTCTTAAATTATGGCCTCTTGTACAAAAGGACTATAAAACAAATCAGTCCATAAAAATGACAACAATTAGGAACCTTTTGTGGAAAATGAGACCACAAATAAATGGGTTCCTAAAAATGGGTTCCTAAATCTACTGGCAAAAACTGATGTCTCAGGACACAATTTGGGAACCTTTTTCAAAAAGGTTCCTAATTTGAAAAAGGGTTCCTAATTAGGAACCCTTTCATCTGGCATTCAAATAATAGGTTCCTATTTATTGGGTTCTTTTCAAAAGGGTTCCTAAATGTGAAGGGTTCCTAAGTAAGCAAAAGGACCACATGTGTCCAATCCTGCCAGTTGCGGCAAGTTCCTGTCCTCGTCCTGGGTGCATTCATTGCCAGCAACAACAACGCAATAAGTCTACTAGCTAGGGCTTGAGGGATGCCTGCTTATCAGCACTTTCACTGACTGTGTGCTGAATTTCCTACAGCAAAAAAATGTGAAACGGCCAAGTGGAGGTGTTCAACAAGGACAGCTAGCTGAATCATAAGAGTTGCGTTCAACCTTTGCAACAGAAGGCACAGTTTAATGTTGGGAAGCTGCTGTTAAAAAGGACAAATGTGAAACCGTGTCCTCACAAAGTTAGCTTTCAAGTGATGCTCTGCTGGTTAGGCTCAAGCCCTGAAGTCGTCCAGAATTCATGCAGCGACAGCGTTGTTGGACGCACTTCCAGCACTGCAGCAGAGCTGGGGTTGCTGTGTTCAATTGGTCATTCTGGAGCTGGGGTTGACCAACTGCTTGCACTGCAGCTGGCACAAGCGCTGGAAATGACATTGAAGGAGTTAGCACAATGGCGCTGTGTGCCCCTCCTGTCCAAGCTTGAGGCATTGACAGCGAGCGGGGACAGTGGGTTTCTTGCCCTTGCCTTGTCTTCCAACTGGCCAAGTGCAGCTCCACTGTTTGTCACTGGAACATCATTTCATTTGCCATTCACAATTTGTCATCTTCTTGTCCAGGGCTCTGGACAGAGTGCGCTTTGCACTGAGTGACCAACACTCAACCTGGATGACAACTTGCAAGTTCTGTGGTCTGAGCACTGACCATCTTCCAATTGTGCACTGTGATGAGAACGACATGATGATGCCCATGCAGCGCCACCCCAAATGTTTTCTTAATCACTGAAATGTCATTTTCATGAATGTGTCGTTTGCTTGCAAAAGCTGATGGAACAGGACTCCCAGTTTCTGCCTCTTGTGCGTTGGGATTTGGCTTAGCATGGTGCTGATCTTGACTCTTTTGATGTTGTTGTCAGACTTGAGCTTGAGCATGAGTGGGACAGAAACTTTGCAAGACTTGTTTGTTAGAAAATGTTGCATTTTTGCTTTTGTTAATGATGCTCAACACTGTGCAACTCTCAAATTAAAAAGAAATGCAAAATGTTGCCTGTTTCTTTCTCTTCCAGACTATTTTTCTCCATAGGTTCTGAAACTGACCGGTCCAGGTTTGGTCGTGGGAAGTGCATGATTTTTTGCAAACTTCAAGCGTCAATTGTGTGTGCAACATGTGTGTTTGCTGCAGAGGAAAGTTCTCCTTTTTCCTGTCAAAGATGGGAACTGTGGTTGACTCACAGTTGCTCAATTGAATGGACCACTTCAGTTCTTCTCATCTTGTTGCACCTTAGCACATTTTTAAAAACATTAGTTGGACTAATCTGCATCGATTGATCAGTTTTGACACAATTGCTGCATGGACGGCTTAGAAAGTGTTGATGACTGCATGCTAAATTAATAGGCTAGCTAGTTTGCTGCCTTGGGTATTGAATCCCTTCGAACAAACAGCATGTTAGTCTTGGACCACTGATTGTAGCCCATCAACTCAACAAGACCATTTACAATTAAAGCATTAGGCAGTGAACAAGGGTTATTTTCCAGTTGATTTGGCTGTTCCTTCCTTTGGCATCTGCGTCTTGTCTTCCCTCGCTTCATTGTCCCCTGCGGGGTCACTTGCAACGGCAGCCCGAGCATCGCTGTACCTTCCCATACACAAGTAACATACAATCCCCAAAAGGAAGAATACATTCAACATGGCCATTCCTACTCTAGGCGAGACATTGGCTTCGTTCAGAGACGTATAAATGAGTGGTGGCAACCAGTTCAACGCTTGCCCAGCAAACAGAAACAATCCCATCAGTTCCGCTTCTTGGCGGGGAGGAATCAAACTGGCAATCATCATGCGATCCACTGTGAAATTCCAACCCATGGCCACTCCCCAAGAAGCCGATAGCAAGTAAGCATCTACTTCTTGGCCGGGTTCCTTCAAGACCACCGACACGAGCGTCGCAACTATGCACATGGCTACCAACGACAAGATCGAACTGTTGAGAGGATTGAAACGTTTTGTAATCCAGCTAGAGAGGATGGAACCAGGGATACTAAACAAGAGCATGATCGTCACACATGTACCAATAGCTTGACTCGAAAAGTCCAACTGATCCGTCATAAAGGTCATGCTGATGATCAACAAAGCTCCCACAGCGGCATTGGACAGGGTAATGGCAATGTAGTACCACCGCAGAGCTGGATACTGTCGATGTATTTTGCCGATTGTCGTGTACAGCTGAACAAAGCCTGCCGTCCAAACGGAGTGATGACCGTCGGGGAATGCGTGCGCCGCGGGACGAGGTCCATACAAGAACCCCCAGGAAAGTGTGACGGAGGTTACGAATAAGCAAAAGGCGATGGACTGGGAAATATGTGCCACTGTCTCATAATCATCCATGAGGTCGAACCCAGACGAAACACCCACCGTTATGGCAAGACATGAGACAATGAATGAGAACGATAAAATACTGATACCTCTCGTCAATTCATTTAGGATCTTCTGATCATTCGTCAATTCTGTTGTTGAAGTATATTGTGAGCTTTATATAGTGCAGCACGAGATAAGACGAAGACAAACCAAGAACACCTTCTTGATTTACCTGGCAGGTACGCGTAGTTGACCACACACAACACCCAACCGACAAATCCCAACACAATGAAATCGACGGATATTATGAACCAATTGTCTTGATTGACAAATATGGTAGGAAACAGTAAGATCGAGGAAACAAAGGCAAAGACACGTCCAATGGCACGTCTATGAGTGGTAGTGTCCACGATGGCTCCTACAAGAGGCAGCATGGCCGTCGAGAGAACAGCCACAATAGTCAAGATTGTGGTGAGCAGACTGGAAGGTCGTATACCGTAGACTTTTCCGTGACAGTCAGGTACTTTGTTCGTTCCGTCGGGTGGATCAATTTCACAACCCGCTTCTAATTTGGCCATTTTCAGCAATGCCGGTAGCAAAAAGGCACCTGCACAGGCAAAGACAGTCGACCGTGCCATGAGGTCCAAGGCATATCCAAGGGCATCTGTGTTTCCGCGAAAGAGAGGTCGCCCGCAGCATCTCGGATAGCAACGGGGTAGTCCCATCGCTTCTTCAGGCACTGCCTCATGGTGAGGAGGGGGACTCTCGCCGTTTGCGACTGCTTGGGACATCTCGTGGCAACCAAGCTCTGTGGTCGCGGGATTTGAGGGATTGTCTCCCGTTGTTGATTTTGTCATGATTGTTGCTTGATGTAGCGCATGTCGGTAAAAGACTCGTTGAAATATAATTGATAGATCATGATGTTGTGGTTCGAGTGCAAGTCGTTCCATGATTATTTCCAGAACCCAGAACCCTCCTCTGTCATCTCGTCGCCGGGAACAAGATGATTCATTGATTCCGTCTCTCGCAAGACATCCACGGCTGATGAAAGCGAAGCTGTTCACAAAATAAAGAGGTAGCGCGCACACTTTCCCTTCCAAAATAAATAGGTAGCACACTTACGCCTTGGAATTTCGTATGCAAACCTGATCAAACCGCTGATCAACAGAGTGGATGTTTGGGGGCATGCACTGTGTATGCTACAGCTGAGCTCCGAATGGCATTGTTTGCAGAGAAGATCCTAGATCTTCCTGATGAGAAGACAACAAGTTGACTGGTTAGACTAAGTAGTAGTCTTTGAAGACATTTGTTAGAATGCGGCAAGTCACGGGTTTTGTGTGATTGAATGAGTCCCGCAAATAGCAAGTTCCAACACTGGCCCCAATGAAAGGGTAGCTTTTTTTGCTGCAAGTTTGCCATTGCTTTGAATTCATTGTTTTGTCTTTTGCAATGCTCAGAGTTTTTGTAATGCCTTCACACACATGCAGCAATGCACATTCACAAAATGAGAAAGTTTCGGCTTCTTCTTTTCCATTGAGGGTGTGAACTTGGCAGTTTGGTGCCCCCCCCCTCCATTATTTGGAACACTCTGTGTTTGGTCTGGTCCAACAAGTCTTTTTGTTATGCAATCAAACTATCCCTTTCAGTTCTATCTGGATGTGTCACTGGACTAGGCTTTCAAATCTTCTTGTTCGGGTGCTGCCAAACTGAAACCAATTCATCCAATTGACTCAGATGAGATCATCAAATCGCTCTGGCTCTTGCATTTGTTCTTGGAGTTAGATTGAGATGACTGGGTAAGCTTTTTTCTCAATGCAATGCATTCTTGCTGCAGAAGTCCTGAAACTCTTCTCTTGTTGCTGTGATGCTGTGACAAAAATGACAGATGGCCTTTTTGTTGTGTTTTTCACCCCTTTTGACTAATCTTCACCAATGATGGATCAGATCACAGGATAGTTACTAGTAGCAAGCTTCTCTCATGCATGCTGGGAAGCTTTAAGGTTGCTGATTCTATGCCAAACCGGTTTGTTTGCTACCTTAAGAGCAAGAATTGAACCCCCTTCACCACACATGTTGTTTTGAGCCTAGTCCTTCATGAAGGTTGGTTCTGTTACTAACACTGGGGCTAGAGTAAGATGGTTAGGTCTATTTCTTTCTCAATGCAATGTAATCTTGCTGCAGAAGTCCTGAAGCGCCTCTCATTGCTGTGTCATGGACATCCTCCAAAGTGTTTTTTGTCCCTTTTGCCTTATCTGCACCAATGATCAGATCACAGGACAGTTAGTAAAATGCTTTTGCTTGTACTGGAAAGCTTTAATGTTGTTGATTCTCAGCTAAACAAGTTTGTTTGCCACCTTGGGAATTGAATCCCCTCTGCTAGACATGTTGTCTTGGGGCTCCTCCATGGTTCTAAGCGTTGCTGATAAGCAATTGCTACTTAACAACACCTCTCTAATTTAGAGAAGGGTTTTCAAATTCCTTCTCTGTTTTTGGGAAGACTTAACAGTCTTCTCTAATTTAGAGAAGAGTTTGTAACCCTTCCTCAAATCCAATTGATTTAACACCACAGAAAGCAATTAGTTTAGAGACGAGTGTATGACGCTTCTCTAAATTAGAGAAGAGGCACAACGACGCCATGGTGCTGTAGCTGACATGGTAGACAATGATCAAATAGGTGCAATGTTTGCCTAGTAGTTGATGTCTAACTGGAAGCACTTGTGAGGACCAACAAAAAGAAGATCATTTCCTATTTGTTCCCAAAGCATTAGGCTTGGACACAATTCCAATAATTTACTAGACATCAGTCACTCTTTGCTGTTTGGCAAAGAAGACGTCCTAAAGCATGACCGAAAACAGTACACTACAGCACAGGCTGGCGCTGCTGGTTGTTTCGGACGGCCTGCTGTACTCCAGTACAAGTTGGACACCGTGGCGGCTTCCAGTGCCGACCGCTTCTCTGGGCATCATGAGAAGTTGAAACTGATGCTCACCAATTGTGTGACTTTTGGTGTTGAGCCCAGCCGTTCAACCTCAACATTCCACATAACTCTTCACAAAGTCTACTACAACCAATCAGTGATCTATGTAGGCCATCTTAGTGGACGACATCATCCCCAGCTTGCATGACTCCAAGCGGCAATGATGAAAATGAAAGAATCATTTCCGCATCCGCATCGAAAGCTGCAATACTGCGTGGAGCTATGGCTTGGCCGGAGGCTTTTTGTCGCCCGAAAAGTCACGCGTGTTTCCTTGACGGAGCTTAATGGGTGCGCCGTCCTCACTGGGCACAACTAAGAGAGAGCGTAGTGCTTCGACATCATAGGAGAGCGCTCGAATTACTAGTTCGGCGTCCATCTGTCTCAAAGCATCGTATCGCCTCCTGCGGAAGAGAGCAAGGATAGAGGAAGTGCTCGAAGCCGACGAACTGGAACCCCCCGACAAAGAACCCCTCACATCGCTTTCATGATTACTACTAGTAGCATTGGGCATTCGAGCAATATCGTCAATGGAAAGAGCTTCGAGTATGATGGGAAGGTCTTTCTGCACCTTTTGCTCGTGTCGCATAGAACGTGTTTTGTCCTCGTGATGAGCTTTGCCCTCACCCTGACAAGCCATATCAGAAACCTGCTCGCTGCTTTTCGAGTCCACAGTGGTAGCTGACTGTGGATGCAGTAAGATTCGGATCAAAGAAGTAAGATTACCACGTCGAGCATAAGACTGAGAAGATTCGTCCCATTTGTTCAGAGCTCTAAAAAGGTCGTCCATCAACTCGGATGGAAGGTTTGCAATGCCTATTTTGCATTCGCAGAAAAACAACACCCCATCAATGTTGTGGTGCAGTATCAACCCCTTGCTCCTCTCTAGCAAAAGAAGCATCATTTCCAACACCATTCGACGGCGCTGAACAGCCACGAAGAGGTCAGGCTCCCCGACAGAGGCCATCCACATAAACTCGACTACCATGCGGTGGCTGGTAGTGTCGATTCCTCCATTCTTTTGTTTCGACATTCTTGTTGTGGAGAAAGCTTCAAATAATATCCAAGCAACAGCAAATCACACTGAGCGTTACTGTGTATAAGACTGAAGGCACACTCTTTATGTGCCTTTTCTCTTCGAGCGTTGGAAGCCAGGAACGTCTTGTTTTGTTGCTGTGTTGTGTATTGTATTGTATTGTATTGTCGGCTATCAATCCTATCACACGTAGCTCACATCAGACTGACAGTCGATTCATTGATTCATTGGGGCGAAACACCTTTCCGGTCTCCGATGCTTGGCGAAACCCACATACAAAATCGCGAGCGCGTTGAGCTAACTTCGTCCACGGTGTTAGTGCACGTTTAACGCACACTTGCGCTGAAAAATAGAGGATTGACAAGAAAAAAGCGCGTGTTGTTCCAAGACCAGTTGAGTACAGTAAGGACAACAAAAATAGTTGCCTTTGATAGACAGCTAGATAGGGTGCTACTTGTTAGCCCAATATGGTGTCATTCGTTGGGATAGTGAAAGTGGAGAAGATACTCAATATAGTTTGAATGATGATGACATGTAAAAGTGGGTGCCGCAGAGGTACGGAGAGTATGAAGCCAGCCGGTTCAAGTAGCTAAAATGATGTAGCGACTTCTATGATGTATTTGTTCTATGCAATCATTAGATGTCGTCCGTCACTAATTTAGTCAAACCATTTCAAGTCAAGTCAAAGGAGCCGACATACACAGCTCGAGTTCCCTTGGTCACTGGCAGGGCCATGTGTTGGAGAGTTGCACACCAGATAATTGCCGTACCCGCAGGTGGCTTTGAAACACTATCCGGCACATGTGCCACACTTCTACTCTTCTCTAGTTCGGCGTCTACAACCTCCCATTCCTTCTTTTCCTCGTCATCTTCGTCGCATTCGCGGTAGAAGGCCGTTCCTCCTCCCTCAAATTCATCGGACAGAACCACTAGCAAGGTCAGATTCATGCCGTCAGCGTGAACCTTAAAATACCCGCCGTTGTCATAGATATTCACCTTTGGTTCTGGTATCATCTGGCCCTTTTCGTCTGGCTCTTCGTACCACGTGACATTCATGGATTGCAGATTGCTGTGTGTTCCAAACGCAAGCTGAGCGAGATCCGACATTTCTTCCATCTTCTCGTGTCCACCCCAGCTGCCATTTCCCTCCAGAAACCCCAGCAGCCGATGGACGAATACAGCACTTGTTTCCTTGGCCTCGGTGTCGAGCAGTGCTTCTACCGAAAACCGAGTGCAATTGTGATGTGCTGCTTCAGTTGCCCCTAATACATGGGTACCTGGTACAGCATCCTCATCTTTTTTAAACTCCTTCACTTCCATGGCCGATCTTAGCAGCGTCCATCGCTCATCCTCAGTGGCAAAATTTGGTATTGTAATATAGGAAAACGATTGTGAAACAGCCAAACCGACAGATAGAGTGGCTGATGCTCGTTCCTTATCAACAAAGTGTTCCTGCCACCCCTGTCCCGATGCCTCCTTTCTCCTACTAGTAGTCATAACAGTCGACTTTCCCAACATATGGTAAATGGAACCGTTTTACAGCGCCACTAAATACTGGGCATCTAGCTAGCCGTATTATTGTCAAAGCTCGATACTCCTGTTATCTTCTGTCTAAGAGCTACTGTCTAACATCGACGTCGCGGCGGGTGGAGGCTGAACGATCGTTTATCGCCATGCCCTGTCTTTTCCATGACTGTCATCCCATCTATCTGGTGATGAGGAAACGAACATCTGTTAACTCGTCTATTCCGGTTGATGGTGGGGCACCTTCCGACAAATGTATCATCAGAAAGCTAATGCGATCGATTATTATCTCATCATCATCACAATGCTGTTGCAATGCTCGCTAGCTAGCTGCGCCTTCCCTTCATTCATTGTTTTACATCGTTCCATCCCAAACGGAACAGCTGCTATGTGTGTCGCAGATCGAAGCTCTCATGGACCAAGTCCCACGTGAATGAATCCTGCTTACTGCGGGCCAATGCGCGCCGCATAAACAAAATAATGCCCCTCATCGATGGGATGTGTGTCTCCTTCATCATCCACCGGTAGATATGCATTAATATCCTGCAAGCTTTCCTATCAGATAGAGGTGGTTTATGATTCTATTATTATTATTATGCCATATTATGCATGCCATTCCTAAATCACTTTCAAGAAAAGACTGCATCCATGTTTCTGATTTCAAATATGAACTGGACGGAAGCTTCTGGCTCGCATTTGTTGCACGTCGGCAGATGGGGCCAATTTTTTCCACGCAAAAGACAACCATAACTTCCCTTTTCATTGAAAACACACAGTGGAGATTAGGGTGCTTAGGAAGAATCAAATTGTCGTGTAGTAGCGTCGGGTCGGTGCAGCACGGATTATGCTTTTGCTTCAAGTTCCGTAAGAGAAGCATTGCTTCCGGATCGTGTCGAGTTAAGCTGCATATTCCACATGTCCGCATATTGACCTCCCATGGCCAACAATTCTTCGTGTGTACCTTGCTCATTGATGATACCATTGCGAAGCACAATGATATTATCCGCATTCTTAATAGTACCCAGACGGTGGGCAATGACGAGCACTGTGCGGTCTTTTCCAAGTCGATCCAAAGCTTCCTTTACCGATTGTTCGGTGATTGTATCTGTTGAAGGGACAAACGAAACATATTAGAATAAGCAAACAAAGCAATGCCATCGGTTTCCAACATTTGGTCCTCCGTCTGGCGACACGCAATTTTATCACGCACCTAGAGCTGAAGTAGCCTCGTCAAAAATACATATAGGAGGATTCTTCAAGATGCAGCGCGCAATAGCAGTGCGCTGCTTTTCTCCTCCTGAAAGTTTGAGACCTCGATCTCCCACCATGGTTTCCCAACCTAATGGCAGGGATTCAATGAACTTTGTCAATTGCGCAGCTTCCGCTGCATCCTCCAATTCAGCCTGAGTCGCCTCCTTGCGTCCGTACATGATGTTCATTTTCAATGTATCGTTGAACAGTGTGGATACTTGAGGCACCACACCAATCATATTTCGCAAGTCAAACTGCTTGACGGTACGCACGTCCACACCATTGACTTTGATAGCTCCACCCGTTACATCATAGAACCGAAAGAGGAGTCTGGAGATTGTCGTTTTCCCTGCTCCCGTACTGCCAACAATAGCCGTCGTTGTTCCTTTGCGCATTTGGAACGAAACACCCTTGAGTCCACTGGCTTCTGCTTGGGTAGGATAATGAAACTTGACATTGTCGAATTCCACCACCAGGTCGGGGTCCTTGTCATTGCCTTTAGGCATGGCAATGGCATCCTTGGCGTCACTGACGTCTGGGTTCTCGGCCAAAAGTTCACTGAGATTGGTCAGATCGACAATGGCCATGACAATCGCATTATAGACACTGCCCAGAAAGTTGAGCGGAGTAAATAGATTGATGGTGTATTGCAGAACGGCCACAAAATCTCCAATTTCCATTCCAGAACACACTTGATTGGCACTGCAGCATTCGGTCAAACTGCCTCCATCACACCCATTGGCAAGGCAACAATTGTTTCGATCCTGAATGGAAAATGCGGCCAAACTGAGGGATACCGCCAAGCAGGTCTGCAAGAGTAAACGCTGCGAAATGTTGAGTGTCGACAAGGACGCTGCGACATTGACACTGCCCTTTTGAAAGGTTTCCACCGCGGAGCCAAACTTTTTCATTTCAAAGTCTTCCGAGGTAAAGTATTTGACCGTTTCAAAATTGATCAAAGAATCGGTAGCGACATCATGCCAATCATTGTCACTTTTGGCAACTTGTTTTCGAAACTTCTTTCTCCACAGCGTCAGCAATACCGTCAAGACAATGTAGGCAAAGACAAAGAAAAAAATAGTAATCGCCAAGGCCACATCATCAAAGTAAGTGGCAAAAATCACTGCCACCAGGATGCATTCCGCCAAGGCGGGGATCAACCACAGAAACAAATATTTGATAAGCGTATCACAGGCCAAAATCCCACGGTCCATGGACCGAATGACTTCTCCCAATTTCTTTTGCAAATGCCAGCCCAAACTCAAACTGTGCAAATGGGAAAAGGACAATTCCGCCAACAACACAAAGGCCGCTTGTGCCACCCGCAAATAAACCAAACTCTGGGCTTCGCGAAGAAAGGCCGATACGAATTGCAAGACGGAAAAAATGATAACATTTTCAATGCATCCCCTATAATCCTGAATGGCCAAGGCCGTCGAGGCCCGTCCAATATAAATGGGCGCCAACAATCCGGTGAACTTGGAAGCTACCACAAAGAACCAGGTCGAGACGGCGCGGATCCGATTCAAGGTGGCCGATGTGGCCGTGGCCTCGGGCCAAAAGTAAGGCTTTAAAACAATCAAGATGGATTTCATGGAAAGTCGAGCCTTTTTCTCACTGGGCGAATTGCCAATTTTGGCGTGGAACCATTTGCATTCCACCACCACCAAGGCAGCATAGAGGGTTAGAAAGATCATGGCACAAATATCCAAAGCACCCAAGGCGAAGCTTGTTGTATTGGGTGACACGGAGGATGCAATCACGCAAGCAATGACACCCAGCGCCATTAATACGGACGAGAGGCCCGCCAAGAATTTTTGAAATTTGGAAAAGCGCACCCGCTGTTGGTCGCGGAGGCACACGACCAAGGCCAAGAAAAAGTAGGCGGCCGCGCATCCCATGGACCCGGCCGTGTCTGGATTGGAAACAATGTTGGTACTGGCCAAATTGCGGGTGGCAAGTAAAATACAGAGCGTCAAAAAATAAAGGCACAAGCTCAAATTGGCCATGACCGACAGCAAGAGGATCAAATTTTGTGATTTGGACAATGGCACTTCGGCGGAGGATTCGTCTCCACCATCCGCCTCATCAAAAGCTTTAATGTCTCGATCAGGTTCTTCCAAAGGCATGGTCTTGTCACGATTGTCCGTGCCATTGTTATTGTTGTTGTTGTTGTTTGCATTTGTGGAATGATTTGTCGTATTCAAAAGAGCCGAACTTTGGCGGCGTTTCACAAAATTGGAAAAACGCTTGGACATGAACACGGACGTGGACGCCATGGATTTGCGCAAGTCTTCCGTCGTTTGAGCGGCTTCGAGCGTCTTGCTAATTTCGGCATCCTTGGCAGAGGCAGTCGCAATCAGGTCGATGGAAACACGAAATAATTGCAAGGTGGCGGCCATGCCGGTCACCCACCAAAGGGAGGCCGATGTGGGGTCGGACATTGTGGATGAATTTATTGTATGGTATGTATTGATTGTAGAAAAAAATGTAATTTAGTTCGTCTTTTTTCTCTCTCTTTCTTTTAGCTTCTTGTACAGTAATGTCTTGAATTATGGCACAGAAGGGTTCCCTCTCAATCTAGCTACTAGCTAATAGTTCGCAGCTATTGTAATGCTGTAATCCAATCTGAAGGCTAGTAAAAGTATTGATTCATTCATATTCATTGACTCACTCATTCATTGATTGTTGATCGTTCACCTTCATTCTTCTTCGATTTTCATCATTATTGATCGATACGATGTTCGTCATTATTCAATTGATCGATACGAATGCGAGCGTGACTTCGCCGAGGAACTTATTTCCCCCAAACCTGCACCCTATATTTTGGGCGGGAATCAATGGATGACTTACAGACAGAAGAGAATAAGCCCGGGCGGGATTTTACTTTGGCGTCTCAAGGCCCTCCATTTTTTCTGCGATGCATGGATGTATGTATGTACAATCCATTTCTTCCAAAACTCTACTTATTGTATGTTGTTGTTGATAACCCATTCACTGTATGTAGTGCCCATAAACCTCCTACTTGGTACTGGCTTGCATAATTTGCTTTCATTAGATCAGCTCACCACAACACTCCAAAAAAAACACCATAGTTCTATACTTTCTACAGTTACAAATTCGAATAATTTAATTTCAATACAAAATCAAGATCAAAAGTCAGAATGGATTTTTTGCGAACGTTGGGCTTGGAAGATTTGCCCGAACAACAAACCAAAACGATGCATTTAATGGCCCGACATCCCGAATTCGCCTTGAAATTGGGCTTGGATTCGTGTTGTGCCTGTGGGACACCCTTTACTTCTTCTTCTTCGTCTCGTGTAGTCGTCGATTGTCCCACGTGCCAACGCGTCAGTTATTGTTCCGAGGCGTGTCGGGCCCACGATGCCAGTGCGGGCGACCGGGATCATGAATCCTTCGATGCCGAAGATGAGGAGGGCGATACGGCCATGGGCCATTCGTCCGTCATTTGTACTCTGTTGACTTTGTGTAACAATGATGAAGTCGTCAATGACGAAACAAAAGACGATGACAAAACCATGCAACTCTTGGCCCAGGATGCCCGTGCCAAGGAAGCCGCCATCGATCGAGTCCGCAGTGAATACGAATCTTATTGTGCCACGGTGGCCAATGTCTTGTTGCAAGGACCCTTTTATGGCCCCGCCATTGAGGCTGCCTCTAAAAATCTAGTCATCCACGTCATTGGGGCATCCTCCGACGGAGAACTCTGGCAAAAAAGTCCTTGTGTCCAGCACAGTGACGTTTGGAATGCCTATGCGGATGCCCTGGCAGAACTGGCGGAAACCAGAAAACTGGATACGATTAATTTGGTCTTTGTGGGACCCGAATGTCCCAAAGAAAATATCCCGCCCACGACACGCAACATGACCAATGTCGAGGGAGGAACGGCCGGAGAGCTGGTGGTACAAACCTACTGTGGAGAATATACGACCGATTTGTTGAAACAAAATGAGATTCCAAAAGCCGATATTTGTATCTTTTTCAATCCCGGCTTTACCTGTCCCGATTATGATTGGAGCGAAGCCTTGGCCGCCATTCCCAGAGGGACACCCTTTTTGATGACCACCAATACGGAATTAGAGGGGATTGCCGATTGTCAATATTTGTTGGAAAACGACTTGATTCAGGCCATTCCACCCATGCTGGCCGAAATCTTTGGATCCGAGGCACTGGCCATCCACAAGTATGAGGACGATGATGGGACGGGTCCTTTTTTCAATGAAAATCCATTTTGTGGCAATCGCGTCCGACAAAGTGGGACCATGGCCAATGATTTATTTGTCAAAAATCGGTGGATGCTGGGAGGTATTTTGGACAGTCGAACGAGACAACCACCCAACAAACGACGTGTCACTTCGCAAGAAGGCAACAACAGCAAGGTCCATAATCCAGCGCTTATATAAATATTAAATATAATGATAATAATAATAA
>ENA-ORBV01009499-ORBV01009499.1-microbial-mat-metagenome-genome-assembly--contig:-NODE-9499-length-15923-cov-6.213934_pt1 | contig 15923 bp, 15 predicted proteins | sample MGYA00237777_ERZ505514 | MGnify/ENA primary metagenome ERZ505514 (study PRJEB26160, sample SAMN06269048) | microbial mat metagenome | isolation source: Oligotrophic lake microbial mat | place... | reverse complement strand
TGCTCCGACGGGACGAACCGGTGGGCATTACCGTCGTGAACGAGTTGCGCGAGGCAACCGCCGTCCACTGGCACGGTATTGAACTCGACAGCTATTACGACGGCGTCCCTGGTTTCGCGGGACATCCCGGCCGTATCGCGTCGGTCATTGCACCAGGCGACTCGTTCGAGGCCCGCTTCACGCCCCCTCGCGCCGGAACTTTCATGTACCATCCGCACGCAGACGAAGTGCGCCAACAACAGGCGGGGCTCTCGGGCGCGATCGTGGTACTCGAACCCGGCGCCACGTTCAACCCGGAGCAGGATATCGTGCTGCTCGTGAGCGTTCCGCGGAGAGCATCGGATGGTGCCACGGTGTTCCTCAATGGCACGAGCACTCCACCGGCGCGCGACTGGCGCGTGGGAGTGCGCTACCGACTTCGTGTCGTCAACATCCACACCTTTCGGCCCAGCATGATCGCGCGACTCGTAAGGGATTCGACGCTTCTCACCTGGCGCGCGATTGCAAAGGACGGAATGGACTTGCCCGCTGATCAGGCGACCGTACGACCGGCGAGACAACAGCTAGGCAATGGCGAGGCATACGACTTCGAATTCACGCCGAACGCACCCGGTGACATTCTGTTCACGGTGAGGAGTGGTGCGGGCGACCTGCTCGCAGCCATGCCGATTCGAGTGCGCTAAACGTGCTGCGGTGCTTGAGGGAGTTGGGCCGTGTAACGCGCGCCCTGATTTCGGGTGCGTCTGCAGCGACTCACCCGCTAGTGCACTTCTCCTCCCCGCCGTATGATCGTCGGGCTAGCCTTGGCACACAGAGCGCAGCATCCTTCTGACCACCGAGCGCACCCGACTATGGACGACGGAATCACTCGCCGCGATTTCCTCAACGGCGCCAGCATCGCCATAGGGGCGTCCCTTGTGACTCCGTGGGCCGAGCTCTTTGCCGGAGGCTTCGATGCCGGCGCGGAGTATTATCCGCCCACCAAGACCGGGCTGCGGGGAACCCACGAGGGCGCGTGGGAAGTAATGCACGCGCGCGTTGCCGGACAGACGTGGCCCGCGGGACCGGGGGAAGAGCAGTACGACCTGGTAATCGTGGGAGGCGGCATTAGCGGGCTCGCCTCGGCGCACCTCTACCGCAAGGAGAAGCCCACCGCCCGCATTCTCATTCTCGACAACCACGACGACTTCGGCGGGCACGCCAAGCGGAACGAGTTCTCCATCAACGGCACCACCCGCATCGGGTATGGTGGCACCGAGTCGATCGACACGCCGTCATCCTACACACAGATTGCCAAACAGACACTTGTCGACATCGGCATCGACACGGCCAAGTTCTACGAGGCGTTCGACCAGACACTCTACGCCAAGCTGGGCCTCGCGAAGTCGATCGTCTTCGACAAGGAGAACTTCGGCCAGCGGAAGCTGGTGACGGGGTATGGCAGGGTGCCGTGGGAGGAGTTCGCCGCGCAGGCGCCGCTCAACGAGCAGGCGCGGAAGGATTTCATCCGCGTGCATACCGAGCGCCACGACTACCTGCCTGGACTCTCGCCGGAGGAGAAGTACACGCTGCTGCGCACGGTGAGTTACGAGTCGTACTTGCGCGACTATTGCAAGGTTGATCCGCAACTGTTGGAGCTGTATCGAAAGTTCGGGATAAGCTTCTGGTGTGTAGGTATCGACGAGATTCCGGCCACGTCCATCCAGGACTACGACGGAGGCATGCCGGGGCTCGACCAGACGCTGGTCCGCCATGGTTCGCGCGGTGACGAGCCCTACATTTTCCACTTTCCCGACGGCAACGCGTCGGTGGCGCGTCTGTTGGTGCGGTCGCTCATTCCGACCGCCATGCCGGGCACGACGATGGAAGATGTGGTCACCACACGCGCCGACTATTCGCAGTTGGACAAGAAGGGCGCGCGGGTGCGCATTCGTCTCAACAGCACGGGAGTCAACGTTAGGCACACGGTCGGCGGCCGCTCGGTCGACGTGACCTACGTGCAGGGCGGCCAGGCGCACACGGTACGCGGCGCCAATGTCATCATGGCCTGCTATAACATGGCCATCCCCTACCTTTGCCCAGAACTTCCTGCGACGCAGAAAAAGGGGCTCAGCTATGGCGTGAAGGTCCCGCTCACCTACACGAAAGTGCTTGTCCCCAACTGGCGCCCCTTCGCCCAACTCGGCACCGACTTCGTGTACTACACGAAAGACTTCTTCAAGCAGGTCGAGTTGGACTACCCCGTGTCCATCGGCCGTTACCAGCGTTCCCAGACGCCTAACGACCCAATGGTATTGCACATGTGCTACGTGCATCACGATGGCGTGACCAAGGGGCCGGAGCAATGGCGCGAGGGGCGGCGCCGTCTGATGACGACACCCTTCTCGACCTTCGAGTATCACGTGCGTGACCAACTCGACGCAGCGCTCTCGGGCGCTGGCTTCGACGCCGGGCGTGACATCAAGGCGATCACCGTCAATCGGTGGCCGCACGGCTATGCCTATTCGCCCGAACTGCTTTGGGAGCCGCACTACACGTCGGAGGAAGACAAGCCGTGGGTGATCGGGCGCAAGCGTTTCGGGCGCATCGCGATCGCCAATTCGGATGCCGGGGCCAAAGCCGACACGAACGGCGCGATTACGCAGGCGTGGCGGGCGGTGCAGGAGACGTTGAAGGGGTGACGCCGATCATGAGACGGCGCGATTTTCTTCGATTCTCCGGACTTGGTGCCGCGAGCAGCGCGTTGGGTCAGCTGCAACTGCGCCCGGGTTCGGCCGCCGCGCTCGAGCGCCTGCTGGAAGGAAGGCGGGAACGATTCGCGCTGTCAGTATTCAGTCGCTTCAAGGCCGGGACACGCTCGACGCTCGCAATCTCGTGGTCGCGCCGGGGTTCATCGACCTGCATCAGCACGCGCAAGACGCCGCCGGATATCGCGTGGAAGCGCTGGACGGCACCACGACCGCACTTGAGCTGGAGGGAGGCACGGCCGACGTCGACATGTGGTACGCCGATCGCGCCGACAAGGCCCTCATCAACTACGGCGTCAGCGTCGGACATGAAGGGGGTCGCATGCGGGTGCTGGGTGACAGCGGCGTCGACGCGCCGACGGGACCGGCGGCTTCGCGGGCCGCAACCGATGCGGAACTGGCGGCCATCGTCGCGCCGATGGAGCGGGGCATGAAAGAGGGCGCGGTCGCGGTGGGCGTCCTGCTCGAATACACGCCAGCCGCCCGTCCATGGGAAATCTTCGAGATGTTCCGGGTAGCGGCGGCGTATGACGCATCGGTGCATGTACACGTCCGCAGCCTAAATGAGCGCTACTACTTTCGAGCCGCCAAACGGTAGGCTCCCACCGGTGAGCCGAGGCCAGGGTCGACGATCAGCGCACCCGTGGATGCGCCGCGAAAAACGCCATCAACCGCGCGTTCACCAGCGGCGCCTGCTCCATGTGGGGCAGATGACCTGCTGAGTCGACGGGAAAGAACTCGACCGCGGGGATGTTCCGACGCACCACATTCGACATCTCGAATTTCACCGTCTGGTCCTGTTTCCCCCAAACCAGCAACACCGGTACGCCTGTCTGTGCCACGCCGGCGTATAGCGCATCAAAATCGGTTCGCGAATTCGTCTCCGCCGATCGGAGTAGCGCCCGCCCAAACCCCCGGTAGCGCATCTGCGGCCGGTACAACTCCGCCCAATTCGGAAAGCGCTCCGGATGCAGGAAGTCCGACGCCTGATTGTCGGCCATCCCCGGCACTTGGCTTACCTGCCAGATGTACGCGCCGACGAAGGGAACCTTGAGCAACGCCGGAAGCGAGCCGCCTCCGCTGGCCGGATCCACCAGCGTGAGAGTGCGCACCCGGGCCCGATGACCGGCCACGTAGTGTGCGGTCACGAACCCGCCGAACGACAACCCCATGAGATCCACCGGGCCCGTGATGCGCAGCGAATCGAGTAACTCATTGAGCTGCGCGTCGTACAACGCACCGTCATAGGCTGCGTCGGGCCGGTCCGACCATCCTCGCCCATAGAGGTCGTAACGAATGGTTCGAAGGCCCGCCGCACCGAGCGCCATGAACGTGGAATCCCAGATGTATGCGGGCACCGAAAAACCATGTACGAACACGACCACACGCCCGGTGTCGGGACCACCAGTCTCGTAGTGCGTGGTGCCGTGCGAGAGGGCGATGAACTGGCCCGGCACGCCGTTTCGTGCCAAGGCATCCAGAGTGGTCGATTCAGGATTCTTCCACGCCCAGTAGCCGGCGGCGCCGGCGAGTACGAGTACGAGCGTGACGACGGCAAGGCGAAGGAGGCGGGGCATGCGTTCGCTACCGGTTGTTGGGTTTGGCGCCGAGTAGCGCGCGGCGCTCTCGTACGTCGCACGGTTCATCATCCGCGCGGGGCGGAACATACGGCGTAGAAGTTGGGGCGGCAAAACGGGGAAGGAGGGCGCGGAACGGGGAGACTCGTCGTGACGCTACGCCAATGCCGGATTCGAGGTACCTACCACCCGAAAGCCGCGACGGTCAGAGCACCCGGTTCCTCACAGTCCTGTCACGCGACCAATAGCGACTTCACCGCAGCGCTGCGTACACCAGCACCTGGAACTGCTCCCCCATGGCGAGCGACGAGCCTAACACGTTCGTGAAGATGAGACCGATCAACTGCTCCTTCGGGTCAGCCCAGTAGGTGGTCTTGAAGGCGCCGCCCCAGGAGAAGCTGCCCACGCTCAGCGGTGACTGAGAGTCGTTGCCCGGGGTCTCGATCGCGAAGCCGAGCCCAAAGGCGGGCTGCAGGGCACCAACCTGGTTCGTGAGCATCAGTTCCACCGTCTTGCGACCAAGCAGCCGCACGCCATCCAGCGCTCCGCCATTCAAGAAGAGCTGCAGGAAGCGCGCATAGTCGGCCGTGGTCGACGAGAGTCCGCCGCCGCCGGAGAAGTACGTGAGGGGGCGCAGGGGAAAGTCGGGATGCAGGAGTCCTCCGTTGGCCTCATGCGTTGCCGCAAGTTTGCCATCGGTCTCCTGGTGCAGCGCGGCCAGACGATCGCGACGGTCTGCGGGGATGGCGAAGTAGGTGTCGCGCATGCCGAGCGGGTCGAAGATCCGGGTTTTGAAGAATTGGTCAAGCGGCATGCCGGAGATCACCTCGACCAAGCGTCCCAGCACGTCGCTGGACAGGCTGTACGTGAATCGCTCGCCCGGTTCCTGACGCAAGGGAAGGCGCCCGAGGCGGTCGATCTTGTCGGCCAGGACCTCGCCTTCCTTGCCTAACGCGGTGATGCCTGCCTTGGCGTAGATCGCCTTGAACTCGTCGCTCCCGATGTCGGCGTAGTCGAGTCCCGAGGTGTGCGTGAGTAGTTGGCGGATGGTGCTCCGGCGCCGGGTGGGCTTGGCCTCGAAGGTGGAGTCGGCCGGGTTGAACTTGGCGAGAATTGTTTGCTCCTTGAAGGCCGGGAGATATTTCCCGATCGGGTCATCGAGCATCAGGCGCCCCTCCTCCCACAGCATCATGACGGCGAGGGAGGTGATGGCCTTGGTTTGAGAGGCAATGCGGAAGATGTCGTTCGTTCGCTGGGGCTCGCGCGTGGTGAGGTCGCGGTAGCCGAAGGCCTTGTGGTACTCGACATGTCCGCCCTGCACCAGCATGACCACAGCGCCGGGAATCCTGCCGTCGGCCACCAGTCGCTGCACAAACTCGTCGATGCGCTGCAGCCGGGCGGGGACAAATGCTGCGGCTCGCGCGCCGCCTGCCGACGTGCGCGCCGTCGCATCCTGCGACGCGATGGTTATCGGGGAAAGGGTCGCGAGGGCGACGACGGCAGAAAGCAGGCGCATGTGATCTGGTTCTCCAAAGGGTCTGGGTGCCGCGACCAGTGGTCGTCGAAGCGAAGCGCGAGCGGCGGGCGGTGTAAGTGATCACGGAGCCAAGGGTTAGCGCAAGAGCGAGGCGTACATGCCCTGCCACCACCGCCGAGCGATGTATCTTTCGCATCGCGGCCGGGCACTTGTCTGGCCCTCTCGAACTTTCTGTCTCGCGCCCTCACTCAACACATGCCGTCGATTGAAATGAATGGGCGCTCGATCGAACAGGCGGACCCGCTCGGAGTCGCCCGGCCGCTCGCATTCGACAATCGCTTCGTGCGCGAGCTACCAGGCGACCCTCTCACGTCGCTCGAGCGGCGCCAGGTGTTTGACGCGTGCTGGAGCAGCGTACACCCGACGGCGGTGGTTTCGCCCAAGCTCCTCAGCCACTCGCGTGAGGTGGCGGAACTCGTCGGATTCTCCCCTGACTATGTGCTCTCTCCACAATTCGAGGCGGTATTCGGCGGCAACGCGCTGCTCGCTGGCATGCAGCCCTACGCCGCGTGTTACGGCGGTCACCAGTTCGGCGGGTGGGCCGGACAGCTCGGCGACGGACGCGCTATCACCTTGGGCGAGGTGGTAAACGCTAGGGGGGAGCGGTGGGAGTTGCAGCTGAAGGGAGCCGGCCCTACCCCCTACTCCCGCACCGCCGATGGACGGGCTGTGCTTCGATCGTCCATTCGCGAGTTTCTGTGCAGTGAGGCCATGCACCACCTGGGCGTCCCGACCACCCGTGCGCTTTCGGTCGTGACCACGGGCGAGCCGGTGCTTCGAGACATGTTCTACGACGGCAATGCGAAGCTCGAGCCCGGTGCGGTGGTGTGTCGGGTCGCCCCCTCGTTCATCCGTTTCGGCAATTTTGAACTCCTGTCTGCGCGCGGCGACCGGGCCCTTCTCGCGAAGCTTGTCGACTTCACTATCGCCAGAGACTTTCCGCATCTCCATGGTAGTATCGACGAGCGGCGCGAACGCTGGTTCGCCGAAGTCTGCGAGCGTACGGCACAGATGGTGGTGGGGTGGATGCGGGTCGGCTTCGTGCATGGAGTTCTAAATACGGACAACATGTCGGTGCTGGGCCTGACACTTGACTACGGCCCGTACGGCTGGCTTGATAATTTCGATCCGCATTGGACACCGAATACCACCGACGCCGGAGGACGGCGCTATCGCTTCGCGCAGCAGCCGGCTGTCGCGCAGTGGAACCTCGAGCGATTGGCCGACGCATTGCATCCGCTCTTTGATGATGACGCGCCGCTGCAGCGCGCGCTCCAGCGGTACGCCCAAGTCTACTCGGCGCAATACAGCCTGATGATGGTCGCCAAGTTCGGCCTCACCGAGTGGGGACGCGACGAGGTGGCGATTGTCGATGAGGGGCTCGCCCTCCTGTATGCTGCGGAGATCGACTACACTCGCTTTTTCCGGGCCCTGGGTGAGCTGGGTGATTCGCTGCCTAACGATGATGTGGCACTGGTGGAGGCGATGGGCGACGTGTTCTACGACGAGGTCAAGCGCGAGTCGCACCGCGAGCGGCTCGCCGCATGGCTGCGTCACTGGCACGCGCGCGTCGTGCGCACAGGCGAGAGCGCGGAGGTGCGGCGTTCGCACATGCATGCCGTCAACCCGAAGTTTGTCATTCGAAACTATCTCGCGCAGCAGGCCATTGACGGGGCGGCGGCCGGCGACGCGTCGTTAGTGCACACACTGCTCGAGGTGCTGCGTCGTCCGTACGACGAGCAACCCGACCACGAGGAGTACGCCGCTCGGCGCCCGGAATGGGCGCGACACCGGGCGGGCTGCTCGATGTTGTCCTGCAGTTCCTGATTGCGCGAACAACCCATGAAGACGTGGCGCCGCCTTCTGAATCCGTGGAACCTGGTGACGATCGCCCTGCTGGCGTGGGCGGCGCCGCGTTTGCTCCCGCATCTCGGTGCGATTGTTGGCGTCGGCTCCGGGAAGCGCAGGGTTCCCGCCTTCGACATCGTGACCCTCGATGGTGCCCTCCTCACTGCCGACTCGCTGCGCGGGCGCGTCGTCCTCGTGAATTTCTGGGCCACCTGGTGCGGTCCGTGCCGAGTGGAGATGCCACTGCTGCAGGCCATGCACGATCGGCATCGCGCACGCGGCTTCACCATGCTCGGACTGTCGGTAGACCGAGGTAGCGCCGACGGTGTTCGCACCTTCCTTCGCGAGCGCGACGTCACCTATCCCGTAGCGATCGTCGGCACGCGTGAGGAGCGCGCTTTCGGTGGCGTGCGCGGCTACCCGACCTCGATTCTCCTCGATCGAAAGGGCATGGTGCGCCACGTCGTCATCGGCCCGCTGGCCCCAGCCACGCTCGAACTCGCGGTCCGCCGACTGCTTGACGAGCCGACGCGCTGACGCGTCGACGCGCCGACGTGCTGAGCCTGGGCGCAGTGTCCGCGTCTGGCCCGACTGGCCTCCGATCACCGATCACCGGCCTCAGATCACCGACCACCGACCAGCGGCCTCAGATCACCGACCAGCGATCAGCGACCATCGATCGCGCTGACTACCCGATCGTCATGCCCAACTGCGGCGCGATTCGCCTAACGCACGGGAATCGAACCGTTCGCAGCAAGCACCGTGTGTCCCGCCGAGCTGCGTGCGAAGTCGAGGAAGCGCAACACGGCGGGCGACGGCAAAACGTTCGATACGAGATACGACGCGCGCGTGAGTCGATAGCGCCCGCTCTCCGTATTGGCCAGTGTCGGGGCCACCCCGTCGAGCGCAAGCGCACGAATCTTCCCGCCGCTCTGCTGCACAACCGTCGCCGTCGTCACCCCCACGGCGCCCGAAATCTCGGCCAGCGCGCGCACCATGTCGCCAGTTGCCTGCACAATGGTGACCGCCCCCTCCGCTCCCGCCTGCCGAAGACACGAGACACCGGCCCGCACGACCTCGGTGTCCACCTCGCTCTCCGGTCGCATGTACGCCCGCACCGCGACGTTTCCCCCTCCCAGCAGCGCCCAGCTCGTTAGGCGTCCGGTCAGGAGGTCACAGGCCTGCGCTTCGCTCACTGCGCGCACTGTCACGTCGGCATGGACACCAATGACCACGGGAGTGAGCGCGATGCGGTGCGCCGTCATTCCGTCGCGCGCGAGCGCCGCTTCGTCGAGCCCGTGGCTGGCGACAGCGATGTCGATGCGCCGGTCGGCCAGCGCCTGCAGACGCGCCTTGCTCCCAAGCCCGCCCCCAAGACTGATTGCCGACGTTGGGTAGGTGATGCGATACTCATCGGCGAGCGCCGCCACGAGCGGCATCACGCCATTGGAGCCATCAATGCGGATCGTGTCAGCCATGGGCATACCGCCCGTCACCACGCGCGATGCAGCCGGAATGGGAGCGCCGCGCCGAGCGGTTGTGTGGCACGCACCTAAGGTGAGTCCAAGCACGGCGAAAACGCGTGCGTGGTGACCGCGAGCGAGAGGACGAGCCATGCGGAATATCATATGCTACTGTTACGCGCCTACACGGGCCGATGCCTACTGCACCGCCCCCTTAGGCATAACCCCCCCACGCAGGTAATCCACCGCCAGGTTTGCCAGCGAACGTACTCCGGTTGGCAGCGCCGCCTCGTCGGCGAAAAAGAGGGGCGAGTGGTTCACCGGCGCTGTCTTCGGATCGGCGCCCTTGGGGAGGACGCCAAGGAAGTAGAACAGACCAGGAATCTCCCGCGTGAACTCGGGGAAGTCCTCGGACCCCGTGACCGGATTGATGATGCGCAGACCGCCGACGCCGGCGGTACGCTGCAGCGTCGACATCATCCGTTCGGTGAGCGCGGCGTCGTTGGCGGTGACAAGTCCCCCCGTCTGGATGCTCACGAGGGCCGTTGCGCCTGACGAGTGCGCAATGTCTTCGGCGGTGCGCTTGATACGCGTATGGATGTCGGCCCGCATCGCTTGGTCGAAGGTGCGAATCGTCCCCACCATCACCACGCTGTCGGGGATAATGTTGCCTCGGTTGCCGCCCTGGATCATTCCGATGGTGATGACCGACGGAGCGGCGGTCACTTCCACCTGGCGACTAGCGATGGTCTGCAGGCCGAGCACAATCTGCGAGGCGGCGACAATCGGGTCGACCCCGGACCAGGGGGCGGAGCCATGCGTCTGGCGTCCCTTCACGATGATGGTCAGTCCGTCGGCCGCCGCCATGAAGCCCCCCGGTCGGGTGCTGAGCGAGCCGAGTTCTGCAGGCCACACATGCAGGCCGAAGATCGCCGAGGGGCGCGGGTTGTCGAGCACTCCGTCCTTCACCATCGCCGTCGCGCCGCCAACTCCCTCTTCGGCCGGCTGGAATATGAACTTGACCGTCCCCGGGATTTTCGCCTTCATCCCCGCAAGCACTTCGGCAACTCCCATGAGAATTGCGACGTGGTTGTCATGTCCGCAGGCGTGCATCACGCCGACGTCCATACCCTGCCACATTGTGCGCACCTTGCTCTTGAACGGAAGGTCGACCTGCTCGGTCACAGGCAGCGCGTCCATGTCGGCGCGGAGCGCGACAACCGTCCCCGGCTTGCCGCCGCGCAATATGCCGACAACACCGGTCCGGCCGACCTCCGTTTTCACGTCGAGGCCAAGGGCACGCAGGTGTCCAGCAACCAGGGCCGCCGTTCGAACCTCATTGAAGCCCAGTTCGGGATGCTCGTGGATATCGCGCCGCCAGGCGACGACCTTGGGCATCACCTGCACCATGCGTGCGTCGATTTCCTTGGACAGCTCATTGTTCGCACCAGGCACCTGTGCCGAGGTGGAAAGGGGGAGGAAGAACGCGAGCGAGGCGATGACGAGCAGGAGTGGGCGAGTCACGGGGGGATACCGGGATGGGGGTATGCGCCAAAGGTGCGGTGCGCGGGCGAGGCGCGCTACTGCCCCGGTCGGGAGAGGGCCGCTCGCGAACCGGCGAGCCCCGCGCTCAGAATGGGGGGAATCCTCACACGTCGCACTCGTTCCTCTGACAGACAATCGGCGGAAGTGCTCTGAGTGTTGTCGACACGCGTCCGGACACGGACGGAAATAGGCCGCGACAATAGGGAGCTCGCGATGACCACTGGAAAACGCACCGTGCGTGAGGGGTTGGTTGTGGGGATCATCGGATACGCCACCGTGGCGGTGTTCTACGCCGTCTTCGACTTTCTGGCCGCACGCGGCGGATTGTACACGGTCAACCTGCTCGGAAGGGCCGTGTTCAGAGGGTTGCGCGACCCAGCGGTACTGCAGCTGCCCTTGCCTGCCGACCCGGGAGCGATTGGATTGTTTAACGGCTTGCATCTCCTCATCTCCCTGTTCATCGGTCTCGTGGTGACCTGGCTCGTCTGGCAGGCCGAAGGGCCGCCAGCCCAAGCGCGCCTTGCCTGGCTCACGATAGTCGCCGGGTTCTTCGTCACGATCTTCGGAATCGGCATGCTCACGGGCCCCATCCAAAACCTCTTGCCCTGGTGGTCTGTCGTCGTGGCCAACGCGCTCGCCGTGCTGGTAGCTGGGGCCTACCTTCTCCGCAAGCACCCGGGCCTTCTGCACCGCCGGGCGATGGGAGAATTCGTCGAGCGGCGCGGCTGATAGCACCCACCTGCAACCGAGCGAGGGCAACGAGTCTAAGCGCCCCGGTTGATGGGACCTCATGCTGGCGTCGCGCCACCGCCCGTGACACATTGGCATGCCCGGACTATCGCATACGCAACGAGGAACGCACGGATGCACGGCCCGCTCAATCGCATGCGGTTGACGAAGCTCCTCGTCACATCCGCGCTCCTCGTCGTAGTGCCACTGGTTGCCGCGCACGCGCAACGTGGACCCATTCCGCGCACCGCCAGCGGCAAACCGGACTTCAACGGCATCTGGCAGGCGCTCGGCAACGCCCACTACGATGTCGAGCCGCATTCCGCCCGCGGCGCGATGGCATGGCGTCCCGGTCCGGTCGTGCCCGTTCCGGCCAAGGAGGTCGTCGCGTTAGGCGCGGTTGGTGCAGTGCCGTCCGGTATGGGCATTGTGGTCGGGGGGCAGATTCCCTACACCCCCGCCGCCCTCGTCCGAAAGAAGGAAAATCTGGCGCAGTGGCTCACCCGCGACCCCGAGATAAAGTGCTTCCTGCCTGGCGTGCCGCGGGCCACGTACATGCCCTTTCCATTCCAGATTGTCCAGAGCGACAGAGCCTTCTTCATCGCGTACGAGTATGCCGGCGCACTTCGCAACATCTACCTGAAAGACCCCGGACCGCCCCAGGTGGACAGTTGGATGGGCCAGTCGGTTGGCGCGTGGGATGGTGACTCCTTCGTCGTCACGGCAAACGGCTTCAACGCCGAGAGCTGGTTCGATCGCGCCGGCAACCATCACAGCGAAGCGCTGAAGGTGGTGGAGCGCTATACCATGATAGGCCCCGATCATATCCAGTACGAGGCCACCATGGAGGACCCGCAGACCTTTACTAGAACATGGACGATTCGCCTGCCGCTGTACCGACACGTGAATCCCGACGCGAGACTCGGCCAGTTCAAGTGCGTGGAGTTCGTCGAGGAGCTAATGTACGGCCACCTGCGCAAGACACCGCTCAAGCCCTAGGAGTTGCATGCGCCTTCACATCATGATCCAGTTCGCTTCGGGCTTGGCGGCGGCGTGGGCCCCCGGGGTCGCTCACGCACAAGCAGCCGCTCCAACAAAACCGCAGGCGTCGTGGACCGTGCCCCGCACGCCCGACGGTCGTCCCGACCTGCAGGGAAACTGGAGCAATGCCACGCTCACGTCCTTCGAGCGACCGGTCGGCCTTCCCCTCGTGCTCACGAAGGCTCAGGTGGCGCAACTCGAGAAGGTTCGCTCCGACACCATCGAGAAGCTGGGACAGCGCAGCGATCCCAATCGCACGGCGCCTCCGGTGGGCGGCGATGGGTCCACCGGCGCGGCGGGGAATGTGGGCGGCTACAACTACTTCTGGATCGACGCTGGTGACCACATCGCGGTCGTGAACGGAGAGCCGCGCAGCTCGATGATTACCAACCCCCCAAACGGCCGGGTCCCTCCCCTCACGCCCGCCGGACGCGCCAGGCAAGCCGAGCGTTTCAAGCGCTTGCGACAGTTTGGCGAGTACGACAATCCCGAGAACCGTCCCCTCGCCGAGCGGTGTCTGATGTCATTCGGCTCCAATGCGGGGCCGCCAATGCTACCGAACTATTTCTACAACAATAACTACACCATCGTACAGACACCGGACCACGTCATGATCATGACGGAGATGGTGCATGATGTCCGCATTATCCGGCTCGAGGGTGGAGAGCGACTTCCGCCTAACGTGCGTCCATGGATGGGAGATTCGCACGGCCGCTGGGAGGGAGATACGCTGGTGGTCGAGACCACCAACTTCCACCCATCGCAGTTGGTCGCCTTTACCACCAGCTACAATGCGGCGTTCTTCGGCACCTCCGACAGCCTGCGGATCGTGGAGCGCTTCACACGCGTGGACGAGCACACCATTCTCTACCGCTTTACGGTGGACGACCCCGCGACCTTCACCCAGTTGTGGAGCGGTGAGCTGCCCTTTCTCGCCATGGACGATCTCGTGTACGAGTACGCGTGCCACGAGGCAAACTACGCCATGTCGAACGTGCTGAGTGGAGCGCGCGCCGAAGAACGGAAAGCCGCCAGCCGCAAATCGGCCCGCAAGCCCAAGCCATGACACGCACCTTCAGACGCAGCCATGGCCTTGACAGCTACGTTGAGACAATACCCAAGCAATAGAAAGCCACAGTCACCGGTGACATCGATGCGCAAGACATACTCCATACTCGTCGGTGGCGGACTGCTGTTGCTCTCCGCCACCGCTCCACTCTGGGCCCATCATGCATTCGGGGCGGAGTTCGACCCCAACGCGCCCATCCGGCTGCGGGGCAAGGTGGTCAGGCTGGAGTGGGTCAACCCGCACGCCTGGATCCACATCGAGGTGAAGAACAAGGCGGGGGTCAGCGAAGTCTGGATGGTGGAGGGCGGCACCCCTAACACGCTGCTGCGCCGAGGGCTCACGCGCCAGTCGCTCACCTTTGGCACCGAACTCATCGTCGACGGCTACCAGACGAAGGACCACTCGCTCAAGCGGGCCAACGGGCGCGACGTCACGTTCTCCGATGGTCGAAAGGCCTTCCTCGGCTCCTCCGGCACCGGCGCGCCGCGCGATGGGCGCGATCCTAACGAGCGGGTGAAAAAGCCGCCGACGAGCCGTTAGGCGCCCGGGGCTACGACGAGTATCCGATCCATCGTCCCGCCGCCGCCACCGTGAACCACAACAGGAGCGACACGGCGGCGACCAGGCGGGTGAGTGGCGATGTGTCGCGCCGTGGATTCATCGCCACGCGGCGACGCACGGTGAAGGTGTAGAGGAGCGCAACGGGTAGGGTGGCCATCTTCACCCAGAACGACGGGTTGTAGAAGCACTTCACCGCCTCGGACAGAAAGAGCGAGATGCCGCTGAGCATGAGCAGCGCCACGCTGGCCACCAGCCAGGGATGCACCGCTGTGGCCACGGACGACAGCGATTGGCGGGTGAGGCCCGCCCCCAGCATCCGGAGATCGACAAGCAGCACAGTGCCTCCGAGCGCGGAGAGACCCAGCAGGTGCACCGATTCGATGACCGGGAAGAGCCACAACGAGGTCCGCACCAGTTGCCCGAGGCCCGTACCCTCGCACCACTCGAAGAAGGGGAGCAGCGATTCGATCATGGGGGGGGAAGCACGCAGCCCGACGCCCAGTTCACGAATGCCGACTGCGGCTGCAGGTCGCAGGCAAACCAGTTGTAGGCCACAAGGCGGCCCGCCACCACCACACCAGCCCACGCCACCAGCGACACCACCGCCGCTACTCGCGCGGCGCGCGGCGGGATGGGCGCCAAATCCCAGACGCCGATGTGCTGGTGGATTCGCGAGTGGAAGAGCCAGACATTGAGCCCGGCCATGGCGAGCAGGATCATCTTGAGGCGGAAGAAGAGGCTCTGGTAGTAGGTGACCGGCGTGGCGGAGAAGAGCAGCCCACCGGTAATGATCATCACCGCGAAGCCGGCCCGGGTCCAGGGGAGCACCCGCTCTGTGAACTCCGAGGCTGGAACGCGGGTCATCGCCACGCCGAGCAACCGGAGGTCGAGCATGGCCGTCGTGCCGACGAAGAGCGTGAGGCAGAGCACGTGCGTCGTCTCCAGCAAGGGCCACATGTACTGCGACTCGTGCAGCGCGATACTCCATCGTGTGCGCGCCAGCCACTCGAGTGCGGTAAGGATCGACACGTTGTCGTCTACGCTTGGTTGAACTACTTCGCGTTCGGGCGCAGCAGCCCGACTGCGTAGCGCGCGTGACAGTTCGTGCACGTCTCGTACAGCTCGGCCCCGACGTTGAATACCGCCGAGGTGTCTCGCGCTTCGGCTGCCTTGATCGCCCGCTGACCCGCGTCAAGCATCGCGCGCGACAGGGTCATCCACTCCCCCTGGTCCACGGCGCGCGGGGCCATCATCAGGAGGTTGCCCGATTCTGCGACCACGTACGCGCTGTTACGCACGATATCCCACTCGTCCGGGGAGCGCGGAAAGATCGCGGTCGTGCCAGTGGAGTCGTCAACGCTTCCTACCGCATCCCAATACAACTCGGCGGCCGGTTCTACCACGGACGCCATGAGCTGCCGCATGTCGGCGACGGCGGCAAATGGTGGCGGGGCGGGCGGACGCTCGCACGCGAGCGGGGCGAGGAGCATAACGAGGCACAGCGGCCGACGGGGCTTCATGCGGGGGAACTTACCTCGAATGACGCGTTGCACCAGCACCACCCGCCTTTCACCACCCGCTTTTCGCCACCCGCCTTTCGCCTTGCCATCCGTTCGGCCAAGTGCCACTCTCCCGTGCGCCGCGAGGCATGGGGAAAGGGTCAGGGTGTCGTGGAAGACAAACGCACGGTCACGGGAGACGCGAAATGCGCACGCGATATGGATGGCGTCGGAGTGCATGGACGACGGTACTCTACGTCGCGGTTGCCGGTGGTGCCTCGGGAGCGTTTGGGGGGGCGTGGGGGGC
>ENA-ORBV01009498-ORBV01009498.1-microbial-mat-metagenome-genome-assembly--contig:-NODE-9498-length-15924-cov-7.358554_pt1 | contig 15924 bp, 13 predicted proteins | sample MGYA00237777_ERZ505514 | MGnify/ENA primary metagenome ERZ505514 (study PRJEB26160, sample SAMN06269048) | microbial mat metagenome | isolation source: Oligotrophic lake microbial mat | place... | reverse complement strand
GTATAAGAGACAGTCCGTGGGCTGTGCGTCCAGCCTTGGCCTCCAAACAAAGCTGGTTAAAGTGGTTGATGCCAGCCTCTTTGATGCCCACAAACTCTGTCTGCTCAGCCTGAGGTAGGGTCCATTTGCCCATATGTTTGTGGCTGTGGAGGATAATGACCTCCTCAATGTTATCAAATGCGGCCTAAACAGATATCAAAAGGGCCAAACAATTCATTAGAGATGGTATAATGAATCAAAAACAAGTACAAATTGCACAAAAAAACACAGCATATACGGCTGGCTTCAAGGGTGACATCATCCCCATTCTCATCCTTGGCCTTCCTGGTGATCGGATAGTCCCCATGATGGTCCTTTGCCGCCCACTTTGCCGGCCAACAGGTGTAGGTGTTCTCAATTATCCACACTGCAATGACCTCTGTGGAATCTGTTACATGCAGTCTTTTGGCCTCATTGGGGTAATGCCCCTGCTGCACAGTCATAAAATGGAAGTGTTCAGCACCCCAGTCGCACTGATTGCCAGCAGCAATGGGCCAAACCTGGGTAATCCGCCAAGAAAGAGTGTCCAAATCTCCGTCAAAAGGGTCTGGTGAGGCCCGGCCTGAATGGCAAAATTGCATTGGATGAGGGCCAAAAGCAGCTCACGAGGGGGCATGGTGTTGTTATGCTTTCTGCACCAGCCATGCAGAACAGTCTTGAGGTGCTGCTGCCCCTGCCCCCGCTGCTCGTTGACGGCACAACAAACATGAGTTTCATAAATGGAAAGCCACCCTTGTAGGGCATTTGCTGCCTCAATAGAATCCCCTTGCATGGACTGGAAATTGAAACATTCTAGAAGACAAAGGGCAGCTTAGCGTCTGACAGCTGGGTTTTTGATGATTTTGGTGCGCCTCCATAGGTCATGCTTGACCCCATCCTTGATCAGCAATGACATCTCTTTCTTGGCCTGATTCTTCTTGACAGCGCTGAGAGCATCCAGCAAAATCTGGTCTCTGTCTGCTGCATTGTCGTCATTTTCCGGTTCAGGAGCAGCAACTTGGCCTGCAGTGTGGCCTAATGCAGGATGATTATGGGCTCCGGCAGCAACAAGCTGGGCTGCAATTTGGGGTTTTTGATTCAGAGTTGACAGCAAGTGTACCATCATCTGAGCCCCCATGGCATTGTGAGGGGCTGCTCCATTTGCTGCAACTTGGGGATCCTGATCTTTGTTGCAAACTCTTTGAAGTTAACACAACCAGAGCAACACAACTTTTTTGGAATGTTGTGATGTCGGTGCAATAGATGATATTCCCTGGGCTGAATCGCAGTTTCTTTGGGGCCACTGAGGTGTGGTCGGCATCCAATTGATTGTCAACATCAGCGAGATGACGGGACAAATGTCTCCCTCCGTCATCGTCATTTTGTTTGCCAAGAGACATGATGAAGAATCCACACTTGAAGCAGCGTGTCGTACAGTCAATGACTGACTGACTGAATAAGTGTAGCCGTTTGCCGTGTGAACAAGCCTTGCTTAGTCTCATATGTGCATTAACTAAACATAACGCAACACATGATGTTGATATTGTTTCATTAGCATTTGTTCTTTTGTTTCTACTATGCTTTAGTACCAAGTTGTCTGTCTTCGTACAATGTGGAATGAAAAAGTGGCATATTTTGCATTTCGACTCACAGTTACACATGAAGATTGTTGCCATCCACCCGGTTGGACAAAAATGATGACTGACACAAAGCAGCTATATGCAGGGAATAGTGGTACTAATACGCTGTTAAGGGCTATCTACAGACGCACACATGACCCGGTATTTGGGTCACCCTAATGTTGCTGTGCACTATGTGTGTTGAAAGTGGTGTACAAATGTCATTATGAGATGAGGCTCGCCTTGGTTAGTGGCACGCATGGCACAGACCCCTGCATGGTGGGCAGTGCGAGTCACTACAGTAAACAGTACATGGTGGAAGTGAATCCACTAACAAGGGAATGGATGAGTCCCTTGTCCAGTCATGGTTTCAGTCACATGGTTGATATCGTTCAGTCTGGGCACCAACCGTCGGCTACTCTGACGCCTGTAAAATTTTCTGGCTACGACAACATCCACATAATTTTTGTACTACCTTCTACGGAGTCCCTTTCGGGTTTAAACCAGTTCAATATTACATCGCACAGAACAAGCATGTCATTGTTATTATTCGTTAGTGATTGAGCCATAGGGTGTGCCATTGTCGGCAATTTGAGCTGACTGCAAATGCTCCAAAAACTAACTGCAGGAGCCATTGGGGGTGCCATTGTCGCAATTATCTTTGTGTTTCTTGTGAATAATCTTCATTTGCTGTGTGTTGATCTTCCGCTGTTGTTGTGATGGAAATGTCCAGTCTTTCTGCTTCCTCTTTACTATTTGGCAATCATCTCTTGCCAAACCAAAGAAGCCAGTGTCATGATAGTGAACAAAGCAAGAAACATTCGAATCCGTTTCTTTTGGACCATGGTCGATATGCATTGCCTTGCCACATTTGCCACAGTATTTAGAAGAATTCACTCCGCAAACAACACACACCTTTTGGTTATGGCCTGGGAACCTCTTGACTGATTCCTGGTGCTCTATGAGAGGATCTAAGAAGCCACACAATCGTTTGGAACTGTCTTGAGAAGCAAGGTTGTCTTCTGAGATCCCAGAGCTTGTTGAACGGATGCTTCGTGCCGGGGATGTTGAACGAGAGGGGCTTGTGCGCCTTCTGTGCGCTTGATTCTGTTGGGTTGATACACGAAATTTTTCATCTCCAGGATAACGCCGTTGCCGTGGATCATACTGCATCATTTGCATGCCAAGGATCTCTCTGAATCTATGGAAGTCAAGGGGTTTTGGCACCTTCCAATTCAGATTAAGGTTGCCTTCTGCTGCCTCTAGATACATGTCGTATGCTGTAACAATTGCCAAACATTTTGCATGATTCATTGGAGCATGCCAGTATTTCCACGATCTGCAAAGGAGATGGCAAAATAAGCTTGTTAACAAGTGTGGCAACAACAACCGCGACAATAACAAGTGCTTACCGATAATAAATATTGCAGTTTTTAACCATGTGGTCGATCCTGTCAACTTTACCATATGTTGCCAAATGCAGTTGGCGACTCTCACTCATTTCGATTGCCCGTGTCCTTTTGAACAAGGCCCTGTCACGTTCCTTTTGATGGGCATACAGACTGCACGAGTTAATGGCGTTGACATGTGATATGTTGCAGGCTCCTGTAGACAGAAAGGAACAATGTAGCCACACTGAATCGTTTCCCCACCTTGTACGATCTCTCTTGATGGCAACAATAGGGCTCTCATATCGTGCAGCTCTGCTTCGGTGATCCATTTTCGTCTTGGACTTGTGCCAATACTTTTGTGGAACCTTGCCGGGCAATCGACCTCTGTTCACTGTGGAGGTCATGCCAAATCCTTTCTTGGCAGCATAATTCATGGAGTCATCTCCAGAGAAAAAGTTATCCCATGTGATGTGTGGAGGTTCGCGAAATACAGGTCTTGGCCGATAATAATCTTCATTGTAAGCAACAACCTCATAAGGTTGTTGATTCGGATTGCGAATTTGATCAATTAACTTGTCTATGATCAGCTTCACTTGGTTGCATCCCTCATATCCAAAGTGTTTGTGTTTCCTCTTGATACGATGTTCGTATGCCCTGATGCGGACTCTGTCGACATCTGTTATGATGACAGTTTGACCTCCCTTGCTGCCTCCAGGCTTTTCAAGTCCTCTCTTGATAATTCCACTCTCCTTTTCTGCCCATCCCGCAAACGTCCAAGTCGTCTCATCACCACATAAATCGAGGCATCCATCCTTTGATAACACGTTTGTGTTGTGGCACAGAACATCAAAAATGTAATCATACTTCTGGGTTGGGTTGTGGTTGGGATCCCCAGGTCTTGTGGCCGTCATGTTGTTATTCAATTTCACAGCACGCTTCAGCTGTAACCATCAAGTGGACGACATGGTATTGTGAATGGCCTTGTTAAATGACGAATTGTCTGCTCGACCCCTGTCCCATCGCCGAAGCATCGCACCATGGCTTCCTCCAAGAACACCATCATAGAAAATAATTCCATCCCACTTTATCAGTTCCATTGGTGATGTCTCTTTCCAATGATGACCATGGCCACTCCCTCTTAACTTCAAATCAAAGATCGAATATATTTCAGTCATTTTGGACACATGTGGGTAGAACGGCTTGCGGGGGTCACCATCAGCAGTGCCGTTGTTTTGCGTGTCATGGATAGGTAGGATCAATTGATAAAAGAAAAGAGAATCTGGCCCGCCATCATTGGTGTGGTACATTCGGTCCTTGTTCATGCCAAGCTTGACTAGCAAGTCAGCATCCAGCGTGGACTTGCGAGACCGCGGAAACAGATTGTCTCGTGTTGCTCCACTTCTAAATACCGGGTCTGTGCTCTCCCTCGTCCAGCCATTGTAGAAGAACTCAAACCCCTCGCTGGTTCGTTTGCCACGGTTGTTCCTTGGGACCAGAGTCGCTCCAGCAGGCATGACATGATGCAAATACTTCTCCCTTTTCATTTTGTTGCATTGAAACTTTGGAGCAAACGTGTATTCAGACCAGCCTCCTGGATTGTCAATCTCACTGAAAGAAACATCTGGCTGCCCCAAAGAAGAAGCAATCTTCGGGGGTTTCCAATCCTTGGGTGCCACTGGTGGAGACCAGCCGGGTGGAGCGCCAGAAATCAAGGGAGGCGCGTCTTGTTGTCCTTGTTGCTGCGCCAACTCCTCCGGTGTTAAGGCATCTTCACAAGCAGTGTATGCGTCATGGCGTGCTTCTACTGCTCGTTCTCCTTCTGTGTCATGTTGTGTATTATCAACATCACATTCTATTGCCTCTGCATCTGGACCCTTGTCATCTGAATCTCCTTTGTAATCAATAAGTTGATTGAGGTCGTGCTCTTGTTCGTCTTCAAATGGCGTTCGCTGTCCGGCAGGGCCATCGTCTTCGTCGTCACTGGGCGGCATGTATGCAAGTGCTAATAAAGAAGACCGATCCGTCCTCCCCATAGCCTCTTGGTCAAACTGCACATGCCGTTCTGTATGAGATGATAATGTTGAGGGAGTGCTTGTTGTTCTTCCCCTCTGCACAGTATCTGGAAGATTTGGCGATCGCTCTCGCAGCACATTGTTAACGGCGTCATTCGCCGGGTGATTCCCATTGTTGGATGACATTTTGAAGCAGAAAAGCAACGGGTTTTGGCCATTGTCGAGGGCAATGACATGGATCGTTCTGCCGCGATACGAGCCGTCAAAACAAAACACGTACACTTCCAGTACTCAAATCGCGTAGAATTTTCAGCTACGGCATCGTTCCGACAGCTCCAGCCAACAAAGACTGCTTTTAACAACATCAACAGACATGAAGCTCTATCTATCTATCAAGCAAGCTCAGTCAAACATAAAACTAAAGATACAAAGAGATAGATAGGCAGTTAGCTAATAGCCAACAGAGCTAGCCAGACTCTAAGGAGTAAATCAACGTCCTTGTATTGGGTTCACGAATTGCCACGACTGAACGATAGGCAAAAGAAGACCCACTGAGTATTAGAATAGCAGCCCCGCCAGTTAGGTCTCTTGCTACTACTGTAGCTACTATTTAGAGTAGTAGTCCCATTACTTTTTTAAACATCTTCTATTTAGCACACAATATTTATTGGGTTATCTTTGACTACCAATGAGCTAGGGCAGGGCATGACATTCGCAACGTCGCCTACATCCCGAGCTGTCTCAATCTAATCCTCTTTCTCAGCTGAAATAACAGAGTTCTCCAATGCAACTCGAATCTCCAGCGAAGGCAAGAGAAGAATGATCCTCTGTTGATGTCGAACTTCTAACCCCCGGCCAAAAATACCGACGCAAAACGGGACATCTGTTTTGCTTATTTCGCGCATTTCTAGTGGCGAAAGACTGCACAGTCCGGCGTGGCCAGCCAAAAAGATTCTTCCCAAGGGGGGTTGACCACTGTCGAAGTCCTCAACTTCTTTCCACCAGAGAAACCGACGGCCTTGGACAACAGCAAAGATTTCCTCCCAAAACCAAGCCTCCTCTGAGCGCTTGTTTTTACCGACACGAATCTTCACAGAGGCATACCATTGCGCTTTCCATAATCCCTTCAATCTGGCAAGACGCTTCAGAGTAGCGTAGCTTTCCCGGGTCTTTGCGCCTAGTCGACGTCCTTCCCAATGATACGCTTTGCGAAGGTCCTCATCAGTAGGGACCCCTCTGTAAGCATTTTTAAGCCAGGCGACGAAGGGTTCGTCATCTTTCTCGTCGTTATCCAAATCAGATGCGAAACTGCAATCATCTTCACCTGATTTATGCCTGTCGTGCGGCTCGAAAAGCTTCTCGATCTTTCCTTTCGCTGTCAGTCCGTACTGCACCTTTTATTTTGAGAGGCAAGAGCCGTGTCAGTGGAAATATGCACACACCGTAGGCCCGAAATGAATGTCAGAATAACGCACCAATCCAACTATGAGAATAATTAATCGGGTTGGCAAGAGCGACAGAAGAAGCCAGAGGAGCATTACAGCTACCAGCAGCATCGACGACTTGTACGGATCCTAATAGAAGAAAAGGGGACAAGGACAACAAATGCAAAGATAATTCAGTGCGTCGTAGATGAACTAGCGTAGATTCTGTTGGCACTACTAGTAGTCGGGATGGACTTACAGTGAAGTTCAGCAGGTTCCTCACAGCCTCTAGTGCGTTGGCTAAGTGGCCCAAAAAGTTCTGAATGACTGACAAGGTTCCGGCTAAGCCACTAACCGTTTTAAAAGCACCTATCGAACCACCGACAACCAATTTCTTCAGCTTGTCCTTATCCCGATTAATGACTGCCCACCGTAGAAACTCTTCTTGGATGACCGCCGACGCTTCACGGTCGGTTTCTCGAGCTTCCAGCGAGCTTAGATTCTCGTTGGGTGGGATCCACTTCAGGCCCACCCAAAGTTTGGGACATTCAGAAAACATTGACAGCCCTGTCTCCGCCGTCCCGCCTACAAATGAACTTCCCTCGTCCAATTCTGGCGCGTACTCGTTTGAATCCAATTCCACCTGCGCGCATTGATTTGTACCAACAGGGTTAATCCTAAACCAACCTGAGATTTCCCCCTTTTCGACCAAGGTACAAAGCGGAATTACCACCTCGCCGAACACATGATCAGATCCAGGAAGCATGTTCAGTATGTCATGAAAACGCACCTCCACGACGACTGCGGCGGGTGATGCTTTCCAGTGGTCAAGCGCAACGCTACTCATTTCACCAACAGTTTCATTGCCGTCGTCTAATTTCCGAAAAGGCTGAAGGACAGGAAATTCTACTCCACCTTCCATTGCGATCTCTTCCTCGGTTTCAAAGAAATGCCCGTTGTGCGGGGACACTTGCTTGAGTCTTCTGCATTCGTCACTCTCAATGAAGGTTGTCCAGACAGGATTTGTAGTGAACACAGAATCCGTCCAACCAATTTCATGGCTTGTTGTTGCAGATTTGTCAATTGCAATAATTCTTGCTTTTTGCTTGTCTTTTGCGAAGCGAAGGGGGTCCCAATAAACTCTACATCCAACGTTTCCCGACAAACCCAAATCTCGAGACCGTATATTTTCCCCTTCAGAAACGGCAATAGTTATCCTGCCGATTGGCCTGTGTAAAGTGTAATTCATGTCGATATCTTTTTCTGCTTTTTTCCATTCGTCGGCTTCTTCTTGGACTAAACGTCTTTTTGTGTTGCCGTTACTTCTGGCCATCGCCGCTGCAAGCATGTAGAGCATGATTGTCAAGAAAGGAAGGCTAAGAATGTATCCACAGTTAGTAAATGGCATTGGCTTCGTCGCTGCTTGACTACTCGCTGTAACGAGGAAAAAGTAATGTACTCACCAGCCTACGTATTCTGCGTTGAACCTTGAAGTGAAGGCGAGAAACACCAGAAACGAGAAACCTGTTAGCATAGGATCTTTCCAGCTAACCATAAAGCTGTAGAGGCTCAACAAGCTGATGAGATCTTCCACAATGCCTGATATCCGCGAGATGTGAAGATTCAGGGTATTGAGATTCAAATGTTCAGGTACAGGTGCAGGGCATTCATATGGAGCTGATCCATACAAAGCTTTGTCGTCTTCTTCCAGACCAACGTTGATTTCCACCCAGCCGCTGATCTCTCCTAAAGATCAAGGCCGAATAGCGACAGACCAAAACAAAGTGACAGTACCCTTTCTGTTAACAACGTTTTGCTAATTCACTAGGTATCGAAAGCCACGATGATCTGACATACCTCGATCTATTTGAGAGTCAGATGGCACGAAAAAATCAGAACTGGTACCTCTCTGAACTCCCGTTCGAAGCTCGAGCACAATCCGTTGTTTTCCTATGAAACTCCGCGGTGACTTCCCAACGTTCAGTATCGCAAGTTGCCCAGTTTCCAGCATAATGTCACGCTGCTGCTGCAGCAGTCCATGAGTTGTGAGAACACTGGTGCCCACGGGTTTATCCGTCAAAGCATCAACAACCTCGATGAAGAAATATATACCATAGTGAGAGCTAAAAAATATTAGAAGATGGCGGCAGGAAAAGGAGATCAGCGAGCGATGGTACTTGGTAAGGGGGAAGGCTAACGAACTTACACATCTAGCCGCATTTCACTCGTTTCCTCGAACTTTAATATCCCACTACTGGGGATTGTCCTTGTTCTTGAGGAGCCACCGCTGCCAGTACGGAACACACGCACGTAGTAGTCGCCTGGACGCAATTCTCCCGTATGCTCAGTTACTTCCTGAGGCTCCGTCACTGGGGATATTGCCTTCCTGAATACACATGCTCGGATAACATTTAGTTTGAGAACGCCCACACGACCACTCTCATCTGCCGCCACTCGAGAGAGGGTCCCTGTCTCGGTTCTGGTTTCAGCCAATGATAACTCCCCACCACCGGGTTCGCGTTTCCTCTGTTCATACTCTTCGTCAACAGGGGCCATGGCTTCAAGGAATTTCCTCATGGTGAGCTTGTTTTGAATCAGTTTACCAACGATCTCAACTGCTTTGCTGGAACCGCACGGTAGCTGGACGTCTACATGAAGCCGGCAGTCACTGCAACAATCTAGCCCACAAGCTTCGCATCGAAAACTGGTTTGTCTCCATCCCAATAAACTTTTCGTACACTGCCCACATGATGCAGGCTTCCAGAATTTTTTCACGCGAAGCAGATGTGCTTTTCCAGAGGGGACCAATTTATCGTTCATTGTTTTGCCTTGAGATGATATCATTGCCTCGACCTTGGCATATGTTTTCTCGCTAAAAACGTCACCCGAAGTCATCGGCACATTCAAATCGGTGTCACTGTCCACTGGTGCTTGTTCGTGCTGTCCGATTGAAACAAACGACGTGCCAAGACTCTGGTCTTCGGGCATAAAAACTGCTTCCAATTCAATCATAGAGATTTGATCTTGGCCGAACAGCAGGCTGTCATTCGCCGAATCCTGCATCGCTGCCATGAACCACTGTCCCATCCATTTCCCTGGGCATTTCATGAGCGCACCACACGATAGTGCTAACGTGCACATGGAGAATTCGAGCACTTTCAATTTCAATTTAAAGTGAATTTCTATCGTGGGGATAGGGGTTGCCTCGCTTGCGTACGCGTGAGCCAGCGAAATCGTCGCGGAAGCATCACCTTTCTTTGTCTCCCACATCGCGCAAACGCCATGGTCCATGGAGTACGAGGAGTTGTCCTGGTCCAAAAGAAATGTCGTCGTCCTCTGATTTCTAACGCTTCCCTTCCAAGGTAACAACGACACAACTGCTTGGATAGTTGAACCAACAGGACACGGTAGTCGCTGGGCACGAAGTATACGGACGTGAAAAGCTCCATAGCAATTGATTGGCTCCAAATAAGAAGAGGCGGGATCCTCTTTCCACTTCGTGTGGAAGTCGCTGAATTGAAACGGTAAAGTCCTTCGACAGAAGATTTTGGCGTTATCAATTGTTTCGCTTGGCTCTGTTGGTAAATTTTCGTCTTCTTCCTTTGACATGGCCTCTGCTTGTGGGATCCAAGTTGGGTCTCCAAAGTCGGAAAAGCCGTTAGATGCAGCCAATCCCGGACAGTCAAGGCGACGATCGCGAGCCTTTCCGCAAGACAACTCATCGGCAAGGATTCCAGTGATAGGGGCTGCCAAAATGCCACCTTTACAAGGGATAGGTGACAGACCCGTAGCGTTCTGGGAGCCTGTGGACGGCGTAGACGTTTCGAGACTTTCCCGCTGCTCATATGTGTTATTCATTTTAGCGGAATCACTCTCCAAAAATGTTGCTTGTCCTTGTGAAAGAGGAACGCTGGCGTTTTCCATTTGACAAGTAGTTGTAGGCATAGGATCAGAGGTTTTGATGTCCATAAGTCCACCATTGCCATTCCCATTGCCAGTGACCGCATCGACAAGCGCTCGCAGCTCTTCAAATTCGGCTGCCAGAGTTTTCGCTGGTTCATCTTCATCACAAATGCCACTGCAAAAGACACCACCACCAAAATCCATTATTGTTTCCCTGGAAAAGTTCTTGCCATTAATAGTGCTATGAACATTACTTTCGATATTATCACGTCCAGCATAGGTCTGCGAGGCTGACCACCAGCAATTACTTGACGAAGGAGTTTCGCAATCTAATGTGTGTTTTCCTTTTCTGTTGTGGTTGTCTTCCTGGCCTTGTAATACAGGCAATGACGAATCATTCCTGCCCGCCGTCCCAAGTAAGGCCGTTGCTTGCAGTTGTTGCTTGTTGCTTCGCATGGGAGTTCCTCCGGGCGTTGTCGGTAGGGGCTGCTGTGAATCAAATAAATTCAGTGGCGATGCCTGCTTTGGTTGTTGTAGAACTGTACCTTTCAGTGATGATTGCAGATTTACTTTCTGATTATTTTTACATGTGAGAGGAGATTTTTGCTGTTGGTGACATTCATACTTCTTGTGTAACTGCCGATCCGAGGTACTGCCGGAATGTGGCACTTGTTGCTGTTGTTGTGACTGCCGCTGCGCACTTTTAGCAGCTAATGCTGCTCCAAGCCCTGAATTGACGGCAGTGTCATGAATGCTTTCATTCACTTCTGGTGTACTGTGGGATGCTCCAGCCGCACTTGTTGTGCTTCCTGACTTGACAGTCTCTTCCCTTTCCAATTGTTGGCCAAGAAGTGCTGGTGGTGGTGGAACTGTCAACGGCGCTGAGAGTACATGTGTAGGGGGAGGAGGTAAAGGACTCCGATGTGGAGGTGTAGAATTCGCAGAGTTTGACCACTTGGTGGCCGACTGTAAATGATTTTCAGAAGAACGGATGCAGCTGGGTGGAGCTCGAAAGGTTGTTGAAGTCCGTGCTGCTTTATTAACTGTCGTTTCATGGATTCTTGCTGCATGAGCATGTATTGGAATTTGTATGGTTTTAGATTCTTGCTGTGGTTGTTTATGTTTGTCGCGAAAGCAATTTGCCTCTGTCGTTGAAATTGGCCGTGGAATATGTTGGCCAGGACTGTGTCTGCGTTTTTCTTCGTACGGCGATTCCTTTTCTTCTTCCTCCTCTTCTGAAGAAGAAGAATAAAGAGACCCCTTCCAGTGGCGCCGAATATTTCCAGGTCGAACAGGAACAATTACACCAGCGGATGATGGTTGACTATTGCTCCTACCCATGCCAGCATTTCCTGCGGGGCAGCTTGCGGAGCAGGCTGGACCACCAGGATTCCTCACGGGAACTGGTTGCGTCTGTCTCTCGGAGAGCTCTGTAGAAGCAAAAGGAGTGCTGTGACTTCCTGTTTTATCTATCCGTTCGTCCTCGCCGGCTTCGTTATCGCTACCATCGTGCACAGTTCCAATTTCATCTCTCAGCAAATAGTCCAATCCAGTATTTGTGCTCCCGTGGGAGTTGTTGTCGCCTTCATCGCCACGGCCTTTCACAAAGCCATGCTCCAAAATGTTGTCAATTGCATTCAGAAAATTCATAGTTGTAACTAAACTGGACAGTATCGACCTTAAAAATCAATAAGAGCGCAGCATACCAATAGAGCGACAGCCCCCAAGCAGGTCGGGACGAGCTAGCGGTAACAATCGTATCGTAGCTACAATCATGTAGTTTGTAGCTATTGACCGATACAAGAAGCCAGTTCCTTCCAGGACCATCCGTCACTAACGTGGGTTTCAAACGAAACACGACTAACATGGCGCCAAACTGCAATTAATGGAATTCTGCGTTTGGACAGTTGTAAAACCGCCCCTAACTAATTTGGACAACCGTCCCTAAATAACTTAACCGTCCTTAAAACCGTCCCATCTTTAGTGACGGTTTTAAAAGCGTCCCTATTTTTAAAGGCATTTTGATAACCGTCACTAACCGTCCCTAATTTTTAAAAAAGCGTCACTATTTTTTGGTTGGAGCATGTGCACGTCATGTAACATGGCATGACGACGCCATGTTGGATGACATCACACACATTTAGCTACTTGACGACATCACAATCTAAAGATGTGGGTTCGCACGCATGCACATGGACCACAAGTAGCAGTGGCTAGCTAGCTAGCTAGTGGTAGGGAGATCTTTTCAGTGACGTGCGTGCGTGCGTAGCCCCTTAGATGCTGTAGTAATGATGTCGATAACAATAGCAAGGAAAACAAATCAGTTACAAACACAATCTACAAATGGTCAGAACTCGCAGCCAGGGACCTACATCGCCAGATCCACAAACCCCGGGCAGGCCCAAAAACAAAGTGAGCGCTTCAAAACCTTTGAAAAGCCCAGACATTCAAGGGAGGCCAAAGCGAGGGGAGGGTGACGATAACTCTATTAGTGGACAGTCGTTTTCTAGCAACAGCACCACAAGTAGCAGGCCAGGAATACCTCTCCGAATCCAAAAGCAGCTTGCTCGGGATATCGAAAGCTCCGGCGGCATCAAAGGATTCAAGAGTAAAGACGACCCTCAACCCATTCGCGAACTCCTTGACAGGAAGGAATCTGAAAGGCAGGACGGTGTCTACGGCAGAGTTGGCGATCCCATCCGAACTCAGATTCGTAAAAAGGTTTGGAGGTGGAGTAAGCTGGACCAAGAAGGAAAGCACGTTGAGCAAATTCTGGGTCCGTGGAACATCAAGACTTTTGCTGTTCTCCAAAAAGAGTTGCGAAAAGCAAAACGAACAGGCAATACAAAAGACGCAAAGGAAGCTTCTGATTCCGCTGTGTCGTCTTCCGGATCTTCAAGCTCGGGCTCGTCATCATCGAGTTCTTCGATAGTAAGATTAAAGAAGTCTGATCCAAAGGCAGGGAAGAAACGCTTAGCCAAGCGCACTGACAGTGGCCCGCCAAAAGTGGTTGAAGCCGCCGTTCAAAAATCTGTCTCCAAGCCCAAGCAAGAGCCCAAGCAAGAGCCCAAGCAAGAGCCCAGACAAGAGCCCAAACAAGAGCCCAAACAAGAGCGCAAGTTGGACCATCGGAAAAAAATGTCGTTGCCAAACAGTCCATCACAGCCTAGTGGTCTCGACACAGGTAAGGCTACATGGCGTCCTCGCACCATGCTGCTTTGATCACCTTTTTTCTCTCATTGCTCTTTTGTATTACCCATTTTCTTCTTTCCAGACGTGATTGCGGTGAATGTTGACTGTGCCGAGAAGAACGGTGAATGTTTTGTCTTCCCCATTTCTGACATTCCCTCCGTCGTGAAGGGAAAAGAGATGAATAAACACCACGGATTCTACATCCTGATCCCGCAAGATGTCTTTTACGTCCTGGATAACCCCGCTGTTGAGTTTTGCTCAGCGCACTTGCATTCAAGGAATCAGGTTATGTTGAAGGTGCCTTCGTTTCCGCACTCTCTTCTCAACCATCGTGATGAGATCGAGACGGTTGTCCCTGACATTTTCACTGCTGGCCTTGACAATTCTCGACACTACTTTGTGGATGGGAAGGCCAGGCGTGAATTCAAGTACATCCTTCTCAACTTTCCGGCCCATTTTGAGTTGTCTGCATCTGAGATCTACGGTGAGGCAGGGGTGAATGAGTCGCTCGAGATGGAAACGATCAAGATCAAGTTTGCTCACGCGAGGTTGCGCGACGAGGTTGTTCAGCATTGGGCGGCGTGGAAGGTGGCTAGGACTGACATTAGGCCTGACAAACGGGGAAAGCCTGACATGCCAGGAAAAAGCAAAGCTGCCCTTGCGTTGGAAAAAATCCTTGGCACCAGTGCTGCCAATGTCAAGATGGGTGCGGGTGCGTAGGCCTAATTGTGACAAACTGCTGCAAGCAATCACTAGTTCATCTAACATGGTTTACTTCTGCTAGTGCCTGCTCGTCAAGCTCCACCCAAACAAGTGAAGCTCTCGACGCTTGCGGCAGCTGCCCAAAAAGGCGAACCGCTTCGCACATTGACAGGACCGCGCGACTACTCTGATGGTGACGGATTAATTGAACGATTGGCGAGAGAGGGCAAGGCAGCTGTGAATGAAGCTAAAAAAGAGTTGGGCGATGAGCGAATGGGAGAAGCAAGCTACAAACGAGGGCGAGACGAAGTTGCCACCATAAAAGAGGAAGATGCAGGTTTTGGTGACATGTCAGATGAAGGTTTTTGAGGTTTATTTATGTAGTCATTAACACTTATCTACAAAAGGTTGCACTGATCAGCAAACAGTGATTTACAATGATTGTTAGAATTGACTAGCTACTTAATCAAATAGTTCCTTAATCATGATGTCACAAAGAGGTTCACCGTTCTCAAGAATGTACTGGCAAATCACACAAACTGCCTCAAAGCATGATCCAAACCTGTCTACACTGTGTCGGAACCTACCATTCAGGCAGTCAAAACGCTTGGTCATTCCATTGAATGTCTCATGGCGCTTCAAGGCTCTGCTTTTGAACTTTTTAACTTGCTTGGAGTCGTGATTGTTGGGTGTACTCAGCAGCGTTGGATGACCAGGATAACCTCCATCAGCGATTCCCCGCTTTTTCAGAGATTCCAACTTTGCTTTCAAGCCCCGTTTCTTAAACGTCTTGTTGTCAGATTCGCCAGCTGGAAACGGCCCATTCATCCAAACAAGAGCATTAGTAGAAAGCGAAATCCCGAGTTCGTAGTTCACACCCGCTTTTCCAAACTTGTGCGAATAATAATCTGTGTCGATTGACCATGTGGGGTGTGTCGGTTCTGATATCCAGCAGTGCGTACCATCGACTGTAATCACCCACAAATCATCACCAAAATTGTCTTCTGGCCAAATGATTTTCTCGTGTTTGAGAGCGCGCAACTTATCGATGAACAAAAAAGCCCATTCGCGACCATAAGAGTGAGATATGTCAAACATTGCTTCGCGCTCCCACTCTTTGGGGTAACACTTCAGCGTTTGCAAAGACATCAGGAAATACTCCAAGTTCACTTCTTTTCCAGTAATTTTGGCATCGGCGATGTCGGTCAGTTGCAGATCTTCCCAGATCTGCGCAACGACGTGTGGTCTGGCACCAAAATGGTCCTTGAAACGATTGATGTTAGTTGATCTTTTTGCTCGTTTGATTCTTCTTCTCGTGCAATGAACTAGCAATAGACCAGTTTTCATGATTTCATTTGCTGCATAGACCTTCAGTGCAGCAAACACTGTGTGGTCATTGTCGCTGCTGCCGTCCGACATGGTTGTTTTGTCGAGACCAAAGTTCTATTTTGTGAACACAGTTGCATGGCATGGTCACGCTATGCTTGCTACAGCTCGCCCACTTCCAGATGGGGTCATTGTGATGACCGCTGGATGCAACAAGAAGCCATGCATTTGTGAACACAGTTGCATGGCATGGTCACGCTGTGCTTGCTATGGCTCACCCACTTCCAGATAGGGTCATTGTGATGACCGCTGGATGCAATGAGAAGCCATGCATTTG
>ENA-ORBV01009497-ORBV01009497.1-microbial-mat-metagenome-genome-assembly--contig:-NODE-9497-length-15925-cov-4.306285_pt1 | contig 15925 bp, 16 predicted proteins | sample MGYA00237777_ERZ505514 | MGnify/ENA primary metagenome ERZ505514 (study PRJEB26160, sample SAMN06269048) | microbial mat metagenome | isolation source: Oligotrophic lake microbial mat | place... | reverse complement strand
GGGCGGTGTGGTGGGCTCGCGACCACCGCAGGCCACGAGGACAGTGAGCAGCAGTGCAGAGGCTGCGAGGCCCTGAAGTGGACGAAACATGGGAGGAACACTCCTGCCTGGCGTGTGGACGTGGTGGCGCGCGCACGACGGGGAGCCGTGAGGTGCCACGACCAGAGCGCGACAGAACCGGGCGGCGCGGCTCATTGGCCGCCACCCAGCTGCTCCGGCAAGAATTCCCGGGCTACTCGCCCCGGTACACGCACCCGGAGGTGCAGGTCTCGTGCACCTGCACCGCGCTCAGTTGCGGCAGCGTGCGCCGCAACCGGTCCCAGATCCACTTCGCCAGGACCTCGCTGGTGGGGTTCTCGAGGCCAGCGATGTCGTTCAGGTAGAAATGATCGAGTTGCGCGTCGAACGGCGCCCACGCCGCCTTGATGTCGCCGAAATCCATCAGCCAGCCGGTGTGCGGATCCACCGGCCCGCGCACGACGAGACGGATGCGGAACGAGTGCCCGTGCAATCGCGCGCACTTGTGTCCTGGCGGCACGTTCGGCAGCCGATGCGCCGCTTCGAACGTCACATCGCGATGCAACTCGACGATGTGGCCGGTTCGTCCTTCACTGCTCATCGGATCTCCAGCCATTTGTGCGTCTGCAGACTCAGTCGCCATTGCGGATGTGCAAGGCAATAGGCGAGCGCCGCCCGCGTGTTGGCGTCGGCGTCCGGGCCATCCATCGGTTGCAGCCGGAACTGCTCGAAATCGAGATCGGCAAACCGTTCCGGTTGCGCGTCGGGTTCGATCTGGGGATACACGAGCTTGAGCTCCGTTCCATGCCTGAGCACCAGCGGCGCATTCGCCTTCGGGCTGACGCAGAGGTGATCGATTCCGCGGGGCGCAGGCTGCGTGCCGTTGGTTTCGACGGCCACTTCGAAGCCACGTGCATGGAGCGCGTCGATCGCCGCTTCATCGAGCTGCAGCAGCGGTTCGCCGCCAGTGCAGACCACCAGCCTGCGCGCGCGCGGCGACGCGGTCGCGGGCCACCGCGCGTCGACGTGCGCGGCGAGCGATCCGGCATCGCTGAACTTGCCGCCATCCGGCCCGATGCCGACGAAGTCAGTATCGCAGAAGCTGCACACCGCCGTGGCGCGGTCGGCTTCGCGCCCGGTCCACAGATTGCACCCGGCAAAACGCAGGAACACCGCCGGCCGACCGCTCTGCGAGCCTTCACCCTGCAAGGTGTAGAAACACTCCTTCACCGCATACGACATTCAGTACAACTCGGCCGGTGTGACGGCATACCGTGTCGGGTCGGGAACACCGGCCTCGCGGAAGCCCTTGTGTCGCAATTGACACGCATCGCAATGACCACACGCCGCGCCGTCATCGCGCGGATCGTAACAGCTGATGGTGCGACTGTAGTCGACCCCGAGGGACGTGCCGAAGTCCACGATCTGTCGCTTGGTCATCTGTTGCAGCGGCGCGCGAATCACGACTTTGGTGCGCCCCTCGACCGCCGACGCCGTGGCCAGATTCGCGAGCGTCTCGAAGGCGCTGATGAACTCGGGGCGACAATCGGGATACCCGGAGTAGTCGAGCGCATTGACACCAATGAAGATGTCATTGGCGCCGAGTACCTCGGCATAGGCCAGCGCGAACGACAGAAAGATCGTGTTCCGGGCCGGCACATACGTGACCGGGATCCCATGGGTCAGGTCGTCCGCACTGCGGTCCTTCGGGACGTCGATCGAGGCATCCGTGAGCGCCGACCCGCCGAACCCGCCCAGGTCGATGTCCAGAATCGCGTGGCCACGGGCACCGAGGGCGGACGCGACCTGCTGGGCGGCGGCGATTTCGTGCTGGTGCCGCTGCCCGTAGCGAAACGTGAGCGCGTGCGCGGCGTATCCTTCGGCGATCGCGTGTGCGAGGACAGTCGTGGAATCGAGTCCACCACTGAGCAGCACGACGGCTGGACGGTGACCAGGTGTATCCGTGAGTGATGACATCGTAACTCCAAGGGTAACGGCGCCGGTCGGCCGCGGAAACAGGGACGGCCTGCGAGACATCGTGTCCGTGTTCCTCCGCCTCGGGTGCACGGCGTTCGGCGGACCTGCCGCACACGTCGCCGTGATGGAGGCCGAAGTGGTCACGCGGCGCGGCTGGCTGACCCGGGCCGAGTTCCTCGACCAGTTGGGAGTAGTGCAACTGCTCCCGGGGCCGAACTCGACGGAGCTGGCGATTCATGTGGGCCATGTTCGTGCCGGGTGGCGCGGCGGGCTGGCGGCAGGGTTCTGCTTCGTGCTGCCGAGTGTGGCGCTGGTCTGGCTGCTGGCCGCCGTGACCAGTGGCGCCGCACTGCGCGCAGCTGTGGGCGCCGTGATGGGGTGGCTCGCTCCGGTGATCGTGGCCGTGTTGACGCAGGCGCTGTGGCGGTTCGGACGGCAGGCGGCGGAACGTCCGCGCGTGCTATTCGTGATGCCCCTGACGGCGGCCGCGGCGTTCGTCGTGCCGGCGGACCTGGCGGTGCTGGCGATCGGCGCCGCCGCCTCGGTGGTGCTCGCGGGCCTCAACACGAAGGCGCTGGCGCCAGTATGCCTCCTCTCGCTCGGCACGATCGGAGCGGGCACCCTTCTCGCCCAGTCGGGACACGCGACGGCAGAGGCGCCAGGGGTCGTCGCACTGCTCGGGTATTTCCTGCGCGCGGGCGTCAGCGTTTTCGGCAGCGGCTACGTCCTCGTTTCAGTTCTCCAGCACGATCTCGTGGCTGGGCGCGGATGGTTGTCGCTGGGCGAGCTGACGCAAGCGTCGGCGTTCGCGCAGATCACGCCCGGTCCGTTGTTCACGACCGCCACGGCGGTGGGATTCGCGATCGGTGGCCACGCGGGCGCGTTGGCAGCCACGGTCGGTATCTTTGCGCCGGCATTCCTGAGCGTCGCGATCAGTGCCCCGGTGCGGGCGCTGACGCAGCGATCACGAATGACACGCGCCGCGCTCGATGGGGTAGTCCTCGCCAGTGTCGCGCTGCTCGGTCGTGCCGTGGTGGCCTTTGCGTGGCCGATGCAGCGGTGGCAATGGATGATGTGTCTCTGCGCCGGTGCGATGCTGTTCGGCACGCGTGTCTCGGCCACGCTGCTGTTGCTGGCGGCGGCGCTGGCTGGCATTCTGGCAGTCGTGTTTCACCTTCCACCGTTTCTTGCGACATGACGTCACTTCGTGTGCTGCGACCGATCGCGCTGGTCGCGATTCTGGCGCTCACCGGCTGCATCAAGGTGAAATTCGGCGGTCCGAAACCACCACCGCCGCCCACGTCGGGCACGGACGTCGTGCACCGCATGCGCGCCCGGTATGAGGGCACGTGGTTTCAGACACTGCACTTCACGCAGGAGAATACGCGCTTTCTCTCCAACGGTCGCACGGAGCGCAGCCAGTGGAAGGAGTACATGCTGGTGCCGGGTCGGCTTCGGATCGAGTTCCTGCCGTCGACGGGCGGAAACGGCGCGATCTATGCCGACGGCAACGTATATTCGTTCGAAGGTGGCAAGCTGGCGAGAACCGCGCCCCAGGTGAACATCCTGCTCGTGCTGACGGCGGACGTGTATGCGCAGCCGACGGCCACCAGCACCAGAGAGCTGACTGCGCTCGGTGTGGATCTCGCCAGGCTCCGTGCCGATACGTTGAACGGGCGTGCGGTCTGGGTGGTGGGAGCGACCAGCGCCGCCGACCTCACCTCGCCGCAGTTCTGGGTCGACGCCCAGTCGTGGGTTGCGTACCGCGTCCTGGACCGTGTGGCTCCTGGAGGCACACAGGGGCCGCGCTCGCCGACGGAGTACCGCCTCGGTGACTACCGGATGATCGGCGAGGTGCCGGCGGTTCACGAAATCACGTTCCTGCGTGACGGGAAGCCCTTTTTCAAGGAGCAGTACACAGGGGTACAGCTCAACGCTGCGCTGGATTCGCGTCTGTTCTCGTCATCGCACTGGCGCGCGGAGGGAACCACGCCGTAGTGGAGTGTCAGAGCCTGAGACTTGCATCGCTGGAGAAGATCCGGCCCGGGCGCTGCGGTCGTCGCGGTATCCGCGTTCGCCGAATGGGCTGGCGAGTCGCAGGGCGGTTGCAGGTGCAGTGTTGTCATCCGCGGGGTGCGCCAGGCTGGGTCGCTCCGACTGAGCACGGTGAGTCGACCGACGCGCCGCTCGGCTCTTTTCCATTCCTCATCCCGAACCCCGTGTCCCGAATTCGATCACTGCTCCTTGGCGCCTCCGCGGCGCCCGCTTTGCTCGGCGCGCAGATGGCACCGCGCCCGGCGACATCTGCGGCCGATCTGCCGCGGACGCATGCGCCGAAGCCAACATCACCGGCGATCACTGCGGCCGATCTCATGACACGGCTCTACATCTTCGCGGACGATTCGATGCAGGGTCGCGAGACCGGTACTGAGGGCAATCGTCGCGGGCTTCGCTACATCGAAGGCGAATTGAAACGCCTCGGCCTGACGCCGATGGGTGACAACGGCACGTTCCTGCAGGAAGTGCCGCTGGTCAAGCGCGGCTGGAGCAGTCAGTTCACGGCCAGTGTCGACGGCACGCCGCTGGCATCATGGTCGGATGTCGTGCCGCTGCCGTTGCGCGGTGCGAAGCCGCGCAGCGTGAACGGCGCGACCGTCATCTACGGCGGCACGCTCGACGAGGCCGCGAAGGCAATCACCGCCGAACAGGCAGCAGGCAAGATCATCGTCTTGAAGTCGCCGGGTGGGCTGCGGGTGCCGCGGCTGCCAGCCGGCAGTCCGCTGGCTGGCGCGGCGGGACTGGCGCTGTTCATCGGTGTGCCGCTTCCCGAGCAGTTCGTCGGTTTCTTCCGGACGCCCGGCATGTCGATGCCCGATGGTCAACAGGGCGCGTCACCGATGGCGCCAGGCACGATGGTGCTTTCGTCCAACGCGCTGAAGCTGATTTTCGGTGTCGAGGCGAGCACGCTCACGCCCGGGCAGTCAGGAAAGGCATTGACGACGGATCTGGCCTTCACCGAGACACCGGCGCCGGCGCACAACATCGTGGCAATGATCCCTGGCACGGATCCACTGCTGAAGGGACAATTCGTCGCGCTCGGCGCGCACAACGATCATGTCGGTTTCAATCATGCCCCGGTGGATCATGATTCGCTTCGCGCCTTCAATCGGGTGGCGTGGACGTTGGCGGGCGCCTACGCCGGATTGCCGCCGCTGAATGCAACGCAGCGCGCGTCCATCCGCGTCAACGTCGACAGTCTGCGCGCAATTCGTCCCGCACGAATGGACAGCATCAGCAACGGCGCCGACGACGATGGGTCCGGTTCGATGGCCGTGCTCGAGATTGCCGAGAACATCGTACGATCACGCGTCAAGCCGAAGCGATCAATCCTGTTCGTGTGGCACACCGGCGAGGAGAAAGGGTTGCTGGGTGCACAGTGGATCAGTGAGCACTTTCCGATCGCGCGCGATTCGATCGTGGCGCAGATCAACATCGACATGATCGGTCGTGGCGACGCCGTGGACGTGAAGGGCGGCGGTGCGGCGTACGTCGGCGTGGTGGGGGCCAAGCGCCTGTCGAGCATGCTGGGCGCGACGGTGGACTCGCTTGCCAAGGCATATCGCACGCCGATCGCGCTGGACTATGCGATGGATACCGACGGGCATCCGGAAAATATCTACTGCCGCAGCGACCACTATCAGTATGCCCGCTTTGGCATTCCGGTCGCGTTCTTCTTTACCGGACTCCACGGCGACTACCATCAGGTGACGGACGAGCCGCAGTACATCGACTATCCGCACTACAACCTGCTGACCAACTACATCAAGGACCTGCTGGTGACCGTCGTCAACGGGGCCAAGCCGATCGTCGACAAGCCGAAGCCCGATCCGAACGGGCAGTGCCGTCAGTAAGTCCCGGAATACGGTCGTGACCGTCCGGGCGCAATCGGGCGCAGTGCCGCGACTGCATTAGTATTCCCAATGCGCGGCACCGCCTCACTGGCGATGCCGCGCGTCCTGCGTCTCCCGCCTGTTCTCCATGTCGCATCTGCTTACCGCGGATGGTCTGATCGGCCTCGCTACGCTCTCCGTGCTGGAGATCGTGCTCGGCATCGACAACATCATCTTCATCTCGATTCTCTCGAGCGTCCTGCCGAAGGAACTGCAGCCGCGCGCCCGTCGCCTCGGGCTCGCCGGGGCCTTCGTGACGCGGATGATGCTGCTCTTCAGCATCACCTGGATCATGCGGCTGACCGAGCCGCTCTTCTCGGTGCTCGGCCACGGCATCTCGGGCAAGGACCTGATCCTGATTATTGGCGGGCTGTTCCTGATTGCGAAGGCGACCACCGAGATTCACGAGAAGCTCGAGGAGAAGGACGAAGCCGAGTCAATGCAGAAGGCGCGGGCGGCGGGGCGCGGCCTGGTGGGCGTGGTGCTGCAGATCATGGTGATCGACATCGTCTTTTCACTCGACTCGGTGATCACTGCCGTCGGCATGGTGCCGCATATCGAGATCATGGTCGCGGCGAATCTGATTGCGCTTGCAATCATGCTGGTCGCGGCGACCCCGATCAGTGATTTTGTCGAGCGTCATCCGACCGTCAAGATGCTGGCGCTCTCGTTCCTGGTACTGATCGGCACCAATTTGGTGGCCGAGGGCACCGGGTTCCACATCCCGAAGGGTTACACCTACTTCGCGATGGCATTCTCGGTCTTGACCGAAATGCTCAACCTGAAGCTGCGCAAGAAGAGTACGCCGCAGAGCTGACGCACCCCTCGTTCGTGCGGCACACTGCGGCGTCACGCCTGTCGTTTGTCCGTCGGCGGGAACTTCGAGCGAGTCGGTGCGCGATTGAGGACGCGGTTGTTCAGCGGCGTGACACTGGTCACGCGCACTGGTGTTCCAGCTTCCGGCGTCGGTACCACGACCTCGAGGCGATTCGAGACCATGAACTCCGCGGTGGTCCCCGGAGTGCTGTTCATGGCGCCGCGTGATTCGACCAGTGCGCGCAACCGGTTGCTGCGCCCATGGAGCACCTGCGAGGCGGCGCTCATCTGCTGGCAGGCGGCGCTCTGCTCCTGGGCCGACGCGTTTGCCTGCTGCGCGCTCGTTGCGTGACCGACGGCATCCGCGGCCACGATCCCCAGTGAGTGCTGCACGCTGGTCATCTGCGTCGAGTTGAGCGCCGCGATCTGGCTCAGGTTGGCGGCTGCGGCAACGGTCCGTTCCGCCGATGCCGTGATGCTCTCCAGCGCCGTTGCGACGTCGCGACCGACCGTCTCGATCTCACCCACCAGCCCGGCACTGCGCTGCATCGTACTGACGGTTTCGTTCACACCCTTGGTGATGGCGTGCGTCAGTCGCGCCACGTCGTCGGCAGCGCGTTGCGCGGCCTCGGCCAGCTTTCGAACCTCATCGGCGACGACCACGAATCCGCGACCGGCATCCCCGGCGCGCGCGGCTTCGATGGCTGCGTTGAGTGCGAGCATGTTGGTCTGCTCCGCGATCCGGCCAACCGAAGTGACGAACTGTGCGATGCCTTCCGTGACACCATGCAGCGACTCGGCGGTGCGGCTGGCGGTCTGCACCGACGTACGGATGTCGAGCATGAGGGAGAGCGCCTGGGTGATCGTCGCACGCTTCTCCATGGCTTCGCGCTCGATCGACTCTGCCAGCGACGCGACCGATCCCGCTTCCTTCCGCACCTGGATGGCGCGCTCGCCGTTCGCCGTCAGCTCTGCGTCGATCTTCTTCAACATGCCGACCTGATTCTCGGCGCCCCGCGTCACGTTTTCCATCACGTGCGACACTTCCGTCGCCTGGTGGGCGATCCGATCGCTGACCTGCGAGAGTTCGCTCGAGGAGCCCGCCAGCTCGGATGCGGTTGCGCTGGTCGCAGTGGCGAGGATGCCAAGCGACGTGCCCGCTTCGTTGAGCGCAGTGGCGATTTTCTGGAATTCACCAGGCATGCGGGTGTGAGACCGCGATTCGTATGCGCCGCGGCTGAGCGCATCGGCGTGCTGCACCAGCTGATGCAGCGGCTCGTTCACCGATCGCAGCGTGGCGCCGACGAGCAGTGTGCCGACGATCATGACACCACCAAAGACGAGGAGCACCGCCAGCGCACGTGTTTCGGCTTCGCTTCGCATCCCTGCCGCGACCAGCGTCACCTGACGTTCGGTCAGCGCGCCGAGTCGGTCGATTCCGCCAAGCAACTGCCGCACGGAGCTGGTCACGCTGGACTCTTCGCGGCGTGCCGCGACGGTGTCGCCCAGCTCGAGATAGCGATGGGCTCGGGCGTACGTCACTTCGACGGCGGACAGCGTGCGGTCGACCTGTGCCACCAGCGCGATGTGGTCGGACTCCCGTGTCGACTGCCCATTCATGGCACGGGTGATGCGGTGGGTCTCGAACATCAGGCGCCGGAACGTCTCTTGTGCGGCGGCATCGCCGTCGCGCAGATAGTGCGTGGCGGCCTGCATCTCCTCTGCGACGGCTGCCGAAAGCGACGAGGACAGTCGTGCATCGCGCCGGATCACGTCGAGCGCATCGGCGGCCGTGGCGGCAGACGAATGCAGCGAGTTGTACGCCAGGACACCGGCGCCGGAGAGCAGCAGGGCGAGCACGAGGAATGCCCGCAGCAGGCGACCGCCGATTGTGGTCGGCGCGACGAGTCGTTCCAAGGTGTCGGTCACTGCATCACTCCGTACGTGCGCGTTTCGCCATCGATGCGCAGCAGATGCATGCTCCGCCCGATGGGATCGCCGGTTTTCGAGAATCGGACGGCGCCCGTGGCGTAACCGCGGGTGTCGCGCATCGAGGCCAGTGCCGCACGCGTGCCACCTCGCGACCCGCCTTTGGCTGCGGCGCGGGCGAGTGCGATGGCGGCGTCGTACGACAGCGCGGCGTAGGCGTCGGGTTCCAACTTGTATCGGGCGCGGAACGCAGCGACGAATCGCCTGGCCTCGGCGCGCTGTTCGGTACTGGAGAAGGGCAGCGCGATCATCACGTCGCGCACATCCATGCCGGTTTCGATACCGCTCCAGCCGTCCCCCGCAATCACCGGCACTGTGATCCCCGCCGCACGCAGCGCCTTCAGTACCGGCGGTCCGGACACCGTGCCGACGGCAAACACGAGATCGGGCTTCTGCCGGGCAATCGCGGCGACATTGGCCGCGATGCCGCCCCCGGATGGGTCGATCGGTTCGAGCGCGACGGGCGAGAGCCCAAGTCCGCTGAGAAATGGCTCGACGAGGCCGCGACCGTACGAGGTGTTGTCATAGATGACCGCCACACGGCGTTTGCCAAACTGCGTGCGGGCCATCTCACCGAGGTGGCGACCGGTCATCGAGTCACTCGGATTGAGCCTGAACAGCCATCGAGAGGCACCACTCAGGTCGGGCGATGTGGCCGAGGGCGAGAGTGCTGCCAATTCCCCGTCATACACCCGCGCGGCAGCCACCATCGCGGTGGAACTGAGATGCCCGATGACGCCGACGATGCGGGAATCATCGACAAATTCACGGGCGATGTCGGCGGCGAGTCCGCCATCGGCCTGATCATCGCGAAAGGTGACGTTCACCAGGCGGCCGTTGATGCCACCCTGCCGGTTCATCTCCTCGATCGCGAGCTCGATGCCGCGATGCGCCATGTTGCCGTAGGTGGTTTCCCACGCGCCGGCGGCGCCGAGTTGCAGCTCGCCGCTGCCGCGAAGCGCAGGCCGCTCACAGGCCGAAATCGAGAGGCAGCTCAGAATCGCGAACGCGCGTCGAACCGGGACGGTGACCATGCGACGGAGTGGGCGGGGTGGGAAAGGATCGTCCCCTGCCTGACGAGCCCATCCATATCAACGTCACGCGTTGCTTGCGTGGAGACACGTGCAGGATTCTCCCCTTGCTCACAGGAGACCCTGCGCTGGCGGCGGAAGCTCCATCGGCCGCCGTGCGCTGCAGCGCGACCGTTCAGCGTTGGCTTTGACCGTTGGGCACGGGCGCTTACCGTCGGGAACTGCGCGCGGCAGGCTGTTGCTGGGTCAGGCAATGGAGCGTACCCAACCCCCAGACCAGATCGACCGCATGGATGCCGACAATGGAGCGCCCGGGAAAACAGTCGGCCAGCAGGTTGAGCGCGACGCGGTCGTTCGGGTCGTTGAATGTCGGCACGATGACGACGCCGTTCGCGACATAAAAGTTCGCATAGCTGGCCGGCAGGCGCACGCCATCCATGAGCACTGGCCGCGGGTACGGCAGCTCCACGACGCGGAGTGGGCCGGCAGGGCCACCGACGCGCTGCAGACGGTGCATGTTGTCGCGTGAGCGACGGTGGTTGTCGTCATCGGCCGGATCGCGTTCGACCGCCAGCACCACTGTGTCGGCAGACGTGAACCGCGCGATATCGTCGACGTGGCCGTGGGTATCGTCGCCGACGCAGCCTTCGCCCAGCCAGATCGTGTCGGGACAACCGAGCCACTCGGCAAACGCCCGCTCATAGTCCGCGCGACCCAACCCGGGGTTGCGCACCTGGATGTCGGTCAGCAACCACTCCTCCGTCACCAGCAGGCGTCCGCGGCCGTTGACGTCGACGCCACCCCCTTCGAGGACGAGGGCGCCATTGCCGTCGGCGCGTTGCGCGCGCGCGATCGGAAGGCCGCTCAGGTCAGCCACATGCTCGGGCACCTGCGTGTCGTGCAGGTAGTTCTCGTACTTGGCCCACGCGTTGAAGCCCCACTGCACGAGCTCCACCGACCCGTCGGGCCGGTGGACACCGGTTGGTCCCGAGTCGCGGACCCAGACGCGATCCGTGCGCGCAACATGCAGTCGTACGTTGTCGAGATTCACCGAATGCGCCGTGAGCATCAGGCGCGCCTGCTCGCGGATGTGTGGATCGTGACAGAGGACATCGACTCGTTCGTACGCCGCGAGGGCGCGCACAATTTCGGCGTACACCCACGGAATCGGCACGAACTTGCCGGGCCAATCCGGTTCGTGCACCGGCCATGCGATCCAGGTGGCCGCATGCTGCTCCCACTCGGCCGGCATGCGCCGTGTGGGCGATGTCAGCGGCGTCACATGAGGCATCTGCCACGCATCAGAGGCCACCGAGCCACCGTTGCGTGATGGGGGCATACGCATCGATGCGGCGATCGCGGAAAAACGGCCAGTTCCGCCGTGTGTCTTCGATCAGTGTTCTGTCGCAGGTTGCAACGAGCACCTCCGGATCGGTGCCGGCCTGCACGAGATAGCGGCCGATCGGATCACAGATGAACGAATTGCCGAAAAACTCCAGACCGTCGGTGCCCGGTTCCGGCTCGAAACCGGCACGATTGGCGGACGCGACGAACACACCATTGGCGATCGCGTGGGCGCGTTGCGCCGTGCGCCAGGCATCGACCTGCGCGGCGCCGAACGTCGCTTTCTCCGCTGGGTGCCAGCCGATGGCGGTCGGATAGAACAGGACTTCGGCGCCAAGCATTGCCGTGATGCGCGCGGCTTCCGGGTACCACTGATCCCAGCAGATGAGCACACCGATCTTCGCGAACTTCGTCTCCCACACGCGAAAGCCATTCATGCCAGGGTGCCGATCGGCGCGGAGATCTCCGGTCACGTCACCAGGCGTGAAATAATACTTCTCCTCGAACATCGGATCGTGCGGGATGTGCATCTTGCGATACGTCCCGAGCAGCGATCCGTCCGCATCGATGACGGCGGCCGAGTTTTTATAGATACCCGGCGCCTGCTTCTCGTAGATCGGCACCACGAGGACTACGCCCAGTTCCTTCGCGACCGCTTGCAGCGACTCCACGGTCGGCCCCGGGATGGGTTCGGCGATGTCGAACCGCTCGAGTTTCAGCGACTTGCAGAAGTACGGGGCGTTGAAGAGTTCCTGGAGCGAGATGATCTGCGCACCGCGGCCGGCCGCTTCGCGGATCCTCTCGGTCGCGGCGGCTAAGGTGGTGGTACGATCACCGGTGACGGCCATCTGGACGAGACCCACGGAGAACGTGGATGAAACGGTCATGAGGTCGGGGGGCGGTCGAAAGGGCGCGCGGGTGCCGCGCGCGGGAAATGTACCTCGGGCTGCTCTCGTCGCTGGCGTTGCGGGCCGTGCCGTGACGCCGCTTACGGTGTACCAAAACGCAACAGCATGTGCCAGAACGATTCAGAGCCGCGGCGAACGCATGCGGCACGGTACGATCATAAAGTATTGTGGGACAACGAGTTGCGATGCTTTGACCGAAATGCTCCGGCTGGCCCCGCGGTTGCACTGTTCGACGTCGACAGCGCATCCGCAGTCACCAAATCATCTCCAACGAGGCCTGATCATGAATTCCCGCTCCCTCTCGCGACGCCGCGCCTGGATGCCGGTGACCCTCCTCACCGCCCTCGCCGCCTGCGGCGGGGATCCGCTCGCCTCCAATGGCGGCGCAACCAGCCTCTCGGTCTCGTTTGCGAGCGCCGGCATGGTGGCCAGGAACGCCGCGGGCAACGCGATCCTCGTTGGCGCATCGGGCGACACGCTCGTCGTAGCCAAGGTCCAGCTGGTGCTCAATGACGTCGAGCTCCGTCGGGCCGATGTGACGACCTGCCCCGAGACGATACCGGTGAGCACGAACCGTGAGCGCAGTGCCGACGATGGTGGGTGCTCGCGGCTCGACCTCGGTCCGATGCTCGTCGACCTGCCACTCGACAGTACCGGCGCGTCCAAGCTGGCCGTCGCGATTCCCGCCGGCGCATACCGCGAGATCGAATTCGAACTCGACAAGGTGCGCACCGGCAGCAGCGCCTCGGCAGCGGAAAGCCTGTTCGTGGTGGCGCACCCGGAGTTTCGCGATGTGACGGTGCGGGTAACCGGGACGTATCGTGGCGCACCGTTCACCTTCACCAGCCGAGTCGAAGCGGAAGTGGAGTTCGAGTTCGAGCCCGCGCTTGTCGTCGAGGCTGGGGTGAATGACAACATCACGGTGTCGCTCGATCTCGGCCGGTGGTTCCGGGGTGAGACCGGCGCCTTGCTGGCGCCGACGACACAGAATCAGTCCCGCATCGAGCAGAACATCGTGACATCTTTCGATGCCTTCGGCGATCGCGATCGCGACGGCAAGGAAGATCGCGGGCGTGGTCGCGGGCGGAGCCGCACGAGTCAGCCTTGATTCAGCGTGCCGGCTGATCTGCGCCATCGTTTCACCCGGCACGATCGCACAGTACCACTCAATTCCGTGATATCGCTCGTTGTCTTTCAGTGGTCGAACTCGTTCGAGACGCTGTGGCCGGAACTGGCCACCGCGTCCGGCGTGCGTCTGGACGTGGCGCAACCGACGCCTGTACTGCTCGAAGCCTCCGCATCGCGTCGCGACGCCATCACCCTTCACGCAGTCGGTGGAATGGAGACGTCGGCCATCGAAGCGATCGGACGACACGCCGTCCCGGGGAGCACCGTGCTGGTTGGCTCAGCCCTCGATCATCGCGTCGCGGTGCGCGCAATTCGGTCGGGCGCCGAAGAGTATTTCGCGATGCCTGGTGATCTCGAGGCATTGCGCACCTGGCTCGGTGATACCGCCGGCGATTGATGGAGGCGCGCGCCGGCTCAGACTTCGCTGCGCGCGAAGGGACGAAGTATGCCTTTGACGGGATACTCGGATCGAGTGTCGCGCTGCGTGGTGCGCTGGCGCTGGCGAGCCGCGTCATTCCGCACGCGAACGTCACGGTGCTGCTGACCGGCGAAACGGGCACTGGCAAGGAGCTCTTCGCGCGTGCGATTCACTACAACGGCCCGCGCAAGAGCCAGCCGTTCGTCGAGATCAACTGCACCGCCATCCCCGGAGCACTGCTCGAGAGCGAGCTCTTCGGGCACGAGGCCGGTGCCTTCACGGATGCTCGCACGGCGAAGCCAGGATTGTTCGAGCTGGCCGATGGTGGCACGCTGTTTCTCGACGAAATCGGCCACCTGCCGCTCGAGCTGCAGGCAAAATTGCTCCGCGTGCTCGAAGAGCGGACGCTGCGGCGCGTGGGAGGGACCCGGAACATCGCGTTCGATGTGCGGATCATCGCGGCGACGCACGTCGACCTGCAACGTGCCGTCGATCGCAGCGAGTTTCGTGAGGATCTCTGGTACCGGCTCAATGTGATGTCGATCGAGCTGCCGCCGCTGCGCGACCGGCTGGATGATGTCGTGGAGCTCGCCGAGTGTTTCGTCGCTCGGTTCGCGCGCGAATACGGCATCGAGCCGCCGCCGACGCTGTCGGCCGGTGCCATGCGCGTACTGACCGCCCGCGCACGGCCGGGAAACGTTCGCGAAGTGCGAAACGTGATCGAGCGTGCGTTGCTGGTCTCGGATGGCCAACGCGTGGAGAAAGCAGATCTCTCGGGCGGTGGACTCGCCCCCCCGAGTCTGCGCAGCGCGCCCGCCGGCGGGGAACTGGATTGGCCGTCACCATTGGGGAGGCTCGTGCGCAGCGCGGGGCTGGCCATGATCGAGCGGTGCGGTGGGAACAAGAGTGAAGCGGCGCGTCGCCTCGGCATCAGTCGGCAGCGCCTGCAGCGTCTCGTCGATGTTCCTGTCGAGGGCACGTCAGATCATGACACCTCAGAGGAGTATTGATATGTCCCGCATCCGCAACGCCGCCCGTGGCGTGATGGCAGCATTGCTCGGTATCAGCTGCAAGGCGAGTGACGGCGCGCCGCTGGATCCCAGCGTGAACCCGCCCACCAGGCCGGAAGCGCAACTCGCCTTCCTTCGCCTTGCGCCTGGTGCGACGCTGAGTGCCGACAGTGTGAGCTTCTGGGCCGTCCGCGGCAAGGATCGCGCGGTCTCCATGTTCTATCGACCCAGGCCAGGCAGGACGGACTCGCTGCGATTCCTCAGCTTCAAGGTTGCCGATGCGTCGCTGCTCCGTCGGCCGGACGGGACCGCGTTCGCATTCGGCGATTCGGTGCGCATCACGATTCGCGTGCGCGACCTGTCGCGCATCATCACTGAGTATCTGCCGAGTGGATTGGTGTTCAATCCGGCGAAGCCGGCGGAGCTGCGTCTCGACTTCGCGAACGCCGACGATGACTACAATCGTGATGGCATGGTGACCAGGGCTGATACGTTGCTCGTGCCGACGTTCGGCATCTGGAAGCAGGAGTTTGCCGGCCAGCCGTGGGTGCGGTTGTCGAGTCGGGTCGAGGTTTCCTCGGACCTGCAGGAGATCGAGGCGCAGATCCTGTCGTTCACCAATCACGCAATTGCGCACTAGCTGTGATGCCGGGCCCCGTCGCCGATCTCACCCTCTTGACCGCGCGCGCCGCCGCAGGTGCAGGCGCGTGGGGCGACGTGCGTGCGCAACTGGAGCGTGAGGAGCTGACGGCTGAGCGAGTCGGCGCGCGTGCGATACTGCTGGCAGAGGCGTGCCTTCGCACCGGTGATCCACGCACCGCAACGCGCTGGCTGGACACGGCGGCACCCATGCTTGCCAGCGCGGGTGATCGCCCGGGGCAGCGACGCGTCGTGAACATGCAGGGGGCGGCGGCATTTGCGCTGGGAATGCTCGACGCGGCCGCCGAGCGATTCGGTACCGCGCTCGAAATGGCACGGACCGATGGCGATGCGTTGCTGATTGCGGCGGCGGGGGGCGCGCAGTTCGGCCGCGTCAGCGTCGACGCCCAGGGCCGCATCACCTACGTGCCGCAGCCCGGCTATAGCGGCGCGGACCAGTTCTTCTACACGGTCGGCGATGGCCGCGACTCGGCCCAGGCGCTGGTGCAGCTGCAGGTCAACGACCCTTACGCGGGCTGGCGGCAGGGCACTGCCGGTGCAGACGCGATCACCGGCGACGCGCGCACGGCCAACAGCCTGTACGGTGGCGCGGGCGACGACGCGCTCAGCGGCGGGCTGCGTGATGACCCTGTCTCTTATACACATCTGACGCTGCCGACGAATAGAGAGGTGTAGA
>ENA-ORBV01009496-ORBV01009496.1-microbial-mat-metagenome-genome-assembly--contig:-NODE-9496-length-15925-cov-6.787481_pt1 | contig 15925 bp, 14 predicted proteins | sample MGYA00237777_ERZ505514 | MGnify/ENA primary metagenome ERZ505514 (study PRJEB26160, sample SAMN06269048) | microbial mat metagenome | isolation source: Oligotrophic lake microbial mat | place... | reverse complement strand
GCGGGGGACTCCAGCTTGAAGGCAGTCTAGATTGTCACTCCTCCCCCGACCCCGGGGGGCCCAGTGATTGCCTCTCGCGCTCTCAGTGATACCCCAGCGGGTGCTGCGCCATCTCCAGGTGCAGCGCTTTGCCAATGTAGGGATGGGCCAGCGCCACTTCCTCATTGAGTTCGACGCCCAGGCCCGGGTCCTTGCTGGGAATCACATAGCCGCCCTCCCACTGGATCTTCTTCTTCAGCAGCTTTTCGTGGAAACCGCCCAGTTGCTGGATGCTCTCGAGGATCAGGAAGTTCGGAATACAGGCGGCCAGCTGGATGTTGGCGGCCGCCTCGATCGGTCCGCAATACAAGTGCGGCGCGACCTGTGCGTAAAACGTCTCGGCCATGCCGGCGATCTTCTTGCACTCCAGGATGCCGCCGACCCGGCCCAGGGCCGGCTGCAGGATGCTGGCCGCACCGGTCTCGAGCACACGCGCGAACTCGTATTTGGTGCACAGGCGCTCGCCGGTGGCCACCGGAATGCTGGTGTGGCGCGCGACCTCGGCCATCATCTCGGGGCGCTCGGGTGGCGTTGGCTCCTCGAACCACAAGGGATCGTATTTTTCCAACCGGCGCGCCATGCGTTTGGCGCCCGAGACGGTGTATTGGCCGTGCGTGCCGAACAGGATGTCGGCCTTGTCGCCGACCGCCTCGCGGATCAGCTTGCAAAAGCGCTCGGACAGGTCCATGCGCTCGAGCGTGGGCTGGCGCGGGTCGAACACCGAATACCCGCCGACCGGATCGAGCTTGACGGCGGTGAATCCCTGCTCCACATAGACGGCGGCGCGTTCCGCCGTTCGGACCGGGTCGTCATAGAAGGACTCGTCTTCGTTCGCGTCCGGGTACAGATAGGTGTACGAGCGCAGGCGCGGGTTGACCAGGCCGCCGAGCAGCTTGTAGACCGGTTGCTCCAGTGCCTTGCCGGTGATGTCCCAGCAGGCCATCTCGAGCGCACTGAGCACACCCATCAGCGACACGTCGGGGCGCAGCGTGAAGCCGGCGCCATAAGCCTTGCGCCACAAGGTCTCGATCTGCATCGGGTCCTGGCCGGCGAACACCCGCTCGAACAGGTCCTGGGCCATCGCGGTGATGATGTGCGGGCTGAACGTGGCCGCATACGCTTCGCCGACACCTTCGATGCCGCACTTGGTGCGGATCTTCAGAAAGACAAAATAGCGACCGCCAAAGGACGGCGGCGGGTTGCCGACCACAAAGGTCTTGATCGATTCGAGTTGCATGGGGGTGTCTCCTTCTGTGTTAACGATAGGCCGCCAGGATGGCCTGCGCGCCCTTGTGTGCCACCATCGTCGTGGGGGCGTGAGTATTGCCCGAGGTCACGCTGGGGAACACCGATGCGTCGACCACGTACAGGTGGTCCAGGCCGTGCACCTTGAGCTGCGGGTCGACGACGGCGCTGCCCGCGTCCGGACCCATCATGCAGGTGCCGACCGGGTGGTAGCAGGTGCTGGCGCGCGCGCGGAAGTCCTCGACCATCGCGTTGTCGTCCATGGCGTCGAGTACCGGTGCCATCGGCGCCTTGATCAGGCCGCGCATGGCCTGGGTGCGCGCCAGGCGCTGCACCAGTTGTGCGCCGCGCAGCGCCTGGGCCACGTCCTCGGGGTGCGACAGGTAACGCGGTCGGATCGACGGCGCCGTGCCGATATCCGGCCCCGCAATGTCGACTTGGCCCCGGCTCAATGGCCGGCAGGGCTGGAAACACAGGATGAAGCCGGCAAACCGGTCCGGCACGATCTGGGTGCCGGTCTTGGATGCCGCCAGCGTGTAGGTGATGGGGTTGCAATACAGCTGCAGGTCGGCCTGGCGTGCATGCGCATGCGAGCGCACGAATCCGCCGCACTGATTGACGCTGATGCTCAGCGGCCCGCCCAGCGTGCTCACGTATTGCAGGCCGACACGCAGCTTGCCCCACCAGGTGCTGAGCACGTTGTTGAGGGTCGGCTCCGTGGCCTTGAAGTAATAACTCATCGCCAGGTGGTCTTGCAGGTTCGCACCCACCTGTTTCTGGATCAGCACCGGTTCGATGCCATGCTGCTGCAGCAAGGCGCCGGGTCCGACGCCCGAGAGCTGCAGCAATTGCGGACTCTGGATCGCACCGGCGCTCAGCACCACCGCCGCGCGGGCGCGCACGGTATGGCTGGCGCCCGCCTGGCGATAGGTTACGCCGACAGCGCGGCGGCCGTCGAAAAGGATACGTTCGACGCGCGCGCCGGTGTGCAGCGCGACCCTGCCGCGCGCCATGGCCGGTCGCAGGAAGGCGTCGGCCGCCGACCAGCGCATGCCGCGCCGGGTGTTGATGCGGTATCGGCCGACACCCTCGGGCTGCGGACCGTTGAAATCCTCGGTAAACGGCAGCCCAGCCTGTTCGGCAGCCTGGTAGAAGTGGCGCTCCATCGGATGCAGCTGCCGGCGCACATCGCTGACATACAAGGCGCCGTTGCCTGCGGCCTTGCCATCCGCATCGACCGGACACTCGAAGCTTTCGTAGACCGGGCGCACGTCGTCCCATGCCCAGCCTGTGTTGCCCTGCGCCGCCCAATCGTTGAAGTCGCCCGGCAACCCGCGGCAATACACCATGGCGTTGATCGAGCTCGAACCGCCGACCACCTTGCCGCGCGGGAAATAGATGCGCCGGCCGTGCAGGCCGGGGTCGGCGGCGGCCTCGAACTTCCAGTTCACGCGTTCGTCGTAGAAGGTCTTTCCGTAACCGATAGGCATGTTGATCCATAAGCGCCGGTCATGCCCGCCCGCCTCGAGCACCAGCACTGTGGCGCGTCCGTCGGCACTGAGCTTGTCGGCCAGCACGCTACCCGCCGATCCACTGCCAACAACGATGTAATCGACTGTTTCGTCCGCCACACGTATCCCATCCTGCGGCCCGTCGCGGCGCAACGGCGCTGCGCGACACGGCCAATTTCAAAGTGTAGGACCGCCGACGCGCAATCAGGGTCAGCCCGGGGAGCCGCAATTCAAGTAATTGATGTCTTTCGTCAGGTTGGCCCCGCCTTGGCAGGGGGTATTTCCACTGGCGGCGGGGTCGGCGGGGTCGGCGGCAGGTTGGCGTCGGTGGGCAACGTCTCGCTGTTGCCAAAGCGCGGATCCATCGGCAACACGGCCTGCGTGCTGGCGCCGGCCATCACGAAGCCGGCCTTTTCGGACGGCTCGCCGCGGTTGAGCGGGTATTTGCGCATGTAATGCCAGGTGCCCACCGCAAGCGCGGACAACACGGCGGAAAAATACAGCATCAGCGCCTCCGGGCCGAGCAGGTCCATCAGCCCGCCGGCCAGCGTCGGGCCGATCGTTGCGCCCATGCCGTTGAGCAGCAGCAATCCGCCGGTGACCTGCAGCACCTTGGCCCGGTCGACGAGGTCGTTCACATGCGCGACGCTGATGCCGTAGATGGTGAACGCCAGGCCGCCGTACACCACGCCCAGCGCAATCAGTGAGCTCTCGTAGTCGCGGGCCAGGATGTAGCCGATGCCGGCCACGGCGGCACAGCTGATGGCGACCCATAGCAACACCAGGCGGCGATCGTGCCGGTCGGAAAAGTGGCCCACCGGCCACTGGAATGCCGCGCCGCCCAAAATGGTGGCGGCCATGAAGGTAGCGATGCCGGCCTCGCTGAATCCCACACCGGCGCCGAACACATGGCCCAAGCCCAGCAGCGGGCCGCTAAGCATGCCCGAAACCAACGCGCCGATGACTCCGATCGGCGAGATGGAGAACAACGCGATCAGGCTGAATTTGGGCGCCTCGGCGATGACGGGCTCCTCCACTGGCGTCAGCGTGATCGGCAACAGGGCAAACGAGAACAACACCGACACCAGCACAAAGGGCACGAAGCCGTTGCGATCGCCGACCAGAATGAGCCACTGGCCGATGGCCAGCGCCACCATGTTGACGACCAGGTAGATGGCGAACACCTTGCCGCGCTTGTCGTGCGGCGCCACCACGTTGAGCCAGCTCTCCACCACCAGGTACAGGCCGACAAGGCACAGACCGGTGACGAAGCGCAGCACACCCCAGAACCAGGGATTGATCCACAAGGCATGCAGCAGCGGCAAGGTGGAGGCCACCGACGCCATCGCGGCAAAAGCCCGGATGAAGCCGACCCTGCGGATGATGTGCGGGCAGGCATAGGTGCCGTAGATCGCGCCGGCGAAATAGGCCGACATCACCAGGCCGGTGACCAGGCTGGAAAAGTTGGCGGTCGACGCCTGTGCGCCGATGGCAGCGAACATCAGGCCGGTGCCTACGATCAGCAGGCCCACGCCGCTGAGCAGTGCTGCCAGTGGTATCAACAGTTTTGCCAAGATCCGGCCTTCTTCTTCTGTATATATATGAGTGTTCAGTCAGGGCCCAGCCTGCCCGAACCCGCAGGGCCACAAGCTATCACAGGTATGTGAACGGCATGTGCTTGGCTTGCGACCCAAACGGTTCCGGCCCCGGACGCGCGCCCCGTATCTCAGGCGTCGCGCATCCGGAACAGTTCTTGTGCCTTGGCGATACCGCGCAGATCGTGGCGCCCGACACTGACAACCGGCACGTCGATCTGCTGCACGAATTCGGACGACATCAGCAAGGGAATCTGCAGTTCCTTGGTCATCGACTGGATGCGCGCAGTCATATTGACCGCAGGGCCGACGACGTTGAACGCGAGTCGATTGGGTGCCCCGACATTGGCGTGTGTCACGGTGCCCACGTGCAGACCCAGACCGAACTCGACCACCGGCAAGCGCGAGCGCCGGCGCCGGTTGTTCACGACCGCAATGCTGTCGAACGCATCGACCGCAGCGTCCAGCGCGGCAGCACAGACGCTGCCGGTGCGCGCTGGGTCCTTGATTTCGAACACGATCAGGATGGCGTCGCCGATGAACTGCAGGATCTCGCCGCCACGTGGTGCGGCGGCTGCCGCGCAATATTCGTAATAGTCGTTCAACAGCCGCAGCAACCGATCGGTGGGCATGGTCTCGCTCAGCGCTGTGAAGCCGCGCAGGTCGGAATACCAGAACGCGGCCGAGATCTGCTCGCCGTCGCCGCGCTTGACCTGTCCTTGCAGAATGCGTTCGCCGATGCGTTTGCCGACGAAGGTGTCGAGCAGTCCCAGCACGGTGCGGCGCATCACCAGCAGTTCGATGTGCGGCGTCAGCAAAGTGGTCAAGGCCTGCAAGCGCGCCAGGTCGTCGTCGCTGAACCCGTCAGGGTCGCGCGTGGACACCGTCATCACGTTGACGGTGCGGTCGGCAAAGACCATCGGCATGGCCAGGTAGTCGCGCATTCCACTGGCGCGCAGTTCCTGCCAGATCAGGTGTTCGTCGGCCTGCGGTTCGGCGTCGATGCGTTGGCGCAGAGGCTTCGCGTGGCGGTGGACGTGCTGGATCGGGCTGCCGATATAGGCGTCGGTCTGTTGCACGCCGTGCGCGCCGGACCAAAATCGCGCGCCCTCCTCGCGTGTCCAGCTCAGCCCCACCGCCGCCAGTTGCGGGTGCAAGGTGCCGCAGCTGATGCGCAGCCGGTCGATGTGGGCGCCGGCCGCGTCGAGCCGTTCCATCAGGACTTCGATCATCGTCATCGGATCGGCTATGAACCGTCCCTGTGCATACAGCCAGCTTGCGACCGATTCGAGTGACCAATCGCGCGACGATCCGATCAAACGTTCGCGCGCCATTTCGGCGGCCGCAGCGGCCAGCGCCGTCGATCGCGTGTCGTCATTCATGTGCGGTGGTCCTGTGTGATCCAGCGCGCCGCCTTCTCCGCGATCATCAGCGTCGGCGCATTGGTGTTGCCGCTGGTGATCGTGGGCATCACGCTGGCGTCCACGACGCGCAGGCCGCTCACGCCACGCACGCGCAGCCGTGCGTCGACGACCGCGCTCGGGTCGTGGGCGTGTCCCATCTTCGCCGTACCCACCGGATGAAAAATCGTGGTGGCGATGTCTCCAGCCAGTCGTGCCAGTTCCTCATCGCTCTGGAACTGCACGCCGGGTTTCCACTCCTGGGGCCGATAACGCGCCAAGGCGGGCTGCGCGGCGATCTCGCGCACCTGGCGCAGGCTGTTGGCAGCGATCAAACGGTCCTGGTCGGTGCTCAGGTAACGCGGCGCGATCGCCGGCGCGTCGTCGGCCGATGCGCTGGTGATCGTCACCGTGCCGCGGCTGGTCGGGTTCAGGTTGCATACGCTGGCAGTGAAGGCAGGGAACGGATGCAGCGGTTCGCCGAACGCGTCCAGGCTCAGCGGCTGCACGTGGTATTCCAGGTTCGCGTGGGGCTGAGACGGATCGGAGCGGCTAAAAGCGCCGAGCTGGCTCGGCGCCATGCTCATAGGACCGGTACGCTTGAAAAGGTACTCCAGGCCGATCGCCGCCTTGCCGAGCAGGCTGTTGGCCAGTGTGTTGAGCGTGCGTGCGCCTTGCACCTTGAATACCGCGCGGATCTGCAGATGGTCCTGCAGGTTGGCGCCTACTCCCGGCATGTCCCGCACCACGTCGACACCGTGTTGCTTGAGCAGACCAGCCGGACCGATACCTGAGAGTTGCAGCAGCTGTGGCGAGCCGATGGCGCCGGCGCTCAGGATGACCTCGCCGGCCGCCTTGACGGTCAGGCGCTGGCCGCCGCGGCGCACCAACACGCCAGTGCAGCGCGGCTGGCCGGACGGGGCGGTCTCAAACAGCAGCCGTTCGGTCATCGCCTCGGTCCAGACTTCCAGATTGGCGCGGCCCCGGATCGGCCGCAGGAAGGCCTTGGAGGCGTTCCAGCGCCAACCCGCCTTCTGGTTCACCTCGAAAAATCCGACGCCGAAGTTGTCGCCGGTATTGAAGTCGTCGCTGGCTGGAATGCCGGCCTCGGTCGCGGCCGCGGCGAAGGCCTCGAGCACCTCCCAGCGCAGCCGCTGCTTGTCGACGCGCCATTCGCCGCCGTGGCCGTGCAGTTCGGAGAAACGGCGCCCGTGTTGCTGCGGGTCGGCGCCGGCGTCACGCCGGCAATGGTCTTCATGGGCCATGAAGTCGGCCAGGCTGTTGGCCCAGTTCCATTCGTCGTTGCCGGTCAGTGCGGCCCAGCCATCGTAGTCGCGCGCCTGGCCGCGCATGTAGATCATGCCGTTGATCGACGAACAGCCACCCAGAGCCTTGCCACGCGGATAACGCAGGCGCCGGCCGTTGAGGCCGGTTTCGGCCTCGGTCTGGTAGAGCCAGTCCGTGCGCGGGTTGCCGATGCAATACAGATATCCGACCGGGATGTGGATCCACGGATAGTTGTCTTTTTGGCCGGCCTCGATCAGCAACACGCGCCGGGCGGGATCCTTGCTGAGCCGGTTGGCGAGCAGGCAGCCAGCCGTGCCCGCGCCCACGATGATGGTGTCGAAAACGTGCTGGTCCATGCGGATGGGGTGTGCGGTGGAAGTAGCGGTCACGGCAGCGTACGGCCCGGGCCATACCGTGCCGCAGCAGTCGCACAATACAGTATAGGCACGCTACTGCAAGTCCGAAGGAGGATAGGGGTGGGTCGACGAATCGTACACATCGAGGCTAGAATCTGTCTCAATATAGACGGAGCAGTGCCATGACCGATACCAAAGGCGCCATCAACGGTACCCGCGTCCTCCAGTCCAAGTTGTCTGTGCCGCCGCGCCCCAAGACCCGCCGCGCCAAGACCGCGCCGGCGCATAGCGACTCCAACTACTTGCCTGCCATGCAGGGGTCTTATCCGGTCGCTGAGGAAAGGCATGTGCTCTATGTCCGAAGCAAGGGCATCGACGACTTCGTGACCAACATCCACGCAGCAGACGCCCTGCAGCTCATCGAGACCGAGCGCAAGGGTGTGGCAGGCATTTTTGTGAAGGACTTGTCCCGACGAATGGAGATCCCGGCGCAACGCATGTTCGACATCCTCGGCGTGGCCAAGGCGACTGCCGAGAAGAAGGTTTCCGCTGGCGAGTTACTCACTGGCAATGGCGGACGAGCCGCACTCGGACTGGCCAGACTGCTCGGCATTGCCAAGGAGATGGTTGACAACTCGACAGCGGCAGATGCCAAGGACTTCGACTCCGCCAAATGGCTCGGCCAGTGGCTGGAAAAGTCGCAACCCGCACTGGGCGGGCGCAAGCCTGCGACGCTGATCGACACACCCACCGGGCTTGAAGTGGTCGCCAAACTCCTCGGTGCCATCGAAAGCGGCGCTTACCAATGATTCTGTGGCGGATCGCGGCGCAACCGCGCATGTACGCGGCCGATGACCTGAGTGGCGCCGGCGCTGCCAAGCACCCGGGCCGCTGGAACGACGACGGACAGCCTGTGTTGTACACCGCGCCGACCATCGCCATGGCGGTTCTCGAGACAGCCGCGCATGTCGACGACGCCGGTTTGCCGCTCAACCGCTATCTGGTGCAGATCGAGGTCCCGAACGGCGTCTGGGCCGCCAGGACGGTGATGGATGTGTCCAAGCTACCCGTTACCTGGGCGGCCATCCCCGCCGGTCGTGCCAGCATCCTGATCGGCGCCGAGTGGCTGCGCGGCATGACCACCGCCATCCTCCAGGTGCCATCGGTCATCGTGCCCGAAGAGCCCGCGGCGCTCATCAATACACTGCATCCCGACGCAAGAAAGTTGTCTGCGAAGATTGTTCGCCTGTGTGACTACAACCGGTTGTTCCGGGGCGCGTGAACCGTGCCGACCGACGCAGCACCAGTTCCAACGAAGAAAACAGAGGGGCCAACCGCATGAACCACAACGTCATCATCACCTGCGCGCTGACCGGCGCCGGCGACACCGTCGGCAAGAATCCGCATGTGCCGGTCACGCCGACCCAGATCGCTGCCGCTGCGGTGGAGGCGGCCAAGGCCGGCGCTACGGTCGTGCATTGCCATGTGCGGGACCCGAAAACCGGCAAGGGCAGCCGCGACACCGCGCTGTATGCAGAGGTCATGGAGCGTATCCGCGAATCCGGTGTGGACATCATCGTCAATCTGACCGCCGGCATGGGCGGCGACCTGGAGATCGGGCCGGGCGAGAACCCGACGCGTTTCGGCCCGGGCACCGATCTGGTCGGCCCGCTGGAGCGGCTGGTGCATGTGGAGGCGCTGTTGCCCGATATCTGCACGCTGGACTGTGGCACGCTCAATTTTGGCGACGGCGACACGATTTATGTCTCCACGCCGGCGGCGCTGCGCACCGGTGCCAAACGCATCACCGAACTCGGCGTCAAGGCTGAACTGGAGATCTTCGATACCGGTCACCTGTGGTTTTCCAAGCAGATGATCGCCGAGGGCTTGCTGGTGGACCCGCTGTTCCAGCTTTGCCTGGGCATCCCCTGGGGCGCACCGGCCGACACGACAACGATGAAGGCCATGGTCGACAACCTGCCTGCAGGCGCGACCTGGGCCGGTTTTGGCATCGGCCGCTTGCAGATGCCGATGGCGGCGCAGGCGGTGCTGCTCGGCGGCCATGTGCGGGTCGGTCTGGAGGACAACCTGTGGCTGGACAAGGGCGTGCCGGCCAGCAACGGTAGCCTGGTCGAGCGCGCGGTCAAACTGATCGAATGCATGGGCGCCAAACCGATGACGCCGGCCCAGGGTCGGGTGGCGATGGGATTGAAGACGCGCGCCTGAGTTGGCATTTCGCAGCATGTGCAATTTGAGTCGACCACCAAGGAAACCCCATGGCATTCGTGACCAACATCAAGACCTTCGCCGCGCTGGGCAGCGGCGTCATCGGCAGCGGCTGGGTCGCGCGTGCGCTGGCCCACGGGCTGGACGTGGTGGCATGGGATCCGGCGCCGGGCGCCGAGGTCGCCTTGCGCGCACGTATCGCCAAATGCTGGGACGCGCTGCAGCGCAAGGGACTGGCGGCCCGCTCATCGCCAGATCGGTTGCGCTTTGTCGCCACCATCGAGGAATGCGTCGAGGATGCCGACTTCATTCAGGAAAGCGCGCCCGAGGTTCTTGGTCTCAAGCTCGATCTGCACGCCAGGATCAGCGCGGCGGCGCGGCCCGATGTGCTGATCGGCTCGTCGACGTCCGGGCTGCTGCCGACCGAGTTTTACGCCAACAGTACATGCCCCGAACGTTGCGTGGTGGGCCATCCGTTCAACCCGGTCTACCTGCTGCCGTTGGTCGAGGTGGTTGGCGGTGACAAGACCGCGCCGGATGCGATCGCTGCGGCCATCGCGGTGTACCGGTCGCTCGGCATGCGGCCGTTGCATGTGCGCAGGGAAGTGCCGGGTTTCATTGCCGACCGGCTGCTTGAGGCGGTGTGGCGCGAGTCGCTGCACCTGGTCAACGACGGTGTGGCCACGACCGGCGAGATCGACGACGCGATCCGTTTCGGGGCCGGGCAGCGCTGGTCCTTCATGGGCAGCTTCCTGACCTATACGCTGGCTGGTGGCGACGCGGGCATGCGCCACTTCATGTCGCAGTTCGGTCCCGCGCTCAAGCTCCCGTGGACCAAGCTGGAGGCGCCGGAGTTGACCGATGGCCTGATCGACAAGGTCGTCGATGGCACCACTGAGCAGCTGGGCACCCACAGCATTGCAGCGTTGGAACGCTACCGCGACGACTGCCTGATGGCGGTGCAGGAGGCGATTCGCGCGACCAAGGTCAAACACGGGATCTCGCTCGATGAGTGAAGCCCCCGTAACCTTGCTGACCACCTGGCGCGGCACGGTGCTGGCGCAGTGGGTCGACTACAACGGCCACCTGAACGACGGCTACTACATGGTCGTGTTCAGCGAGGCAACCAATGCCGTGATGGCGCTGATCGGCCTGGACGATGCCGGCCGCAAGGCCACTGGGCACTCGATCTTCACGCTCGAGTCGCACATCAACTACCTGCAGGAGGTCAAGCAGGGCAAGGCGATCGAGGTTCGCACGCAGATCCTGGGCAGCGATGCGAAGCGACTGCAGATCTACCAGACGATGGTTCTGGCTGGCACCGATACGCTGTTGGCGGCCAACGAGCAGATGCTGCTCAACGTCGACATGTCCGGCCCGCGCGCGGCGCCATTTGCGCCCACGGTCATGGCCAAGGTGCAGGTGCTGACGGTGGCGCACCGGAGCCTGCCGCGGCCGACCTACGCCGGTCGCACGATTGCCTTGCCGGGTTGACGCCCAGCTCGCACCATGGACCCATCGCAAAAACCCGCTCACAGCCTGACGACCCCGCTCGAAGGCACGGGCCACCATGCCTGGGATCCGCAGGCGCCGATCAAAGCGCCGTTGCGCCTGCTCTCGACCACGGTCGCACCGCAGTGGGTCGACTACAACGGCCACATGAGCGAGTCGTGTTACCTGCTGGTGTTCGGCGACAACTCCGACGCGTTTTTTCGCTTCATCGGCATCGACGAGGCCTACCGCGCCGCCGGCCGTTCTTTCTATACAGTGCAGACCCAGATCCACAACCTGCACGAAGTGTCCGAAGGCGAGCCGATCCGGCTGACGCTGCAACTGCTGGACTGCGACGACAAGAGGTTGCACATCTTCCACGCCATGTTCCGCGGCAACAGCGCAGACCTGTTGGCCACTGGCGAACAGATGCTGGTGCACGTGGACATGTTGGCCGGACGGTCGGTGCCGATGCCGTCCGACATGTCGGCCAAGGTGCAGGCGATCCGAGCCGCCCATGCGGGCATGCCCCGACCGGCGCAAGCCGGCCAGCCGATCGGCATCCGGCGCAAGCCGGGCTGATCGTTCTTCGACCTCGTTACGACAGGCCTCGCCATGGACTTCGATCCAACCTCCGAGCAGACGATGGTGGTCGACACCGTGCGTCAGTTCGTCGAAACCGAGCTCTATCCGCATGAAGACCTGGTCGAGCGGCTCGACGCGGTGCCGCCCGAATTGCAGCGCGAGATCCAGGCCAAGGCGATCGCGGTCGGCCTGTATGCGGCCAATATGCCGCAGGACCTGGGCGGCGGTGGGCTCGACAACCTGGGCATCACGCTGATGGAGCGCGAGCTGGGCCGTGCCTCGTATGCGCTGCAGATGCTGGTCGCGCGACCGAGCAATATCCTGCGCGGCTGCACCGGCGATCAGATCGACGAATACCTGCTGCCCACGATTCGCGGTGAGCGCCATGATTGCCTGGCGATGACCGAGCCGCAGGCCGGCTCCGACGTACGCGGCATGTTGACGCGGGCGGTGCGTGACGGCGACGACTACGTGATCAGCGGGACGAAACACTTCATCAGCCATGCCGACATGTCCGACTTCGTCGTGTTGTTCGCCGCGACCGATGTCGAGCAGACCAAGGCGGGCCCCAAGAAAAAGATCACCGGATTCCTGGTCGACCTGGACAGCCGGGGCCTGGAGATGCGCCGCGGCCCGGCCTGCGTGTCGAACCGCGGTTACCACCAGTGCGAACTGTTCTTCACCGATTGCCGGGTGCCGGTGCGCAAGCGCCTGGGCGAGGAAGGGCGGGGTTTCGAGTTGATGGGCGAATGGCTGGGCGCGACCCGGCTCACCGTGGCCGCCACCAGTGTCGGACGCAGCCACCGGGTGCTGGATATGGCCACCGAATGGGCCGCCACCCGCAAGCAGTTTGGCCAAGCCATCGGCCGTTTCCAGGGCACCGGTTTCAAGCTGGCCGACATGGCGACCGAACTCGAGGCGGCCGAGTTGCTGACCCTGCGTGCGGCCTGGAAATGCGACCAGGGCCGCATGACGGACACCGACGCTGCGATGGCCAAATTGTTTGCATCCGAGGCGTTGGCCCACATCACCGACGAGGCGCTGCAGATCTTCGGCGGCATGGGGCTGATGGCGTCCTTGCCGATCGAGCGCTTCTGGCGCGACGCGCGCGTCGAGCGCATCTGGGACGGCACCAGCGAAATCCAGCGCCACATCATCTCGCGCGCGATGTTGCGCGCACACGGCTCCTGATGATTTCGCCGCCATGAGCGACCCGAGCGACACAGCTTTGCGCCGGCTGTTCTCGCCGCGCCATGTCGCGGTGTTCGGTGGCGCTGCGGCGGCCGAGGTGGTGCGCCAGTGCCGGGCGTTGGGTTTCACCGGTGCCATCTGGCCGGTGCATCCGCGCCATGCCCAGGTCCAGGGGCTGGCCTGTTTTCGCGACGTCGCGTCCTTGCCCGATGCCCCCGACGCCAGCTTCATCGCGGTGCCGCGTGAGGGCACGATCGACATCGTCGCGCAACTGGCGGCGCGTGGTGCTGGCGGCGTGATCTGCTATGCCTCGGGTTTTGCCGAGGTCGGCGGCGCCGGCGTCGCGCTGCAGCGGCGACTGGTCGCCGCTGCAGGCACCATGCCGCTGATCGGCCCCAATTGTTACGGCATGCTGAACTACCTCGACGGCGTGGCCTTGTGGCCCGACCAGCATGGCGGCGAGCGGGTCGCGCGCGGCGTGGCCATCGTCTCGCAAAGCGGCAACATCGCGCTTAACCTGACCATGCAGCGGCGCAACCTGCCGCTGGCCTACCTGATCACGGTTGGCAACAAGGCCGGCGCGTCCATCCAGGCCATCGTCGAGGCGCTGCTGCAGGACGATCGGGTCAGCGCGATCGGCCTGCATATCGAGGGCCTGGACGATGTCGCGGCGTTTTCCGTCGTTGCGCTCAAGGCGCTGGCACAAGGCGTGCCGCTGGTCGCGCTCAAGGCGGGCAGCTCGCTGCTGGGCGCGAGCACCACCGTCAGCCATACCGGGTCGCTGGCTGGGCCGGACGCGTTGTACGACGCCTTGTTCCGCCGCCTGGGCATCGCCAGGGTGAGCGATCCGGCGGGATTGCTGGAAACGCTCAAGCTGTTGCATGTCTTTGGCGCCCTGGCGGGCCGGCGCATCGTGTCGGCAAGTTGCTCGGGTGGCGAAGCGACGTTGGTGGCCGACCTGGCGCAGCCGCGCGGGCTCGATCTGCCCACGCTGCCGCCACCGGCCCGCGCTGCCTTGCACGCGGTGCTCGGCGACAAGGTCACGCTGGCCAATCCGCTCGATTACCACACCTATATCTGGGGCGACCTGGCGGCGCAGACCGCGTGTTTTGCCGCGTTGATGGCCTGCCGTTTCGACATGCACTTGCTGGTGCTGGATTTTCCGCGCGCCGACCGCTGTGTGTCGCTCGCCTGGCAGACCACGGTCGATGCATTTGTCGCCGCGCACCAACACAGCGGCGCGCCATGCGCGGTCGTGTCCTCGATGCCCGAAGGCATGCCCGACGGCGTCGCCCGCCAGTTGCTCGAACGTGGCATCGCACCGATGCAGGGAATTGCCCATTGCCTGGACGCGATTGGCCATGCGGCGGCGATCGGCGTGGTGCGCGCGCGCCGCGCCGATGTGCTGGCGCTGGCCGGTCCGCAGGGAGGCCGGTTGTCCGCCGGGCGAGCGCAGGTTCACATGCTCGACGAAGTGGCCAGCAAGCTGGCACTGGCGGCGTTCGGCTTGCCGATCCCGCGCGGCGCAGTGGCGTCGGAAAAGGATGCCGGTGTTGTCGCGGCGCAGCTGGAATTTCCGCTGGTCGTCAAGGCGGTGTCCGACTCGCTGGCACACAAGACAGAAGCCGGCGCCGTGCGGCTGAACCTGACGAATGTGGCCCAGGTGGCGGAGGCGGTCGCGGCGATGGCCGGCCTGTCCCATCGTTTCCTGGTCGAGCAGATGGCGACGGATGTGGTCGCCGAGATCATCGTCGGTGTCTCGCGAGACCCGCAGTTTGGACTGGCGCTGACGCTGGGCGCGGGTGGCGTGCTGGTCGAGTTGCTGCAGGACGCCACGACGGTGTTGCTGCCGACCACGCCCAACGAGGTTCGCCGCGCATTGGAATCGCTGCGCAGCTGGCCGCTGGTGTGCGGCTACCGGGGCCGGCCGCCCGGCGACGTCCGGGCCCTGATCGATGCGGTGATGGCCGTGGCCGACTATGCGCAGGCCCATGCCGCGCAGCTGGTTGAGCTCGATGTGAATCCGGTGCTGGTGTTGCGCTGCGGCCGTGGTGTGCTGGCGGTCGATGCGATGATCCGTTTGACGCAGGAGGAATGAACCGTGGCCCAAGTGGTACGTACCGAGGTGAACGAGGGTGTGCTGACGATCACGCTGGACCGGCCCAAGGCCAATGCGATCGACGTGCCGACCAGCGGACTTTTGTATGCGGCCTTCGACCGGTTGCAGAACGATCCGGCGTTGCGCGTGGCGATCATCACCGGCACCGGTCGATTTTTCTCGGCCGGCTGGGATCTGAACGCGGCGAGCAGCGGCGAGGCGATCGATGTCGTGCACAGCCCGGGTGGATTTGCCGGACTGACCGAATTCTTCGCACTTGACAAGCCGGTGATCGCTGCGGTCAACGGCCTGGCCATGGGCGGCGGATTCGAGCTGGCACTGGCGGCCGATCTGATCGTCGCGGCCGACACCGCGGTGTTCGCCTTGCCGGAAGTCACGCTGGGCCTGCTGGCCGATTCGGGCGGCATCCTGCGCCTGCCCCGGCGCCTGCCGCAGGCCATCGCGCGCGAGATGCTGCTGACCGGCCGGCGCATGGGCGCCGACGAGGCGGCGCGCTGGGGCCTGGTGAACCAGGTCACCGCAGCCGATACCTTGATGGATGCCGCGCAGGCCCTGGCGCGGCAGATCGTCGCCGCGGCACCACTGGCGATCACGGCGCTCAAGCAGGTGTTGCGTGCCACCGAGATGCAGTCGGTGCAGGAGGGCTTCGGGACCTTGCGCTCCGGCGCAGTCGAGGCCTACCAGGCGATGTTAAGTTCCCACGACGCTCAGGAAGGGCCGCGCGCCTTTGCCGAAAAACGACCGCCGCGCTGGCGCACGCGCTGAACGGCGTCGGTCGGCCGTGGTGTTTTTGCAGCGCGCCGGTCGTGCGGCTGGCAAGCGCCCCCAACCCTGGCTTCGCCAGGCCCCCCGGGGGGGTGCGAGGAAACTTGGGGCGGCC
>ENA-ORBV01009494-ORBV01009494.1-microbial-mat-metagenome-genome-assembly--contig:-NODE-9494-length-15926-cov-5.599849_pt1 | contig 15926 bp, 12 predicted proteins | sample MGYA00237777_ERZ505514 | MGnify/ENA primary metagenome ERZ505514 (study PRJEB26160, sample SAMN06269048) | microbial mat metagenome | isolation source: Oligotrophic lake microbial mat | place... | reverse complement strand
CATGCCCGACAAGGACTTAAGCGCAATGAGAGCAAGATCTCTGTCACCAGTGCCTGCTCCATCACCAGCGCCAGCCCCCGATACTGGTGCAACGTCATCTACAAATGGCGACCAGCAGCAGCAATCTCCCCAAGGTTCAGCCGCTCCCAAGCGAGACAAATTTGCTGCCCAACAAGCTCGGATGCAGCAGCAGCAGCAGCAGCAGCAGCAATCCCAGACTGCAGCACCTGCACAACCAAGAAGAGACAAATTTGCTGCTCAAGCTGCACGGCAACAAGCACAACAGAAACAGGAGGGGGAGGAAAAAGAACAACCGCAAACTTCAGAACCTACATCTCCTCGTCATGACAAGTTGGCTGCCCAAGAAGCTCGACAACAGCAGCAGGAATCCTCGGAAACCTCGGCTCCATCTCCACCCAAGCGAGATAAATTTGCAGCCAAGGCAGCACGTCAACCTCAACAACAAGCACCATCATCAACAGCAGCAGCAGCAACAGCTGCTGCGCCCCGACGCGACAAGTTTGCTGCTCAGGCAGCAGCAGCAGCGGCTCCTCGAAGGGATAAATTCGCCTCCAAGGCCGCACGAGGAAACAAATTGGCTGCAATGGCCAACAAAACAGACGCCGCTACGAGCTCCGCCACAGGTAACACTATTTCAGGAAATGGGATCACCACAGCAACTCTAATAGGGACCAAAGATCCTTCCGTGTTGCATCGCAAACAATCTATCGAGAAAGAGCGACAGAAAGTGTGGAAGGACTTGGAACAAGCCGAAGCTTGCGTCATGCTTTTGTTGCACGAAGTATCCAATCATGGTCTCTTTGACCCCGATTCCCTCAAGGCATCTCAACGACAATTAAAGAGGCAAAAACGAGAAGCAAAACAACAAAAACGTCTGGAAAAGGAGCAAGCCAAGGCATCCAAAGCAGCTGCCAAAGCTGCAGCCATGGATTCCGATGATGAAGATGATGACGAAGAATCAGACGACTCAGATGAAGAAGACGATGAGGATGATGACGACGACAGCACTAGCACTGACACCGCTTCTGGTGGAAACTCTGCTATGCTCAAGTCCTATGCAAACCGCATACCGCCCAACCTGCAAAAACTGCTGACAGGCGGCGGTGACGATGGCGCAACAACCCACACTCAACCTCATGAACGCTATTCCAAAATTCTACAAGAAATTCATGGTCTTTGTTCGCCACATGCTCATTGGATTCAAGCTTATCGCCCGCTATCAACCACTACCTCGCAGTCAACATCTGCGACCAAAAAGAGTACCAAGTCAGAACAAGAACCTGTCCAAAAACCCAAGATTAGCATGTATCAAGCCCGAGTGGAGATGAGACTGGCGCAAGAAAAACGCAATATATGCCAAGAATGGTTACGATTGGAACAAGAAGAACTGAAGCGGCTCGAAGAGCAGCAGCAAGATCATCCCACAGGCGATGCTAATGAGGGAAAAGACGATACGAAGGAAGAAGGAAACGACAAAAAACGGAAAGCAGAAGAAGTGGCGCCATGATACGTCGTAGGGTGGACTTCATGTATGGGGTGTCAGCTATCTAGAAGTAAACAGTTAGCTTGTCGCTTTAGCTAGTAGCTTTTTTTTTCACGACCGTGCCACCCGAAGAAGTGTAGCTAGACTGGCAGAGCCCGTCGGGACCCCCAGTTGAAATAAATAAGGGATGGTCTTTTGACGACAAAAAAACTTTCGACTTACAAGAGATTTACGCGAATCTAGTTAAAAGTTGAATTGCCGCCTGACTCGCACATCCGATGCCAGTGCTTGAATCGTAGTTCCTGCGAGGGGAAGTCGGAAATCTGTCACCCATCGTCCCCCATCGGCAGCACTTGTATCTGTCCACGTCACATCAATAGCCGATAGCGGATCCACACGGGTCTGAATGGACGAGGTACCCGCCGCATTGAGATTGACTTTCCATTTATAAATGATCTTGGCATTGTAAAGGGATATTTCAGGTGCAATAGTGTTTCGTTCATCCAAGGCATGAACCACGCCTAAGGTTGGATTATCGTAATTCAATTTGAGAATGACCTTGCTGCGACCAGAACCTCCAGTGGTGCTTTCGAAAACACAGCTAGGCTCTTGCTTGACAACGTCCAAACTGGGTGTTATCCGAAGGTTGCTAACTTGAGATCCCGCTGGAAACTGGATATCGTAGCTGGCCTTGAGAAGCTCCAAAGAACTAGAAGCTGCATTCACTGCAGGAATGCCCTCCAAATCGGGATCATCTCTTTCCATAGCGTCATTGATACCTCCCCTGGCCTTGTTGTGGTTCACGGAAAACTTGGCCATGAGGAAGGCTGCTCCTTTGGATACCTGCAGCACCATATTGCTTCGTTTCGCTTTGAATTCATAAGACGGCCGGATCTGTAGTTCAGTATTCAATCGTTCAGAACGGAATTTGAGGTCACCTTCCACAAAGGACGGCAATGTCTTCAATTCTTCATATTGGTAGCCAACATTGGCACGCATAGAGGTCCAAGACGGGAACCAATTAGGAAGGGGTGGTGAATTGCTCTGGACAGACCAATAAAGGTTGGGACGAAGGGTCGCCAAATCGATCCATTTTCGAGTCGAAGAAGCAGAGGACTTGGTGGATCTAGGTCTAGCAGAAGCTGCAGCAAACGCTTCTGCCACAGTAGCCTCCCCGAATGGACCAGTTGGCGCGACACCTGTATCCGGATCTTTCAAAGTCACTGTCAAAACTGGACCATTTACAGAAAATTTGGCAGCTTGCACAGCTACAAAAAGATTCAAGAGCACCACTAGCAGTACAAGATTTTGTGGCGGAGCCGGCAACCTGGCGAGAAAGGAGGATTTCATTGTTTCCCTATTTTTTATCCTCGGTGTTTTAATTTATTGCCAATCCAATCAATATTGTTGTTGTGCTAACTAAGAAGCGGTCGGAGGATCAGCATGGATCGGGGACCACGCACTGGCATGGCCTCTCGTTGACACCCGGGATTAAGTTCAAATTGAGTCCCCGATACCACAGCCCCCAACTTTCACAGCAGCGTTCACAACCAGACAAGTCAACTTGGCTGTCTTAGTCCCCAGAACCAGCAACCAACAACCAGGCAGCATGTGTCATGTACCTTTCAGCTGAATCAAGACAGGGACATATCACAATAGGGAGCAATGCATTCCACTTGACCATTGTGATGATTGCGATTCTCAGTGGGAGATCAAAACACGACAAAAATGAAACGAGTTGTGCAAGAAAGGCAGAATGATGCCCTGTCACAATTGGGTCAATGCAGACTAGATAGTAAGAGAAATGGGTTGTCATCTATGGAAAAGTTGTCTAAAAACTTGTGGTTCGGATTTCTAAAAGAGCAGTTTGTGGCACAAAAATAGTCAATGGCACAACATTTGAGTGTCAGAATTGGACTGGCACCGTCAACAACGAACCTTTTCACTGAGACCACATGGTTCTTCCATCTTAGTTCATTATGAATTTTCACACCAAAACAATTTGTGTGGAAAGTTTCTGTGAGAGGTCATCGGTTCGAACCTCAATGGTCAGTCGCCACAGAGCAAGTCATCCTGAAGGCGGTCCAGACTGCAACTGTGCAGATGCAGCCCCAGCGATCCCTCCAGTCACTGTCCCACGTGTGCCACATCGCATCAAAAAGAGTACTGTCTCAATGGTCACACATGTCAATGCACATGGTCTGACCAACTGTCATGGAATGATTCGACTGCGAACATATCTTGTGGAGGCACATGAAAGCCACTCAACACGAAACAAGTTTCATTCACCTTGAAGTTCTCTATCAAATTTTGCACAATCAACAGAAGGAACAGTGTAGTGTCACCATGAAACCTACCCCTCCCTTCTCTTATCTGCTATTGTCATGATTCATGCCGCATTAAGCACACGGGAATCGAGAGAGAGGAGAAGAGAGTCTTAAACGCACAGTTCAATGCAGAGAAGCTGCAACAGAGAGGCATTGGCCGACTCTTCAAAACCAGCTAACCCACCCTCAAGCATGCTCGTCATTCCTGTGTTAAGCATCCACATGCTAAACAATAAAAACATTCTTCCAAATTTGCTCCACACTTCACGAGGGGAACAATGTGCAAATCATTTAAGCACCAGAGGGTCCAGAGCTGGACTGCTTCAACAACCTTTGGTCGGAAACCCCATGGTTCTTCCAGCTTTGTGCACTGGCAAGAGCCAATTAATAGTTCCTCTACTTGCATTTGTAAGAGGAAGTCACACCAAGATGCATCCATTTTAGAACCATTTTGACTAACTCATAGACTGCATCAATAATTGTTGCAGCTAATTGGGTCACATCATTAAACTGCAATTGCATTTTTTGTAAATTTTTCCCAAAGCAGTGTCTTTATTGTCTGCTGGTTATTTTCAATTTTTTCCACTAAAATCACTGGTGTCATCCCACAAAGGATGAAATTTTGGACGTTGTTGAGAAAGTTAAACAAAAGTTCAAATTCAAGCTTTCCAGATCAATTGATCTTGAAATTGAAGGAATTTGAGAGTGCAATCACCAGATTAGCACAGAAATGATATGGAAAAGATGACATGCTTCTGACAAGAAGAACAGATGAGTAGCACATTTGTGGAGATTTTTAGGTTGCATCTGCATGCGTGACGCAACACCGACCGCAGTTTCACTGGCCTTGCTGAACACAAGGTTAATTGGAATTTATGGCAATCATTTGACAATGGGGTATAGCATTTGAGCTCTTAGACTTTTTCATGGATCACATTTAAGCCAATAAATACAGACACACTACAAGTAGCTTGTAGTGTGATGTGCAGACAGGGACAGAAAACCCACACAGGACGCGACTTGAGTTCTCTTTCGTCCAAGCGCTTTGGTTCCTGATTCCGTACCCAATCAACTTAGCGGAGGAGTCGTGTTTTCAACCGGGACCGCTTGGCCGCAATCAAATGAAAGTTAATGTGCTCCTTAACTGGCACGAATAGCCACGTCTACTAAGCATGACCGGCGCCTATTCCAAATGACAAGATTAGAGTTTGCACTGTTTCGCGAGGCGATAGCTTTCGAATCTGGCCAGACCATGTACTACTACAGAACCTCATGACACTTCTGAAACATAAATTGTTGAAGGAATGATGTTTCTCAGCTAAACACTCGATTGCCTATAAAGATGCAACCGTGCCCCAAAGCAGAAATTACTTCCCTTCCCATACCATACCATGGCCGCTGCATCATCCATCATCCCCGATCGACTGAGAACAAACTCGCCCAGCTTTGTCTTTCTAGATCTGCAGGTAGACGATGACTTCGACGAATGGAGCTTCACAGACCTCATCTTCTCTTTTCGACATAATTACACAATCCAATACCTTACCCTAATTCGCAGCGACAAAAAGGAAGAACGGGGAAAGCAATCAAGGATAAACCCAGAAGCCCCACAAAAAAGGACGATTGAAGAACTACGACTGCTTGTAGAGGAGGTATTACGGCTGCCAAAATTGAAGCGCCTGGACTTCGAAAATTTTGAGGAGGGTGAGTTCGATAAACTGAAGGATCTTTGGCAGTCAACTAAAAGATGCTGCAGTGATATATGTTCGCTTGATCCAATAATAGCTACATCTGCTTAGAAATTGCGTTGATTGAACTGCTCCGCGCTATGTAGCTATTACTGTACTGTTTTATTAGCATTTTATGGCCAGCATACTTAACGTTAACCGGCTCCGAATTTAATAATGACGAGACAATAAAGCTTTGAGTACCGGACTGTTTTTTGATTCTCTCTTCAGTTTTCAAGACTTAGAAACGCACACCGGTAACCGCCAAGAATCAATGCCCGCAGTACCGTACAGGTACTCGTACGACGTACATTGATTCACCCCACCATAATTCTTGCAACGTAGTGCTGTACATGTAACAGCAACGCCTTAGTAGTGTTTGCTGTCCAGAGCCAAAGCCGATCTTTCGTCAAAGTCCGCAGGATCAAAAACAAAAATCAATATGCATGTTGAGCTTCGTTGGGCCGCGGGGATAAGTTCGTAACAGCAGCTACTCATGTGGGCAGAGCAAAGCTCATTGAAGACGATCGCCTATCAAGCAGAAACGATCTTTAGTCACAAATAATCTACACCGCCAACGGGGATATCTAACATTCGCTGCGCAACGCAACGAGGTTCGTTGACTATCACCAAGGTTCAAATATTCCAAGTTCGACATACTTCCGGTCACAACTAATCTTAAATGATATTCTCTACAGTAAGTGTTGCCAAACTTACATTTTTCTCAACATTCTTCCATTTACTACACTCCTCTGTTGATTTTCAGGCTTTTGTAGCCAGATCGAAGGGCACGAACTTCAGGTCTGGATGGACGAATATGTCGGAGGCATCGACATGTCCTGAAAACCGCTGGTATCCCCATTTCTTCTCCATTATGTTCCTTACTTCGTCTCGGGTTTTGCAATGTTTCTGGCAGTGAGCGTTTGAGACCTCAATCATCAACACTTCAAGTTTGACCTTGCGAAAATCAATGGTGCTCAATACCAAAGGTTCTGATCCTTCCACATCCAACGAGAAAAAGTTAATGGTTTCTCCTTCGAAAACATCTTCCAAGACTGGCCCCAATGGTCCACAGGGAACTTCCACCGTAGGCCGGCCCTTGTCTTTGTATGCTAAGGCATGCTCTTCCAGTCCCGAATTCGCTTGCGGTGCCCGGTAAATGGTGACGGTCTTGTTGACGGCTTCATATTCTGCGGAACAAGATGGCGCAAAACTCATGCGATGAGCACGAGGACGATTGGTGAGTGTCTTTTTGAAGTTGCCCGGGTTACCTTCAATCAAGAGTCCCTTCCAGCCAAGACAAAGGTCGAAGAAACGAGAGTTGGATGCAGTTTTTCCATCAAAGGCACCTAGCTCAACGTAGGTTCCCGACCGACCTGACATCTTCCCCTTGAACAATAGATGGTAGATAATCTTGTCCTCATCATATCGCGAACGAGAGCTCCTGTCAAGTGCAAAAAAAGACTCAAACTCGGGGCAATTTCCACATTCGGGAGCAGGCTCAGAAAAGTCGTGACCAGGAGGGGAATAGTGGCATGTTGTCTGGTACTTTACCTGTCGAGCTGTCTTGCCAGAATCGCTGCGGAGTCCTCGGTTTTTCTTTTCTAAAATCAAGTTGGTGTCGTCTGAAATCAAGCGTTTGTCGTCTAGAAGGGAATGTGAATTCTGTGTGGCTGCGTCATGACTGACAAGCACAAACGCCACCACAAACAATGCTACCAGTCCCAAGATTGTCAACAGTTGTGGCTCTATGGCTTTGTCATTTCTCTTCAGAGGGGATGCGACCTTCATTTGGACTGATTTGCTGCTGTGGTAACGAGGAAAAATCACAAAAATAATAAGAGCGAGTACTTATCTCTCGGTGACTGACTGGCTAGTGTGGCGCAGACAAAATAATGAGAGCGAAAATGGTTATCTCTCGACTTCACTAGCTAGAGTGTCGGTTAGCCGCGGTTCAGACAGTAGCACAGTAACGAAATGAGTGAAGATTGGGTATCTTTCTGTGCATGTTAAGTCCACAGGTTCTGCAGCGAAGAATCTTGAAACCGCGCAGAAGCAGCAGAGTCAGTCTTGGATCATCTGCTTGGGTTTTCCAAGCAGGCAAAGTGGCAGACAGACAAAGAAGCAGATCAACAAAACGGCACTCACTGCTTGGGGGGGCTTCTCTTTTCGAATCTGCATTTTTATCTGCCAAATCATCTGCACGACTTTTTGGCTGCCCCTGAGATGCCCTTCTGTCCGACATCGCTTCAGGGCTAGGGTCAAAACAGCAACCATTGATTTTTGCATGCTGCACAGGCACTGGTGCCTGTGAGCACTTCAACCCAAATTTCATTCCATCATTTTGACTGTCAACATTGTTGACCCGCAGGGTCCCCATCCTGTCAGGTGAAGAGTCAAGCTCAGAGGTTCAAGAAAACTCAAATTTCTGGCAATTTGCAACGACGGAATGCAAAATGCATGCAGCAACCCACTGTCAACCTTCCCAGCAGCACATTTGAAGAAACAAAAAGCTTCATGCATTGCGATGAATCAATGATGCAACTTGTTTTTTGGGCACAAGCAGGCCGCTCTCAGCACCATTTTCCGGTCATTGCAATCAAAAAAATGACAAAGAACCGGGGCTTCTTTCAATGATCATTATGGCATCGAGTCAGGGCCACACTTTGATTTTCCAGACAGAATCTGCTGACAACGGTTTCCCACAGGATTGTTCATGTCACAGTTGCCCCACAGATCCTCATCTGTTCTTTTTGCAAAGGCAAGTGTTGTCTGTCACTCATTGTCAAACAATTCATTTTGTTTTGAGCCTGGAGTCACACAGGATTCATTCTTGCAATTTCAGTGCAATGTTTGGTCTGATTGTGTCTCATGTTCCTCTGTTTTGACTGTGTGAATGCAATTGTTGCCAGCCAGTTGTTGCATTGCACTGGCAGCATTCTGTCTTTTTGTCACGTTGTTCATTTTGTCTGGTTGCATTTTGTTGTCAACAGTTTCTGTTGGTAAAGCATCTAACACTAAATGTTATGTTGAATTAATGAGCAGTAGCTCTTGCTTTGATTCTAGCTAGGTTGCTTTGCAGTGAAGCATTTGACTTCACTCAATGCCACTAGATGCATTGGTCCTGGTACTCTTTGTACGCAGGGACTTACCCGGTCGCTCACTTGCTCCGTGATATTTCGTCTCTTCCAACAGTTTCCACCCTTGTGCTCTGTGCTTGCAGGAGCCCTTTGCATTGACCACTCAATCTCATTTTTGTCTCCTTTGAAATTCTTTTGCTTTGTCTTTCCAGTGGCTTGAGCTCCCTGTGCACGCATTTCCACATTTGGCCAGTTGAAGAAATGAAGTTGCACCTGGATGTTTTTGCCCACTTTGTGATCTCTTCTTTCTTCTTGTTGAAAAATCTGTTTTTGTCGCTCCTTTCTTGAGATTCTTGACCCACATTCTTCTTTCCTCTGCTCTTGTGAATTTGTCACTGTCAAAATGGCTTGAAGTGCTTTTTTGCAATGCGTTGTTGTTGCTGCGTGCTTTCAAGAGTGCTGGACCGTTGCTCATTGACCATGATTTCAACAGAGAACCAAAAACTCTTCTCTGATTTGGAGAAGAAAAAACCATCTTCCAAATCAGAGAAGACTTGTCAGGAGAAGAGTCAAAAACTCTTCCTCCAAATTTGTCGCATTCTGTCATGTCAAATCATTTGGATTTGAGGAAGGGTTTCAAACTCTTCTCCAAATCAGAGAAGAGTTTGACTCTTCCCCAAACAGAGAAGGAATTCGAAAACCGTTCTCCAAATAGGAGAAGGGTTGTTGAGCAGGAATTGCTCATGATCAGTGCTCCTGCAGGATTGTCTTCGCTCAGTTTTCTTGTCAACATTTTTGTGGTGGCTGATGTCTTTTTTGTTTTTGAAAGGAGGCAGATGGCTTTGTGTTCTGTCTTGTTGACATCTTCCGTGCCATGATTTGTCCTCATTTGTTCAAGTCGCAGGTCCACCAACTGCTGGACGTGCTTGTCTTCCACTTCGATTTTGGCAGCAAATCGAGTGCTTGCAGTGAGATCCTTGTCATCTTTCTGAAAGTCATTCATTCTCATGGAGACTCTCATGCTCATCAAACTTCTGATGCAATCTTGACCCGCCTCTCATCCTGCTTGTGCCATCTTGTTTTTGGGTTCTGTGCCGTTTGAAAATTTTGCGGTGCTCTCTTCCATTGACGGCAGCTGAGGATGGTCACCTGCAAACATGACGAGTGGCTGTTCAGTGCCAGCGCAGGAGCCAAACAATCAAGGCGGCACATTGCTCATTTTGCAAAAACCACGTTTTCAGTTCGCCAAATTTGCCAAATTCAACCCGACTCACCGGGCGAAAAAAACACAAAAATCTCCCCATCCCGGTGCTCTTTTCAGACAGGGTCCACTTGCTCTGGCAACCAGCTGCTCTTGTTGTGCATTCTCTGTGTTGGCAGTCAGCAGCGACAACGCTTGCAATGACCAAAAGAGCGTGCTGAGGTCAAGAAAAGGGGTGCGCCATGGAAAAACCCATTGATTGGCGATTTTTGAGGCCATGTGGTTGCAGTTGGCACTTTCTGGTTCTTGCCGTGCAGGTCCAGTGCAGCTGACACGTGCGCAAGACATTTTGTGTTTGGTCTGACTGCTCAAAACGATCAGTTGGACTGCAAGCAGCTGCACCCCACACCCTGTTTTGGTCAGGGGCTGCTGCGGAGCAGGTGTTTTTTTCGCCCGATGAGTCGTGTCAAAATGGCTGAAGATGTGGTTTCAATGGCAAAATTCAACATGTTTACGAAATGCTTGATGTTCCACCTTGACCAACAGAAGTTGAACCAGAAGCAGCTTGCCAAATTGTTAACCAACAGAAGGTGAACCACACCAGCTTCCCATGTTTCATGCGGAACCACCAGAGTTAGCTTCCCCATGTTTTTTGCGTCACCACGCACTGGCACGCACATGCAGATGTCTGTTCCCCGAGAATTGACGCTGAAATGACAGAAGACTTTCTGCTAAGCAGAGCACTGCGGTGCCGGCACTTTTCCCTGTAGGTTTCACTTGAGCTGACTTCAGTGGCACTCCACTCATGCTGGGCTCACTCTGGGTGAGCTTGAGCCCAGCTCAAGCTGGGCTCAACTGATTTTCGCGCCGGTCGACCAGCAGCAGGTAAGCAGCAGAGCACTCAGCAGGGGCTGCCACCAGCTGCTCTGTCTAGTAGACAGAGCAAGTTAATTGGCTGCAGCAGTGGAGCTGGCTACTGGATGCCACAACATCTGCTGTCCCTAACCTTGCCATTTCCAAACCCATGTTTTTGCGACGACCTGGTGTCAAACTGGCACGCAGTGCAGAAAGCACAAAACAATCAACCCGCAGGGTCCCCGTCAGAAGTGGTGATGATTGTCTGAAGGACAGAGGGATGGTTTGGAGTCATTTTGCTGGCATTTTACGATGACCACATGTTGAAATTATGCAGATATGAATAATTCGAACTTCAAGTGTGACATTTGAGGAAGTAAAAAGCTTCATGCATTGGGAAAAATGAATGATGCGACTTTTTTGGGGGGTGTAAGCAGGCTCGCTCTCAGTACCGGTTTCCGGTCATTACAGTTAAAATAACGGTTTTGATATTTTTTAGGGTTAGGGTTCAAGGGATTTTACTTCACTGTCCCTCAGCTCGATTAGCATGATCATTGTGCGTTTATATCTAATCAATGTTTAGGTCATTGACCTTGCTGACTATTAGCAGTTTGTGAATTTTTGGATTGTTGATTGTGTGTTTTTTCGCATTTGTTTATGTTTTACTAAATGGTGTTTGGGTCACTGACCTGGGCAATGATATGATTTATTTATTCGATTGTGGTTATTGTTGATCTTGGTGGGCGGTGACATGATGTATTTATTCGATTAAGGTTATTGTTGATCTTGGTGCTTCGCCAGATGGAACGGGATGAGGCTGACTTCAAAGACCACAGTCCAGATGAGTAAATCACACACAGTGTCCCATATGCAACGGTTGCCAACCGTTACTAAATTCCAAATAGAAATGTGATGTGCTTACAAAATGGTTAATGTCTTCCATTCTGCATTGTCCGACCTCCAGGACTCTGACCTACACCACCATTTGTGGAAATGTTGACATAGTGACAATTGTGCCGCTGCTGCCAAGCCATCTAGTCACACAATGCTCTGAATTCCAAATTCTGTGTGTCCCGCGAAATCTCACATCGTGACACTCATGCCACTGCTGCGAAGCCAGTCAGTCATGGAAGTCTCCACAATCCAAATCTGTGACAATCCCAACTCTGATCCGAACCCTCACCCTGTGCCTTCAGTAGGCTGGTCGCATTCTCGGGGACCCTGCGGGGCGTGATCCCAAAGCTTGTCGACGGATAACGACCAGGTCCCGGCACCAGGCCGGTCATTCTCTGGTAGGTCTACGTTCGTAATAGCTCTACGACTGTAGCTAGCTATCTACTAGCTAGCTTAGAGTAATACTGTAATACTATCGATATGTATTGATCGAGCTGCGTGATAGCAGTTTGAATAATCACAGATTTTTAAAAGAATGGACTACGAAGGACAAAAGTTGGCAGAATTGCTGTTCTACTGGATTATAATTTCCTTTGGAGCAGCGGGCTGGTTTATTGGTTATGTGCAAGAGGATTTCAAGATTGTCTTCAATTGCTGGTTGGTTGGCGTCGCAATATCGGTCTTGGTATGTTTGATAGAAAGCTTACCAGCGACGGATTATGCTTCCAATTTATTGCCTAACGCGCCCCTTTAATGTGTCATAATTTTGCTCTGAATTGTACACGTGCGTGTGGCAGCTCTGCGTCCCGGATTGGCCCTTATACAACCGACACCCTATCAAATGGCTCGATTCTGTTCCAGACAGAAAACAAAAGTCATCATAACAAGCTGCTTGTGGTTCGATTAATGGAATATCAATGTTTTCTGGTCCAATGGTCGAGAATTGACAACAAAAGGAATGGGGTCTCCTGTTTGGTCACCTGTACTCTACTTTTTCTAGCCTAGCACAAACGGGAAAAGGCGTTAGCAATAGTAGCCACACCTGAAACAACCTCTGATAGCCAATAAGCTAAATTATTTTGATTACTAAGAGACAGCAGGGGACTTGCTCAGAACGAAGAAATTTAAATATTGTCCATGCATGCATTTCTCTCGGAAAGCAAGGGCGTTATCACCACTTTTAGAATAAGGAGAAGTAATATTCGACTAAAACTGTCGCCGAGGCTTGACTGGCCACCCAAGTTCGCCACAAAGTGTAATGATCCTGGTGTATTAATCTTGAGTATTGTACAAAAAGCCCTGCCATCACCTTCAAGGAAAGATCTCAATTTCTTTAACTTTTGGCTATCCAACACCCGTGGCCCACGGTAAATTGTGTTCTTCAGCGCACTGCCCAGCCTAGTCCTTCTATTTGGATGTATGAATAATCTAAATTTTTCATCCTTGGAAATGTTCTAGTCGTGTTGAGCCTCAATGTAATTGTAACATAGACTTTGTTCTCAATGCAGGCTGTTGTCTTGTTTTAACACCATAGATAAGGCATAACAAAAATACTCATAAACCTTGAGAGAATAATATAAAATATCAATATCGACCATGGCCAACTTCAGCAAAGCGGCCATAGAGGCCATTAAATTGTCGATTGATTGGAAAGGTGTATAGTAAAAGCTGCCTCCATGACTTTTTGTTACTTCTATTATCCGTGGCGTGTACGGTCGATGCCTACGTTGCGAGGTAGCAATCAACGCAACCTTATTACTCGGAGAAAGTTAACTGCAATTTGTTGTGCATAGATACTGGAAACGAAGAATTCCTGCCCTGATCATCTTTGTAACCCCAACTCATGCAACCATGGTGAAATAGCATCCGTTCTCGAGATGTGGTCACGCCAATACAAAAACCTGTGTTCGATGGAAAGAAAGGCTTGCCTGCTGCTGGCTGAGAGTAATCCTCTACACGGTAGTCAGTTGCGATTGTTGTGACACTTGTGTCAACTTCTACGTCATTGATACGTTCAGATTAGATTGCAAAACGGTTGCATTGACAAGCTTCGATTATAATATTGCCGGAGAACATCCCATTCGATCGTTTCCAACAGTTGCGCCTGTTAGTATTCAAAAGAAGAATCTCCCTAGAGATTCTTATCACTAGTAGTACATGCATAGAATGGTACGTAAGCGACAGCCCAGCTCTTCGAGCCCAACTATCTATTCATAGTGAGCAGGCAGGCTTCATTCAGTTTCCAAATGACTTCAATACTTTGCTCGAAAAGTTCAGCGCGATCTTTTTATTCTTTATCTTGCACCCAATGCCCACCATGACTGTCTGATAGGCCATGGCCCCCTTTGATTGTGCTGTTAAGCGATGCCCTTCTCAAGATCCGATTGCGCTCCAACTCGATTCGAGCCGAATTTGCTTCGCGAAGTCTTAATTGCTTCTCCCTTTCTGTCAATAACTTGTTTAGCTCCAAATCATCGTCGCCATCCTTGGGAACCGTGACAGTCTTTTTACTGCGCTCAAAGAGAGGATACAAGGTGTGCACAGAATTTTTTCCTTGGGAGGTCGCAAACAAGAAGGACCCCAAAGAAGCACCAACCATGACGGAGGCAAATACCGTGTTGCGACCCAAACCAGCCGTAATCCATTTCTTTTGGTTGGCGAAGACAGCACCTCTGTGGAGTAAGTAGCCAGAAGCAGCTCCAAAACCAAAGCCTTTCATTGCGTTTGTCCAAATGTCCTTTCTGACTTGCGCCAAGGACATGAAGTCCTCAGCTGTGAGAGTATCAGGTGGTGTGTGGCCTCTTGTCATGGTTCTTTTATTAGCCAAGTGTTCACTCATTCAGATCCCCGCAAATCAATGGACAACCAAAATTAATTAGAACCAGTTAACTCATCCTAATGGTAACTGTGCGTCAAAATTCGCCTAGTTTAGAAAAGTAGGTGCCCATATTCGCCTAGTTTTTAAAGCTATTGTTTTAAGCAACTAGTTAGCTGATTGGCTACTAATCGTCATGACCGAATGGCTTGTCGACGATGTCATCAGAGATAAGTTGTATGGCTATTTTTAGGTGAGAAGGGATCTACGGCACGAATTTTACCAGTCTTGGTGGCTCCGAACATGTTGATGTTGAGGCACAAATAATGATGCACCACCATGGCCTCATCTGTTGATGATACCCCGACTTTAGTGTCACAAGAGTCTACCGCTGTTGTCTCACAGGTGCACACGGAGCCCATAGATGTTAGCCGCATGTCTGGGGCAAGTTTAGCTGCATTTATTAGACTGCATGGCAACCCTGATGATGAGAGAGAAAATGGCGAGAATGACCCAATCTCCATTGCTGCTGCTGTTGCCACGGGAGGTGAGGCTGGTGTTGAAGCTGAGGCTGGGAACGCCGAAGCAGCAGAAGCTGTGGCTATTAACAAGGAAGCTCCTCCCGCCAAGAAAAGGAGAAGGATGGCTTTTGGTAGCAAGAAGTTGTTGGCAAACCGACATTTGTTTTTGTTGCCCCAGCACCAGAACCAGCATGGAGATGACTCTGCGAGAATTCAAGGAAAGATTATGAAATGTGCTACTAAAAAAGATCGTAACAGCAAGTTTGTTATTGATTGGAAGAAGCCATTTCCTGCCGGTGTTAATTCTCTTTGGCTTAGAAAAGCACATGATAATACGGATGAACATCGGGACAAACTTCAGGAGGCAATTTTGGAATGCGAAGCCCTAAATCCAACCATTACGAAAGGGGAAAAGCGATCTACTTCTAGCAACAAAACCCCCAAAGCAGCAACAAGAATCCATCATCCATCTGTCATTGCGGCTGCTTTGGTGCGCACAGGCAGCAACACCTGTCAGCGGGCCAGTTGTGCGACCTTCAGACGAGACCCATACACGTTGCTTCACGAACGGCTACCTACGGATTCAGCACGATCGCGGACGATGCAACGACATTGGGATGATCTCAAGTCAATCGCTCAACAAGAGCTCACTCTTTCGATATTTCATACTATGCTTAGTCTGATTAGATTAGTCTTTATTACATCACACCTCGTTTACTACTCGACCATGACCAGTCTAGATTTGTAGTCTGACAGGTTATGAGCCCAAGCGCGCTGTTGATGCAGTCACTGATCACTACTAGTGATCACTTGAGTAAGGCCCAACGGTAACAATGCCATCAGCATTGCCAAATTACATTGGCAATGACATCGCAATATTGCGATTAATGGCGAATTGTTTCGCATGAGGCGACGAGAATGTGACATTGGCGAGTTGAGATAACCTCGTATCGCATTCCGCCGGTGTTATAAAGACACAATCCAGAGAATCGGCACTGGATG